>Ga0315545_1004113_pt1 | contig 12130 bp, 15 predicted proteins | sample SalMarSW160210MG_FD_203096 | JGI IMG/M metagenome (GOLD analysis project Ga0315545, IMG submission 203096) | Salt marsh sediment microbial communities from the Plum Island Ecosystem LTER, Massachusetts, United States - Salt Marsh Sediment SW1602-10 ... | reverse complement strand
CTCCCGCTTGCCCACCGGCTTTATCAGGTAGTTATCCGCCCCGCTCTCCAGCCCGCGCACGATGTCTTCTTCGGCATTCTTCTGGGCGGTGAGCATGATGACGGGGACATCGGTGATATCGCGGATGCGGTTGCAGGTCTGCCAGCCGTCCATCTCGGGCATGACCACGTCCAGCAGCACTATGTCCGGGCGGTTGGCGAACAAAAGGCGCAACCCTTCGGCGCCGCTGGCGGCGGTGAGCACCTCGAACCCCGCCGGGGTGAGGACCTGCTCCACCAGTCTGACGAAGGCGGGGTCGTCATCGATTACCAGGATTTTCTTGGCCGTTACCTTATCTGCCATGTATGCCAATTGTAGCATAAATGGCACAAAAACGCCATAAGATTGCCTTATGGCGTTAATACCTAGTGATTTAAAAAGGGGGGACTGGATGGTTTTTAGAGTATGTATTATTTCCCACCCTCCCACCCTATAGAGGTTACACCTCTCTTCACTCTCTTTTTTTTGGGGGGGATTTTGCCCCCACTCCCCCTTTTAAATGGTGTTTCGCTTACCACCCTCCCGCCCTATAGAAGTGGTATTTCTAGCAGTTTCTTCTTGGGGGGTGGGGAAAAGGGGAAGTCCAGCCAGATTTTTAGAGGGGGTTTTTCTTCCCACCCAACCCACCCTCAAAGGCAGAGCCTTTAAAATTCTCTTGAATGGGGGGGTGGGGAAGGAAGTTAAAGAGGCGGAGCCTTTTTGGGCGGGAGGGTATGGGAAGATAAAGAACTGCTAAACGGGGGTGGAGTGCCCCTACCACTCCTCGCGGGGAAGGGTGGCTATATCAGCCTCATATTTGAACCAGTAGCCGAAAACCGTATCCGGCGGGGCGTCTTTGAGGATAAGCTCCCTTACCTGCGGATACCACCCCTCGTATTCGGGTATTTGCTCCTCATCGTCGTCAAAGACCAGCACCATATCATTGGGGCATCGGATGACACTTTTAATCATTACAATCATGGTCGCTCCTCATTGATAGTTTTATTTCACAGGTTAATCTTAGAATTTGGGGATTAATTGCTCATAAAATTAGGGTTTAAGTTTCGTTAAAAGGAGCGTTCAGCATGAAATAAGGGGGAAAGATGACAGATAGCGAATAAGCTATGATTGGGCCAGTTTGCCGACTACGGGGAACTTGAACAGCAAATCGGGGTTGTGGGGGGCCTGTTTAAGGGCGCGGGTTAAGTCACGGCCGGCATAATGCCTTATCTGGTGGACGCCTTTCTTCCACTGATAGCTTTTTGAAACGTCATAGACCTTGCCGGCGTAGGCGACATAGGCTGTGCCTTTGGTTCCATCATATTTCTTTAGCTCTTCTATAGTGAATACTTTCATTGCGTATTCGCTTTGTTATTAGCCGAAGGCGACGTCAAGCAGCATCATGACGGCGAAGCCTATCATGCCGCCGGCGGTGGCTAAATCGGTGTTGCCGCCGCGCTGGGCTTCGGGGATAACCTCCTCGATGACGACGAATATCATGGCGCCGGCGGCAAAAGACAGCGCGTAGGGCAGGATGGGCTGGGCAATGATAACGGCGGCGGCGCCGATAACACCGGCGATGGGTTCCACAATGCCCGATAGCTGCCCGTAAAAGAAGCTTTTACCGCGGGAAAGGCCTTCACGGCGAAGGGGTAGGGAGACGGCCATCCCTTCGGGAAAGTTCTGAATGCCGATGCCGATGGCCAGGGCAATAGCCGCGCCCAGAGTGGCCGAGGGTAAACCGGCGGCCAGGGCCCCGAAGGCTACCCCCACCGCCAACCCCTCGGGGATGTTGTGCAGGGTGATAGCCAGAACCAGCAGGGTGCTCCGCTGCCAGCCCGTCTTGATCCCCTCGGCTTCTTCTATGGGGAAGCCAAGGTGGAGATGGGGCAGTACCTTGTCAGCGCCGCGCAGGAAGATGCCGCCCAGTAAGAAGCCGGCCACCGCCGGCACCCAGGCCGGGATGGCCTTGCCCTGGGACATGGCAATCGCCGGCGCCAGCAGCGACCAGTAGCTGGCGGCAATCATCACCCCGGCGGCAAAACCGAGCATGGCGTCTAGAACCCGCCGGCTGATGTCCCGGGCGGTAAGTACGGTGGCAGCCCCTATGGCCGTCATCGCCCAGGTAAAACCGGTGGCCAGCAGCGCCTGCAGCACCGGATTGAGGTTTTGCAAGAAGCTAATTTCCATTCCTGGTCCGGCTACCTCGAATTTTGGGGAGACCCGTATTAGCCCCGAGCCTCCCCACTATGATACATCATCGGTCGTTTATTTCAAGAACTTGGAGACGAAGGGGGAGGTCTCGCCGCGGCGCAGGAAGTGACCGGAGGGACCCTCGCCCAGGAACTCGGAGAACCACGATTCGTGCTCTATCTCTTCGTTGAGAATGGACTGGACTAAATCGTAGGTGCGGTGGTCTTTGCCCGCCGTCAGATTGCAGATGTGGGTATAGCCCCTGACGGCGCATCGCTCCGCCTCTACCAGCACCGTCAGCATGGCCTTGACGTCTTTGGGGTTCTTGGGCAGGCTGGCCGGCGGGCAGGATGACATGTTGTGGAAATCGACCATGCCCTCCGGCAGTTTGCCGCCCAGCTCGTAGATGCGGGGGACGATAGCTTCAAAGTGATTCCGGTCTTCGATGCGGGCGGTTTCGGCGATTTCCTTTATCGTCTCGCCGTCGAGTCCGATAAGGTTGGCCCGCAGGATGGTGTAGTAGTAGTAAGTGGTCAGTTCCGCGGCGGCGTTGGTGACCAGGAGCTCGATAAGCTCGTCAACGTCTATCCCGGTCATCTCCACCATTTCTCGAGCTACTTTAGCCATAGTTTGCCTCCTTTAGTTTTTGTTTTGTTGTCTTTGGGTTTGCTGTTTATACTTTTAACGGTCACAAGGGCACCACCCCCTTACTTAAGCGAGAGCACCTTTTATTAATGGTGTATCCCTCTTGCTTTTAGTCTATTTTCTCCATCTCCTCTCCGCAGCATACTAGAATACCACCACCGACCTTGGTTACTGTCACTTCATTACCGCAAATGTTGCATCTGTATTTCTCTCCAACCTTTTTAACTTTCATTTTTACGCCTCCTGTTCACTTTAAATTAAGTAATTTTCTTGGCTGGCTCAGGCTCTGCCCAGGCTCCAGAGGGCGCAGCCGGTGGCGCCGAGGGCCAGCCCCATCACTATCATGAAAGCGCCGGCTGCCTTGACCACGGTGAAGACGCCGAAGGCGGTGACCGCCAGATAGAGGTAGTTTTCAATGTTCATCGCCTGGGCGTAGGTCAGCTGGGTGGGGTCGGCGGGGTTAAAGTGGCCCTCGCCCAGCAGGTCACCATAAGTCGGGGCGATACCGTGCCGGTGTTCCCTGACGAGGTCACCGGCAGCTCGGGCTGTTGCCTCATTATTGACGATTGTGCCCGAGCCGTCGGGCATGGTTATCTGTTCACTGGCCATCGTCCGCACCAGCCAGGCTTCTTTAGCAAAGCCCTGCTGGACAAAGACGATACCCATGGCCAGGGCGACAATGCCCAGGACAATTACCACCAGACCCAGGATACTCACTTTCTTATTCATGACGCCTCCTTTTTAATTTTTCCTGGCCAGGTATTTTCCCGGGTCCTGGTCGAAGGCTTTCTTGCAGCCTAAGGCACAGAAGTAGTATTTCTTGCCTTTGTATTCCGAGGTAGCGGCTGCCTTCTTCTCGTCGACCGTCATCTTGCAAACGGGGTCAATAGCCATTGGGCACCTCCTTTGCTTTAGTTTGCTAATCTGGCTGGCTTAAACCGCTTTAAGCGCAGCGAGTTAAGTACTACAGTGATAGAGCTGGCGGCCATGGCGGCGGCCGCCAGAATCGGGTTGAGAAAACCATATTCGCCCAGTATGAAATTTAGCCCCGAGGGAACGCCGCTGGTGCCGAAAGCCAGGTATAAGACGCCGGCGGCTACCGGGATGAGGGCGGTATTGTAGGCAAAGGCCCAGAAAAGGTTCTGCTTGATGGTGCGCATGGTGCTCTTGCTTAAGGCGATGGCGGTGGCAATCCCCGCCAAATCGCCGCTAATCAGGGTGATGTCCCCCGTTTCCATAGCTACATCGGTGCCGGTGCCGATGGCGATGCCCACGTCCGCCTGAGCCAGCGCCGGGGCATCATTAATGCCGTCACCGACCATAGCCACCACCCGGCCCTTTTTCTGCAGCTTTTTGACCTCCCGGGACTTGTTTTCGGGGAGCACCTCGGCCAGAACCCGGTCAATGCCCACCTCCTGAGCGATAGCCTCGGCGGTGCGCCGGTTGTCCCCGGTAATCATCACCGTCTCGATGCCCATACGGTGGAGTTCTTTTAGCGCCTCTTTAGCCCGGGGCTTGAGGGTGTCAGCCAGGGCGATGACGCCCATTACCCGGCTGTCCGCACCCAGGAACATTACCGTCTTGCCCTTTTCCCGGAGGCGCTCGGCTTCCGTCCCCAGTCCGTTCAGGGAAAGCCCCTTGTCTTCGATGAATTTAAGATTGCCCAGAAGCAGCTTTTTGCCGGCTACCGACGCTCTGACTCCCTGTCCCGGGATGGCGGTAAAATCGGCGGCGGGGAGCAGCTTGAGCTTTTTCTCATTAGCGGCTTTGACTAGGGCCTCGCCCAGGGGATGCTCCGAGCCGTGTTCCGCCGAAGCCGCCAGCTGGAGGACTTCTTCCCGGGAGGAGGTGGGGATAGCTAAAATATCGGTTACTTTGGGTTCGCCCCGGGTCAGGGTGCCGGTTTTATCCAGCAGCACCGTGTCTATCTGGTGAGACCGTTCCAGCGCCCCGGCGCTCTTGATGAGTATGCCGTGCTCGGCACCCCGGCCGGTGCCGACCATGATAGCCGTCGGCGTGGCCAGCCCCAGCGCGCAGGGGCAGGCGATGATAAGCACGGCGACAAAGTTAAGCAAGGCATAAGTTAGGGCTGGGGTGGGCCCTACGAAATACCAGATGATAAAGGTGATGATGGCGATACCGATGACTATGGGCACGAAATAGCTGGCGATAACATCGGCCAGCCGCTGGACAGGCGCCTTGCTTCCCTGCGCCTCTTCCACCAGCCGGATAATCCGGGCCAGGGTGGTATCCTTACCCACTTTGGTCGCCTCGAAGCGGAAGCTGCCGGTCTTATTGATGGTGGCGCCGATGACCTCGTCGCCGACCGTTTTTTCCACCGGCAGGCTCTCGCCGGTAATCATAGACTCGTCAACGCTGGAATACCCCTCACGAACAGTCCCGTCCACGGGCACGCGCTCACCCGGCCGTACCAGGATAAGGTCACTGAGCTGGACATCTTCGATGGGGATTTCTATTTCTTTGCCGTCACGAATAATCAAAGCTGTCTTCGGCTGCAGGCCGATGAGCTTCTTTATTGCCTCCGATGTCTGCCCTTTGGCCCTGGCCTCCAGGAAACGGCCGAGTAAAATCAGGGTAACAATCATGGCCGAGGTATCGAAGTACAGGTGGACTTCCCGCCCGCCGGCGGCGAAAAGCCCGGGGGAGATGACGGCTACCACGCTGTAGAAATAGGCGGCTGATGTGCCGACAGCAATCAGGGTATTCATATCGGCGGTTCGGTGCCGGAGCGCCCCCCAGGTTCCCTGGTAGAACCGCCAGCCGGCCCAGAACTGTACCGGCGTCGCCAGCGCCCAGAGCAGGTAGGGTTTTCCAGTAAAGGTGGGGGTCCACATCAGGGCCATGATGGCCGCGGCCAGGACGGCGGCGACGATAAAGCGGTTTCTTATCTTTTTTGTCTCCCGCTGGGAGGCGGTGGTGACGTCTTCCAGTGTTTCTGCTTCGGCGCCCAGTTCGTAGCCGGCCTCTTTTACCGCCCGCCGCAGGTCGGATATCTCGGTCCCTTCGATATATTCTACGGTGGCTTTTTCCGAAGCCAGGTTGACATCGACTGAAATTACCCCGGGCACGCTCGATAGTGCCTGCTCGACGCGGCTGACGCAGGAAGCGCAGGTCATGCCGCTTACAGGGAAGATGGATTTACTGGTTGCCGCCCCGTAGCCCAGTTGGGAGATAGTATTCTTAATCTTGGAGAGGGGTACCTGGGTGGGGTCGTATTCTATGGAAGCCTTCTCTGATGCCAGGTTGACCTCGGTCCGCTCTACGCCGTGCAGCTTGGACAGACCCTTCTGGATGGTGGCGGCACAGGTGGCACAGGTCATTCCGGTTATGGGGATATGAGCCTTCCTGGTTTTGCTGGCGTTTGATTTACTAGCCATTTAACTAGTCCCGCAGGGCTTCAATTATGGCTTTGTTGAATCTGGGCAGGTCGGCGGGCTTGCGCGAAGTGATGAGATTGCCGTTGCGGACTACCGCTTCGTCGACCCATTCGGCGCCGGCCTTCTTCAGTTCGGTAGCTGCCGCGGGGCAGGAGGTGAGACGGCGTCCCTTGACGATACCAGCGGCGATGAGTAGCTGCGGGCCGTGGCAAACCGCCGCTATCACCTTGCCCAGCTCATCTGCCTTCTTAACTAGGTTGACCATGGACTGATGCCGGCGCATCCTGGCCGGGGCACGGCCGCCGGGTATTATGATGGCGGCGAAGTCCTCAGCTTTAACTTTATCGGCGGTGGTATCAACTCTTATGGCCACGCTGCCTCTTTTGCCCTGGTAAATCTCCTGGGAGCCGCTGCCCACAATCAATACCTTGGCACCGGCGTTTTTCATCCCCCACATGGGCACGATGAGTTCTGAGTCCTCGAAGTCCTCCTCAGCCAGGATGGCAATCCTCTTCCCGTCGAGCATATAGTTACTTTCCTTTGTCGGACGTTCTGGGTCCCCGCCGGCGTCCCTTGGCCTGGCCGGACGGTTTCGCCTCTACCTCAATCACGCCGACCAGGTCGCGCAGGTAGCCGCACTGGATGCAGTACTCGTACCAGCCGTGGTGGTCTTTATCAACCCCGACGTCACCCGTTTTGCATCGGGGACAACTCTTCGGTCTCAACATTTTGGGGCCACCCCCTTTGTTCTTAGCCATTGCCCTCTTTAATATCGCGCACGTGGTTGATTAGAATTACTATACCTAAAATGATAGTGTGCGGGCGATAACGAAGTCATAAAATCAGGGGGGAAAAAGTTACAAAAATATGACATCGGGGGTGGTTCAGGTGGTGGGGTGGTCTATGATGTAGCCTGTCTTGGGCACGGTTCGAATCAGCGGGGGTTTGTCGGGGTCGCTCTCCAGCTTGCTCCTGAGGCGGCTTATCCAGGTCCTGAGGATTTGGACGTCATCGCGGTATTCCGGCCCCCAAACCTGAGTGAGCAGTTCTTCGTAGAGCATGAGGCGGCCGGCATTGTTGATAAGCTGGCTGAGCAGAAGCCATTCGGTGCGGGTCAGGTATTTCTCCTCGCCATTGACCAGCACGTTGTGTTTCCGGAAATCAACGGTTATATCACCTATTTGGAGGACCTCGGCGATTTTGCGCCTTTCGTCGGGCTCCAGCCGGCGCCTTATGGCCTCAATCCTGGCCACCAGCTCATCGGGGTTGAAGGGCTTGGCCAGGTAGTCGTCGGCTCCCAGTTGCAGCCCCTTAATCCGGTCGGTATCGGCCCCTTTGGCGGTAAGAATGATGACCGGCACCGGGGAGAAGGTGCGCAGCTGTTTAAGCATCTCCAGGCCGTCCATCTTGGGCATGAGTAGGTCAAGCACCACCAGGTCGGGCTCCTGAGCCTGAACCTGCTCCAGCCCCTTGATGCCGTTGCCGGCGGTGAGCACCTCGAAGCCGGAGACTTTTAGCTTGGTGCTGAGGAAGTTCAGAATCCGTTCTTCGTCGTCAACTACCAGTATGCGAAATCGCTTCACCAGTATGCCCCCGCTCCGGTCTTTCTTTGGTGGTAATAATAGCCTTATGCTATCGGTATGTCAAAGCCGATTCCGGCCGGGATAGAACTTTTCACCTTGACGTCGGGATATTATCGTCGTATCATCACGCCGAGAGTAGTTATGAACAGGTTCCTGGCATCGATAACAGCGCTTAGAAAACCGAGCTGGTATCTGGCTATCCTGGTCGGCGCCCTGGTTTTCGCCTTACTGTACTTTTCCAGCTGGTATAACTATCTACTTTTCCATAGTATTGCCGAAATATTCAGCATTCTGGTCGCCTTCAGTATTTTTGTCATTGCCTGGAACGCGCGCCGCCTGCTGGATAATAGCTATTTTATATTTATTGGCATCGCCTTCCTGTTTGTCGGGGCCGTCGACCTGGCTCATACTCTCGTTTATCCGGGGATGGGCGTCTTACCGGGGTACGGCACTAATGAGGCGGCCCAGCTCTGGCTGGTTTCCCGCTATATACAAAGCCTTTCTCTCTTACTGGCGCCACTGTTCATCGGCCGCCGTTTAAGGGTCAATTGGCTGATGGTCGGCTACGGCGTGGTTACGGTGCTCTTGCTGGTCTCCATTTTCTACTGGCGGAACTTTCCCGTCTGCTTTGTCGAAGGCGCTGGGCTGACTCCGTTTAAAATAATCAGTGAGTATGTCATTTCTCTGCTGTTGCTGGGGGCGATTTTCACCATGCTGCAAAAGCGCCGCGAGTTTGATACTAACGTTTTAAGGTTTCTCTTTGCCGCCATCATCGTGACCGTTGCCTCCGAATTGGCCTTCACCCTTTACCAGAGCCCCTACGGGTTTCCCAACCTCATCGGGCATTTTCTGAAGATTGTCGCTTTCTATCTCATCTACAAGGCCATTATCGAGACCGGGCTGGTCAAGCCCTACAATCTTCTCTTTAGAAGCCTCAAGCAGAGCGAGGAGCAGTATCGAGACCTGTATGAGGAAGCCCCCAATGCCTACTTTTCGGTTGGGGTGGACGGCCTCATCAAGCGGGCCAACCGTAGCGCGGTGGAACTGCTGGGCTACAGTGGGGATGAGCTGGTGGGGCGACCCGTATCCGACCTTTATACCGCAACGCCGGGCGGCAAAGCCAAGGCGCAGGCGATATTCCAGAGATTTCTGGCTGGTGAGGAAGTCCGTGACGAAGAGATGGAGATGCGCCGGGCCGATGGCAGTAGCGTCTGGGCCAACCTGTCGTTGCGACCGATACGCGACAAGGAAGGCAGGGTGATAGCCAGCCGTTCGGAAATAGTAGACATCACCGAGCACAAAAAGCTGGACCAGCTGAAGGACGATTTTATCGGTCTGGTCTCTCATGAATTGCGCAGTCCCCTGACGGTGATTATGGGGGCGATAAATACCGTCTTAAGCGAAGGAGCCAACCTGTCCGAGGAAGAGACCCGCCAGCTACTCAAGGACGCTGCTCTGGAGTCAGAAACACTGTCTCACCTGCTGGGCAACCTCCTGGAACTGTCACGAGCCCAGGCGGAACGCCTGGTCCTTCATGCCGAGGCCATAGATGTTAAGAAGGTGATTCAGGAAGCCGTTGAGGGAGTAAAGCGCCAGTCTTCAGCGCACCAGTTTGTGGTTAACATCCCCCAAAAACTGCCCCCGGTTTATGCTGACCCGTTGCGTCTGGAACGCATTGTTTATAATCTCTTGGAAAACGCCGTTAAGTATTCACCGCAGGGGGGAGAAGTAAAGGTATCGGTCAAGCCGAATAAGGGGCATCTGGTTATTGGGGTTAGTGACCGGGGGGTGGGCATATCTCCGGCTGACCAGGCCAAGCTGTTTGCTCCCTTTCAGCGTCTGGAAGAATCCCGCCCCGGCGGCACCAGGGGGGTGGGGCTGGGACTGCTGGTTTGTCAGCGGCTGGTGGAAGCCCACGGCGGCCGGATATGGGTTGAGTCTAAGCCCGGCCATGGTTCCACCTTCTTCTTTACCCTGCCCCTAAACCGGCAGCAACAGCAGTCGGCTTAAAGCCGGTTAATACTTTAGGCGGTCAGCAATGTCATAATTTTGTAACTTTTTCTCCCCTCATTTTATGACTTCGTTATCACCCGCGCACTATTATTGTGGTTGAATCCCTATATGGTCCGGGAAGCAGGTGCTGGTTTAGGGTAACAGGCTCAAGGAGGCCAAAATGAAATTGGACAAGAGAACGGCCATTGTCACCGGAGCCAGGCGGGGCATAGGCCGTGCCATAGCTTTAGCTCTGGCTAAGGAGGGAGCCAATGTGACGGTAAGCGACATCAGCCAAGAAGATTGCCAGAAGGTGGTTACCGAAATTGAAAAGCTGGGCCGAAAGGGGCTGGCGGTGAAATGCGATGTAACTTCTACCGCTGAAGTGGAAGACATGGTGAAAAAGACGGTGGCTAAGTTCGGCAAGCTGGACATACTGGTCAATGACGCTGGTATTATCGCTTATAAACCCTTCCTTGAGCTGACCGATGAGGATTGGGATAAAATCATGAGTGTCAATCTTAAAGGCCAGTTTCTCTGCGCCCGGGCGGCCGCCAGGGAGATGATAAAGAATAAGTGGGGCCGCATCATCAATATTGCCTCAATATCTTCCGGGGGGTGTGGTATTGCCTTCCCCCTTATCGCTCACTATACGGCCTCCAAGGGTGGGGTTATGGCGCTGACCGAGGCGCTGGCACTGGAGCTCACCTCCCAGGGGATAAATGTCAACGCCATCTGCCCGGGGGCGATAGATACCGATATGACTAAGGGGGCTAAGGAGAGTGGCCAGCTGGCACAGGTGCTGGCCAGGATTCCCAAAGGCAGACTGGGCAAGCCGGAGGAAATTGGCGACCTGGCTGCCTTTTTAGCCTCTGAAGAAGCCGATTATATCAGTGGTGCTGCCATTGTCATTGACGGTGCTTGGCTGACCAGTTAACGGCTGGTCACCGATGGTTAAAGGCACCGTAATTAAAATCAGAAAGGGGGCAAGATGTATAAGAAGATTCTGGTTCCACTGGATGGGTCTAAGCTGGCTGAGTGTGTTCTTCCTCACGTCGAGAACATAGCAACGTGCTCGGCGGGGGCCGAGGTCATACTGGTCAGCGTCACCGAGCGTGTCACTGGTTTCAGGGTTGTGGATGATTACTCTCAGCCGTCGGGCGCGAGCCTGATACCCGAGGCGGTGGGTAAGCAGGAAAAGGAAGCCCGAAAATATCTGGGCAGGATAGCCAAGGATTTGGAAGCTAAGGGAATTAAGGTGCTGACCGAAGTGCTGCTGGGGCAGCCTGCCGAGGAGATTGCTCTCTTCGCTATGAACGAGGGGTGCGATCTCATTGTTATGGCCAGCCATGGCCGCTCCGGACCCAGCCGTTGGACCCATGGTAGCGTTGCCGAAAAGGTCTTTAGGGCTAACTGCGCGCCCCTTCTAACGGTAAGGGCTCCGGGTTGTGCCGGCGCTTAAGGCTTAATTTAAAATTAAGAGGAGGACAAAAGAAATGGGTTACACAGCCAAGGACTACAGTAAGCTCATCGGCATGGAGGGTTTTAGCCCGACCCTGCTCAATAATCACTTTACTCTCTACCAGGGCTACGTGAACAATACCAACAAGCTGTGGGATTTGCTGACGGCGATGCTGAAAGAAGGCAGGGCGGGCACCCCGGAGTACGCTGAACTTAAACGCCGCTTTGGCTTTGAGTTCAATGGCATGCGCCTTCACGAATATTACTTTGACAACCTGGGTGGTAAAAAACCTCTGGAGAAAACGGCGGCTCTGGCTAAAAAGGTGGCCGGTGCCTACGGCAGCTATGAGGCCTGGGAGAAGGATTTCAGGGCTACCGGGGCGATGCGCGGCATCGGCTGGGCGGTACTGTATCATGATAACGTGAGCGACTGGTTTTTTAACCAGTGGATTAATGAGCACGAGGCCGGCCATCCCGCGGGATGCCAGCCCATCCTGGTGATGGATGTCTTTGAGCATGCCTTTATCATCGATTACGGGCTGAAGCGGGCCGACTACATCGATGCCTTTTTCAAGAATATAAACTGGGATGTGGTGGCCGGCCGGGCGAAATAGCCCCGGCGGCTGCGGAGGAGGCAATAATGGCTAATCAGCTAACGGTGCAGGGTATTCTGGAAAAGGCGATAGAGAAAGAAATTGAGTCACAGCAGCTGTACTGGGACTTGAGTCAGAAGATGACCAATGAGGCGGCTAAGAACGCCTTTGCACAGTTGTCCCGGGAGGAACAGGGGCACGAGAACCTGCTACGGAAATACCTGGGGGGTGAGCTTGGCGAGGGGGG
>Ga0315545_1004112_pt1 | contig 12131 bp, 4 predicted proteins | sample SalMarSW160210MG_FD_203096 | JGI IMG/M metagenome (GOLD analysis project Ga0315545, IMG submission 203096) | Salt marsh sediment microbial communities from the Plum Island Ecosystem LTER, Massachusetts, United States - Salt Marsh Sediment SW1602-10 ... | reverse complement strand
CAAGGCTTTTGTGTCTTCAGGGATACCCATAGTATAGAATAGCCCTATTTCATTTGCAAGTTCTTTGCCGTATTCCCTTGGATAAGTTATATCAACTACCGGATTCTCCGGGTCTATCTGTACGGATGTGACATAGATGTTAAACTCTGGCTCGATACCCAGCAGGTAGACTTTGAATATCCCGTAAACATCTGTCAGGAAATCGATTTTGAATTTAACCCTTATCCAGTCACTCCAGTTCTTGGCTCCAACTTTATACTCTGCCTCATCAATCTCTATTACTGCATAATCATCGTGCAATTTAATTTTAATCGGGACAGCGGATTCAACTATATCTTTCCCCTTTTTGACTAGAGGTCCGAATATCTCGGTTTCAATCTCCCTATTATGTTCGCTTACCTTAATCACCTTCCCTACATCATCCCGATTTTTTTCATAATCCCCACTAGTGTAAAAAGAGTAGCTGTTCAAGAACCCTTTGATATCCACAACACCCAATCCGGAGAGCATTCTCCCCATAACTTTTTCGGGTGGGAAGGTGGCGGGCCACCTTATCACAGTGGTTGGGATACCCCCTTCACTTGTTATTCGCCAGAAGGGTATCCCCTTCATTGCGGATTTGTATGTCGTCCCAAGCAACCCTTTGCTTTGTTCGGCCAGGCTTAATTTCGGCAAATAAGTAGCAGTGTCCCTGCCAACATAATCAAATATGCCATACTTGCCTGGATTGGAACCTGTGGCAGCCGCGCTCCATGCAACGGGAGATTCAGGGGGGATGGTAGTTTCTAACCTAGAGTAATCTCCACTCTCTTTCAGTTTTTTGAAATTCGGCAACTTGCCATCTGCTACCATCTTTTCAACAACTTTTGGGTCCATTGCGTCAATTCCTATGACGAGAACCTTCTTTCCCGAAAAGGCCATTTCCTCTCCACCACCAAAAGTTCCTATAAAACTCTTTGTAATCCAGATATTATAGACAGCAATTGTTATAATTATTATGATCAGAGTAAAGATAAACTTTCCCTTCTCACCCCCTGATAATTTCCTGAGAAACCTGACAATTTTCGTTAACGCCTTTTTTAACGGTTTGAAAAAATAGGTCATTAAGAAAGCACCGATCAACGCCAAAATGCCGGCAACAAGACCCCACAAAGAACTAAACACAAGCCCCGCTGTTCCGGGGTCTATGTAAGCAAATGGGCAATGCGCTTTCGGAATCATTAAGAAGTTTAAGTTTTTGTTTAATATTAATATAAAGGCAATTATAGAGCTGGATATGGATAGGAAATAACACAAAATTCTACTGTCGAATTTTGTACAATTTTCTTCGACACTTCAGTTCGGACTCTAAAACACCCTTCAATCCCATCTCCTTCAAATATTCGCTACACCTAGTCCTTGATAAATTCAGCAATTCGCTCAGTTGGGGGGCACTCAAGCTTCCATGCTGCTGAATTAACATGGTTATCATTTCTTTTACCCTCATTTTTCTGATGCTCGGGCTGGTTTTTCCTCGACTGTTAGATTGATATAAAAACATCAATTCATCCATTTTTTCTGCAACTTCCTCGAGTCTGGTGTTCATCTTGTTGATCCTGTCTTCAAGGCCTATCTCCTTGAACTTTTTGAAAATTATGCTTTCTAGCCTCTGGTTTACGGATTTTTGCTTTTCTAGCTCCCGGATTTTTTCCAGCTCTGAAACAGAATCGAGCTTTTCCTTGTCCATTTTACGCAACTTAAGAAACTTCATCATACTATCCAATTGTCGGTCGACAATTTAAACTTTTCCCTGTTAACAGAATATAAAAGGTTCGACAGTTATTGACATTAATAGTTGTGTACATTAATGTATAAACTGTCAGACAGGTGCGCGCGTTTGACGAACAATCCAAATTCTACAGACCTCAGGAAGGCTATAATAGATGCATTGCGCCAGCATCCCGAGGGCCTGACACTCAGGGACATAGCAGAAATCGTGGGCAGGCACAGGCACACGATAACGAAATACGTGTACGAGTTGATTGGGGCGCAGGTTATCTACCAGAGGGACGTTGGTGCCGCAAAGCTATGCTACCTGAAGGAGAATTACAATGGGGAAACGAAAAAGGAAAGGGCGAAGATTTTCAAGAACACGCGGAAGGGACAGGCTCAGTTGGTTGCGCTTTTTCTGCTTCTGCTTCTTGTTCCGGCCACTGTTATAGTTGCACAAAATGTCACGGCTGGTCTTGAAGGTATGGCAACAGCATTGGATTTGCTGGGTGGCAACATATCTGATACTTCCTTCTCGCACAATATAGCAGTGCCGGACACTACCACTAAGATTATAGAAAACAGCCCAGAACCAGAGCAGCCCCAGGAATCGAATGAAACTCCCAAAAACCTTTGTGATGGTGTGGTTTGCGAGACTTATAACACAACATGCCCTGATGGATTTATTTCTGAATGCATTGGTTTATGTGACCCGGAAACAGCTACATGTTCAGAATGCATACCAAGCTGCGAGGGGCATGAAATACCAGGGCCCGAGCCAGAACCAAACTGTACGGAAAACTGGACATGCAGCGAATGGTCAGAATGCGAAAATGATTTGCAAATAAGAACATGCTTCGATGTTAATAATTGCGGAACAGCTAAAAACAAACCGTCTCAGAATCAAACATGCCCCGAAGAGATTTGTGATATCGAATGCGGGGAATGCGCCAAACTTGATGAGATTAATTGTACCTGCAGCCCCATAATCACCTGCGTCCCCGGTGACGGATGCTGTCCTGCCAGATGCGATTATTTAAATGATTCTGATTGTTTACCATTGGGCGAATGTTCCGTTGACAGCGACTGTGATGATAACAATACATGCACAACCGATGTCTGTTCTGCTAACAGGACATGTTCAAATATCCCAATAACTCCATGCTGCGGGAATGGAAAATGCGAAACAGTGGAAAACCAGACTAGTTGCCCGAATGATTGCTTGTTATTTGAATGTTTAAACAACTCTGACTGCGATGATGATAACATATGCACACTCGACGTTTGTTCTAACTATACATGCTTCAATACACCCACAATTCCCTGTTGCGGCAATGGTGTTTGCGAAGAAAATGAAAACTATACAAATTGCCAGGCCGATTGCGTTGAGATACCAGAGCCGCTCGAACCCGAGCTTTTTGTGGATATAATAGCACCGGAAAAAATCATCAGGGGCCAAACAGCGGAACTAAAGGCGGTTATTGAAAATTCCGGCGGTGAAGCTAAGAATATCGTTTTGGAATGGATTCTGCCTGATTTCTTTGAGGTTATTGACGGATTTGAGTGGGAAGAAGTAGGAACTTTAGCTACAAATTCGTCGTTTATAGCTGAAATAACTGTTTCCAGCAGACTAGATGCCGCTCTTGGTATAAATGAAATCAAGGTGAGGGTGAGCTATGAGTAAGAAGGAACTGGAAAAGTTAATCGAGAAAGGGGAAACCCAGAATTTGGAGTTTAAGTTAAAGGTTAATGAAGAACTTGGAACTGGAACAAATAAAATTATTGAGTGGTGTAAGAAATGGAAATTACCAGAACACGTATTCGAGTTTACTGGCACTAGCTTAATTGTTACTTTAAGAAAGCCATTAGCTAGAGAAGAACTATCAAGACTTGGATTGAATGAAAGACAAATTAGGGCAGTAAGATACGTGGAGGATAAAGGTTCTATAACAAACACAGAATATCAAAAATTAAATGATACAACAAGATTTACAGCTGCGAGATATCTTGCAGGATTAGTTAAAAAGGGCGTGTTTTTAAGGATCGGAAAGGGAAAAAGAGAGCTAAAGTACATTCTAGTTTTGATGCAAAATGCAGCAAAAATGCAGCAAAAATCTGGTGAGGAAGGAAGGGCTGTTACTCATGTGTTCAGGTAAACAATTAGGTAAACGGTTAAGTAAACGATTAGCTCAAATCCATTTCGGTTTTGCACCAAAACTTAAAAGCCAAAGTTCCGTATACATGCTAAGCCTCATGTTGTCGTTAATGACATTGTTGATATCGCTTATTATTACTTATTCAATTCCAATTTTGATACTAACGCTTTGTGTGGGTGCAGGTTTCTTATTTTTCAAAAAGAGGGGCTCAAGCGGCCAGGCCGAGATGGTCATATCAGTTGCCCTGATTCTGCTTGCCGCAGGATCTGTTGTCGCATATACAGCGTATAACTCTACAATCAACTCGAGTTTCACAGGGAATTTCCTCGCTGTGGGTGTAAATGGTACGCAAAATGAAACCCCAACAATAAAAATAATAGAAAAGACCAAAACGATAGAGGTCTGGGCTAACACGTCCTTGGAATTAGGCTATCTAAACGATTCAATAAATGCGAGACTGCTACTGGATAACGGATTCCCCCCATCGAATCAGACACTAAACTTTTATTTGAATGATTCTTTGCTCGGTTCAAAATTAACGGATATCGCTGGATATACCGAAATTGAGCTAACACTGGAAGATGGAACGCATGTCATCATAGCGGAGTTTTTGGGAAACGGTGAAGAATACCTCAATCGAGCCCAGGCAGAAATTCAAGTAACAATCGGGTTGCCAGAAGAGGAAAATGAAACATGGCTGAATGTTGATTTATCTATCCCTCAAGAAGTGACCAGGGGAGAAAATTTAAGTATTACTGCGACAGTATCTGGATTCAATGTCACAAATATCGCTTTAGATTTGATTTTGCCTGAAGATTTTGAATTGCTTTCAGGGAGCAAAACAATAATTTGCGACGTTATCGATTCCTGCATTAACAATCTTTTGGTTTCAACAGTAAACGCAAGCCTTGGCGAGAAAGAAGTAACAGCAACAGCTTCCTCGGGTAATTTGAGCATTTCAAAAACAAAAACAATCAACGTGACAGAAAACATAACGCAACCGGAAATAAAAATATTGAAAATAGAAGCCCCTGATATAGTGAACCAATCAGAAGAATTTGAAGTAAAGGTTTTTGTCACTTCCCTTTATGGTTCCTCGGCCGACGTGAACGTGAAACTGGAAGCTCCCCCAGAAATTGAAATTCTGGATGCAGCCTCCAAAGAAGCCTGCTCTGAATGTGAAAGCTGTGGAGGATGCGACAGTGTGCCTGAAAGAGCACCCATAAAATCGATACCGGAAATAAACGAAAACGAAACAGCCGTTGTGGCATGGAGAGCGAAAGCAAACTTGGTGGGAAATTACACGCTTACCGCATATGCAGAGAGCCAGAAAGAAAGCAGGGACAACAGGACGTTCAGGATAGAAGTCCTGTATCTGATACCAACAGGCATAACCTATGATCCAGTGACGGACACGGTAGAGGTCATCTCTGATGGCAAAACATGCACAGCCAAAAACCCGTGTGGATTCTCAGATATTCACTATGTCAATCAGCTCAATGGCTGGGGGAAGGTAAGGAAAATCGGTAACTACTTCAGTTTTGATGCTAATCTGGTGGTCGGGGATGGTGAAAAGGAGACATGGTTTTACTCTGAATCCGAATCCATATATTTTAGGAAACCGGTGGAAGTTCTAAGAAACGGGAATTTGAGATTTGGTCAGTCAGTCCATGATCTTACAAGCAGAGGCTCTTTTATACAAACAGATGTTTCACCAGAAAGCCAGCTCATTGAAGACTCTGCCTTCCTGATTCGTTCCGGTGGGGCATTACATCTTTACGGCTCTTCTTACAAGGTTTTCAACGAATTGGGAGAGAACAATATCTACTGTGAGGACGGCTCTCACCTGTTTATAGAGAGGTTCACGCTGCAGAGGGCAGAAGGATCGGGAGAGGTTATCCTGTATGCGCCCCAGGATGCAGAGATTTCGGATTTGCTTGTCGTGAAGGGTGGTAAATATATTCGGAAAACCGGAGCAATGAAGGCCGAGACCATGAAAGTTTTAGAATCAAGGACGGAGGGCTATGTTGAGTAATTGTAATCCAATGGGTATCCTTGTAGTTTCAGTCCTCTTCCTTAGCATGCTATCTTTTATATACATTGTGCATGCCAGACCCCATCTCAGTGATTGGCACATAGACGATGTTTATCCTCCAGATGCATACACGGAAGGCTGGGGAATACAATTCGAGTTCAAGGTAAATGTTTCGGATGATGAAGGGGACGATGTTAACGTTTCTCTTTGGCTAAGAAAAGCACTATTGGGGAACTGGACCTTTATCGAAAATAAGACATGTACGAGCTGTTCCCCGGAACAAGAGCTTACTTTGTATGTGGATTTCACTAAATATAACATAAGCGAATGGTCCGCAAGATTCAATGCAACCAACACGACAGGGGCGACAAATGAAAGCGATATATTTTATTTTGTTGTAGAGAAAGATGATACAGTGACTGAATATGCTACTGGGAACAATTCCAAGGTGAACAGATCTGGTAATCAGCTTGGACATCTAAGTGTGAGGGTTATGGACACCGATGCAGATGTCTACACCGCTGATTCAATAGTTCTGTTAAATATCACAAAAAACTTGACAACAAAGTCATACGAAACCTTTTATGCCCAGACCAACGGGACCCATTATTATATGGATTTCAACCCGGATTGTGACTACAGCATGTGCAACCATACCTGGAGTATGAGCGTTTCTGAGGATGACCCCTATTATAAGAACAGCACATTAGGAGGCCTCGTCGTGTCAATATACGGCGATCTTGTCAACGATTTTTATGAGTATGACCATTATAGCTCCTACGAATTGGCCCCAAACACTTATGTCAATCTAAGAGGCAACGTGACAGACGATTGTGGCGTCCTGCTCGACAACACAACAATCAGGGTGTATTTCAACATGACGGACAACAGGACAGGCGACGAGTACAGATGCCCCTCGGATGGCAGCGAGTACGCTGACATGTACGCCAACAAAACGTTCTATTGTGAATGGGATGTTGCACCCCCTGCCGTTCAGAACGAAAGCGCCGATTACAGCGTAGAGATGTATTCCGAGCCCGTAAACTCAAGCGTGCACTACAACGACGGATACGGTATGGAGCCGAATGTCATCCGTCTAGATAAACAGGTTACTGCAGGCATCTCCTGTTCAGGCAACACAATAACAATACTGGGTGGGAGTCACATCTGTGAAGACATACCAGGCAGCCCTGGGTGCACATCCAGCCATATCGAAACGGATGGAAATTATTACATATTCCATGCCGAGGTAATAATTTCTAGTGCGACCAGTCCTGTTGCAACAAACCTGACATGCAGGAACAAGCACATCAAAATGGAGAGTTACTGGATAGTCCACGAGATGGGAACCCTGCAGTTAGGGGACCTGTCCGCGGTAGGGAACCCGCAGGAAGGGTGCCTGGTCGAGTTTGAAACCGGTACAACCTGCGACTCTGCTTCTTTATGTGCAATGGACTATCCGGCTACCGGTGACCCGGGAGGGGCCCTCCTTTTCTATGATACAGTTATCCGCAGTGTGCAGCCTGGGACGGTAAAGCAGAACATAGACCCGGCGTCCAATTCAGCAAATCACGGCGGCGGTGCGGGGCAAGGCACGCAAAGACTCGTGATCAGGAGATTTACATACGAAGGCCCGACTACTTGTTGCAATCCTCCGACTGTCTGTGACGTCAGTTGCCCTATCTTGTATGTACCTGAAGATTCTGACATAGATGATTACGCTGCTTCCTATGTGAGGTACGGGATGGAGCTCACGGCCTTCCCGTCGAAGCCTGTCCAAAACATCAAGATACATCACGCCCAGGCCGGATTAAGGATGTGCCAGGCACCTGCAAAGGTCAGGGGCTACTATGGGTTTGAAAACTGCTACGATGTGAGGATGGGCGGGCCGAATCTTATCGCTGAAGACTCGAACATAAGCACGGACCCGTATTATCACGACTGGGACTGGTGCGGAGCGGGTAATAGGGAACTGTATCTGAGAAACTCGTTTACAGCAAAGACGAAGGACCCGGGAAACAACCCCCTCGATAATGTGACCATATATGTCCTAGACGTCAGGGGTGATTTGGAATTTACGAATTTAACGGATTCAAACGGAGAAATCCCGGAGCAGATGATAGACTACAGAATGATGGAAACGGTGGGGAGCCCAGACAATTATGACGTAGACGAAGAGCACCACGTGTACACATCCCACACCTTCTACTACAAAAAATACGGCTACAAGTTTTTGAAAGACATCGCAGACATGGGAGTACCGAGGACAGCAGACAAGGTCCTCGAGAACAACACATACATTAACACTTCGGATCAGGATGCTGCAAAAAACCAGCCTGGGATAATCTACGCACCTCCCACCAAGGTTGATTTCAGCTCCAGCCAGGACAAATTAATTTCTGGAAATCAGATAAGCATCAATGCTCCGGTTTGTCAGTCCGAATATCTGGCCATGCTTGAGGACGACACATCGGAGCAAGGGAGCGGGAGCGGGGTTATACACTACCAATACCCCGACATATCCTCGGCGAACTACACGGTAAATTATGCCACCGGGGTGGTCACTTTCATGCCGGATTATAGTGGGTATGTCAAGCCCATTTACTCGTATGGGGGGAATATAACAATAACTGCAAACAAGACCTTGAGCAACATTTATGATTACATACAGGCCCGCTTGAACGACACGTTCACAACAGACACGGGAACCATTTACACTTCTTACGTCGATATCATCTTGGGCAACTCAACGGTTCACGGCAGGCTTGTTGCGGACGAAGATAGAAGAGTTAATATAAAGGATGGATATGGGTTTTCTACTGGTTCTATGAACGGTTCTACAGTCAACATACAGTCTGATACATGGAATTTCAGGTCGCTTGCAGGCAGTGATACGCTCTTTAGGAAATATACACTTGACGTGACGGTCAAGGACAGCGAGGGCGAACCAATAGATAACGCAGCCATCACACTCTTAGACAAGAACGGTGAAATGGCGTATGGATTCCCGATATATACTTCCTCTGCCGGAACGGCACACCAAGAGGTGGTACACACCCTTTACAATTCAACCGGAAGCCAGGAATTTTCAGAGTTTACAATGATAGTTTCTAAGCTAGGGTATTTCAATGCCAGCGAAAAACTAGACATGGACAGGAAAACTACGCGGGTAGTAACGCTGACATCTGAATGTGACCCCAGCTATCAATATACATATGAAGTCTTGGCTGGCGACGAGGAGGAAACGAACAGGAGCGCGGAAAAACCGAACCTAACCTTGTCGGTAAAGATACATTCCGGAATGAAACTCGATTCGGATAACCTAGAGCCTAGTGGATTTGAAATCAAGGCCCCAAAAGCCAGCTGGACCAGTCCAGACCAAGAGCCGGGAGAGCAGCAGGCAAAAGTTGGCGACTGTCCTGAATTTTTCGAGAAACTGGGTCTTGGCTCTCAAGGGAGCGAAGTTGGCTATAATCCATTGGGTGCAGATGTGTTTAAAAACAACTTTCTGATATCCGCCCAACATGGATCGTTGTCCCCGTTTAACCCAAATTCTATGGGTTTATCTCTTCATGCGACTGACAAAAGAAATGACGCACCGGAAAGCCCAGACGTTCACAAGGAGGAAGTTGTAAAAGAGCCATTCGTCCCCGGACAAAAATACAACAAACACGTGACCTTAAGCTCGAACCAGCATTACGAAAACATTAGAACTTACACCGATGTACCAGAGGAACTTTCGCAAGAGGGGTACGAGATTAGACTATATCATCTTGAAAATGGCACCAGAGTTGACGTGACAAACAACGAGAAATACGATGTTTCTTTTGTCGATTCTGATGACAACGGCCTGGTTGATAGGGTAAAATGGACCGCCCCTCACCTGTCTGAGGAGAGGTTTGAGGTGGAGGCAGAGATTACTGTTATCGATGTCCAGTCTTATCCAACCGTTGGTGGAAATTGGACGGTCAGGTTTACCACAAAAGGCCGGGCCAACCTAACGATAAAGGCGGTAAACTGGACATGGTTTGGAAAGAATATAGAGTTCTTGGAGTTGAAGTGCGGAGATACTGTGTTAACCCCGGATTTTGACGGTGAGAAGATTTTCTACCCTGATTATTCATGCAACGAGACCGGATACGAAATAAGTGAGATTCTAAAGGGAGGCAAGCACGCTCTAGAGTTCAGGTTTGGCAGCGACGTTGATTACGCCTACAATGATGCGAGCTGGTGGAACACCACCTTTCAATACAGAAAGCAGGTTAACATTTCCAATTCGGCTGGGGAAGACCTTACCAACTACCAGGTTGAAATAGCTCACGATTTTTCAGGCGAATATTCTGCCGGCAAGGTGCTACAGAAGTGTGAGGACGTGAGATTCACCCGTTATAATGCCACGGACGGCTCGCAGGATGAGCTGTATTACTGGATTGAAGAGTGCAACTTAGCCAACAACGACAACATGACCGCTTGGGTTAATGTAACTTTTCTAGAAAACGGCGCCACCACAACTCTGTACATGTACTACGGGAATGACACCGCTGTTTCTTCGGAGTCAAACGGGACAAAGACATTTGTAGTCTTTGACGATTTCGACAGGTCGGATGATAATGAGCTAGGAGGGGATTGGGCTGTAATAGGTTCAAGTATAACTGATGAAATTGTCAGCAATCGGGCTAGATTAACCGAGACAGCACAAAGCCAGAGACGCGGAGCTGAATGGTCGACACAGAGTATCTTGAACTCTCATATGCATGCAGATTTCCAGTACAGCGGACCTACTGGTGATGGTGGAGGTATACTGGCTAGGAAGCAATCAGGAGCCTATACTTTTTATTATTTTGAGATGGACATGGATGGCAATCGCGTTATATTGGGGAGAATGGTCGGGGGCGCCAATTCGGATTTTCGGATATGTACTGGTATAACTATGAATTATGGCCAATGGTATGAACTGGATGCGTTCATGATAGGCAACAGGCTTGATTTGTATATCGATGGGATTGACGGAAGCCCGGATTGTACTGCAACAAATAATGACATAACGACAGCAGGGACAACAGGTATCGAACTAATGGAAAACAGTGCAAATAACCAATACGGTCTGTATGATAATTTCACCACCAGAAAGTATGCTGAGCCAGACCCTTCGGTTTCCGCATTTGGTTCTGAGGAAACCCCCTCTTTCCCGACCCTCGACAACGTGACTTTGAACGCCCCGACCACAGATACTGCCATTTCAGTAGGGCAGAGCTTCTGGATGAACTGCACCCCAGAGGTGGGCTCGGACACGGGGGTCAACTTATCCTTTCAGTACAACCATTCGGGATCCCCCTCCTTTGTCGATATCCCGACCACGGGGACCAACAACATATCCTCCCCGAACCCTGAGCAGGATGTCGATAACGCTACCCGTTATGACCACACGGTAACCATTGGGTCAACAGGCACCTACTATGCCAGGTGTCAGATCTCCAATTCAACGGGAGACACGCTGAACTCGTCTTTCACCAAAGTGACGGTGAAAGCCCCTCCCGTGGTTTCCCTGAACCAGCCCGGTGACGGGGAGACCGTTTATTCTGACCTGGTCACCCTTAATTGCACGGCGACAGATGAAACAAGCCTGGTGAACGTGACGTTGTACGGCAACTGGACAGGTAGCGGTGGGGACGAGTGGGGATCAAACGGGACAAATTCTTCAGGAATCAACGGGGCTGATTATTTATTCGACAGACTTTTATCCGATGGAGATTATGTGTGGAACTGCTATGCGTGTGACAACGACGCGACTTGCGCTTTCGCTCCCCAGAATTATACCTTCAGTGTATGGGCGACCGAAGCCAATACGAGCTGGGTCAACTACACCTTTACTGAAAGTTACAATTTCAGCAATGTGACCGAAATAAAGATAAAAACAGAAGTCAGCTATTACTTGCCGAACGGCTCTCGGGATAAGGGAAATATAAGACCGGCTCTGGAGGTCATGTTATGGAACGGTTCAGAGTATATTGGAGGTTACATATACAACATAAGCGCTGTCATGGGCAGCGATGCCGACAACGACACGGACACGAATTTCACTTTATCAGTTACGGAGCAGACGATTCTTAATGCTTGGGAAGATGCGTCAAACAGGCTTATAGGCATGAGGCTGATTTATGGCGATACAGTAAGTGGTGTGGACGACATCA
>Ga0315545_1004111_pt1 | contig 12136 bp, 10 predicted proteins | sample SalMarSW160210MG_FD_203096 | JGI IMG/M metagenome (GOLD analysis project Ga0315545, IMG submission 203096) | Salt marsh sediment microbial communities from the Plum Island Ecosystem LTER, Massachusetts, United States - Salt Marsh Sediment SW1602-10 ... | reverse complement strand
TTGGTAATCAAACCTCCTAAGAGGTTGGGATCGATAAGGGAGGAATACTCATCGCCAAAGCCGAAACATCCGGAGGCGGCCAGAACAGGGTTTTTCAGCTTTAATGGGCCCAGGGAGACGGAGAGGTCAACCTTCAGTCCCACACCACCTCCTCGGCAGAAAACACCGGCCCATCCTTGCAGATACGGAGATAGATGATCTTCTCCTCTGCCTTGCATCTCACCGCACATCCCCAGCAGGCCCCCACTCCACAGGCCATATTCCCCTCCAAGGAGACCCAACAGGGAAGATGCCTCTCCTGGGATAGCTTGGCCACATCCTTGAGCATTTCCCAGGGGCCGCAGGCATAAATGAGGTAATCTCCTTTCATCCTGGAGAGTTGACCTCGAAGGAGATCGGTGACCAGCCCCCGGTAGCCCAGGCTTCCATCCTCGGTGGAAATCTCCAGCCTCCATCCTAAAGAGGAGAGCTCTTTCCGCAAAAAGATCTCCTCCTCTCCCTTTGCCCCCCAGAAAAACGAATTCCCCCTCGATGTTATCCTCTCCGCCAGCATAAAGAGGGGAGCTATTCCTGCCCCCCCGGCAACAAGGATGGGTGATTGGCCTGAATGGGGGAGGGGGAAGCCATTCCCCAGGGGGCCAATCAGGTCGAGTCTCTCGCCGGGTGATTTCCGGGAGAGTAGTCTACTTCCCTTGCCCCGGAGCTTAATGAGAAGGTCGAGACCCCCCTGGGAAGGATCTGTACGGTGGATGCTGAAGGGCCGACGCAAGAGGGGATCATAGCCCTCGTCTACCTTCAGATGCACGAACTGTCCGGGCTGAGCCTGGGAGGATATGGAGGGCGATTTGAGCTTGATTTTGTAAAAAAAGGGGCCTAATCTCTGGGTCCCCAGGATAGGGGCCTTGGTTTGAATCATCGCTTATTCCTCAGGCTTTTTCACCTCAATTGGATATAAAAACCAGGAGTTATATAGTTTCCTATCAATGGCGGATGGATCGAAATGGCTCTGGCGGGCAGCATCCTCTATGGCCCAATCCAGGGGTTGGAGCCCGGTCGATTCCATTATGTGCGCCTCTTGGACATCTCCCCATTGGTCAATTCTTATCTTCACCAGAGCTGTTCCCTGAAATGCAGGGGCTTGGGGAGGGAAGACGAGCTCCCCCACCTTCAAGGGTGAAGGGGCAAAAGGAAGGGAGTTGGCGGCCGCCACTTCGGGACTCACCTGCTCTGAGGTATCGGGAGAGGCTGATGTAGGTTCAGATGCCCTTTCTCCCAGTCTCTCCATAGCCAAGAGGGTATACTCCGATTGGGGATACTCATCTATCAAACCTCGATAGGTCTCTTTGGCCAACCTTAAGGAGTCCTCTCTGTTTTCATATATCCAGCCCATAGCATATATGGCCTTGGGGGCAAACCGGCTCTGAGGATAGTTATTAGCCGTTTGTTGGTAGTAGGTCAAAGCCGAGTCCACATCCCCTTGGATGAGGAAATCCTCCCCCCTCATAAAGAGCACCTTTGCCGGATCTTTGTCCTCCACTGGCGGCAGTCCCAACCATTCCCTGGCCTTTTGGGCATAAGGGGTTTGAGGGTAGTCCCTTAGAATCCTCTCATAAGCCTTCTCTGCTTGAAGGCTGTCCCCCTTGACCTTGTCCCAGATCCAGGATATGGCATAAGCCGAGTGAGGGGCATAGTTCGCTTCGGGGAAGTGTTCGATCACCGATCTATAGGCGGAGAGAGCTGAGTCCGGCTCATTTAATTCCAAGAGATACATCTCGGCTAAGAGGAAGAGGGTCTTTACCGACTTCTCCGCCTCCTCGCCGGAAAGCTGGCTCTTGTACTCCTCCAACTTCACTATGCTGGCGGATTTCTCCTTCGCTCTCTTGGCCACCTCTGATTGAGGGCTCTCCTGGGAGCTTTTTTCAAAGAGTTCCTTAGCCTTCTTGAGGTCCTTTAGCTCATCCTCGTAAATTATCCCCAGACTATAAAGGGCCTGAGCCGATTCCTCTGTTTGGGGGAACTCCTCGCTTACCGACTCATACTCTTTAATAGCCTCCTCGGTATGCCCAAGCTTAAACTTACATTCGGCAATTTCAAGTCTTACTTGGGGGAGATGGTGGTAATATCTCCCTTCCCGGGAGAGTTTCTGGAATATGGTCAGGGCTTCCTGGGGTTGGTCCAATTCTAAGTAACACCCCCCGGCCTTGAATTCCGCCTGAAAGTCAAGCTCCTTATCAGGTCCCCACTTTCTGACCTTCTTAAAGGCCTTCAATGCCTGTTTATAGTCCTCCATCTCCCACCAACACTCCCCAATGCGGTATTGGGCCTGAGCCCTTAGCCCCCCCTTCCCCTTGGCTATCAGCTTCCCATACTCCTCAATGGCCCTCTGGTAGTCCTTGGTGACAAATCCGATCTCCCCCAGCATATACCTCCCCTCATCCAAAAGCTTTCTCTTCTTCCCCTTGGCCAAGAGCCTCTTAAAACTCTTCTCTGCCTGGAGATGATCCTCTAACTGAAAGTAGGAGAGGCCCATCCAGTAGTAGCTCTCGTCTAAGTAGTTGCTGGTGGTCAGGTTTGTCTGAAGCTCCCTAAACTTCCTTATGGCCTTATTATATTCACCCAGATGGTAGTAGGATTTCCCTATAAGCATCAGAGCATCATCAACCCATCTGCTTTTGGGATAATAGGCTAAGACCGTGGCCGCCTTCTTTATGGTCTTCTCGTAGTTATCCTGCCCGGCTCCTGCCTTGTTGTTGGAGGAGATCCTGGCCTTTTCCGCCTGCTGGAAGGATTGCTGGGCATGAAAGAAGGTGTTATAATAGGCACATCCCAGTCCCAAAAGGATAAAAAATAGGATAAAGGGCTTCCTCATCTTACCTTCAGCTTGTCTACAAGCTCGGCCAGCTTCTGTAGCTGGGAGATATACTGGCCGAATAATGGTTTAAGCTGCTCCGCAGAGGCTTTTGTTGCCTTCTCCCTCTTCAGCCTCCAGATCTGACCAAATGGACCTCCATCCAGCCGGTAATTTTCCTCTAACTGGGAGAACACCTCTTCTGCCTTCCAAACCTCAATTCCTTTGTCTAAGTGGAGGAGATGCCTCATCGCAGGGAGAAAGGAAGTGAGGGATTCGGTGAGAAGCTGAGGGAGCTTCCTTTTATCCAGACCAATCTCCAGGAAGGATTGCCTCACCCTCATCAGTTTCCCCTTTATCTCCCCCTCGCACTGGAGCCTCAGGTTCTGGCCGCCTATCTCCAGCTCGGCGAAGGGGTCCTGCCCGAAGAGGAGCAGGTGATAGGCCTTGATGTCCAGGAACTCCATAGGGAAGGAATCAGTGGAGGTGGCGATATATTCAGGGGTGAAAAAGAGGGGAGCTACAAATCCCTTCTTTTTATATTTCTGAAAGATCTGGTGCCCCAGGGAGAGCTCATCTACCCCAACCTGGGTTAAGACAACCAGAAGATTAAGGTTGGACCTGCCGGCGATGTAATCCCCCCGAGCCGCGCTCCCATAGAGGAGGACAGATTTCAACCTCTCCCCAAATCTCCCCTTGAGCTCTTCCGTGAACTCCTTCAGGTTCTTTTCCACCTCAGCAGGGAGGGGATTTCTTTCCTTAAGATCCATAACTTCCTCCAGCTAAATTTTTAACCAACAGCCCACCACGGAATTACAAAGCTTACCACGGAAATTCACGGAATCACACGGGAAAAAAGCATTCATGAATTGAGAATTAAGAATTAAAAATGGGGTTTATGCTGGCTATCCCTGATCCCTGTAAAGAACTTAGCTCCCTTCGGTCGCTAACTTCTCCAGAGGGTCTGACCGGCCCTATGGCGCTCCGCAATCCCACGCATGCTCGGATTGCTCCGCTGTCACCCTTGAAGGGGGCCTACCCCCTTCAAACATCCCCCGATGTTTCGGAATTCTTAGAATTTCCGAAACGTCTGATTACTGCTCCCTGTTTTTCTGCGCCGGTCCGTGGTCATCGGTGGTGAATTATTGCCTTTTCACTAAGCGGGGGAGGACATCCCCTGCTTTGCCCCTTATGGATTCATTGACCCTTTCAGAGATGGGGGTCGGCTCTGGATTTATCTCTACCACAAAGGCCCCGTTTCTCAGGGCTAAAAGGGGAAGGGAGGCGGCCGGTTGCACCAGGGCTGAAGCGCCCACAGACAAGAGGAGATTACAGGACTGGGCCGCTTGGAGGGCCTGAGAGAGGATCTCCTGGGGAAGGGCCTCTCCAAACCAGACAACATCTGGCCTCAAGGTCCCCCCGCAGGCACACTTGGGGGGAATCTCCCTTAGGTAAACCTCTTTATGATCAGATATCCTGCCACATCTCAGGCAGCGATTCCTCCATATGTTGCCATGGAGCTCTGCTATCTTCCTGCTACCAGCCCTCTGGTGGAGGCCATCTATGTTCTGGGTAACAAGGAGAAACTCCTCAAACCCATCCTCCAAATCCTTGATGGCATAATGGGCTGGATTTGGTTGGACATCCTGGATAAGCTTCCGCCGATATTCATACCACTCCCAGACCAACCGTGGATTCCTCATAAAGGCATCCATAGTGGCCAGCTCCTGGGGGTTGAACTTCCTCCAGAGGCCGTCCTTTCCCCTAAAGGTAGGGACTCCACTTTCGGCAGAAATCCCTGCGCCGGTGAGCACCGTCAGGAAACGGGAAGACCTCAACCTGTGGAGAAGCTCATCTGAGAAGCCTGCGTCATCCTGCATCTCCCAACTAAGATAGCCCCTTTATGGGCAAAGGTCAAGCCATTTCTGGAGGGCTTTGGTGGGCCAAATTCTGAGCAGGGAAAACTGTTGACAAAGGAGATAAAGCCACCTATAATACGAATACACATAGAGCTTACCCATTTTCTAAGGGAATCAGAAGGGTGGAATTAGATAGCCGAAACGCCGTGAGATAAAATGGCTTTTAGGGGGTCAAATGATAGTCAGGCGGTTAGCGATACGGGCCGCTTGACGGCTGATGAGGCTTATAGTGCTTAACGCTGCTGTGGACAGATCCGAGTTTATACATGTTTTCTGAAATCCTCAATAAAACTCCAAGAAAATCCAAATGGGCTACCTGGGTAGCAAGCGACGACAGCAGATCCGCAAAAGAGACACGGGCATTTCTCGATACATGTTTTTTGAACATACCGAGTGGAAAAAGGCTCAGGCTGTCAAGAAAGATTCAAAAGGGAGATGAAGCTGAGGTTGAAGCGCTGATTTACGAACTGGTTGCCCATGAGTTACTTCGACGATTGGGTCATGCTCCCGAATTTAATCCGGTCATTAATGGTTTAACACCGGATATTTACTTAGAAGTCCTTGGACAGAGGTTTATAGTTGATGTGTTTGTGACCCATAGTCCCTCAAAAACCGTCACAAACTTTGGCGATGGCAGCGGAGAAGCGTTTGACCAGGGAGATCGAGCGCAGAAAATCTCAGACAGCATCAGAAAAAAGTCACTAAAGTACGCGAAGACTGGTTTACCGCTTCTCCTTTTCGCCTTTCTTGGAGATCGTTATATTCTGAGTGCTATGCACGTTGAGAGAGCGTTGTTTGGAATAACAGTCAACGAGATTAGCCCAGAGGAGAGATTTCCAGAGGACATTAGCACAGAAGTGTATGAGGGTGGCGTGCTTCTTCCGGACGAAAGAGGCATGCCTGGTCATCCAAATTTGTCAGCGGTTCTTGTTTGTGATTGGTTTGACACCCTAAATCGGAAAAACAGGGGAAAACGTTTGTATTGTCTTGTCCTTCACCATTGGAACCCTAAGATTAGGCTACCGGTTGGAGCGTTTAGGGATTTTGCCCAGGTGACTTGGAACTGCTATGAACTCGGGCGTTGGTGCTGCAAGTTCATCAACGATCAGAATATAGTTGCAAGATTTGTGTTAGATGATGAAATTGAGTTCGGAAGATACACTGCTGATAATCCCTGGTAATGTTGCGCCTACTATGGTTACTCGCGTTTTTGTGAAATAGAGATTCTCGGTTCATGTCAGGATGGCTCCCTAAAACTGGTCACTCAAGTTGACACCGCATCGAGGCTACCCCTCTGACTTGTAACGCTCATCAGAAGGAAGCGCGCTCGTAAGAGACCACAATTTAAATCGGGCGCTAAGTTGGAACCATACCCACTTTGTGTTGTTAAAGAGCCATTTGAATAGATCGGGAGGGCAACAGTGAACCCAGAACAAACAGATTATAAGTTGGACAAAAAGGAGATCATTTTTTCCAACGGGAATCGGGCGCAGGTAGTGGCTCCGCCCGCTGGCACACCTGCTGCCTCCATCCTCAAAGCGCTGGACATTGAACAACCCAAACCACTGATCATGGTCGTTGGCGGTGCAACTGGTCTCGACAGAGCACTGAAACCTCGTCTGGTTCAGTTGTTCAGCCGTGGCATTGCTCGGGCGGCTGCCGAGACGGGTGCGTTGATCATTGATGGTGGCACTCAGGCGGGGGTGATGGCCATGATGGGGCAGGGAGTTGCCGACCAGGGCCGAAAGTCCACCCTTTTGGGCGTGGCACCTGCTGGCAGGGTTACCTATCCCGGCGGGCCGACTGAAGGGAGCATCGAGGGCAGAGTACCGCTTGATCCCAACCATTCCCATTTTGTCTTGGTGGAAAGCGATGAATGGGGTGGCGAGACCGAGGCCTTATTCGATCTGGCAAGGGCATTGGCCAAAGAGATCCCAATTGTCACGGTGCTCGTCAACGGTGGTGATATCGCCAGGAAAGAGGCGTTGATGATCGTGCGCCAAGGCTGGCGCATCGTCGTCATGAAGGGCACCGGTCGTTTAGCAGATGATATCGCCACCGCCATGGAGGAGGATCCAACGTCCGTTGCAGGGGCCGCGACCATTGTGAGGCATAATCGCATAGACTTATTCGATATCAAGGATAGGCCGGAAGCTCTGGCAACGCTGATCTGCAGAAAGCTCTTCGAGAAACCAACAGCTTGAGTCAGTTGAAAGGAGGCAAGAATGGCTGAATTTGACAAGTTCGAGGAATACAAACTTTTCGTGGACGACACCGCACGTTTCAGCGAGCGACGTCAAACGATTTCCAACATCTACGTGGCGGTCAATTCGCTATTGTTGGCTGCCATCGGGTTGTTGATTAAGGATCTAGGAGCACGGAGCCCGTGGACCATGCTTCTTCCGCTGCCGTTGATTGTCGCCGGTATCCTTGTCTGCCTGTGGTGGCGTCAGCTCATCCGCAAGTACAAGAAACTTGTAGGGATACGTATTGATACGCTGCGCGAGATGGAAGATGGGATGACCGGGTCGGTCAAAATGTACCACGTCGAGGATGAACTCTATCCGAGAGATGAGGAGGACAAGATGATTCCAGGCAAAGGCCTGAACTTTGCCGACCTTGAAGCGAAATTACCAACGCTATTCGTGGTATTATACTGTGTTTTCGGCACCGGCTCGCTAACGGCCTTAGTTGTACGAGTGTGCTGTTTATACTGATGCCAACAGGGACGGTGACAGGTGACTGATATTCCCAGAGTCTTCATCTCTTACGCCCGCAAGGATGGCGAGGCGTTCGCCAAAAGGTTGCGCGAGCGCTTGGAAAAGGAACAGCCGGAGATCACCTTGTGGAGGGATCGAGAGGAGATGGAGGGAGGTATCAGTTGGTGGAGACAGATCACCGAGGCGTTGGACAAGGTGGAATTCCTGCTGCTCGTCATGACCCCTGCTGCCCTGAAATCCCCGATCACGCGGAAGGAGTGGCGCTACGCACGGCAGCAGGGGGTCTGCGTCTATCCAGTCAAAGCTGTGCCGGATGCGGAACTGGATTTCGAGAACATGCCCCAGTGGATGCGCAAGGCGCATTTCTATGATCTGGATCACGAGTGGGAGACCTTCGTCAATTACCTGAAGAGTCCCTGCCATGTCGCCCGGGTACCCTTCATGGCCCCTGACCTGCCGGAGGGTTTTGTCCAACGACCTGCCGAGTTCGAGCAACTGCTGAACTACCTGCTCCAAGGTGACCGACAAAATCCGGTGGCTATCACCACGGCCCTCCACGGAGCGGGAGGCTTTGGGAAGACGACGCTGGCTACCGCTCTGTGCCACAATGACGACGTTATCACCACCTTCGATGATGGTGTTCTATGGGTGACGCTCGGGGGAAAGCCCAACGTGCTGGATGGGCTGACCCAATTGTACGCCGCGCTGACCGGCGAACGGCCGGGGTTTGTGGATGAGGAAGACGCCATTGTCCACCTGGTCGAGAAACTGGAGGACAAAAGCTGCCTAATCGTCATCGACGACGTGTGGAACCGGGCCCACCTTCGGCACTTCCTCCGCGGCGGCAAAGACTGTGCCCGGCTGATCACCACTCGGCAGTTTGAGATCGCTGCCGAGGCAAGCCGGGTGGATGTTGACGAAATGACTTCGTCGGAGGCGGTGCAGTTGCTCACGACCCGACTGGATCCGCCTCCCCGGGATTTAACTCCTCTCCGCAAGTTGGCCCAACGCCTGGGCGAGTGGCCATTGATGCTCGAACTGGCCGGCGCAGCTCTCCGACACCGCATCGCTCGCGGTGATACCCTCGAAGGCGCGCTCGATTATGTTAACCGGGCGTTGGACAAACGTGGCACAGTGGCGTTCGACCAGCGCAATGCCACCGAACGCCATCAGGCCATCGCCAAGACCATCGACGTCAGCTTGGAGTTCCTCACAGAGGATGAACGTGGTTGTTTCCTCGAACTGGCCATCTTTCCCGAGAACACCGACGTTCCCCTCACGGCAGTGGGTACATTGTGGGATCTGGACGACTTCGACACCGAAGACATGGTACAACGCCTGCACGACTGCTCGCTGCTCAAATTCGACCTGCAACATGGAACCATCCGGTTGCACGATGTGATGAGGGACTTTCTCACCGAGCAACTGGTTAACCCTCCGGCCATACATGCCAGGTTGGTAGACGCCTGGGGCGACCCACATAACCTTCCGGACGCCTACGCCTGGCACTGGATCGCCTATCATCTGATGAAGGCTGGAGGTAAAGAGGAGCTAAAACAGCTCCTCCTCGATTTCGACTGGCTCCAGGCCAAGCTTGAGGCCACCGATGTCAATGCCCTGATTGCGGATTACGATTTTCTCCCAGACGACAAAAACCTGCGCTTGGTCCAAGGTGCTCTCCGTCTTTCTGCCCATGTCCTGGCCCAAGATAAAACTCAACTGGCTGAACAACTACTTGGTCGCTTGATGTCATTTGAATCGCCCGAAATTCAGACCTTTCTTGACCAGACCAGATGTAGGAAAGGTGGTCCCTGGTTGCGACCCCTGACTCCCAACCTCACCCGCCCTGGCGGGCCGTTGGTGCAAACCCTCCAGGGCCATACCGACGCGGTCTATGCCGTGACCGTCTTCGACGGCGGTCGAAAAGCAATCTCTGCTTCATCTGACAACACCCTCAAAGTCTGGAACCTGGATACCGGCAAGGAACTGCAAACCCTCCAGGGCCATACCGACGAGGTCGATGCCGTGACCGTCTTCGACAGCGGTCGAAAAGCAATCTCTGCCTCATTTGACGACACCCTCAAAGTCTGGAACCTGGATACCGGCAAGGAACTGCAAACCCTCCAGGGCCATGCCGACGAGGTCGATGCCGTGACCGTCTTCGACGGCGGTCGAAAAGCAATCTCTGCTTCATCTGACGACACCCTCAAAGTCTGGAATCTGAAGGCCGGCAAGGAACTGCAAACCCTCCAGGGCCATACAAAATGGGTCACTGCCGTAGCCGTCTTCGACGACGGTCGAAAAGCCGTCTCCACCTCATGGGACAACACCCTCGAAGTCTGGAACCTGAAGACTGGCGCCGAACTGCAAACCTTGCAAGGCCATTCCGACTTTGTCAGGACCGTGGTCGTCTTCGACGACGGTCGAAAAGCCATTTCCGTTTCACGGGATAACACCCTCAAAGTCTGGAACCTGGAGACCGGGGCCCTCATTGCCACCTACGTAGGAGAGAGTGGCTCGTATGATTGTGCTGTCACACCAGACGGAGCGACCATCGTTACTGGGGAAGAATCGGGCCGAGTGAACTTCCTGCGACTGGAGGGGTGTGATATATGGCATGTCTCTTCTCCATGTAGATACCATGCCAGCGGCGAAGCCAACTGCAGAGTCACACTGAAGTGGTAGCTAAGGTTACCAAAGATTGCCGCATAGTATCCCAACATTTCGGAATTTTTAAGAAATTCCGAAATGTTGAATAAATTGGGATTAGATGGCCGAAATGAAATACATAAACACCGATGTTAGACCATCTAACATTTTAGTTGGGCAAGTATTCCTATTTGCAAATTCTAAAATTATAGAGTTTCAAAGGCTCTGTACTGCATGAAGATTTATGGAGGTTAACCCTATTCAAATAGGGAAAGGGTATGACAATTGACAAAAAATGAGCAAGACCATTTTTTGCAAAGGCATGAAACTAAAGTGTACGACGTATTCCTATCTTATGCCCACACTGATGCGAAAGTAGCAATTCGTATTCAGAGGCGCCTCGAGGAATATATACCCCCCGAAAATATCGATAGTCGCAAATCTCTTAAAGTCTTCAGGGATGAGAGTGATTTGTCAGCGTCGCCTTCATTAACAGCCGCACTTCGTTCAGCTCTTCTATCGTCTCAATTTCTTGTACTATTATGTTCTCCTTCAGCTGCCGCATCAAAATATGTTGATTTAGAAACCCAAATCTTCATTCAGTCTAAAGGCACAAATAGAGTTCTTCTTGTGCTGCTTGATGGAATGCCAGAGGATGCAGTACCAAAGTCGCTCCAAACGATTAAAGGTGATAGCCCAGTGTTTGTTGATTTGCGTAAAATGGTTTCCACCGGATGGCGAAAACGCCGACTCTTTAGCCGGGAGACTTTGCGGCTCATCGCTGGTCTCTTAGAAGTGCCATTAGATGAGCTCTTACACCGTGAACATCTTAGACAAAGGAAGCAACGCCACAAACGAATAGCATTTACGTTGCTCTTTCTGTTAGTGATTTTTTTATTGTTATTACTCACAAATTTGCGTCGTGAACCAGTCGTCGTCCATCATTCCAGAGATACTGCAGATGAAAATTTATATTATGGGGGAGTGAGTTGTCTTGACTTCTCTGAAACTTCTAATCTTCTCGCTATCGGGACTAATGGGGGAATGGCAAGCCTTTGGGATTTAAGCTTATCTACCTCCACACCAGGCACTCTGGCACAGGTGGGAACAATCCGTAGTATTGAGATCAACGGGAATCCTAATAGCGTAGTTCTGACCACAGGATCATCAATATTGGAGTTGAACCGAGAATCCGAAAGCATTATTCGGCGAAAGTTAGACCTAGGCAGACAACTTTGTTCGCAGGTGAAATATGCAAAGGGCAACATTTGGGCTGTCGGTGGCCAAGAAGGTTACTGTGCTTTGGTCGACCTTGAAAGAAAGAGAACTATAAAAGAGTACGACGCAGGAAATGATATGATTAAAGCGCTTTGGTTGTTGGCTAGTGATTCGACAATATTGGCATACACCCGTTCTGGAGATTTCATTCAAATCGGGATCTCTTCTGGCATCCATAAACCTATCTTCTCGACAGATAAAGAACATATTGAGTTCCTTGGATACATACTCCCGATTTAGGCTAGTGCCACTCATACAGCAATTGTTGCCGTAATTGATGGAGCAGTCATGGTAAGACTTGAAGATGGGGTCATAATAAGAAAATTTCCCAAGAAGATGGACTTTCCACCATCAAGCATGGCTAAATTCCGATCAACTCTTGCTATAGGGTTCACTAATGGAGAACTTTTGCTTTATGATATTGATAGCGGAGAAACAACTGAGGAAGTTGAGATTACTGTTCCTGGAAGGCCGAACGATATAGCGTTCTCTTTTGATGGATCGCTTTTGGCAATTGGATATCAAGATGTGTCCACAAGTGAAGGTGGTACTAAAGTATTTGCGCGAAAAATCACGTTATGGGGCCATCCAATAACTAACAGCAGTTTTTAGAGGAAGAACGCATGGAACTGGAAATCTTCCAAGTAGATGCATTCACTGACAAACCATTTAGGGGCAACCCAGCAGGAGTCTGCATCCTACCTGGATCGGGTGAGGAGCGC
>Ga0315545_1004110_pt1 | contig 12136 bp, 9 predicted proteins | sample SalMarSW160210MG_FD_203096 | JGI IMG/M metagenome (GOLD analysis project Ga0315545, IMG submission 203096) | Salt marsh sediment microbial communities from the Plum Island Ecosystem LTER, Massachusetts, United States - Salt Marsh Sediment SW1602-10 ... | reverse complement strand
ATTGCCGATCGGGTCGTGGTAATGGAGGAGGGAGTGTTTAAGCAGGTGGGAACACCCATTGAGATTTACAAGAATCCTCAGTCTGGTTTTGTTGCCGATTTCGTGGGAATCTCAAACTTTTTCGACGGGAAACGCCTGAACAAGACCGTGCAGGTGAAGGATATCCAATTTGTTGTGCCTCAAGCGAAATCGCTCCCTGCTGATAGGGTAACCCTCTCCATCAGGCCTGAAAATATTGAAATAGTCAACTCCGAGAGACCACTCCATGATCTGGAACCATCGAACATTGTCAGGGGAAAAATCGAGGTCTTCACCTTTCTCGGAGCAGTCGTGAGGATGCTGGTAGGCAGCGCAAATGGAGAAGTCATTGTTGATATGGTGGAAAAGGAGTTCGAACAAAGACAATTGAACCGTGGGGACGAGGTTGATATGTATTTCCCTCCAGATGCATTTCTTGTGTACCAGAAGGACTAGATCGGCCTCAGAATCGTACTGGTTATCCAATAAAAAATCAGATGATCAATGAATCGTTCACAGAATGAAACGTATGGCGTATCCTCTGTAAGCTTGGTGGTTGATAGGTACATCCTGAATGCCGTGACCATACTTATTGCCTTTCTTCTTGTTTTCTTCATGCTTTTTCCCATTTACAAAATTCTTGTCATGAGTTTTTTTAAAGAGGGCACCTTCGGGCTGGGAAATTTTACACTTGCCAACTATATTAAATATTTCGGCACTCCCCGCATCGCCAAGTCGCTCTATAATAGTCTTTATATCTCCCTCGTGACCATGGTCATTACCACAATTCTTGCCTTCTTTTTTGCCTATGCCTTAACTCGAACCACCATCCTTGGGAAAGGCTTCTTCTATACCATGGCCTTCATGCCGCTGATTGCCCCCTCCATCATCCAGGCCCTGGCCCTGATTTTGCTCTTTGGCCGTAACGGTCTCATTACGGCACACCTATTCAAAACCGGTTGGTCTATCTATGGGGCATGGGGCATTATAATTTCAGAGGTTCTCTACTGTTTTCCCCACGCCCTGGTGATTCTTTACACTACCCTGTCTGCGGTGGACAGCCGTCTGGATGAAGCGGCCGAAAGCCTGGGGGCAAATGCACTGCAGGTTTTTTCAAAAGTGACCATTCCTTCTGCAAAGTATGGACTTCTCAGCGCTGCTGCCCTGACCTTCAACCTCACGATTACTGACTTCGGTAATCCGGTTGTGATCGGAGGGGACTTCAATGTCCTGGCCACAGAAATCTATGCCCAGGTGACAAATCTCTACCGGTTTGACCTTGGAGCCACGGTGAGTGTCATTCTCCTGATCCCTTCTATGGCAGCTTTCATGTTTAATTACTATGTGACGAGAAAGAGTTTTGCGCTTATAAGTGGTGCGGCAAGACCCTTTATACGAACTTCTAAGCCTCTGAGAAAGTGGGGATTTACCGCTTACTGCACCTTTGTTTCAGGTTCCATCATCATTGTTTTTGCAGTAGTGGTGATGGGCTCATTCGTGAAAGTCTGGCCCTATGACTGGTCTCTTACACTGAAACACTATCGATTTCCCTCTCTTGGTGGTTATTTCGCTATCTGGACCAGTCTCTGGATCTCTATTCTGGTTGGTTTTTTCGGGGCCTTCCTAACCCTCATTGCAGGATACATCGTAGAAAAGAAGAAACCTTTCGGGGTGCAACTTCTCTATCTGCTTTCCGTGATGCCAGCGGCCATTCCTGGCCTGGTTCTCGGGCTGGGATACATCCTGGCCTTCAATAGGCCCTATTATATCTTTTATGGGACTCCATGGATTATCGTCATCTGCGTGGTTATTGCCAACTTTACTCTGGGAACCTTATCCAGTATCTCTAATATCAAGAACATCGATCCATCAATTGAGGAAGCAGCCACGAGCCTTGGCTCTACCTCTATTAGCACCTTTGTCCGCCTTGTCTTTCCTCTTGCAAGGGTGGCCTTTTTCCAGAATTTTGTTTACTTCTTTATGCGTTCAATGACGACTATTAGCGCTGTGATCTTTCTGGTGTCTGCAACCGTGCATGTTGCGGCCATTGAGATCATCTGGCTCGACAATGATGGTTGGATGGCCAGCGCCGATGCTATGTCTACGTGCGTTATTGGGATCGTTCTGCTCATGCTTGGTTTTCTGCGCATTGTTATGGGCAAAAAGGGTGGCTATGTCATGGCTGGGGGCACGACCTGAAGGGTTTGCATCTGAGGAGTCTATTATTTGTGCAATCAGAAATATGTTGACAGCATCTAATGTTTTTGATATTTTGTATAGACAACTAATCATCTACCTGCTAAAATTTCGAATAACGAGGAGCTTAAAAGCAATTGCAAATAGTTGATCCATTAAATCCAATCCCAAAATATCTTCAAATTAGTGCGTGGCTCAAAGAGCTTATTCAAACAGGAAGATACGAAAAAGGAAAGAAACTACCCTCTGAAATTGAACTTTCAAAAATGTGCGGCGTAAATAGGAATACGTTAAGGCAGGCTATAGGGGAATTGGTATCAGCGGGAATATTGAGGAAAGAAAAAGGCATAGGAACCTTTGTTTCATCGTCCATGCCTGTGGCTCTTAAACATAAACTTAATCGAATTTCCAGTTTCAGCGACGATCTGAGCGACATTGGCATAAAGGAAAAAACAAAAATTCTGAAAAAAGGCATTGAGGATGGAAAAGATCATGTGGCGAAAACCTTGTTGCTAGACACAAATAATAAGGTAATCGTTGTTTGCCGCTTGAGGGCAGGAAATGATATTCCTCTTATATATGAAGAAAGTTATCTTCCATGCGATATGTTCAAAGATATTTTAGATATGGACCTTACTGGTTCAATGTATAAAATTATTTCAGAACGTTTTAATATTGTTCTTGCACGGTGTGAACAGACAATAGGAGCAGTAAATTTAAAGGGAAAAATAGCAAAGATTTTGGATCTTGCTGAGAATTCAGCGGGAATTTTCATGGAAAGCATAACATTCGATCAAAATAGTATCCCCATAGAAGTGCTCTACTCATATTACAGGGGAGATAAATATATATTTGAAGTCGAACTCGGACGATATCGTATAAAAGAGAACAACATAGTTCATTCCATTTAAGGATAGGGGGCTCTTTTTTTATACTACTATGTATATACATCTAAACAATAATCATTAAAGCAATTACCCTTAAGGAACATTACAGAGATAAACAAAATGGAAGAAAAAAACATTTTGGAAAGGCTGGTTGAAGTAAGCCCGGGGATGGAAATATGGTGGGATTCATCCCCCCTTATTTACGATTTTCGAAAGGGCTTATTTGGAAGACGGGTATTCCAGAGATGAATATAACACGCATCCTTCACTCATTCGTACTGCAGAAGAGTTTTCTCAAGCTACAGTTGAAATGATAGAATGTGCAGAAAATTGTCTTGAAATTTTTAATTCATAATTCTCAGGAGGATTTTATGTTAACAGGGGTAGTAAGGGAGATAAAACCAAAAGAAAACAGGGTTGCCATGACACCAGCAGGTGTTGAACAAATGATATCCCATGGACACTCAGTTCTGGTTGAAACCGGCGCAGGTGAGGGATCCGGCTTTTCTGACGAAGATTATGTGAAGGCTGGTGGAAAAATTTGTAGTTCAGCAAAAGAGATTTACAAAAAAAGCGAAATGATAATGAAAGTAAAGGAGCCTCTGCCCGTTGAATATCCCTTGATTCGAAAAGGACAGATTGTATTTACATATTTTCATTTCGCAGCAAACGCTGAACTTACGAAAGCAATTATAGATTCTGAATGTGTAGCGGTGGCTTACGAGACAATAGAGCGGGAAAACGGCTCTTTACCACTCCTTACTCCTATGAGTGAAATTGCAGGAAGAATGGCTATCCAGGAAGGTGCTAAATACTTAGAAAACACTTATGGTGGTAAAGGCATACTTCTCAGTGGTGTGCCGGGTGTTGAGCCTGCCACCGTTATGATTATCGGTGCAGGTGTTGTGGGAACGAATGCTGCAAAAATAGCAGCGGGATTAGGAGCAAGAGTTTTTCTGATTGATGTTAACTTGGAAAGATTGAGATATTTGTCTGACATAATGCCGTCCAATGTTGTCACTACCGTGTCAAATCCGGAAAATACCCGTAAACTTCTTAAAGAGGCTGATCTTGTTGTGGGAGCAGTTCTTGTACATGGAGCAATAGCGCCTAAGTTGATAACACGCAAAATGTTAAAGTTAATGAAAAAAGGTTCTGTTATTGTGGATGTGGCAATTGATCAGGGAGGGTGTATAGAAACATCTAAACCAACAACTCATGATGACCCTGTGTATGTTGTAGATGGAATCATACATTATTGTGTGGCAAATATGCCCGGAGCTGTTTCACTTACCTCGACGAAAGCACTTATAAATGCAACTTTACCATATGCGTTGGATATTGCTGATAAAGGTTACAAAAAAGCAGCGCAAGAAAACCCGGAAATAGCCAGAGGTATTAATATTATTAAAGGAAAAGTGACACATAAAGGTGTTGCTGAAGCTTTTAATCTGGAATATGAATCCGTGGATTCTATGTTATAGTAATTTTTGATACTATTATTTTGATCTCGGCTAATGGAATTGGGTTAAGAAATAATGCGCTACATGATTTAAAAATAAACTTAGAAAAAAGGTAAGGAGGTTACAATGAAAGAATTAAAAGAATGGTTTGTCCCCTGGCTGCTGACCGCAAGAAAATACGACACAAGTGTTCTTGATAGGGCCTGGGCAAATCCAGCCCATGCGAGGCTTATGCTTAATGAAAATCCGATTCCTCCATCCGATAAGGTTGTTGAAGCAGTTACTGAGGCCGTGAAAAAGGGGAACAGATATCCTGACAGCATGTTAAATCTAAGAACCAAGATTGGTAAAATGTATGATCTTGGGCCTGATAATGTTGCACTTTGCAATGGATCATCAAATGCTTAAATACAGTGTGGAGCTCTACGAGAATCTCGAAGAGGAGGCCGACCTGACTACCGGCTGGAAGAAAAACGGCTGCCTGCACCTGGCCTGCAGCCAAGCCCGTCTGTTTGAACTGAAGAAGGGGGCCACGATGGCCCGTGGGTTCGGGCTTGATATGCACATCATCTCACCAAAGGAGGCCCTGGATCTCTTCCCTATAATGAGCTTGGATGGCGTGATCGGAGCGGCCTTCATACCCTCTGATGGACAGGCCGATCCCAGCGGCCTGACACTGGCTATGGCAAAAGGGGCCAGGAATCGCGGCGCAGAGATTTACCAGCAGACCATTGTGACAGGATTTGAGTTCAAGAACAACCGGGTGACAGCCGTGAATACCGACAGGGGCAAGATCAGGTGCGAAATCGTTGTGAATGCCACTGGTATGTGGGGACGCGAGCTTGGCCAGATGATGGGTGTCAATGTTCCGCTGGTTCCCTTTCAGCACCAATACCTCGTTACAGAAGAGATTGACGGGGTACCTCCAAATTTGCCTACCTTGCGCGATAAAGACAGCCTGATCTACTATAAGGAAGTGGTCGGGGGTTTGGTCATGGGCGGCTACGAGCGGAACGGTATCCCTTGGGCACTTAACGGTATTCCCAAAGATTTTACCCAGAAGCTGCTCAAGTCCGACTTTGATCATTTTGAGCCGCTTTCGACTGAAGCCATTAAGCGTACACCGTGCCTGGAAACAGCGGGTGTGATACGGCTGGTCAACGGACCTGAGGCCTTTACACCTGACGGCAACTGCATTATGGGTGCGGCACCTGAACTGGATAACTGCTTTGTTGCTGCTGGATTTAACGCGTTCGGTATCGCTGCCGGAGGTGGTGCTGGTCGCATGTTGGCCGAATGGATTATTGAGGGGGAGCCGAGCCTCGATCTGTGGCCACTTGATATGCGTCGGTTCGGTCAATACCACAGGAGTCCAAAATACATAATCGATAGAACGAGAGAGATTTACGGTAAACACTATACTATTTCCTGGCCTTATGAAGAGCACGATACTGCCCGTGGCGTGAAGCGCAGCCCGCTTTACTACATCCTGAAAACGAGGGGCGCTGTTTACGGTACCAAGTTTGGATGGGAACGAGCGAACTGGTTTGCTCCAGAGGGTGTGGAACCTAAGGATAAGCTAACCTTCGAGCTTCCCAACTGGTTTGAGCACGTTGCCAAGGAACACCGGGCAGCACGTGAGCAGGTAGTGTTAATTGACCAGTCATCCTTTAGCAAGTTCGAGATTGAAGGCTCCCAGGCGCTGGAGTCCCTTAACAGACTCGCTGCCAATAACATCAACAAATCTGTGGGCAGTGTGACATACACCCAATTGTGCAATGAGCGCGGCGGGGTCGAGTGCGATATAACAATCGCCCGCCTGGCTGAGGAACGATTCTTCATCATCACAGGTACGGCCTTTGGTATCCGTGATTTTACATGGATCAAGAGCCATATGCCCAAAGATGGTTCAGTCATGCTTCGAAATGCGACATCCTCTTATGCAATGATCAACGTCTGCGGCCCCAATTCACGCAAGCTGCTGGAGAGAGTAACCAAAGACGATGTCAGCAATAAAAATTTCAAATTCAGCCAGTGCCAGCACATCATGGTGGGCTATGCACCAGTGCTGGCACTTCGTGTGACGTATGTTGGTGAACTTGGCTACGAACTCTACATGCCAACTGAATACGCCGGACACATTTATGAATTGCTATGGGGGGAGGGCCATAACCTCGGCGTAGCAAACGCCGGCTACCGGGCCATCGATTCACTGCGCCTGGAAAAGGGCTATCGCTATTGGAGCGCAGAGGTAACACCTGACTACAACCCCTATGACGCAGGGCTTGGCTTCTGTGTGGCGCTTGAGAAGGGGGAGTTCATCGGACGTGAGGCCCTTGTCAAGATTAGGGAGAAGGAGCCCACCTGGAAGCTCTGCTGCTTTACGCTTGACACCGACAGACCGATGTTACTCAGTGGAGGGGAGACGATCTGTTACAGGAGTAAAGTGCTAGGTGTGGTGACGAGCGGAGGCTATGGCCATACGGTCAGGAAGGCTATCGCTTACGGTTATATGCCTGTGGAGGATTCCAATTTCGATGACGGCTATGAGATCGAGGTGTACGGAGAAATGATACAGGCGACTCGCCATGAGCGCTCGCTCTACGATCCTGAGCGCAAGAAGATTCTGATTTAAATCCACAATCCGAAACCCTATATTATCGCCTTTAATTCCTCAATATCTTCAATAATATAATCTGCCCCTGCCCGTAAAAGGCCTCTTTTTAGATTGGCTTTGTCAGGTGATGATGAGAGAAGGCCTATCCCTATAAATCCTGCCCTGGATCTTGAGGCAGCAACCATATCATCAGGCATATCACCAATATAATAGAATCCAGAAGTCTCATGTTTTTTAGTCTCTGCAATACTATCAAGTATATATGGGTTTGGTTTACTGATTGAGACTTTTTTCCCTTCTTGCTCCAGGATTTTTTCCTCCTCCCTGATACAATCATCAAGGGTAAGGATAATTGTAAAATATTTTCTCAGGTCAAAAAAATCTAAAGGATAGTCCGCCTCGGCTTTGGGACGTCCTGTAGCAATAGCCAGGATGTTATTTTTTGAAAGATATTCAAGAATAGATTTTTTAACCAGAAGATTTTCTCTATTTATATAGCCCTCACCATTGTATACTTTTGGAGGCATACCATATATTGATTCAAATAGATCCTTTCCAAGATATATCTCCTGAAAAATCTGCTTGATAATGTTTCCGCTTCCAACATCGTCAGCATAAAGACTCATGATGAACTCATCATTTAGTTTAGCCTTTTTTTCTAATAAAGTAGTTAATGGTCTATTTGCAGATTGTAAAAATCGAGCAAGTACTGCAACATCACAACGATTAATAGTCTTCTGATACCTATACCAGTTATCTGTATCTTCATAGATCTTTGGTTTTTTTACAAGAGAGAACAAAAGATTAATAATTAAACAGGTGAGATCCCAGTCATTATTCAGCCCTCCGCTCTGTTTTACTCTGGCAAGATCTGATAATTGAAAGAGTGGATCAGGTAGATCTTCCCGTGAGCGTGCCGCTTTGAAGAACAGTTTAGCTGTTTGCCTTACTGTATCCCGATATGATCTTGAAACATCAATAATAACGCCATCCATATCGAAAACTATTAATCGTTTAGGTTTCATTTTTCCACTTTTAACAATGGAATATGAGATTACACAAATTTTTTTCTATCATCTCAACTAGTTCAGGAATAGAAAAAATAACATGGTAACCTTTCTTTGCATATCGAGCTTTTTTCTTTCCTGTTCGATCAATCAGGACAGGAATCCCTGCCCAACTCAAAAGGGGGCGGTCTGTGTAACCATCACCAATCACAATCGAATTTTCAGGCCGGATATACTGTGCATTAATTAATTTCAATTTATCTTCAGGGTTTGGAATATGAAAATCCATTCCAATGATTTGATCATTCTCGATTTGAAACCGATTTCCTTTAATCATACTAAAACAGTTATCTAAGCCTGCAATTTTTAAAATCCGTTCACTTAAATCAACAGTGCCACAGCTTAAGACCATCATATTATGACCGCCTTCTTTTAAGTGTAATAAAGTCTGCCGATCCGCTTCTGATATTTTTTCTGCAAGGAGTTCTGCAACATGATCAAGCATTTCAATTTGGGTACCCATCAATAAGTATAGGTATAATTTTTTAAATGTTCTCCTAAACCGCTCCTTCATATCGGCATAGATGATGGCCCTGCCAATAACATGCATGAAAAAAGGGATCTCTTCCCTTGATTGATTTAATTTATGCATCAATAGTGACTGTTCACTGTCATAGGGTTCTGGTTGAAGGATTGTCCCATCAAAATCCCATATGATAGTATACCTTTTCATTATCTAAAGATTTTGCAGATAGAATGTTTTTTTGGCAATAGGTTCTTTTTTGAAGACATTTGTGCTGTTAAATTTTTCAGTAACCAGGGGATTAGCATTGATTAATTTCCACTACAAAATTTAAAAAATCAATTAGGAACTACATGAAAACATATCTTCCTTTCGGATCATCTATGACTCTTATTCTCATAATTATTACCCTTTCAATTAGAATGTTTCTATTTTGACATTAGAAGTTAAAGTTGCCATACTTTTTGTTTCAAAGCCTAACACTTTAATCTCTTTCAATATTTCTATCTTAAACAAAAAAGTCAACCTTGTGTCAAATTGCTTATAGTTTTCCTTACTTATTCTTCCTTCTATCCAACTCTGGTTGAACCATGAATTAGCTGAGCTATTCGTTACAAGAATTCGATTCTCGGTATTCGTGACAGACAGCCATATATTTCGGAGGTCATAAAGAGGTCATAAAGGGATCTAAAAGGATTGAGGGTGAAGTATCCACAGCAAGGTAATCTTCCATGGATTGAAAATCCAGCGCCTTATAATTTCTTGGTGCTGGCTATGTAAGAGTAAAGGTGAAATCTCTCTGAAAAAGAAAGGGTATATACAATTTCTAGAAATAATCTGGCAGACTAAAGCCTTCAAAGATTAAACTGAGTGCCGTAGCAACAACAATTCCTATTGCTATAATTGAGAGAACGGTAATGATTATTTTTCTTTTCATTTTGCTACCTCGTTTCCTTTTCGCGATTAGATCGCTTAGGTAGTTTAAATATTAATACCTCCGCAGCTTGTTGTCAATAAATTTTTTCTAAAAAAACTTGACATTTTAATAGGTTTAAGGCTAAGGAAATTTATGCAGTAGTTTGATAACATTATCTCACTTTATCATCTCGCGAGAACAAGGAACAAGTGTTAAAAACGTTGCCTCTACAAACTATATTGCTCAATACAACCTCAAAGCGTTTCACCAAGATTTCAGAACGCCCAGCCACAAGTGAGATAAAAGAAAAATAAAAATTCTTTTCATACATGTTTCATATTTTTTATTCTTGACAGGATTTCATTTTAACTGAGAAAGGAGGTGAACACCTGATAGTCTTGTTACGTAAATTGTAAATTGTAAAAGGAGGGTAAAGTTATGGCTAATGAATCTGCTTCAAAGAAAGGTGAAGATATATGGACCATTCCAAAGGGCGATATGGGTTCTTTAGGTGTAAAAGCCCTTCCGGGAATCCCGCTGGGAAGAATGTTGAAGCTAGGGCCCAGTATCATTGTTTTAGGTATTGCCCTAGGCGGTGGCGAGCTCATCATGTGGCCCAGGCTTACCGCACAATATGGAGCCGGGTTGATGTGGCTGGCTGTCTTAGGAGTTTCACTGCAGTGGTTTATCAATGTGGAGCTTGGCCGTTATACCCTTGCCACGGGCGAATCCTTCTTTACCGGTTGTTCGAGGACCTGGAAAGGTTTTGGTTGGTTTTGGTTTGCCGCGGCCATTATTATCTATATTTGGCCTGGTTGGGCTGCCACGGGTGCAACGGCATTGGACGTGTTATTCGGCGGAACAGGTGACAACTGGCGATGGTGGGCTGAGGTCACCCTTGTTCTCACTGCTGTAATCCTTTTGGGTGGCCCTATCGTCTACAATTCAGTGGAAAAGGTAACCATGTTTTTTATGGCCGCCACAGCCGTGATTCTTGTAATCACCATAGCGCTGGTCATTACCCCTCACGGAGCATGGTCAATGGCAAAGGGTATCATGTTTAATGCTGGTGGAGATTGGTGGATTCCACCTGGAATTAACCTTTTTGCATTGTTCGGGGCCGTTATTTATGCAGGCGCCGGGAGCCTGGGAAACCTTTCTTACACCTTTGCTGTTCAACAAAAGCAGTGGGGTATGGCTTCCCATATTGGTAGGGTTACCAGCCCGCTGACAGGTAAACTGGAGCCTGTACCAACTGCGGGAAATGTGTTCGAGACTACAAAAGAAAATATGACGTTATGGAATAAATGGTACAAAATCATGCGGAATGATGTAACCATTTACTTCTGGATTGCCAATATTATAGGAATAGTCCTCCTTGCCCAAGGTGCATTAGAGGTACTTTTCCCGGCTGGATTGGTACCTAAAGGGGCTCAGGTGGCCGTAACCCAGGCAAATATATTGGCCTCAAAGGCAGGGGGTTTCGGAAGGTTTATATTCCTGGCCATGTCCTTCTTTATCATGTACAGCTCCCAGTTGGTAGCCCTGGATTTAGGGTCTCGAATGATATCAGAGATTCTCTACACCCATACAAAGCTCAATGAGAAGTATTCACTGAGGGGAATCTATACGATCGCTCTGCTTGCTCTGCTTGTCTTTGCTGGCTTTGCAATTTGGATTCCCACGCAACCCTTTATTCTGTTCCTTATGGGCGCGGTTTTGGGTGGTTTCTCGATGGCGGTCTATAGCCCCATGTTGCTGTTTATAAACACGAAGTTCCTGCCAAAGGAGATTCAGCCGAGCACCTTTATTAAAGTTGGATTAGCAATTGCCTCTGCCGTATACATAATCTTTTCTATAGTGGTTATACTGAATAAGGTCTTTGGTGTTGGCGCCTAAATTGGCTGAGGAATTTTCTTTAAGAGGGGTTTTACATAAAACCCCTCTTTTTTTTGTTACCAGAATACATAACCAAATGCGACGTGCAATCCCGCTCTCTTGACTTGCCCTTTAATGGGTGACCCCCTTTTTAATCTATCTCGACTAACTCCTTACAACTCCCACAGCGCTTAGCGCCGCGAAAGAGCTGGTCACTACAATGAGGGCATCTGTAACGATTTTCCTCTTGTTCCACCCACTTTTCAGTACCTAACTTTTTTCTATCAGGAACAGAGCGGAGTATTACTTTTTTACCAACAGGAACAGGAAAATCATTAATTAATTTACAAGGAAACTCTTTACATTGATGGCAGCCTTCATAATTTTTTTCCATGACACACATTCGAATACCACATCCTTGGCAGTATACAAATCTTTCGTTTGACAAACAGCCTTTGCAGACTATTTGTTCAGGGGTAACGCCATACGCATTGGCTAACTTGTCTTTTAGTTTTTGATTATTGTCACGACTTGCCATATAAATTCCGCAAACGCCACAATATAGACCGCAAGGTGCTAATAATTCTGCGTTCATGTTGTTGTCTCCTTCTTATCTTTGACTATCTTCCAT
>Ga0315545_1004109_pt1 | contig 12140 bp, 11 predicted proteins | sample SalMarSW160210MG_FD_203096 | JGI IMG/M metagenome (GOLD analysis project Ga0315545, IMG submission 203096) | Salt marsh sediment microbial communities from the Plum Island Ecosystem LTER, Massachusetts, United States - Salt Marsh Sediment SW1602-10 ... | reverse complement strand
TGATGAGATGGACTGGCCGGCCGAATTCCTGGATCTGATCCTCGCGGTCAAGATTGTCGAGGACATGGATGAGGCCCTGAATCATATTGAACAATATGGCTCAAATCACACTGAAGCAATCGTTACCAATGACTACCAGAGATCTCAAGAATTCCTTGACAAGGTAGATGCATCCGTGGTGTTGGTAAATGCATCCACAAGATTTAACGATGGCTTTGAGCTTGGATTAGGTGCAGAGATCGGTATCAGCACCTCTAAGGTGCATGCCTATGGGCCAATGGGCCTGAAAGAATTGACAAGCTCAAAGTTTATTGTGTTTGGATCTGGACAGGTAAGGACGTGAAGGTAGGTATACTGGGAGGAACCTTTAATCCCATTCATGTAGGCCACTTGAGGGCCGCTGAGGAGATAGGTGAGGATCTGGCCCTCGAAAAGGTATACCTCATACCCTCGGGAATCCCGCCGCATAAACCCCAGGCCCCAATCGCTGATTTCTCTCATCGCCTCCAGATGGTGAGGCTGGCAAGCGCACTCTCCCCACTGCTCGAGCCATGGAATATCGAGGGCATAAGGGGTGGATTTTCCTATTCTATTGAAACCCTCAAATCTTTTCACTCCGCCTTTGGCCCCAGCCTTGAGCTTTTCTTTATCATCGGAACCGATGCCTTCCTGGAGATAAGAACCTGGAAGGAGTATCGGAACCTCTTCGGATATGCATCCTTTGTGGTGATCCAACGACCGGGGCATACAACTGAGCGGCTTACAGCGTTTCTCGACTCCCTCGATGTCGGCTTCAGGTGGGATTCGAAAGGAAAACGCTTTCGCCATCCCTCTGGAACCCTACTATTTCAGAAGGATGTCACGCTGATGGATATATCGGCGAGTACCATCAGGGAAAAGGTGGCAAAAGGGGAATCGATACGATTCTTGGTTCCGGAGGTAGTAAGGGAATACATAGAAAAGACAGGTGTATACCTGATGTAACTACTTACATAGCCACAAAGGCACCAAGACACAAATAATAGACCTGTGTTTTACACATATTTGAAAAAGAAGGACACATTGTGAGAAAGGGTATCAAAAGAATAATTCTCTAAACTTTGAGCCTTTGTGTCTTAGCGGCTGAATAGGTAATGCCTGATAAATGAATCCACTCGATAAAGCCCGTATCTGTCTGGATATAATCCTCGAGAGGAAGGCCCTTAACCCCGTCCTTTTCGAGGTCGGTAAGCTCACCTCCATTACCGATTACTTCCTCATTGCGAGCGGTAAATCCAGCAGGCAAGTACAGGCCATCGCTCAACACCTCCGGATGAGGATGAAGGATGTGGGATTTACCCTTTTCGGGATAGAGGGAGAAAGGGACGGCCACTGGGTGCTCTTGGATTATGGGGATCTCGTGGTTCACCTCTTCTACGAGCCGGTGCGAGAATTCTATGATCTTGAGGGGTTGTGGATCGAGGCCCCAAGGGTAAAGGTGGAGGCCCATGGTGATGAAGTTGAAGGGTAAACCGCACCTCATCCTGACCGCGCTACTCCTTATAGGGAACCTTACGTTCACAGGTCTCCTCTGGGCGTCCCTGAGCCCGGAGGAAGAGATCGAACTAGGCGATCAGTTTCTTTCAAGCATTACCTCCCAGTACGAGCTTGCCGACTATCCCTACCTCGTCCAGTATATCAATGAACTCGGTACCCATATCGGCCGTCATATCAAGGTACCGTATTTCCCTCTCAGCTTCTACGTGGTAAAGGAACACATCATCAATGCCTTTGCCGCCCCTGGGGGCCATGTATTCATCTTCTCGGACCTCGTCCTTATACTCGACGAGGTTGATGAGTTGGCGTGCATACTGGCGCATGAGCTCGGCCACGTAAGTGCCCGGCATCTGGCTGCTCGGATAGAACGATCCCAGAGGATCGCTATGGCAACGATAGCCGGCATCCTGGCGGGGATTCTCGTGGGTGGCAAGGCAGCGGGACCTCTGGTAACCGGCTCCATGGCTGCAGGCGCGCAGGCGGAACTCGGGTACAGCCGTGAGGATGAAAGGCAGGCAGATCAGATAGGCTTCAAGCTCGCCGACGTATCAGGTTTTGATCCCTCTGGAATGGTAACGGTGCTCAAGAAGATCCAGAGGGAGCACTGGTATGGTGGAGATGCGGTTCCCCCCTATCTACAGACACACCCGGGTGCGCCGGAGAGGATGGCCACGATAGAGGCCATGCTCCAGGAGCATGAAAAGAGTCCCGAGCCCGATAATGCAAAACAGCTCCGGTCCCGGTTTCCGCTCTTCCGGACCATGGTAACGGCGCTCTGCATGGAAAAGGAGGATGCGAAAAGGCAGTTTACCAAAAGGCTCCGCATAGATCCCAAATCCGCCCTCGCCCTCTATGGGCTCGGGCTTGTCCTGGAACGAGAGGGAAGGATTACCGAGGCCATCGATTCCTTTCGTCAATCGCTAACCGAAAGTCCTGGCTCAATCGAGGCAATGTTCTCCCTGGGGAATGCCTATCTCAGCAACGGGCAATATGAAGAGGCCCTCTCCATACTGCAAAAGGCTTTGACTCTGGCCCCGCGAGATAAGGAAATCTTATACCTCTATGCCCTATCCTTACAAAATCTCGAGCGCCATAGCGAGGCGGCGAATGTCTATGAACGGCTTACCTTTCTTCCACCGGTAAAAGACAGGGTCTACTACAATCTCGGCCTTGTGTATGGGCGCCAGGGCAACCTGGCCCACGCACACTACAACCTTGGGATCTATTTCAAAAGGGTCAGGAAGACAACGGAGGCCCTCTTTCACTTCAGGAAGGCGGAGGAGCTCACAGCCGATAAACCTGCTCTGAAGGAAAAGATACGAAACGCTCTAAGGGATCTCAGCTGACTCGCGTTTCTTGTTTCTCCTTCCTCGTTTGTTTGCGGCAGCCAACGACTCGTAAGCAGTAATAAATTGTTGACACCACTATACCCATGTCGTAAGGATACACCATCATTTCTGTGAGGAAACCTAATACGGAGGAGAAAAGGATATGGCGCTCATGACACCGGAACAATTCGAGGAGAGCTTAAAAAAGGTTAAACCGCGAGTCTTCATGAACGGGAAAAGGGTTGAAAATATCCTTACCAACAGGAACACGAGGACCGTGGTAGAGGCAAACAAGGCAAGCTATGAATGGGCCCTTGATCCACAATACAAGCATATTATGACGTGTTACTCACCGCTCATAAACGATACGGTCAACAGGTACACCCATGTGAGCAGAAGCATTGATGAGCTCATCGCAAAGGCCGAGGCAGGCACCTTCACCGCTGAGATGCTGGGAACGTGCATCTACCGGTGCGTAGGATATGACTCCTTTCACTCCCTTTATGCCAATACCTGGGAGATGGATCAAGAATTGGGCACTGACTATCATCCCCGGTTTCTTGAATATCTTAAGATGGTACAGAGGGAGGACCTCTCCGTTGCCGGGGCCCTGACAGAGGCGAGGGGAAGCAGAAAGGAAAAAACTCTTGAGTGGCCGGATCCCTATCTCTCGTTAAAGGTTGTTGATAAGAATAAAGATGGGATCGTGGTGAAGGGGGCAAAGATAAACATCAGCGGAGCATTCGGAAGCCACTATATCAATGTATTGCCCCAGGCAGCTCACTATAAGGGGGAAGAAGACTATGCCGTTGCCTTTGCCACCCCGGTGGACGCTGAAGGCATCACCTACATATGCCAATACACTCCCTATTCCGCAGAACGAGACCAGGTAGATGATATGGGAGAGCTCGGCAATCCCCTCTACGGGCAACGGGAAACCTCTATGGTGGTCTTTGACAATGTGTTCGTTCCATGGGAGAGGGTATTTCATTGTGGAGAGTATCAATATTCCGTGAAGTTTGTCACCAGATTTGCCAAGACCCACCGCATGACCTGCGGCGGCACCTGCAAGGTGGGATTCATGAACCAGATCATAGGGGCATCCAAACTTATCCAGGAATACAAGGGCTTGCAGAAGGCCGCCCACATCAATGACCAGTTGATGGAGATGGTGGCCTTGCGGGAAACCTGCAGGGCCTGTGGCATGGCAGCGGCCCAGAGAGGCGCTGAGGAACCAAAAGGATCAGGCGTGTACCTGCCGGATGAGCTGATGGGTAACGTATCGAAGTTAAATGTCGCCAATTCATTCTGGAGGATCATGGCACTTGCGGGGGATATAGGCGCAGGGCTGATTGTTACGCTCCCGTCCCTCAAAGAGCTCAAAAATCCCGAGGTGAACGACTACGTGAAGGAATATCTCGGTTTTGGTTCGGATGCCTCAGCCGAAAACATTATGAAGGTTACGAAACTGCTGCAAAACTGGACAGCAGGGCTCCACGGAGTTGGCACTTGGCATGGCGCCGGCCCTATTATGGCTCAGAAGATCATGCTCCAGCGGGTCATCGACTACGAGCATGACAAGTGGATTGTAAAAAGAACCTTGAACATAAAGGATTAAGGTGACCGAATCGGTACCATGTGAAAATTCCCGGCTATGAGAATTTCTTGCCGGTGATTCGGGAATTATCGAATGATATCATTTCTGTCATTCCGGCGAACCCCGGATCGGGGTTCGGGGCAGGCGCCGGAATCCAGTAAATTCAATAGGTTCTGGATGCCGGATCAAGTCCGGCCTGCCTGTGCGTTGCCTGACTGCGAGCGATCTCGCTCAGGCAGGCACGCAGACAAGCATGACGATTATAGGAGTTTTTACGAAACCATCATCCTTGAGGTAACATATGGAAACCTACACGGGAAGGCAGAGGGTTAAGGCAGCATTTAAAAGAGAGTATGCCGATGTCGTTCCGGCATATCCTATATTAGGTCAGTTTACCTCTCAGCTCATTGGTGTCTCTATAAGAGAGTTTCTCACCGACAAAAAAAAGTTTGCCCAGGCAGAGATCGCAGCTTACGAGCGATACCGGCCTGATATCATTGTCGTGATGGGAAATCTGCTCATGGAGGCAGAGGCCATGGGCAATGAGCTGAAATTCCCTGATGATGGAATGTGCATATCAAAAAAAGTGGCACTCGAGGATAAGGGCAAGTTAAGCAGCCTCTCCGTGCCCGATCCTTATAAGGACGGGAGGCTTCCCGATTACATGGATGCCTGCAAGATGATAAAGGGTGCCATACCTGATTCCTCTGTGGGGGCAGTAATTGCCGGGCCATGGACTATCGCCGTTGCCTTGCGGGATGCCAGTGAACTGATACGGGATGCCATGAAAGACCCTGCCTATGTTCATGAACTGATGGAGTTGACGACAGAGGTGGCAATCCGCTTTGGGCTGGCAATTCCCTCAACCGGGGCAGGCATGAGTTATTCAGAGGCACCAGCCTCAGCCAGCCTTATCTCTCCAAAGATGTATAGGGAGTTTGTATTTCCCTATCACAAAAAGGCAATAGGGAGGCTTAAGGAGGAAGGTATTAATTGTACCTTGCATATCTGAGGGTACGCAGATCCCATCCTGGAAGAGATGGTAGAAACAGGTGCAGCGGCAATCAGTGTTGATGGACCCACAAATCTGGCCAAGGCGGTTGAGGTTGCAAAGGGGAAGGCAGTGGTTATCGGTAATGTCAATACAAATCTATTTTTTTTAGGCAGCAAGGATGCAATGGAAAAGGCAATCCAAAACTGTATTGATGTAGGTGCACCGGGGAGTGGGTTTATCCTTGCCTCCGGATGTGAAGTTCCGGGGATTGCCCCACCGGAAAAGGTACAGTGGTTCATGGATGCTGCCAGAAAACTGGGGGCCTATAACCAAGAGCAATGAGCTCCCCTATCTCTGATTGAGGATCTCCTTGGAGACTATCCCCCCTGCGATGAGGGAAGCTATCGGTCATGTGGGGAATCTGCATGGCCTCTCTAAAGAACCCCGTGCTTCCTGACAGCGCATTAAAAGTCAAATTCTAAGTACTTATGAGTTTTCTTCGTACCTGTGATAGCAAATATATTTCTTTATCGTTTCATTGGTGAGTTTGTTTCCAACTATGCTGGCAGAATATCTACCTTCCCAAAATTGCCATACGCATAGGTATTGTCGACATCAGCTCCTGATGTCCTTGCCTCACATGGTTGTGACCTAAACCAATCTTTGTATAAAGATACCCTTAATCTTTCTTATTATCGCCCTAGATCGCAATATCGACCAAAATTCATATATTCCAACACGGACAGATGTCTGGCAGGGATAAAGGAGTAATTAAGCCAACCACCGTTTCCTTCTGTGGTAGTGCTTCACATCACGGTAGCTTTTTTTCCCGATCTCAGTAAGGCCTAAGTAGAATTCCCTTACATCTTCATTGTCTTTAAGGGTCTCGGAATCCCCATCCAGAACGACCCGACCATTCTCCATGACATAGCCATACTCGGCATACTCAAGAGCCATGGCTGCATTCTGCTCGGCCAGAAGCATGCCCACCTTCTCTTCTTTGTTGAGTTTAACGATAATCTGGAAAATTTCTTCTACCAGTAAGGGCGCCAAACCCATGGATGGCTCATCCAGGAGCATGATCCTGGGCTTTGCCATGAGACCCCGCCCAATGGCGCACATCTGCATCTCGCCTCCGGATATATAGCCGGTCTTGGCACAACGGCGTTCCTTAAGACGGGGGAAATACCTGTATACCAGGTCAAGGGCTTCTTTGACCCCTTTGGTATCCCGGCCTCTGGTGTATGCGCCTGTGAGAAGATCATCTTCCACGGTCAGGTGCTCGAAGGTGTGCCTTCCCTCCATCACCTGGATAACGCCCATTTTGACAAGATCGGGCGCATAGAGCTTATCGACTCGCTTTCCGTCAAATTCTACGGTTCCTTTGGTTACCTCGCCCCGCTCAGCCTTGACCAGATTGGAGATAGCCTTCAGGGTAGTGCTCTTGCCGGCTCCATTGGCGCCCAGCAGAGAGGCAATTTGTCCCTCATATACATCAAGGGAGATACCCTTGAGGACAAGGATTACGTGTTCGTAAATGACCTCGATATTGTTTACCTTCAGTAAGGGAGCCGAATTTTTTACCATAGTAAAGCCTTATTATAGTATTCCTGCCTCTCGCCCGCCTGTCGTGGCGAGTCGAAATCCAAGGCGGGCGGGCAAGCCGGGCAGTTTGCAAGTAGATCCGATATTATTGTTTAAACGGTTTCCAATCGGAACAGTCCCTCTTTTCTAAGCCCTTTTCTCCAGCATACTTAGCTGCGGATTCCTCGACCATGTTTCTTACATACTCTTTCATAGGTTCAATCACGTATCCTGTTGCCACCCATTTTTCACCATCCCACTGCTGAACGAAGACGTTTCCGCCTCCCTCATGGTCTTCACATGTTGTCCTGACAGGTTGGATCAGACCCTCAGCGCCTATCTCCTTTATTCTTTCTTTGGTTATGTCCAGATGTTCAAGGGCCCAGCGCATCTCCTCCGGGGTAATCACCTTTACCCCGAATTTCTTCTGGGCTGTAAGAAGGGCTTCATGCATGTGGATCCCGTACATAACACCGCGGTTGTAAAATACGGTACCTACCCGGGTGAAGGAGATATTTCCTTTCATGGCGCCATAAACCTTATCCACAATCCGCTGAATCAGAGGGAAATCCTTTCCTACCCCATGGAAGTTGGTGGCGTAATATCCTTTAGCGGCTGGTCCCGCAGGTAGTACGTCCTCTTCAGAACCGCACCACCAGACGCCTAGGATCTTATCAGCCGGGAAACCCATCCTGGCAGCCTCCTTTAAAGGCACCGTGCAGGATACTCCCCAGTTCCGGTTGATGACCCAGTCCGGCTTATACCTTCTTGCTATGTCCATCCACTGGGCCTTCTGGTCGATACCCGGCCAGGAAACAGGGAAATGTCTAACAATAAAACCGTATGTTTTAGATAAATCATCTAAGATAGGTTTGGTTTCCTGACCGTAGGGGAGATCGATATAGAGGTTGGCGATCTTTACTCCCTTTAGAAATTTTCCTATTTCTGCCGTGTTCTTGCCGTCCCAGCCCTGCTTCATGGCAATGAACTTAATCTTTGCCGTATTCTGAGACCAGTAGTGCGTGGGAAAGTTAAAGGCCCACTTAAAGTACCTTCCATCCGCAGCATCGGCACGGCCGTAACCCTCAAAGACGATGGGAATTTCATCATCTATTCCTTTGGGGAGCAAGGCATAGCAAATACCCGTGGCGTAAGGGTGAACCACGCAAGGTTTCGGATCGTGTGTTTTCACACGCTCATAGCACTCGATTCCTCGGGCAACATTATAGCCGGTCTCACATTCCTCCCATTCATACATGATGCCGTTGATCCCGCCTTCCATGTTCATCAGTTGCATGAAGTCTTCCTGGCCACCTGCGAGCCCGCTACCGCCTGCTGCAAAGGGTCCGCTCCAATATGAAAGCATGGGTATATATTGTTTGGGTGATTCTTCAGCGGCAAGGACCTGCCCGGTGATCACCAAAAGTATCACCATCAAAACTAAGGATAAAACTCCTGCTAAAGATTTACGGCCCATTTTCATTCCCTCCTTTTTATGGTTAATGGTTGATTGATAAATACACGTATCCAATGTTAATAAGGAAAAGGCCATAACCTGAGCTTATCCTTTATCGTATGCCACAACCTGGCCATACCATACGGTTCCACAATAAGGAAAAAGACGATAAGCCCTCCAAAGATGATGGATTCAATGTTGGATCGTATCTCAGAAGGGACCACCTCCATAAAGATTCCCATGAATCGGTTTATAAAGAGTGGAAGCAGTACAAAAAAGCCTGCTCCGAGAAATGAGCCGAGAATCGTTCCCATCCCTCCAATGATGATCATGCCTATTAAGGCAAATGAGACCATAACGTGGAATTCTTCAATATTTGCAGCGCCGTAATAACAGAAGGTTATGAGAGCGCCTGCAATGCCGGCGTAAAAGGTAGCCACGGCAAAGGCGATCAATTTGTCCCTGTAAAGATTGATGCCGATAATCTCCGCGGCATAATCAACATCCCGTATGGCCTGCCAGTTACGACCCAGCTGCCCTCTGACCAAATTCTTGGCACATACGGTTAGGAGTATAAGCCAACCTAAGGCTAGGTAGTATTTCTCCACCGGAGTATCGAGCAACCAACCAAATATATGCATATCAGGGGTTTCAACGGTTCCAAAGACTCCTCCACTGAACCATTGCCAGTGCACAATGACCCATTGAATAATGAACTGGGATGCCAGTGTAGCGATGGCCAGATAAAAGCCTTTTATTCTTAATGAAGGAAGGCCGAAAACGATGCCAACGAACCCGGAGACAATACCGCCGCCCAGGATACTCGGCAACAGGGGAATACCGAAACGGCCATAGAGGATTAACGCAGAATAGGCCCCTACGGCCATGAAAGCTGCATGTCCGATAGAGATCTGTCCCGCATAGCCTGCCAATATGTTGAGTCCGATGACGGAAAGACTAAAACAGTAAAAGGGAATCATGATATTGCTGATAAAATAATCACTTGCCCATAAAGGGATAGCGACAAAAGCGAGGATCAGCATAACGGTGAAGCCGTACCTGTCCAGAGGAATGGGAAAAATGGCCATATCTCCGGCATAGGTATCTTTATAAACGCCGCATTCTCTATAAAACATACGCTAATTCCCCTTCACTATGGTTATACCCTCTCAATGATCTCTTTTCCGAACAGACCGTAAGGTTTAAAATAAAGGACAAGCAGGGCTATCAGATATGGGAAAAAGGTCTGAATTCCCCCGCCCACATACGGTCCAATGAAGACCTCGGCCAGGTTCTCTCCGGCCCCCACCATAAGTCCCGCTATGATGGCTCCGGGGATACTATCAATGCCACCAATGATGAGTACCGGCAACGCCTTGAAGGCGATGTAGCCCAGGCTGAATTGAACCCCGAGCCGGGTGCCCCAGGCCACACCCGCCACCACGGCCACAATACCGGCAATGACCCAGGTCACGACCCAGGCCTTGAGGAGAGGGATGCCCACGGATAGAGCTGCCTCGTGGTCATCTGATACGGCCCGAAGGGCCCTTCCGGTCCTTGTTTTTTGAAAGAAAATGACCAGACCGATGACCAGCACGGCTGCCACCCCTGCAAAGGTCAGATCAAAAGAGCTCATTAATATGCCTGCCACTTCGAATGACTGATCCGGTATACCGAGATTGAGCCCTTTTGCCTGTGTCCCATAAATGGACTGCCCTATTCCCTCCATAAGATACATTACGCCGAAGGTGGCCATGAAGAGCATAAGGGGAGGGCGTGCTACGAGTGGTCGCAGTATTACATAGACGATGACATATGCCCAGATGGTCATAACGCCCATCGTGCATAGGAGGGAAAGCCACAGCGGGAGATGCATGTATTGATACAGGAAACCTACCAGGGCAAGTCCTGCAAAGAGGCTCATGGCGCCTTGAGCCATGTTAAAGACATCTGAGGCCTTAAAGATCAGCGCAAAACCCAAGGCAACCAGTGAATACATGATACCCACCATAAGACCCGTAATAAATACTTCAAAGAAAAATATCATGTGTTATCCCCCTACATTACCCAAATAGGCCTGGATTACTTTGGGATTTACCTTGATTTCATCGGGAGTTCCCTCGGCGATCTTTTTGCCGAAATCCAACACCACAATGCGGTCGCAAATATCCATGACCACACCCATATCGTGCTCGATCAGGGCGATGGTATAACCCAGTTCTTCATTGGCATCCAGAATGTACCTGGCAATATCCTCCTTCTCTTCCAGGTTCATGCCGGCCATAGGTTCGTCTAAGAGGAGAAGCTTCGGCTCTGCAGCCAAAGCTCTTGCCAGTTCTACTCTTTTCCGTAGACCGTAAGGGAGCATGCTGGCAGGCGTCCTGCGGATGTTTTCGATCTGGAGGAAATCGATGATTCGCTCTGCGGCCACCCTGTGCTCGATCTCCTCTTTCTGGCTGAATCTCCAGTAGAGGGCCTGGGAAAAGATATTGGAATGCATCATCATGGTCCGCCCCACCATGATGTTGCCCAAGGCCGACATTCCCTTGAAGAGGGCTAAGTTTTGAAAGGTCCTGGCGATTCCCTGGGCCGCAATACGGTTCGATTTCATTTTTTTGGACCGTTCTTTGCCTTCAAAGATAATACGGCCTGCATCGGGCTTATAAAATCCGTTGATGATATTCAGCATGGTAGTCTTTCCTGCGCCGTTGGGGCCGATGATGGCCGTGATCTCGCCAGGGTAAATCTCCAAGCTGACGTCATCCAGGGCCATCAGAGCGCCAAAAGAGATGCTGATATTTTCTGCGCGGAGTAGGGGTTCTACTTTTTCATTCATGGGCTATCCTCTCCGTTAAAAGGTTTCAGCATCGCGGATCTTAAGATTGGCCGTCATGGTAGTGGTCCGGCCATCCTCATAGGTAAATGTCGCTTCAACGTCTACATTGTCCTTACCCGTGTAAAGGGCATCGATAAGATTACCATATTTTTCCGCAATGAATTTCCTCCTCACTTTCCGAGTCCGGGTAATTTCACCATCATCCGGGTTCAGTTCCTTATGAAGTAGGAGGTACCGCTTGATCTGGGAGTTCTTTAGTTTTGGATCGTTGCTCAGGCTCTTGTTTACTTTAAGGATCTCATTCTTAATGAGTTCATAGACAGGAGGCTTCTGAGCGAGATCCGTGTAACTTGTAAAGGCGATGTGCCTCCTCTCGGCCCAGTTTGCCACGGCCCCATAATCGATATCAATGAAGACGGCCACATAATCCTTATTCATTCCATGGGCGACGGACTCCTTGATATAAGGGCTGAATTTGAGCTTGTTTTCTATGTATTTGGGTGCGAACATGGTCCCATCGTTCAGCTTGCTCACATCCTTAGCTCGGTCTATAATCTTAAGATGGCCTCGCTCTGTCATATAGCCCGCATCACCGGAATGAACCCACCCATCCTCAAGGGTCTCGGCCGTGGCCCCAGGATTTTTATAGTATCCTAGAAAATTGCCCGGACCCTTGTACAGGACCTCGCCTTTGTCGGATATCTTTATCTCCACCCCAGGCGCCGGAGGTCCTACGGTCTCGGAGTCAATGTCACCGTCTTTCTGCATGGATATGTAAGCAGAGCTCTCAGTCATGCCATAGAGCTGCT
>Ga0315545_1004106_pt1 | contig 12149 bp, 12 predicted proteins | sample SalMarSW160210MG_FD_203096 | JGI IMG/M metagenome (GOLD analysis project Ga0315545, IMG submission 203096) | Salt marsh sediment microbial communities from the Plum Island Ecosystem LTER, Massachusetts, United States - Salt Marsh Sediment SW1602-10 ... | reverse complement strand
GAAGGAAGCGCAAGCAGTCCTATCGTAATAACCCCTGCCCCTACTATCCCGGTGCAGGCCCCAAAGATAGTAGCCATTGCAACTGTCGCAAGTGCAAGACCACCCGGTAATGGACCGAGTAAGTGGTAGAAACTTTCATAAAGCTGATCAGCTATCCCCGAGCGCTCCATAAGCGCCCCCATAAAAATAAACAGCGGGGCAGCCACGAACGGATATGTCAGGAATACACCAAAGGCTTGGACCCCAAACATGGGGAAAACTCGTGGTCCCAGGATAAATAAACCAAAGATTAAAGGAAACGAGGCCAGCGCAAAGGCAACAGGGATTCCTATCATAATTGCAAAAACAATAAGCCCTAACATGATAAATGCCAAAATCTCAGGTGTCATTGCTCTTGCTCCTCATTTGTTGGATGGTTCGAATAACCTCTGGGATACCCTGCAGAAACAAGAGAAAAAACCCTATCGGTATCAACCATCTCCAGGGGTAAATTGGCTCACCCCACTGGCTTGTGTTGCTAATCTCCCGGGCTAAAGTCGACATGTAGGCAATCTTGCCTCCATACCATATCATCACGACCGCGTAAGGGAAAAAGAAAACAAGGTAAAAGACGATATCTATAATCGCCTGAGTTCGTAGTGAAAATAGGTTGAAGATAACGTCTACCCTGATATGTCTCTTTTCCCATAGCACATAGGCCCCGCCAAATATAAAAAGCATGGAATATAGCATCATGGCTGTATCAAAGGCCCATATCGTAGGGCGGTTGAAAAGATACCTAGCTGAAACTTCGTACATCACCACAAGGCTGAGGATAAAGGTCACCCAGCGAAATATTTTACCGGTCCACATGCTTATGTTATCAATCTGTTGCAAAAATTTCATCTATGGAATCCCTCTCTTTTCTTATTCTAATGAGGCAGTGCAGCCACCAGTCACTGCACTGCCTCGCAGCCATTTGCCAAATCACTTTGTCAGGCCTTCTCTTTAGGAGTCACCCTTTACTAATCCTAAGTGATCTGTCACGTTAAGATAATCTAACCATTTGGCGTAGGGGCCATACTCCTTCTTAAACTTGGCCCAGGACGCCAGAATTCGCGCCAGGTCTTTGTCTTTCTTGGCCTGCTTATAATAGTAGTCTGCCGCAGCTTCATCCACTGCATAAGCTACATCCACAGGTAACAACAGGAGCTCGTTGCCTTTTTCCTCCACTGCCTTCTTCATATACAGGAAGTCCTGCTCCATACCATAGGTGAGTGACAGGAAAACTGCATCTTTACTTGCCTTCTCGACTGCTTTCTTGAGATCATCGGGAAGGGCATTCCACTTATCCAGGTTCACTGCCCACAGGTTGAAAGGAGAGGTAGATTTAGTTGGATGGTAGTAAAGGTATTTGGTAACATCGTTAAAGCCGATAGGATAGCTGATATGAAGGTTTCCGTACTCCACAGCGTCTATTACCCCTCTCTCCATAGCCGGAACTATTTCGCCGCTCGGCAACACCACTACAGAGGCGCCCATGCTCTGGAGTACCTCTCCCCTTGCGCCAGCGGCCCGCATCTTCAACCCCTTGAGGTCAGCCAGGGAGTTGATCTTTTTATTCGAGAAAACCCAGACCTCTGACGTAAAGGTCATAACGGCAATAGGATGGCAATTGTACTTCTTTTCAAAAAGCTCTTCGAATATCTCTTTCCCGCCGCCGTTATAGTACCAGATAACTTCCTCAATGGGGCTTTGGGCACCGGGGGCATCGCAAAACCACTGAAGGGCATATCCCTTAGATTTTGCTAGACAGGGGCAGCCATGACCAAAGTCAATGATCCCCTGGCCTGCGGCGTCAAAGACCTGCCCTGCAGGTACCATTTCACCAGCCTGCTTACACTCGATCTTGAGGCGACCATCAGTGTACTTCTCAACCATGTATGCTAACTGATCTATGCTTTCAAAAATCCTCAGGGCACGCCCACAAAATGCCTGCCCCACCCATTTATAGGTTTTTTCTTTCGCTGCAGCCTGTGAGGTGGGTAGTGCTAGCATCAGGCTGCAGAAAATTACCATTGCAATGCTTGCAAAAGCTATCCTCCTTATTGTTCTCATCTTCTATGCCTCCTTTTTTATCATGGGATTCAAATGGAAAACTACACCTTTTCTCCTAAAACTTACTCATATATCCACCAAATGTTCTAAACACCCCTTTTCTGTGCCCCCACCCATAGAGAGGTGGCAGTTCCTTTTTGGTTTTTTACCAATTCCAGATGCGATAACCGAGTTTGATTAGATAGGAAGTTGCATTCCCCACATGAAAAACTTCGAAACCAAGTTTTTCTATCTCTTCTGTGACACCGTATTTGTCAGAGCAGGCCTTGCAAGCCCAAATTCGAGCACTCTTCCCACCCATGGTTTGAATTTCTTTAATCAGCTTTTTTTGTGCACTGTCCGCAGGTAGACCCGCAAGTGTCTTCTCTGATGGACCCCAGAAAACTATCTTTACATTATCCATCCACTGGTTTTTTATGGCTCTGTGCGCGTAGAGAAGGGCATAAAACACTAAATCGGGATCGCCGCTCTGGACGACGATCACTACATTTCCGCTTCCCTGCGGACTATAACCAGCCCCTTGGTCTGCAACCGCTGCGACTGGTGCAATTACCAAAACGGCAAATGCCATACTTACGATACAAAATAACCTGAGATTTTTCATAGGTTTCCCTCCTTTGAGCGACTAGGATCAGTCTTCAGTAAGCTTAAACTGAAACATCCTGCATCTCCCCTTTCTGCAAGGCATCACCTCCTTTCCTCTTTTCAACGAGCTATGGTATCCTATCACCCCCTTTCACTTCAGAATCCCCAAAGCCAATGGCTCTGGCTGTGAATAACCTCGGTGAGGTTATTCACCGACTGTGACCTCATCCTTGTTAATCGTAATAAGCTGGCCTGTCTTTATCATCTCAACCGGACTCTCATCAAAGGAATCCAGTATAGGTATGTTAATGGCTATAGCAGATTCGCACAGGAGTGGGTCGGCCTTTTCGCACAGGATGGCAGCAGGAGCATTTCCCTTCTTCAAAGCCTGATATGCAATAAAAGGTGCGATAGTGCCGCCTTTCCCTGTCGGGCACACCAAGACCTTATTCGCAAGGCTCTTACCATAAAGGGGATGGCCTTCAATAGTTAATTTCCCTGTAGCGGGATCAAAGTCCCCAATAAAGGAAAACGGCACGCTCAATACGAACGCCTCAGCTTTTACGCTGCCGCCATTGATCACTCTGCCCTTCAATTTCATGGATGGCCTCCTTTAAGATCGACGCCCGTCAAAATAGATATGAGTATTAAAATCTACGTATCTTCAATTACAAAACCGCAACCTCACATAAGCGCAGGAAAAAACACATCATAGACGAGCAACTCCCCAGTCACATCATAAACCCTGTGTTTTACACCCTTTGGGACCCTTACAATAACCCCCGGCTCAATTGAAAAGCTTCCACTCCCGTCTACCCACATAGATGCCTTTCCCTTCAGGGGATAGATAATATCATCCTGATTCTCGTGTATGTGCTCTGGGACTTCTTTTCCGACCGGGATATTCACCAACATGCAGGTTACATCTAGGCCGTGCTCTTTCTGGGAAATCATGGGTTTAATCCTTACACCTGAGGCCGTGGGATGGGGAATCCAAGGAATACTATCTACTAATCGTTTCACTTCCATTATACCCTCCTAATCGGACATGCTTTATTAGAGGCATTGCCTTTTTCATTTATCATGGCCACTGTGCCCCTCATGGTATGTGATACATTAATTAATCCCCGCTGTCAGGCCGGGGTGCGGGTGACTTTCCATCTCCCCCCGGGAGAATGGGAATCATTCAGAGCAATTTCATCACGGTATTGCCCACATTCTTGATCTGGTGCGGCTCGTCAGGGGGAACGTACAATGTGTCACCAACCTTAAGCCTTATTTCTTTACCCTTGGCATCAACGTATGCGGGTTCGCCTTCGAGAATGAAGAATTGATGTTCCTCAAGATGGGCATGGTACGAGGTGTGCCCATGAGGCTCGAACTCCATAATCCGCATAGCAAAGTTCGGGCAGCCGTCATCCGCTGTCCACAAGTACCGTGTAAATATTCCCGTAAACCCTTCTTGTTTGTTCTCCACGGCCTGAACGTCTGTATAATGTTTTGCAATCACGTTTGCCTATCCTTTCTTCCAATCCTATCGCTTGCCTTCTTTGTAATCTGCACATATGGATCATCGATAACCCTGACCCCTAAGTGCCTGCCTGGTCTTCTTGCCATGTTCCGCTGGTAATCACTTCTACACAGGCACCCATATCCCCGATACATACCTTAACCCTCCCCTTTGTGAGCCTGGAGATGTAGTGGGCCGCCTTGAAGGAATTCGTGGCTATAACCTTTACGTCCTCGGGGATGGGTGAGTCCGGAATAGTTGCCATGCAGGAGCTTGAGATCACCCCACCGGCGTTCTCTATGATATCGGTATACCCCATATTCTTCGCAAGGTAGTAGTGCTGATAAGGCATGCCTATCCACAATCGCTGATTGCTGCCAATCTTCTTACCATCCAATAGTGAGGCCATCGCCTTCAACTCGGGAACCGTGCAGTGGGGACAGCCAAAAAGGGCCATATCCACACGATCTTCTCCTGCATACAGGGCCTTGGTCTGCCTTATTTCTTCCTTTCCAACTCTTATGATTTCCGATGGTTTCCGGTTCCCCAGGGCGCGCTCAAGGGTTGGCGCTTCAGGCGTCATTCCCACCACGTGGCAGATGCTCACCGAGCCTGATACGGAAAGTGGCGCAATAAGATACTTCAGCTGGTCAAAATCCAAATCTCTTGGTAGTCCTTTCATGACAATATTCCTGTTTTCTGCCTTCGCTCCCACATAGTATCCAATGGCACCGAAATCGCCGTGTGTAAGCCGGTGCGGGTTTAAGCCATTGAGCTCCACTACCACTTGTGCGTAGCGGTTTTCGTCCAACAATAGCCCCATATAGGGAGTCTTGCCGGTGATGGCTGATGCGAGATTAACGACCGTTCCATCTCTATTCGTTCGAGCGCCGATCAAGGAGTTCACCAGTAGTTGCGCGCCTGAGCCTATCCACGACACATAATCACCGAACCTCGGCAGGTTCCCTACCAGCATGGGCAAGCAGGTGAAGGTTTGATAAAAGCCAACCCGTCGATAAATATCCATCCTTTGTCTTAAATCAGAAAGCTCCCTTTCGGCAAAATCCTCCGGAATCCCCATCTGCTGCCAACACTTGGGATCAAAGGAGGACATAAGGGAGTGAAGGGTTGTGAAGGTAGCCGCCCGTTCCACACCCTCTGTCATCTCACCAAGGAGTTCCGGGGGTTCCTTGGGCATGGTGTGGGCACTTGACACCTTAACCATCCTTTCTGCACCAAAGGCCTCCCCGAGCTTGATGAGAATGTCCATACAGCGCTTGATGCCAGGCCCCTGTTTTCCGGATGCCATTGCCGCTTCTTCTTTGGTAAGATACATATTCAGCCTTCCCTTTTGTCGTTTTGTGCATGAGCACGAATAATGGGGATTATGCCTATTTATGATACCTTGAACCGGACCGGTTAGTCCTCCTGTCCAGGCAGCGGGTTCCCCTGCTTGTCGAGCACCTTGTAATCGTCCTTCACGTTATGCGTATGGACCCAATCACCCTTCTTAATATCCTTGGAGGCGTTTCCGATAGACTCACCGTATTTCACGATCTTCTCGCCCTTTTTTATGTCAACAATGGCGATCTTGTGCCCGAAAGGCATATCCTGATTACAGGTATAGCGGGTCTCATTGCCCTTGAATTTTATGGTGAGTTCGTCCCCGGTACCACAATCGGCAACCGCTGTTGCCACATTATCTTTCTCATCTATCAATTTTGCATACTTTGCCATCTCTAAACCTCCGTATATTTTAACAGTAGCTCGATTCCACAAATACACTTCTCACATGACTGGACCTTTGATGAGAATCTCCATTCCACTATCAAAGTTCAGAATCTCGGCACGGGTTAGTTTTCCATTTGCAACACTCACTGCGTATTCATAGAACCTCTGACCAGCCTCTGCTACTGTCTCTGTTTCATTGATGACCGATGCAACGTCCACATCAATGTGATCCTGCATGGAGACATTGGTTTTTGCGTTGCCGCAGATCTTGATAGCGGGCATAATGGGATTACCATTGGGCGCACCTCTTCCGGTGGTGAACAGATGCACAATAGCGCCACCGGCAGCTGAGCCTGTGAGATTCTCAAAACCATGTCCGGGAAAGGCCATGATGTATCTGCCCGGAGGACCTGAGGGGATCTCAGCATAGTTCAAAAAGCCCTGAATCGGGACGTTATCCCCTTTAGCATTGGCCCCTAGCGCCTTCTCCACCAGGGTGGTCAATCCTCCGGCAACGTTTCCGGCGGTCATCTGGGAGCCTCTGACATCCGCTCCAACAGCCAAACCCCGCTCATAGAGATCACGGACTGCATCAACGATCTTCTCGCCTTCTTCCTCATTGACGCTGAGTTTCTTCAATGCATACTCACCCCCCATAATATCGCATATCTCGCCCTGTATAAAGTAACCGCCGTTTTCCGTCATGAGCCGGCAGACCTCACCGGTGACCAGGTTAGAAGAGAGGCCCGAGGTGGTATCAGACGAGCCGCACTTGGTGCCGAAAACCAATTTATCCAGCCCGAATTCCTCTCGTTGGATTCCGCTCGTCTCAAATACCATGTTTGCGGCGATCTTGGCTCCCTTGTTGATCGTCTCAAACATGCCGCCCAGCTCATGCACACGCACCATGTCAACAGGTTTCCCGGATTCCTTGATCCCCTCGTACACCTGCTCTCCCACGACCATTTCGCAGCCCAAGCTGATCACTAATGCGGCTGCAACGTTGGGGTTTTTGCCCAAGTTGATCAGGGTTCTTGTCACTTGCTCAGTGTCTGCAGTGGGATGGAGACACCCCTGATCGTGCCTTATCGCCACCGTCCCCCTGACCATATGTTCAATGTGGGAAACTAGTGCATTGACACAGCCTACCGAAGGAATCAGCGCCACGTAGTTTCTGGCGCCTACCTTGCCGTCCAGTCTTGGATAACCATAGAATTTCATTGTGTAACCTCCTCCTTTAAGTTATGTAACAGTCAATAAGGCTTTTTAATAGTGCCTCTTTTTATACATCCTAATAGAAATAATTTCAATTGCTATTCCTCTTCTAAAAGCCCTATAAGATCTAGGATATCATCCTTCTTTTCCAGGGATTCAACGGCTTCAATAATCTCATCAATTCTCTTCTCGCTAAACAGCGATGAAGCGAGGGTCTTAAACTTGTCCTTGAGCTCCTCTGCGGTAAAGGGGTTATTCGGGGTACCCTTTGAGTACTTGATGTGCTCCTTCAAGAGCTTTCCGTCCTTCGTTTTCACCTCAACGGTAGAGGGAACCGCCAACCCCTTCTCTTCGCTGAAGATCTCCTCCGCAGTTGGGTCCACCTTCATGGTGACCGTCTGTGCGATAGCAGCTGCCTCGGGGTTGTGGAATATAGTATCCTCGCTCATCCACTCGGGCCCCGGTCTTTTCCTGAGAGCAAGCATGGAAATCGCATGGGGCAGGCTGAACTGCGCATCGTACATGGAATCCATCTTAGGACTCGACAGGAAATCAACCGCCCGCCCCAGCGTCTTTACCTTTACCGACTCGATATCCCCTGCACCGATATTGTTCTCCTTAAATATCTTCTCCGCTGCATCAAGACTGGTATGCCCCCATGTGCAAAAGGGATATGGTTTGAATTTCGTATCCGTGATGTTATACTTCTTACCAAGCCCTCGCACGAGCTCCTCAAAGTGGTGGTAATCAGATCCCATGATCGCCCAGAATCCCGCGTCACCATCCAGGATATGAGATGCTCCTTGTGCACCCCTCTGTGCCATGAGCGTCCAGAATATCCCGGTAAAAGTAGTCCATCCAAACACATTCTTGGCAAGACCCATTGGCCGTTCAACGAACTTCTTCATATCAATAGGTATCGGTGGGGTACTTCCGGCAAGGCCAAAGGCATGCTGGAGCTCCCTTTGCCCGAGAGCGAGCAGCTTTCCGGCCACGGTTACTGCATCAAAAATCTGCCACGTGGAAGGAAAGTAGGTCCGTGCCTTGGCAGGAGAAGGCCAAGAATACATCATGATACGGGAGCCCACTTCAAAGCCCACCACAATTGCGTTGATAACATCCAGCCCGGATAATCTCTTCGACTCGGCAATGCCAAACGCGGAGGGAATGAGGCAATTTGCCTGATGAGCAGTGCCGGCGAAGACATCATCCATATCCAAGAGATTTGCCAACGTGGAATTGGCCCAGCAGGCAAAAGGAAGGGATACCTTGCTGCCATCACCGAAAAGGGTTGCCTCTCCCGCACCTCTGAATTCCCTTGCCTGTGCGACAACCTGTCTCCCTGGTTTGGTGCAGTACCCCCCAATCGCACAGCCGAGCGTATCCAAGATGAATATCTTTGCATGCTCGATCACCTCTTGCGGCAGCAATTCTTTCTTTGAATTCACTATGAAGTTCACGATTTGGTCTGTATAGGTCAATGCTCCTCTCCCTTACGTTCGCCCATCATCTACTCTATCGAGACTATCCCTTGAATTGCTCAACCATTTTCCTAAACTCATCCTCCGTGAGCACCCGTTTCAGGTCATGGGATGTGAGCTTCACCTCCTTGAGCACCGCCATGGCCTCATCCTCGGTGAGCTCGATATTGAGCTTTTGAGCCCAGAGATACACGTTATCGAGGCCGCTCTTTTTTCCCATCACGATTCTCGGCTTCTCATGGCCCACGAAGTCTGGGTGTACCGGAAAGACCGTGGTGGGGTTTTCCTCAAACACGTTCCTGAACCAACCCGTGACGATCCCTGACTCGATAGTGTAGGCATCGTCGCCGATAAAGGGACGGTTTCCCGATACCTTCACCCCTGAGAGCTCCTGCACGAGCTTGGCTGTCTCATTGAGCTTGGAATAGTCGATGCCGGTATCGATCCCATACAGGGTTAATAAGGCCAAAACCGTTTCCTCCATGGGGGTGTTGCCGGCCCGCTCCCCAATCCCGGTGATGGTGGTATGGATAACCTCCCCGCCTGCCAACACGGCATTGATGGTGTTGGCAACCCCCAGGCCGAAGTCCGGGTGAAAATGGATCTCCAGGGGCTTGTGGATCCTCTCCTTTACCTTCTTGGTGAAATAGGTGGCCGCCTGCGGACAAAGCACCCCGAAGGTATCCACCAGGGTGAAGGCATCCATGTGGCCCTCGGTGGCAACCCGATCCACCAGATCCAAGAGCCAGGGTAGATCCGATCTGGTGGCGTCAATGGTGAAAAACACGGTGTAGAGCCCCTCCTCTTTTGCCGCTGCCGTGGCCTTGATGGAGAGATCTATGGCCTTCTCCAAGGGCCACTTATAACCCTGCTCTATAAGGTGCTTGCTTGAGGGAATCTCTATCACAATACCTTTTACCCCGCAGTCTGCCGCCAGCTTGACGTCCGGGACCATGCACCGGGAGAAGCAGAAGATCTCTGAGGGTAAATTCCGCTTAACGATCTCCCTGATCGCCGCCTCATCGTTGGGAGAGACAGCAGGCATACCAGTTTCGATGCGGTGTACCCCGATCTCTGCGAGCTTCTCGGCAATCCTGATCTTATCGTCTTTTGTGAAGATGATTCCTGCCTGTTGCTCTCCGTCCCGTAAGGTGATGTCGTGGATCTTGACCTTCTTGGGAGGGGTGAAGTCTTTGGTCACCTCCGGGAGGTAGTTCCAGGGGCTCACATGCCAGTTGGGGGTTTTCCAGGGGTGATCGCCCCTTATCCGAACATTCTTCATTATGTATTATCCTCCTTTGTGTTAAATATCAATGACACTTACAGGGACATGGAAATAAGTTCCGTGATGTCCATAACCTTGATGGTTTCCTCTTTTTCGAGCGATTTCACCGCGTCATTAAGTGTTATGTTGCAGAACGGGCACGCTGTAAGCAGTATCTCGGCACCGGTTGCGAGAGCCTGGTGAACACGTCTCTCCGCGATTGCCTGTGAGGATATAAGCCCTTGCGGCGGCTCCATCCACATGCGACCGCCACCCATGCCGCAACAGTCGCTATCTGCCCTCGCGTTTTCCATCTCCACAAGGGTAATCCCCGGTATCCTTTGTATAAGATCCCTGGGTTCCTCGAAAATCTCACTATGTCTGCCCAGATAACAGGGATCGTGATAGGTCACTCTTTTGTTCACTTTTCTCGATAACTTCAGATTTCCTTTCTCTATCAGTTCATTGAGAAACTGGCTGTAATGTTGAACCTTAAGCCCATTTCCCTGTTGAGGATATTCATGGGTGAAGCTGTAGAAGCTGTGAGGATCCCCGGTAACGATGTGTTGAATCCCCGCATCCTTGAACATCTCCACATTTGCCTCGGAAAGGTAGGCGAAGAGTCCGGTCTCGCCCATTCTCTTAGCCTCATGCCCACTACATGTCTCATTCTCCAGGATCCCGAAGTTAACTCCTGCCGTCTTGAAAATTCTGGTTAGATTCTTTGCGATCTTCTGCCCCTGTGCGTCGTATGAGGAGGCGCACCCTACAAAGTACAGAACATCCACCTGATTGTCTTTTGAGGCAAAGGGTACCTCAAGGCCCTCAGCCCACTTTGTCCTCTCATGGGAAGGATTGCCCCACGGATTACCGCGGACATGCATATTCTTTAAGACTCCAACTTGCTCAGGCATAGGGCCCAACATCTTCTCGACCAAGAAGTATTCCCTGGCCTTCTCAAAAATCTCGACGAGCGGCAGGGCCCTTGATACCTTTTTGCACATGGCTACACATTTCCCGCAGGTGGTGCAAGAGTAAACTAAGTCCCGAAGCTCCTCATTAAGTTCGTTCCATTTCAAGCCGTAATATATGGCTCGATTGATTCCAAAGGGTCCCTGGGTGATGCGCGTATCGACGATCGGGCACACCGTGTGGCAGAAATGGCACTTCTCACATGAAATAAGGCCTTCATTCAGGTATTTCTCAAAGTCTTCCTCGAATTGTACTTCTTCCATCATACTTCTCCTTCAAGGTTGCCACGGTTAAGAATGTCATTAGGATCAAACAGTTGTTTCAATTTTTTGATGACCCCATAGGCTGTCTCTCCATACTTCTCTCGAAAGAAGGGGACACGGTGGGGAAGCCATCCCCAATCTCCACCCACCCCATTGTACTTCAGCATCAACTCCTTCTCGAGGTTCCAGATCTCGTCGACCACTTGCTTCATTTTTTCGTTAGACCAGGTATAGGGAAAGGCAAAGAGGCAGTGAAGTGAGTCCGAGCCTACGTGGCCATAGAGATAGGCTTCAGTCTCGCCAATGAGATCGTTCCTGCCCTCGGTAATATGGGTTAGCTCCGTCATTGCCTCTGCAAGTTGAGGCAAGACCGGGTTTACTTCTATGGCCAGGTAGCCTTTCAAGCCCTTCTCTTGCCCCCAGCGCATGGCATTTTCTCGAACCCTCCAGACCTTCTCTGCGACCTCGGGATCATCCAGGACAAAGGCCTCCGTAGCCCCTGCTTTCTTAAATAATCTCACCATTTCTTGTGCATTCCTGGAAGCATCTTCCTTGGTCCTGCCCATCGATCGGGTGATCGCCAGGGCGCCTTCTGGGAAGTCCAAATTTAAGGCCTCATAGCCGACCTTGCAGGCTTTCTCACCCACGAATTCCCCATCCATAGGGAGCGGGAATTTCTCCCTGTACATCATTCCCACCATGTGGCCTATCTCTTCCACCTTCTTGAAAAATCCAACCGCATCAACGGTTTGTGGCATTGGGATAAGGACCATCCTGACCGTGGTGATAACACCGAGTATTCCCTCAGCGCCCACGAAAATACGCGCAAGATCCCATCCGGCAGCACGCCTGATGCACTTGGAGCCCGTTTCTATTATTTCGCCGGTAGGAAGGACGACCTCCAGGCCCAACACGTGGTTCACCGGTCTCCCAAACATGTTATCCGTCAGATGCCCCAACGTATTAATGCTCACCGCTCCACCCATACTGGAGCCGATCTGTGTTTGGATCGGGAGGAAATAACCCAGTTT
>Ga0315545_1004102_pt1 | contig 12158 bp, 12 predicted proteins | sample SalMarSW160210MG_FD_203096 | JGI IMG/M metagenome (GOLD analysis project Ga0315545, IMG submission 203096) | Salt marsh sediment microbial communities from the Plum Island Ecosystem LTER, Massachusetts, United States - Salt Marsh Sediment SW1602-10 ... | reverse complement strand
GATATGGAAGACAACTCCGAGGCTGTTGAATTTTTAATATCAAGAATGAAACGCTCAGAAAACAATGCTGAGTTTCTACGTCTCATGACAGTATAAGGGGGAAAAATGAAAAAAGATATTCATCCTGAATATAAAGAAGTCACGATTAATTGTACCTGTGGTAATGTGATAAAGACCAGATCCACAAAAGAGAATTTACATGTGGAAGTTTGTTCGAATTGCCATCCGTTCTATCAGCAGCTTAGAAAGGAAGGCTTGGTTCCCGATTTAAAGGAAGTTAAGTAGATACTTTTTTCCACGGTTCAATAATTTAGTATATTTGTATATTGTTTAATCGGTTAGCATTTAATCGTAGACCTATTAACTCATAAAAACAATTTTCTCATATACTCTTTTAGTATAAAGTAATCTTATTTTTACATTATTGCGAATTAGGTACGCAAAATGCAAAAATTTCAAAACCTAAGTTTCTGTTTATGAACAACTTAAATTTTGGAACGATATTTGCATATAAATGTAGTGGCTCTTTTAAATGTACGTTTTTTTAGTTTTTGTTCTTTTAAAATTAAAAATTTAGAAATAACCTTCCTTAAAGATTCCCTTTCTTTTTTTTAAGCAGGGGAGGAATTTTCTTAAAATAGTTTTTAGTAATCTTTATAAATACCCCCCTATCCTCCCCTGCTAAATTATATTTAAAGTAACGTTGTTCTTAATACCTCCTTGTTTCCGGCCTCTTCTCTTGCTTTTGGCAGGGGAAGAGGTTTTTTTATTGGGATCAGGGTAAGGCGGGTAGTTGAGCGAGGATTAAGGATTAGGTGAAAAGCCTAGAAGTAGAGCAAGGGTTAAGGAGAAATACTTAACACTTAATCCGTAATCCTTGAATTTCTGACGTGTAATGCTTCTAATCCTATATTGTGCCTTCGTGGCAAAGAATGAGGGTTGACATATCGCATAAAAAATATATAAATAACCTACATAAAAACATATTAAAAACCATAAAAGGGGGCAATATGAAAAAGTTTTTGTTTTTTGCATCTTTAGTTATTCTTTTAGGAGTTGTTTTTAATGGTTGTAAATCTGCCGAAGAAACAGGCGGTAATATTCACTTGCAGCAGGGCAGATATGATAGGGCTATTGAGCAGTTTAAAGAAGCCGAGGCAAAGTATCCTGGCAGTTACGGTCCTATAGTATCATTGTCTGTGTCTTACTATATGAAGAAAGAATATAAGGAAGCAGTAGATTATCTTGAAAAAGCAATAGAGATGGACAAAAAAGGCGCTGAAGGTAAAATTCAGTCTTATGAGGGTTTGTTAAACACTAAATATCTAAAATGGCAGATATATTATAATGGCGCGGTTGAATATTCTAAAGAAAATCCGGCAAAAGGGGTAGAGTTAGCTAAGAAAGCTCTTGAAGTAGATGATCCCGCGAAAGTATCCCAGAGTTACAACTTGCTGGCGAGTATGATGTTTAACTCGGGTAAATATGAAGAAGCTGTAAAATTCCTTATGAAAGCAATCGAAATCGACACAAAAAATATCGAAGCTTACATGACCCTGGGCCATTTTTATCTCACGGAAAGGAATACGGATGAAGCTCTTAAAAACTTTAACCAGGTATTGAAAATAGATTCAACACAAGTCAAAGTTTACGAATTGATTGGGCAGGCGCATTTGGTGGAAAAGGCATATGCAGAGGCTATGAAAGCGCTGGAGAAGGCTTTGTCGCTCTCAGTTAAAAACCCAACAATTCTTTATAATCTTATGCTAGCGCATTACGAAGCCAAGGAGTACGATAAAGCAATAAGCTATGGAAAGGAAATTTTGGGTCTTCCGAATGTAGACCCTAAGGTATTAACAAGTACTTACAATCTAATGGGTCAGATATATCAGAAAAAGGAAGATTATAAAGCTGTTATTTCAGTTATGAAAGAAGCGATAGAAAAAGGCGTAAACAATTGTGATTCGTATTCGCTAATTGCCCATGCATATTATAAATTAGGGGATGTCAAGACATCCACTAGTTGGTCCAGGAAATGGGAGGAATGCGATAAAAATAAGTAATAGCTGATTTTCTTAATAGGTTAAAGTTAAATTAAAGGGGTAAGTGAGAGCTTGCCCCTTAATTTTTTGTCTTATATCAAAATTTATTTTTAAGATATTTTTCTACGCGTTTATTGGCTTCTTTTATTAATTCGAAAGTTTTTCTGCAAGCTTCTAAATCTTTACCTGCAGGATCAGTAATTGTGTGTTCTTTTTTGTTAGATTTAAAGTTGCCGAAGAATGCAATTTTGTTTTTGTTTTCAGGTGAAAGGAATGTTAAGTATTTTTTATGAATGCTTTCCATTATAAGTATTAAATCAGCCCATTCTATTAGCGGTTTCGTCAATAACCTCGAAATATGTTTTGGATTAAGATTATTTTCTTCGAGTATACTTTTTGAATGCTCATATATATCTATAAGCGGCATCGCGCATGTGCCAGCAGAACGGATATTTACTCTATTTAAATCTTCAGTCAAATGTTTAAGATGTATTTCTGCCATTGGGCTTCTGCACAAGTTTGCCGTACAAACAAACAATACGTTAAAATCGATATTTTTGCCGAGCTTTACTTCTTGCCCGGTTGTGTTTTCGATTTCCATTATAGATATTGCGCCTTTTCGTTTAAGGATTAAGGAATTATTTGATATATCTAGTACGGTAGATGGTTTTCCTGAGCCGACCTTGCCGTTTACTATTTTATCTGCCGAAAGATCGACTTCTTTTAAATCTTTTGGTGTTTGTTTGCCCGAAATGTTTGCGCTTGTGGCTATTAAAGGCATCTTGTTTTTTCTTATAAAATCTCTTAATTCTTTATGATTTGGAATTCTGATGCCGACTTTACCTTCGTTTGATAGGACTCCTTCCGGGAGGCTCTTTTTTCCTTTAAAGATAAGAGTTATTCCTCCTGGTAGATATTTTTTTAGTTTTTTGTAGATGGGTGGAACTTCTATTGCATAATTTCTAATTTCTTTTTCATCGGAAAGAAGTAAAGGAAAAGGTTTATCTGAGGGACGTTTTTTTATTGTGCGTAATTTTACCACGCAGTCGTTAGATAAAAAACAGCCTATACCAGGGACCGTATCAGTGGGAAATAGGAATATTTCAGTTTTCTTTTCTTGTTTGCTCATCCTATTTGGAACGGTACTGGTATAAAGGTCAATATGAATATAACAAGGGAAATTATGCCGATTATTTTATTTTTTCGTGAGAGCGGCGATACTCTGTCGAGTGGCGGAGGATGTTTGAATCTAATGACCAGAAAAAGTATAGCCCATATTGCCCATCCCGGCCACAGTGGGATGAGTAAAATTACGGTTCCAAAGATAAAATAGCCTATTATTCGATGCTTTTCTCCGATCAGTGCGTATAAAATATGTCCGCCGTCGAGTTGTCCAACTGGTAAAAGGTTTATCGCTGTTACAAGGTAGCCTAACCAACCTGCGAAAGCAATCGGATGGAACAAAACGTCTTTTCCCGCAGGCAAATCGGAGAAATATAGTTTTGTTAGAAATTTAATCAGGAGCGAATTCCCGAGTATCATTCCTTCTTCTCCCCGGATAGTTATGACTGTGGATAGGGAGAGGCCTATGAGTATAGCGATTGTGGAAAATATAAAGCCCACGATAGGGCCGCTGGCTCCTATTTCTATTAGCGAATTTTTGTCTCTGATGGGAGATTTCATTTTAATTACGGCTCCGAAGGTTCCTATGAAAGTTGGACCTGGTATAAAGTAAGGCAGAGTGGTATCAACTTTATTTTTTTTCGCCATGAAGTAATGCCCTAGTTCATGACTGCCGAGTATTATCATTATCGAGAGAGAGAAGGGTAAGCCTGTAAGGAGATTTGTTATGGGGATAAACGGATTAATTCCCTGTTGAAGGGCTCCGGCAGCCAGGGTTGTCAGGAAGGTAATTCCTAAGAGTAAAAAATTTATCCATTTCTTTGATTCTCTATTTTCCGGTTTCGGTCTGAAGGCAAGAGAGATTCCATCTTCTTTAGATGTAAAGCTTACATTAAGATTTAGCCCATCAGCTTTTTCTTTGATATATGCTAAAGCTTCCTTTTCCGCTATTTTAAAAGTTCCTTCCCAGACAAGACTAAAATGCTCCATTTTGGAACATTTTATATCCATTACTTCCTTTAAGAAGTTTTCTATCGTGGAGATCAAGTTCTCCATTACATTCGTTCCGGGGCCTCGACGCCCAGTAATTTCAAGCCTTTTCTTATCACGTTTCTTACTGCATTTGAGAGGAAAAGCCTTTGGGGTATTAGATCTTTATTCCCGTCTAAAATTCTTATATTTTGGTAGAAGTTGTGATAAAGTTTGGAAATATCGAGTAAGTAGTGAGTGAGAAGATGGGATTCTCTTATTCTCGCAGCGTCTTCAAGGGTTTCCTTGAAGACGGGTATCTTTTTTATCAAATTCCATTCTTCTTTTTTAGTAAGCCGTAAAAGACTTTCTTTTGAATCTATAGAATAGCCCTTTTCTTCCGCAAGTTCAAGCAAAGAAGAAATCCTCGCATGCCCGTACTGTACATAATAAACAGGATTTCTTTCCGATTCTTCTTTTGCGAGCTCTAAATCGAAATCCATAGGGACTGAAGATTTTCTTAAGAGATAGAAAAATCTCGCGGCATCCACTCCTACTTCGTCTATTAACTCGTCTATTGTTATATAGGAACCCTGTCTTTTTGACATTTTTACGGTTTCGTTTCCTCTCTTCAATGTTACCCACTGAATGATTTTTACTTCAAGCTTTTCTTCCGGGTATCCCAGAAGGCTAAGACTTTTTTTGAGTTCGGGTACGTGGTCCTGATGGTCGGGGCCGAGAAGGTCTATTAGAAGATCATAACCTCGTTCGAACTTAAATCGATGATAAGCGATATCGGGAACTATGTAAGTCCAGCTTCCATCAGATCTTCTGAATACTCTTTCTCTGTTTCCCGGGGTAAACCATAAGGCTCCTTCTCTTTCCGTGAGAGGATTGGGTTTTAGTTTTTGTAGGTCAGAGATTATTGCTTCAACCTTACCCTCTTTAATTATTTTTGACTCTCTTACCCATTCGTCGAAATCGATACGCAGTCTTTTAAGTGTTTCGTTGATTGTTTTTAGAATACGATCTCCGGCAAATTCTCCGTAGTCCTCGATGTTTTTATCCATAACTTCTTTTGCTATTTGCTCAATATACTCGCCCTGGTATGTATTTGGAGGATATTGTACTTCTTTCCCTTTTAATTCTTCGATTTTTAATCGCACAGAATCTCCAAGATTCTTAATCTGGTTTCCGCTGTCGTTAATATAGTATTCCCGGTCAATATTATAACCCTGAGATTCCAGAACTCTGGCTAAAGAATCGCCGTAAGCTGCGCTTCGGGCGTGGGCGACAGTTAAAGGTCCGGTCGGATTAGCTGAAACAAATTCAATTAATACCTTTCTCCCTTCCCCCAAATTACCATTGCCGTAATCAGGTGTGATAGATTTAGTTAATTCTTCCAGCCATGACTCCTTTTTTATTCTGAAATTTATAAAACCTTTAATTTGTGATGCGGATTCGATTATTTCTGAATCTATTTCATCCAGGATTGTTTTTGCTATGTCTTTTGGGTTTTTCTTTAATTTATTCGCCAAAAGAAAAGGCGCATTAACACTGTAGTCTCCCATTTTTTCGTCCGGAGGATGTTGAATATCGAAGTCGACTTCTTCGTCGAATATCTCTTTGATTATTCCCTTTACTATTTCTCTAATTTTAGTCCTCATCTTCAAAGTCCTCTCTTTTTACGTCTCCCCATAGACGCTCGAGATTATAATACAAGCGCTGTTCCTCCTGAAAAACATGTATAACAAAGTCAATATAATCCATTAAAATCCACTTGGCCATTTCGTAACCTTCTATGCTGTGGACATATTTATCTTTCTTTTTAAGTTCTTCGGAAATAGCGTCAACGACCGCTCTTGATTGAATATCAGAGTTCGAAGTGCAGATTATAAATGATTCGGTTAAATCAGTTGCTTCTCCTACGTTCAGTTTAACAATATTATGACATTTTTTTTCTTTTATTTGTTCAATAACCGTTTCAATCAAATTATTGCAGGGTTTCAATTAGCCTCCTCTCTAGTAATATTCTTTTCGGCATAACCTCGTCATAATCTTTTCCAAGAAGGACCAGTACATGAACACAGAGGCTGGAGTCTATTATTGCGGAAGTTAATTTAACTTCCAAAGCTTTCGCTACTATTTTTGCCCATTTTTTTTCAGGCGACAGGCGATCTATTACTACCGTTCTTTTTTGTTCTTCTGCTGCATTTGCATAGTTTATAACATCGAACCCCTTTTTTCTAAGATAATCGGTTGTTACTCGGGCAAGATCTTGAACTCCGCATCCATTCAATACTTCTATTTTTATATTTTTGTATTGTACCGGATTGGTGATTTTGTAGCTGAAGGAAAAGATGTATACTCCTACAGATAAGATCAAAATTACAGTGAGAGAAGGGAATCTCTTTTTATTTGAAGGCTTTTTTTTACTTGCCACTCTTTATAGTTGTCCCTTGGGGGATTTTTTCTTCCCTTAATAAATTATTTAATTCGGAGAGATCCTTTCTGGTGTTTATCCCTTTTAGTTCCATTGGATTTTCCGTTTTTATCCCCCCAATTTTGCCTCCGGCGTTTCTTATAATAGCAATTGCATCGGTAAGATAATATTCGCCCTGCGCATTTTCTGGGGATATCTTTTTTAAGGAATCCCGTAGATGTTTTATGGAAAATACGTAAACACCGCCGTTTACTTCATTTATCTTCTTCTGTGTGGGGCTTGCATCTCTTTCTTCTACGATTCCAATTATTTCATCCTCTTTTCTTATTATTCTACCGTAACCTGTAGGATTCTCCGGACAGAAAGTCATAATCGTTACGTTTAGTGTGTTCTTTTCATGATAATTTATTAATTTTTCTAAAGATTCCTTACTTAAAAGAGGTGTGTCTCCTGAAAGAATAATTACATTTCCTTCTTTATCTTTAATTTCTTTTAGCGCAACCCCAACCGCCGCTCCTGTTCCATTCGGTTCTTTCTGGAACGCGTATTTTATCCCGGGGAATTTGTCTTTTAGTTCTTTTCCCTTTTTACCGTAAACAAGGATTATAGATTTCGGAGAAATACTTTTTGCCAGGTCAACAACCCACGTTATCATAGGTTTGCCCATTAAGTCGTGGAGAACCTTGACTTTTTCTGATTTCATCCTCTTGCCGATGCCGCCGGCGAGAATTATTATATGGAAAACCATCATTTTTTTTCTTTCAGTTTTAAGCCTGGTATAGTAAGTTTTACAGCTTCTTCGATTCGATTTATAAAATAAAAATCGAGCCCTTTCTTGTAATCTTCCGGGATATCAGCAATATCTTTTTCGTTATCCTTGGGTAGTATTATCTTCTTTATGCCCGCCGTTTTTGCCGCCAGAACTTTTTCCTTCACTCCTCCTATGGGCAGTATTTTACCTCTGAGGGTTATTTCTCCCGTCATTCCATAGTCAGGTGATACCGGTTTTTCAGCAATCGTGGATATAAGCGCCACTGATAGCGTGATTCCTGCCGAAGGTCCGTCTTTGGGTATTGCTCCTTCAGGTATGTGTATGTGAATATCTTTATGTGCGAATTTGCTTGGTTCAATATTGAATATTCGAGCATTAGATTTAATGTAGGAAAGAGCTGCTCTCGCAGATTCCTTTAACACTTCTCCTAATTGACCGGTTAGTGTAAGCTCCCCTTTTCCTTCCATTATCGTTGCTTCTACAAAATGTATTGTTCCTCCCGCAGGGGTCCAGGCAAGGCCGGTTGCGACTCCTGTAGCAGGCTCTTTTTCTTTTGCTTCACCACGGAATCTAATGGGACCGAGATAATTCTCAAGCGATTTTTCGTCTATTTTGAATTTTTTTCCTTCTTCCTTTGCAACCTTTTTTGCTATTTTTCTGCAGACTTTCCCGATTTCTCTTTCAAGATTTCTGACGCCGGCTTCTCTAGTGTAGTTGTTTATTATTTTTCTTACAGCTCCGTCAGTAAATTCTATTTGTTTTTTAGTTAAACCATTTTCCTTTATTCTTCTTGGGACAAGATATTTATTTGCAATCTTAAATTTATCCGGAGCCGTATAACCAGGCATCCTGATTACTTCCATCCTGTCTAAAAGAGGATCCGGTATTGTATCGGTTATATTCGCCGTGGTTATGAACATAATGGAGGAAAGATCAAAAGCTACTTCGAGGAAATTGTCCCTGAAAGTGTTATTTTGTTCAGGATCGAGTACTTCTAGAAGAGCTGAGGCGGGATCTCCTCTGAAATCTTTTCCGATTTTATCTACTTCGTCCAACATGAAAATGGGATTTTTTGTTTTTAGCCTTTTCAAATGTTGGATTATACGTCCCGGGAGTGCTCCTATATATGTTCTTCTGTGACCTCTGATTTCAGCTTCATCGTGAACGCCTCCAAGAGATAGTCGAGTAAACTTTCTGCCGAGGGCTCTTGCGATTGATTGTCCTACGGAGGTTTTTCCTACTCCTGGAGGACCCACAAGACATATTATAGATCCTTTAGCATCTTTCTTAAGCTTCCTTACCGAAAGGAATTCTAATATTCTCTCTTTTACATCTTCCAGATCGTGATGGTCTTCATTGAGTATTTTTTCCGCCTTTTTTATATCCAAATTATCTTTGGTTTGCTTCTTCCAGGGCAGATCACACAACCAGTCGAGGTAATTTCTTATAACGTTATATTCGGGAGAATGAGGAGGAATCATTTCTATTCTTTCAAGTTCGGCTCTTGCAGTTTCTTCTGCTTCTTCACTCATTTTTGCTTTTTTTATACGTTCTTTATATTCTTTGATTTGAATAGCTACGGCGTCTTCTTCACCCAACTCCTTTTTTATTTCTTTTAATTGTTCCCTAAGTATTGCTTTTCTTTGAATATCGGTCAATTCTTTTTGTACCTTACCCGATATTTCTCCCTGTACTTTTGCCCGGGCGAGTTCATCCGATAGTATTTTTATGAGTTTTTCATAACGGTCTTTTACATCTCGCATCTGGAGTAATTCCTGTCTTTCTCTTAAATCAATTTTGAGATTTCCGCTTATGAAGTCGGCGAGATTTGAAGTGTTGTCTATATTGAGAGCAACTGTTGTTATTTCATCAGGAAGATAAGGAGAGTAGTCCACAAATTCCTTAAAGATGTTGAGAAGTTTATTCTTAACCGGCTCTATCTCTTTTTCACTTGTAGGTGCATCTTCTACCTTTTCGACCCTTGCCGAAATATAGGGTTTTTCCTGGACTATACCTTGAATTCTTATTCTGTTTAACCCTTGAGCGAGAACTCTTATACTTCCGTCAGGGACTTTTATCATTCTTATGATAGAGCCCATTGTTCCGTATTCTTCGATTTCTAAAGGAGAAGGATCTTCCGGAACCTTGCTGAGAAAGACCCCCATAAGTTTATCCTTGTTGAGAGCATCTTCTATCAACTTTATATGGTGTTCTTTTTCCACTGCAATAGGTAAAACCATTGCAGGGAATAAAACTATCTTTCTGAGAGGCAGTATAGGCAATATTGGAGGAACTTGATAATCAAGCTCTTCTAAGGATGTTTTTTCGTTTTCTTGCATATTCTCTCCTTATTCGATATCTATTATTCTTTCTTTTTTTTCTTTGGTTTTTGGCAAAGTTATTTGAATAAATCCGTCTTCTTTTTTTACAATAGCTTTTTCTGGATCTGTAGGATAGGGCAGATTAACTCTTCTTTCGAAAGTTCCAAAAGCTATTTCCATCGAGTAGAAACTTCTTTGCTCTTCCGAGAAAGGGTCTTCTCTTTTTCCTGAAATGGTCAGGATATTCCGTTCGATTGTTATTTTTATATTTTCCGGCTTAACTCCTGCTGCTTCTATAAGTATGACGAGAGAGTTTTCTTTCTCGAATATATTTATAAGAGGTTTCCATCCACCTTTGAAGGGTATGCCTCTGGAGGGATTCATGAAGTCATTGAGTAGTAACTCCATATCTCTCTCAAATTTTTTTATTTCATCAAAAATATCACTCATTCTTCCACCTCAAAATAATTTTCTCGCCTACTCGCGAGTTCAAAAAAGAGGAGGCGTTTCCTCTGTTCAAGCATATTTCCAAAGTTTTAAACCCGCCATTTATAAGAGCGATGGGCATGTTTTCTCTTCCTTCTGAGTATTTTTTTGATAAATTTCGAATTTTAGCGTCTTTTATTACAATTTCAATGTCGCCTGTGGGAACCTGTTCTTCTTTAATATTGGAAATCAAATTTCCAAATTTATCGATATATATTATTTCCCCAATTGTTTTATTGTTTTTTAATAAAGGTAACGCTTCTTTTATTTTAATTGGATCCGTTATTCGGTTTCCCAGATTTTCTACTTTTTCTCCCGAGGCGAGCCTGGCGGCGACTTCGGCAAATACATCTCTCCCATCAAATGTGTTTGATTTTTTGCCGATTTCTTTTTTTATTTCAAAGGTTTCAGAGAGAATGGGTGTGAGAACTCCGTTGTCGGGGCCAACGAAGAAATGTTCATTTTTTACAGAGAAGATTGCCCTTCTGGCACTTCCAACTGTTGGGTCTACGATTACAAGATGTACGCTTCCGGCGGGAAAATACTGGTAAGAATTTTTTATGATAAAAGCAGCTGTTGATAAATCGCCGGCTTTGAGCTGATTAGCAATATCTATGAAGGTTATATCGGGATTTATTCTTAGTATAACCCCTTTTACCATTGCCGCATAGGGGTCTTCAATACCGAAATCCGTTGTAAATGTCACTATTGGCATAACTAAAATATATAGAAGAAAAGGTAATACGCAAGGTGTGTTCTCCATCCTTGCCGCCTCTAAATTGGTAATACTCAGATACGCTTCAACGATATTCTTTACTTCGGGGTAGACAAAGGACTGAGAACACCCAGCTTTTTTGCTTGTCCGGTACCCCAAGAAATATTCTTGTACAGAGGAGCAAAAAACAAAAAGAGAAGAAAACCCTTAAAGTCGTAAATCATTTATTACTTTATTAGTAAAATATTATTTACATAATAAAATGTGTCGGCGGTTCCCCTATTAGGTTTTTTTGGGGTATGGAAAGGCCTATGGATTATAAGATATTGTTTATCAGTAAGTTAATGCTCTTAAATTGATGCTTTTTTGTGTGACCTGTATCGGAAAAATACCTAACGCTATGATCAAAATTTGTTCTTTCTTTTCTTTGTCTTGCCATTTTTTAAACAAAATGTGTAACTAAAAATTTACAAAGACAACAAAAGGAGACATTCTCTTTAAATTAAGGTATTGTAAATCAATTATTTAGTAATCTGGAACGTTTTTTGTATCTATAAATATGAGGTGACAAATTATGTATATTTTTATTGTTTTAATGTTAATGGGAGTAAAATCAAGTGGGGCGGCGACTTTGAGTTTTATTTTTCCTAATTTCCAGGAAGAAGGGATTGTTCAAAAGATAGAAAAAATAAGTGAACCTTTAGTAAAGGTAAATAAAGTTGTAGAGAATGATGGTGGGTTAGAAATTGATTTGATTTCGCGTGAAGAGTTTGAATTCAGCTTTGATGTTCTCTATGATGATGGCTCGATTGAAAGTTATGGTTCTGATTTTATCGATGGGTTTAAGAGATTGGAAGTCCCAGTTGTTCTTAGTGGTTCAAGGAGAAAGATAAGGTGGGTAAATATTTTATGGGAAGGAGATGGTTTGGTCGTTTGTAGTGCTTCGTATGAGGATTTGCCCGATTTGTCCTCTGCTTCTACGGAGCAATTTGAAAAAAATTAAACCCGCCTTATCTTAACTCCTTTCTTATTCTTTTTTTTCTAATATAGACAAACATAGTTTAAACTATTATGCAGAATTTTTGCTTTTTTTCTTTTTTTTTATTTGTTGGAGAAATTTATTAATTGGAGCTATTATGCCATTGACAAAAATGATATTCTTTTTATATTTTATACTAAGTATTAAAGAGGGGATTGCAATGAATAATGATTTAAAAAGAATAAAAGAAAGAATGGAAAGGGATCCAAATTCACTTCTTTTTGCCCAATATGCAGATCTTTTAAGAAG
>Ga0315545_1004101_pt1 | contig 12158 bp, 7 predicted proteins | sample SalMarSW160210MG_FD_203096 | JGI IMG/M metagenome (GOLD analysis project Ga0315545, IMG submission 203096) | Salt marsh sediment microbial communities from the Plum Island Ecosystem LTER, Massachusetts, United States - Salt Marsh Sediment SW1602-10 ... | reverse complement strand
TGATCGACAGCGCGGTGAGTGTGCGATGAGACGGGCAAGCACAACGAGAGGGCTTCGCGGCGAGGGCGGGTACGCGCTCGTGTTCGCGCTCGCCGTGATGCTTGTGACCCTCATTGTCGGGATGCGCTACCTGGCCGTGGTGCATTCGCGGCAGACGGTGACCAACAACGAGAAGAACGCGCTCCAGGCGTCGCTCGTGGCCGATGCCGGCATCGAGCACGCTGTGCGCCAACTGAGCCTCGACATGAGCTGGGACGGCAGCTACTCGGACTTGCCGCTTGGCGGCGGCACGTATTCGGCCAGCATCACGGACCGGTCCGCCGGCTACGTCGAGGTCACCGCCAAGGGCGTCTACCGAGGCGTGACGCGGCGGCGGCTGGCCCGTGTCTACACGCCGGCCAGTTTGGGCGTCGCCCAGCTTTGGGGGAACTGCTACGGCACCGGCTCGAACGAGTGGAAGGACAAGGAAAACCTGGTCGACAGCGCCGATGGCGAGACGGGCACGTATTCATATCACAAGCTTGGTGAGGTGGCCGACCAGATGTCGCTCAGCGGGTTCGGCAGCGACATCCGCTCGGCGCCGATCACGAAGGTTGAGGTTGTCATCTCCGGGTATGTGAGCAAGCGCCTGAAGGACGATTACCTCAAGGTGTGCTGGAACCTGGCAGCTATGGGCGCGAGCGGCCAGGACCACATTTGGCCGGTTGACGCCTTCGATCTCCACGACGATTTTTACTCGGCCGGGCGGGTCTACCTCGACGTGACGGACGACCCGCCGCCCGGCGGCTGGCAGTGGCAGCACTTCTACCACGGCACGGACATAGAGCTCCGGTTCTCCTCGGCCGTGGTTAGCAGCGACGACAAGAGGTACCTGTACGTCGACTGCGCGGGCTTCCGGGTGACCTGGGACACGGGCGACTGAGCACACGCGGGATGAAGCAGTGGCGGGTGCGGCGATAACAGGCAAGCAGCAGCTCGGCAAGTACCGGGTCGTGCGCGAGCTCGGCCACGGCGGCATGGCGCTCGTCTACCTGGCCGAGGACACCGGGACTCAACGGCTCGTGGCGCTCAAGGTGCTGCCGCCGACGATGGTCGATCGGGCGACGGTGGCGCGGTTCCACCGCGAGGGCCAGGCCCAGATGAAGCTCAAGCACCCGCACATCGTGGAGGTTTGCGAGTGCGGCTCGATCGAGAGCGTGCACTACATCGCGATGGAGTACGTCGAGGGCCGCACGCTGCGCAGCCTGATCCGGCGCTCGGGCCGCCTCGGCGTCGAGCGCGCGCTCGAGATCGCCGCGCAGGCGTGCGAGGCGCTCGAGTACGCGCACTCGATGGGTTTCATCCACCGCGACGTCAAGTCGGGCAACCTGATGATGACCGAAGCGGGGCAGGTCAAGCTGATGGACTTCGGCCTCGTGCAGGTAACCGGCCAGACCGTGCTGACCAAGACCGGCTCGGTGATGGGCACGCCCGAGTACATGAGCCCCGAGCAGATCAGCGGCGAGGAGGTGGACCTGCGCACCGACATCTACTCGCTCGGCATCATGCTCTACGAGATGCTCACCGGCGAGCTGCCGTTCACGGCCGATAACCCGCAGACGATCACGATGATGCACCGCTATGAGCAGCCGCGGCCGATCCGCGACCTGCAGCGCAAGGTGCCCACCGAGGTCGAGTCGATCGTGATGCGCGCGCTCGCCAAACGCGTCGAGGACCGCTACCAGAGCGCGCGGGAGATGCTCGACGACATTGCCGCCTGGAAGGTGGCGTCGCATGGCGCCGAGCCGGACGCAACCCCCACCGAGACGGCCGTGGACCTGAACCGGCCGGCGCTGGCGGGCGCGGGCGGTCTGGCCGGGGAGCGGCAGTCGCTGGCGGGCGCGTTGATCTCGAGCGGGCTGGTCCGTCCGGGCCAGATGACGGGTGCACTGGCGGCGATGGCCGAGCGCGGCACGACGGTGGTCGAGAGTCTGGTCTCGGGCGGCGTGCTCGATGAGAAAAGCGCGCAGCAGCTCGTGGCCGATTGGGCCGGATTCGAGGTGCTGCCGGACGCCGGGTCGGTCTCGATCGGGCCCGAGGTGCTCAAGGCCGTGCCCGAGAAGATCGTGCGCAAGTTCGACGTGCTGCCGCTGAGCCGGCTCGGCGGCACGCTCCGGCTCGGGATGGTCGACCCGTTCGACGTGGCCGCCATCGATCTGGTCGAGGCGCTCACGCGCGACACAGTGCAGCCGGTGGCCGTCGCGCGCGACGAGCTCAGGGGGCTCGTCGAGCGCTTCCACGAGCACGAGGGTCGCTATGAGCAAATCCTCCAGGAACTCGGCGTCGATGAGGAGCAGCAGATCGAGGTGGTCGATGAGGAGGCCGAGGCGCTCACGCTCGACATGACCGATCAGGAGGCGACCGAGGCGCCGATCATCAAGCTGGTCAACTACCTGATCCAGCAGGCGGTCCGGCAGCGCGCGAGCGACATCCACATCGAGCCCGACGAGAACCGGCTCCGGGTGCGGTTCCGGGTCGACGGGTTTCTGCGCGAGTTCATCACGCCGCCGAAGAACTTCCAGACGGCCATTGCCTCGCGCATCAAGATCATGGCCGACATGGACATCGCCGAGCGGCGCGTGCCGCAGGACGGGCGGATCAAGCTTCGGGCCGACAACCGGAACGTGGACCTGCGCGTCTCGACGCTGCCGGGCATCTACGGCGAGAAGGTGGTGATCCGCATCCTCGATGAGTCGTCGATGCTGCTTGGCCTCGACGAGCTCGGGTTCGACCCGCCCCTGCTCGGGCGCTGGCGGCGCATGGCGAGCCGTCCGTACGGCATCGTGCTGGTGACCGGCCCGACCGGCAGCGGCAAGACGACGACCCTGTACGCGACGCTCAGCGAGCTCAATACGATCGACACGAACATCATCACCGTTGAGGACCCGGTCGAGTACCGGCTCGAGGGTGTCACCCAGGTGCAGGTCAACCCGAAGGCGGGCGTGACGTTTGCCACCGGGCTGCGGAGCATCTTCCGGCAGGATCCCGACATCATCATGGTCGGCGAGATGCGCGACATCGAGACGGCGCAGATCTCGATCAAGGCGGCGCTCACGGGGCACCTGGTCTTTAGCACGCTGCACACCAACGATGCGCCGGGGGCGATCACGCGGCTGCTCGACATGGGCATTCAGCCGTACCTGGCCGCCTCGTCGCTGGTCGGCGTGGCGGCACAGCGGCTCACGCGCCGGATCTGCTCGCGCTGCAAGGAGGCGTATGTGCCCAACCTCGAGGCGCTCGCGAGCCAGGGCATCGTGCTCGAGCCCAGCGCGCTGCTGTATCGCGGCACCGGCTGCAAGGCGTGCGGCGGCACGGGCTACCGGGGCCGGACGGTGATCGTCGAGCTGATGGAGCTGACCGAGGAGGTCAAGCAGCTCATCATCACTTCGGGCGCGGCCAACGCGATCAAACAGGCGGCGTGCCACGGCGGGATGCAGACGCTGTGGGACCACGGGCTGCGGAAGGCGCTCGCGGGCGAGACCACGCTCGAGGAACTGCAGAAGCGTATCGAGCACGTCGAGGACGACTGATGCCGCAGTACCAGTACCGCGTGATGACCCGCAGCGGCCAGGAGCTGCGCGGCACGGCGGCGGCCGCGAGCCTGCGCGAGCTGCGTGACAAGCTCACGGGGCAGGACTACTTGCTGCTCGACGCCCAGGCGATGGGCGAGCGCTCGCGCGAGCGCGTCGGCGGGCTCGCGGGCCTCATGCCGGTGCGCAACAAGGACCGGGCGATCTTCGCCTGGCAGCTCTACACGATGATCGACGCGGGCATCCCGCTCACGCGCGCGCTCGAGAGCGTGGCGACGCAGACCAAGACGCCGAAGCTGCGGACGGCGATTCGCGACGTGATTGACGCGCTCAACAAAGGGATGTCGTTCTCCGAGGCGCTCCGGCGCCACCCGCACGTGTTCCCCCCGTTCCTGGTGCACATGGTCGAGGTGGGCGAGGTCGGCGGCGTGCTCGACACGATGCTCGAAAACGTGGCCCAGTACTACGAGGTGCAGGTCGAGCGGCGGTCGCGGATCGTCTCGGCGATCTCGTATCCGTGCGTGTTGATGGTCGGGTGCATCGGGATCTTGTTCTTCCTGGTGCTGTTTCTTGTGCCGCGCCTGTTCGGGTTGTTCGAGAACATGGGCGCGCAGATGCCGATGACGACGGCGGTCCTGCTCAACATCGCGATGTTTTTGCGCTCGTACGCGCTGGTGGTGGGGCTGGGGCTCGTGGGGCTCGTGGTGGCCTGGAAGCTCTACACGCGCCGCCCCTCGGGCCGCTGGGTGCGCGACCGGATACTGCTGGAGCTGCCGATTGTCGGCTCGATCGTGCGTCGCATCGTGCTGTCGCGCTTCGCCCACTCGCTGGCGATCATGGTCAACAGCGGCGTGCCGCTGCTGAGCGCGCTGCGCGTGGTGCGCCAGGTGGTGGGCAACGCGGTCATCGAGGGCACAGTGGACCAGATTATCGAAACCGTGAGCGAGGGTGGCCAGGTGCAGGATGAGCTCAAGCGCCACTCCTACATACCCGATATGGTAACGAGCATGGTCGCTGTAGGCGAGGAGACGGGATCGCTCGGCGCGATGCTGGACAAGGTGTCGGGCTACTACGATCGGGAGGTCAACAGCTCAATCAAGAACCTCACCAAGGTGGTCGAGCCGATCTTGCTGGTGTTCATGGCGGGCGTCGTGGGGTTCATCGCCATCTCGATCCTCGACCCGATTACCGACCTGATCACGACGATCAACGGCTAAGCGGCTTCATCGTTAAGTCATTATAGGTCACGGAGATACAGGAGCAGCAGAACATGAGGCGACTGACCAGAAAGCGTGGGTTCACCCTGGTTGAGATCATCCTGGTGATCATCATCATCGGGATTCTGGCCGCCATCATTGTGCCGAAGTTCGCCGGCCAGAACGACAAGGCGAAGGTCGCCACAACAAGGGCCAACATCAACTCGATCCGCTCGGCCGTCCGGCTCTTCCAGAGCGACAACGACGGCACGCCGCCCTCGGACCTCGCAACCGACCTGGTGCCAACCTACATCCGGGCCATCCCAGAGGAGGCGGTCACGGGAACCAACAACGTGGTGGCTGCCTTCGACGGCGGCGGCGGCTGGGTCTACGACGGCACCGACGGGTCCGTCTCGATCAACCTGGGCGGGGCCGACGTGAACGGCACCGCGTACACCGAGTACTAGCCGGCACGATTGGCACACGGGGCGCCGGATCTGCTCGCGCCTTTGGCGTGCGGATGTCGCGTCTTCGGCGCGCGGATGTCGCGCCTTTGGCGTGCGGATGTCGCGCCTTTGGCGCGGGGACGTCGCGTCGCCGGCGCTTCGGGACACACGCGTGCGCGGGCGTGCTGTTGTCACGCGGCACCCCGGTTGCGCTCGCAGTGTGTGGGGAGTCGACATGCATAAGTCACAGCGACCCGATCAGCCCGTGCTCTACGGCATCGCCGGGCCGGCCAGAGGGCGGAAGGTCGTCCTGGGCCCGGAGGCGATCACCGTTGGCCGTCACGATGATATGGCGGTGTGCGTGGCGGACCCGAAGCTGTCGGCCCACCATGCCGACATCGTCTGCACCGATGGCGCCTGTGTGCTGCGCGACTGCATGAGCACCAACGGCACGTTCGTCAACGGTGAGCTGGTGGCCGAGGTTCGGCTGGCGCCGAACGACCGAGTCCAGATGGGCCACAGCGAGTTTGTGTTCACCCGGCTCGGCGAGCTTGACGAGGTGGCGGCCATGCTCGCCCCGAGCGAGACGGCCGAGCTGGTGAGCGACAGCGACACGTCGGTGCTGAGCACGCCGAAGGTGCAGGTATCGGTGGCCACCCAGTCGGTGCAGGTCCAGAAGGTGTGCGCCATGGGCGAGGTCCCGGTGGCGCACAAGCTCTGCTCGCTTTACGAGGTGGGCCGCCGGATCAACGTGCTCTCCGGGCTCGATGCCCTCCTTGACCTGGTCGTGCGGACGATCCTCGACGAGATGGATGCCGACCGCACGGTGCTGTTGCTGTTCGACGACGAGACCGGCGCGCTGGCACCGTCGGTGACGCGGTGCCGCGACGGCATCACCCTCAACGGCCCGGTGCAGGTCAGCGAGACGATCGTGCGCCAGGCGGTCGAGTCGCAGCAGTCGATCCTGACCGAGGACGCCGCGAGTGACGAGCGGTTCACCGAGGGCGAGAGCATCTCGCTGGTGGGCATCCGCTCGGCGATGTGCGTTCCGCTGCTGGCCAACACGAAGGTCATCGGCGTCGCCTACGTCGACAAGCTGTCGCTGACGGCGGCCTTTGGAGCCGAGGATCTCGAGTTCCTCACGGTGCTGTGCAACTCGGCGGCGATCAGCATCGAGAACGCCCGGCTGTTCTCCGAGGTGCAGGCGCGCAACCACGAGGTGACCGAGGCGAACCGCCAGCTCGAGGCCTCGTACCGCCAGCTCGAAGAGACGCAGCAGAAGCTGATCCAGGCCGAGAAGCTCTCGTCGCTCGGCCGCTTGGTGGCCGGGATCGCGCACGACCTGAAGAACATCCTGACCTCGGTGACGGGGTATGCGCAGCTGCTTCGGATGCCGGCCCCGGACGACAAGCGCGCCACGTACATCGAGCGGCTCAACGAGACGACGGCGATGTGCACCAAGATGGTGCGCGACCTGATGGGCTTCGCGCGCCAGGACGACGTGACGCCCGAGCCGACGAGCCTCAACACGCTCGCGTCCGAGGCGATCGACATGGCGTCGGGCCCGGCGGCCGAGGCCGGCGTCGAGATCGTGCGCGAGCTCGGCGACGGGCTGCCGAAGGCGCAGCTCGACCCGCTCCAGATGATGCGGGTGCTGACGAACTTGATGACGAACGCAATCCAGGCGATGGCCGACGTGGACGGACCGCGCCGGCTCACGGTGCGCACGGGCCACGAGGCCGACGAGGTGTACGCGACAGTCGAGGACACGGGCCCGGGCATTGCCCAGGAGGCGATGAACCAGATCTTCGACCCGTTCTTCACCACGAAGCCGAAGGGCACCGGCACCGGCCTCGGCCTGAGCCTGTGTCAGGGAATTGTCGCCGCGCATGGCGGCTCGATCGAGGTCGAGTCGGCCCCGAACAGGGGGGCGCGGTTCACGCTCCGGCTGCCGCTTGAAGGCCCGTTGTGCCAGGGCTGCGGTCTGTCGGCTGCTGCAACGGAGGACTGATGGAGACGCAGGGCACATCAGCCGGCGCGACGCGTCAGGGGACGATCCTCGTAATCGACGACGAGCCGTTTGTGCGCGAGCTCCTGACGGGGTTCCTCACCTCGCTCGGGTGCATTGTGCACGAGGCAACCAGCGGCGAGGAGGGCGTGCGGATGGCCACCGAGCACCGCTATGACGCGGTGCTCAGCGATATCAAGATGCCCGGGATCACGGGCATCGACGTGCTCAAACGCGTCAAGGCCGTCAGCCCGAGCACGCAGGTGATCATGATCACCGGCTACGGCTCGGTCGAGACGGCGGTCGAGTGCATGAAGCTCGGCGCGTTCGACTACATCGGCAAGCCGTTCCACCTCGAGGAGATCGGCATCCTGGTTGCGCGCGCGATCGAGCACAGCGAGCTGCGAGCCCTCGTGGGGCTCTACGAGCTGAGCCAGTCGGTGTTCTCGACGCTTCGGCTCGATGCGCTGCTCGATCAGATCATCACGCTGACCGTCGAGGTGCTGCGCGCCGACGAGGCGTCGATCATGCTTTTCGACGAGCGCGGCCGCCTCACCGTCGCCGCGAGCACGGGCCTCACCGACGAGATCGTCCGCTCGGCGCGCGTCGAGCTGTGCGAGCCGATCGCCGGCCGGGTTGCCGCCGACGGCACGCCGCTGATCCTCGGCGACGAGATCAACGGGCGGCTCCCGGCGACCGACCGGCGCACGATGATCTCGTCGGCCATCGTCCACCCCATCATGACGCGGGGCAAGGCGTTCGGCGTGTTGAACGTCAACCGGATCGCGATCCAGGACCCGTTCACGCGGGCCGACCTCGAGAAGGCGACTCTGTTCGTGTCGCACATCGGCCAGGCGATCGAGAACGCGAGGCTTTTCGACGAGCTCGAGCGCCGGGTCAGCGAGCTCAATCAAGCCAATGAGCGGATCGAGTTTCGGCAGCGGCAAGCGATTCAGGCCGAGAAGCTCTCGGCGATCGGCAACTTGGTGGCCGGCGTGGCGCACGAGCTGAACAACCCGCTGACGGCCGTGATGGGCTTCTCGGAGTTCCTGCTCTCGGCCGACTGCCCATCGGCGATCCGGCCGACGCTGGAGAAGATCCACAGCGCAGCCAACCGCTGCCGGCGCATCATCCAGAACCTGCTCAGCTTCAGCCGCGAGCAGGAGTCGCGCCAGCGGCTCACCGACCTGAACGAGCTGGTGGACGACGTGCTCGAGTTCTCCTCGCGCGGCCTGTTCGATCGCGGGATCGAGACCGCGGCCGATTACGAGGAAGGGCTCGCCCGCGTCAGCGTCGACCCGGACCAGATGAAGCAGGTGCTGCTCGGCATGATCAACAACGCAATGGCCGCCCTGGAGGGCCGCCCGGAGCGTCGGCTGACGGTCCGGACGTGGTCCGTGGGCGCGACCATCTTGCTGAGCGTGGCCGACACCGGCGTCGGGATCCCCGAAGAGAACCTGACGAAGGTGTTCGACCCGTTCTTCACGACCCGCGAGGTGGGCCAGGGCGTCGGCCTTGGCCTGAGCACCTGCTACGCGGTCGTCGAGAAGTTCGGCGGCACCGTGCGCGTCGAGAGCGAGGAGGGCCGGGGGACCACGTTCACCATCGAGCTGCCGGTGGGCATGCCGGGCGAGATCATCACCGAGTACGTGCCGCTCGAGCACGACGAAGAGCGGCCTTCGGGTCGCGTCCTCGTCATCGAGGACGAAGAAGACCTGCGCGCGATGTACGAGGTCGCGCTCAAGCAGGAGGGCTACGAGGTGGTGTTGGCCGCCGATGCTGCCGAAGGCATCGAGGCGATCTCTCGGGAGCCGTTCGACATCGTCGTGCTCGACATGAAGCTGCCCGGCGCCGACGGCGGCGATTTCTGCGCGCACGTCGAGGCGAACTGCCCGGAGCTCATGAAGCGGGTGTTGTTTGCCACCGGCGACACGGTGAGCGAGCGAACGCACTGGTGGATCGAGCACACGGGCCGGCCGGTGCTCAACAAGCCGTTCCGGGTGAAAGACTTCCTCGAGGCCGTTGGCGCGGTCGTGCACGCCGGCGCGTCCCACTAGGCCCGCGCCCCAGCGCTTGCTCTCCCAGCGGCAGAAGCTCCCCCTGCCGTTCCCCATCTACCCCAGCCTTGCGCAATGCTCGTCGACCAACCGGTGTGACCGGCTCGAGGCCCTGAGACGCGGGGGTCCGGAGGCAGGAAAAAGATTGGACATCGCGCGTGTAAAGATACTAGTCTGCTGCCTGAGCGCACCTTGCGCTTCGAGAGCTGGGCAGTTGGGTATCAGTTTCAAAGGCTCACCCTGAGTTGGGAGACGGGTACTATGACGCAACGTGGGGCTTATCTTGTGGCCGTGGTTTTCGTTGCAGTGGCCTTTTCCCCAGGCCTGTGCTCGGCGTTTACCACGGAAGGGCTCGAGGATGCCGGTGTAAGCTTCACCGGGTACTTCGAGCTCCTGCTCGAACATGTGGACGGTGCAACTACGGACAAGACCGACATCGAGCTGGCCGCGGCCAAGTTCGGCTTCAGCTACACGCCGGTCGACTGGGTCCTGGTCTACGCGATCTTCGACTTCGGCTCCGGCGTCAGCGAGGTCAACGTCAATGAGGGGTACATCAACTTGGGCGGCACCGAGGCGCTGCCCGTCGTGATTACGGCGGGCCGCAACTACGCGCCGATGGGCGGCTACGCGTCCGAGTTCTGCGACGACCCGCTGTGCACGGCGCCGTTGACCAAGGTGCTGACCGAGACGCGCGAGGAGCTGCTCCAGGTCGCCTACGACTTCGGCGTGGCGCAGGTGAAGGTGGGCGTGGCGAACGGCCAGGTGAACGAGATCGGCGCCGACGACAACCTCGACCTGTACTACGGCAACGTGGAGGTCACCCCGATGGAGGGCCTGACCCTCGGCGCGTCGTACACGTCGGACCTGTCGAACAGCCTCGAGCTGCGCAACCTGATGCCGGAGGACGGCATCGTGGATCAGACAGCCGGCTATTCGCTGTACGCGATCTACGACTCCGGCCCGATCTACGCGCGGCTCGGGTATGCGACTGCGGCCGATAGCTTCGCGGCAGCCGACCTCGACGCCAACGGCGACGGCACGGGTGATGAGCCGAGCGCGTGGGCGATCACGGTGGCCTATGGGGTTACACCCGAAGTGTCGGTCGGCGCGATGTACTCAAGCTCGGACGACATGGCGGACTTCCCTGAGGACCGCTACGGCGCCGTCGTCAGCTACAGCGTCTACGAGGGCATCACGCTCCTGGGCGAGTACATCCACGACGAGTTCTACGACGCTACCGACTCAGACAGCTATCAGTGCCGCCTGAAGATATCGTTCTAGCTCCTCCTGCAAGGAGCGCTCGGGCGGTATGCGAGCAGGCCGGCGCCCGTGAGGGCGCCGGCCTTTCTGTGCCCAGCCGGGGCGGCGTGACCGCGGTGTCACGTGTCGGCGGCTCTGTGTAGACGGGCAGTGGGGGTGGTTTTCTGTCTGATCTTCCTTGACAGCAGGTGTGGTCTGAGCTACCTTATTGAGACTGCATCTCAATATGTGCGACGCGCCCGAGCTGCAGCAGCACGGGCAGCCCACCATGGCGCACCGCAATGTCAGGTGCGAGCAGGAGCGCCCTGCATGACAACGGTCTCACTCAAAGCGATGAAGCCCGGCCAGAGCGGCCGGGTCGAGAGCGTCGGCGGCGAGCCGCGTATCCGTCAGCGGCTGCGCGAGATGGGCCTGGTGGCCGGCACGGCGATCACGGTGGTCCGCGTCGCGCCGCTGGGCGATCCGATCGACGTCGAGCTGATGGGCTATCACCTCTCGCTCCGGCGCGCCGAAGCGGCCGGCGTGCTTGTGGCGCTGGGCGCCGGGCCCGTCGATGGCCGCGTGCCGCTGGCGCACGCCGAGGTCGGGCGCGACTACGAGGTGGTCGAGATGGCGGGCGGCCGGGGCCTGCGCGAGCACCTCAAGGACGTGGGCCTGCGTGAGGGCGCGCGCGTGACGCTTGTCGAGAAGGCGGGCGAGCAGGGGCCCGTGACGCTGCAGGTTGGCGACTCGCACGTGGCGCTCGGCTCGCGGATGGCGCACAAGGTGCGCGTGACCGAGTCCGGCGCGGGCGAGCGCACGATCCGCGTGGCGCTCGCCGGCAACCCGAACTCGGGCAAGACGACGGTGTTCAACAACCTGACCGGCACGCGCCAGAAGGTCGGCAACTACCCGGGCGTCACCGTCGAGAAAATGGTGGGCAGCGCGACGTTCGCCGGCCGCACGCTCGAGGTGACCGACCTGCCGGGCAACTACAGTCTGACGCCGTACTCGCCCGAGGAGCGCGTGGCGCGCCGGCTGCTGCTCGAGGGGGGCGCCGACGTGGTGGTCGACGTGGTCGACGCGTCGAACCTCGAGCGCAATCTCTACCTGGCGACGCAGATCATGGAGCTCGGGGTGCCGCTGGTGCTCGCGTTCAACATGAGCGATCTGGCCAAGGCGCGCGGCGAGCAGATCGACCACGAGAAGCTGGCCGCGCTGCTCGGGGTGCCGATCGTGCCGATGGTCGGCAACAAGAACCGCGGCACGCGCGAGCTGCTCGAGACGGTCGTCAAGGTGGCCGACGGCGAGCTCACGAGCCGGCCGCGGCTCGTGGGCTACGGGCGCGACATCGATGCCGAGCTCGACAAGATCGAGCGATATCTCGACGAGCACGGAGCGTTGCCGGGCGTGGCGCCGACCCGCTGGTTCGCGCTCAAGCTGATCGAGGGCGACGCCGAAGTGCGGCGCATGCTGCTGGCGCGCCACGGCGCCGACGGCGAGCTCGACGAGCTCGTGGCCGCCGGCGTCCGGCACCTGCATGGGCTCTACGGCGATGAGCCGGAAGGGCTGATCGCCGACGGCCGCTACGGGTTCATCAGCGGCGCGTGCCAGGAGGCCGTGGTGAAGTCGCCCGAGCGGCG
>Ga0315545_1004099_pt1 | contig 12159 bp, 14 predicted proteins | sample SalMarSW160210MG_FD_203096 | JGI IMG/M metagenome (GOLD analysis project Ga0315545, IMG submission 203096) | Salt marsh sediment microbial communities from the Plum Island Ecosystem LTER, Massachusetts, United States - Salt Marsh Sediment SW1602-10 ... | reverse complement strand
ATAGTATTAGCAGCTTACTTCCTCGGCTCCATCCCCACCGCCTATATTGCCGGGCGCATCATAAAGGGCGTCGACATCAGGCATATCGGCGACGGCAACATGGGGGCGGCTAACGCCTATCGCCAGCTGGGACCGCGGGTGGGGATAGCGGTGGGTGTGGCCGACGCCGCCAAGGGAGCGCTGGCGGTGCTTATCGCCCTGGCGGCAGATGCCCCCCAGCTAGTCGTCCTGCTGGCGGGAGCCGCCGCCGTCTTCGGCCACAACTGGCCCCTGTTTCTAGGCTTTCGGGGAGGTCGGGGGGAATCAACCACCATCGGGGTGCTGCTGGCAACAGTCACCGTACCCATGCTGATAGTAGCCGCGCCGGCCATACTGGCTCACTTTATCTTCCGGGATACCACCAAAGCCGCTGCCTTTATCTTCGTGCCGCTGCCCTTCGTCTGCTGGTTAACAGGGCTTTCCGGGGTGCTGATAGCCTACAGTATCGCCCTGCCCTGTCTGGTGGGCCTTACCCATTTCCTGAGGACGAGGTGGTTGGTGGCACCCCAAAGACACCGAGGCGATTAGCGCTTTCGCTTTAGCGCCGACTTTACGCCCCGCTCGATATCCTTCTCGGTGAGCCCGTATCTCTCCAGCAGCTCGGAAGGCTTACCCGACTTGGCGTAGGTGTCCTTGATGGCGATAAACTCCATGGGCACGGGCTTATTTTGCGCCACCACCTGGGCTACAATGCTGCCCAGGCCCCCGTGCTCAAGGTGCTCCTCGGCGGTAACGATAGCCCCGGTCTCGGCGGCAGCCTGAATTATGGCCGCCTCATCGATAGGCTTGAGGGTGGACATATTCAGGACGCGGCAGTAGATGCCCTCCCGTTCTAGCTCGCGGGCGGCTTCCAGAGCGGCTCTGACCATCAACCCGATGGCGATTATGGTGGCATCCCCACCCTGCCTCATGGTCACCGCCTTGCCCAGCTTGAATTGATAGTCCTCGCCGTAGACCAGCGGCAGCTTGGGACGGCAGAGCCTGATGTAAAAAGGCCCCAGGGTAGCCGCCGCCGCCTTCACCGCCTCGGTGGTCTCGATAGCGTCGGCGGGCACGATAACGGTAAAACCGGGCAGGGAACATATCAGCGAAAGGTCTTCGATAGACTGGTGCGAGGTACCGTCCTCGCCAACGCTGAGGCCGCCGTGGGTGGTCACCAGCTTAACGTTAAGCCCGGGTTGGGCTATGGACATGCGCACCTGGTCGAAACAGCGCCCGGGGACGAAAACGGCAAAGGTGCTGGCGAAGGGTATCTTCCCCGACGCCGCCATGCCCGCGGCAATGCCTATCATGTTCTGCTCGGCGATACCGCACTCGAAGAAGCGCTCGGGGAACTCGCGGGCGAAAAAGGCGGTCATCGTGGAACGGGAAAGGTCGGCGTCCAGCACCACCACGTCCTGGTTCTCCATGCCCAGATCGAGCAGGGCTTTACCGTAGGCTTCCCGTACCGAAACGCCTTCCACTTATTCCAGCTCCTTTAAGGCTAACTCCAGCTCCATGGTGTTGGGGGCAGTGCCGTGAAAATCGGGGTTGTTCTCCATAAAGCTGACGCCCTTGCCCTTCACGGTATGGGCGATGATAACCGTTGGTTGCCCCTTGACCTTTTGCGCTTCTTTAAAGGCCTCGAGAAGTCGGGGGATACTGTGCCCGTCGACCTCGATGACCTTCCAGCCGAAGGCCTGCCACTTGCCGGCGAAGGGGTCGAGGCCCATGACATCGCAGTTCCAGCCGTCAATCTGCTGGCCGTTGTTGTCCACCACCGCCGTCAGGTTGTCCACATTGTAGTGTGAGGTGGCCATAGCCGCCTCCCACACCTGCCCCTCGTTACACTCCCCATCCCCCAGCAGGACATATACCCGGTAACCCTGCTCGTCGATACGGCCGGCTAAAGCCGCGCCCAGGGCAAAGGACAAGCCCTGCCCCAGCGAGCCCGACGACATCTCCACGCCGGGGGTAATGGTGCGGTCGGTGTGCCCCTGCAATCGGCTGTCCATCTGCCGCAGGGTGGCTAGCTCCTCCACAGGGAAGTAGCCGCACTCGGCCAGGACGGCGTAGAGGAGGGGGGCGGCGTGCCCCTTGCTCAGGATGAAGCGGTCGCGGTCGGGCCACTGCGGGTCCTGGGGCTTATGGCGCATCAGCTTGAAATAGAGGGCGGTCAGAATCTCCACCGCGGAAAGGGAGCCGCCCGGGTGTCCGCTGCCCGCCTTGCCTATCATGGTGACGATGTGGCGGCGCAGCTTTTTAGCCATCGCCTCCATCTCGGCGACCGAGGCTGATAAAGAAAAAACCTCGGCTTCCGCACTGGTAGCCGAGGTTGATTTCGAGCCGCCCATCTCAGGTAAAGACTTCATCGCCATCTGTGCTTTGATTATACACCAGTTTCAGGCTTAAATTCAACCGATTTAAATTGACTTTACCCTGGGGAAAGTGTTAATGTTAGTGGATATTAAAGTACGCCAGCCTGGTGGTTTAGACTTGATAACGCTGGTGTACCAGACAGGGTAGAGGAGACAGATGGAAAAGCTGAAGCTGCAAGCCAGCAAAAGAGAAGTGCTGGGTAAGAAGACAAGATTTTTGCGCCGCCAGGGCGTCACCCCCGCGCACCTTTTCGGGCACGGGCTCGATTCGCTGGCGCTGCAGTGCGATACCCCCACCCTGCAACGGACGATAGCCCGGGCGGGAATGACCCGGATTATCGCCCTCGATGTCGAAGGCGACAAAAACCCCCGCAGCGTCTTCATCCGCGAAATCCAGAAAGAGCCCCGCAGCGGCGCTCTGCTCCACGTTGACTTCTACCAGGTGAAGATGACGGAGAAGATAAAGTTTGACGTGCCCATCGTTTTGACTGGCGAAGCCCCGGCCATGAAGGAAAAGGGGCGTACCATATCCCACAGCCTCACCTCCTTAAGCGTGGAGTGCCTCCCCGACGACCTTCCGCCCCAGATTGAGGTCGACTTGAGCCTCCTTGAGGAGGTAGAGCAGGCAATCTTCGTCAGGGATATCGTCCTCGGCCCCGGGGTTACCGTTCTGGACGAAGCCGACCAGATGGTGGTCAAGGTCAGCGAGGTCAGGGAAGAGGTCGAGGAGGTAGTCGAGGCAGTGGTGGCCGAAGAAGAGTTAGAGGCAGAGGAAGGCGCCGAAGAGATCGCCGAAGAGGGCGAGGAAGCCGGGGAAAAGGCGGAAGAAGCCAAGGAAGAGTAATCTTTCACGGCTTGAAGCCCTACCGGGCGTCTGCTATAATCAGGCTGTGACTGTTGACTTTCATACCCACGTTTTTCCACCCGAGATAAAGAAGAAGCGCAGTCAGTACATTGAGCGCGACCCCTGCTTCGCTATACTCTACTCCAACCCCGAGGCTAAAATAGCCACCGCCGACGATCTCATCGCCGATATGGATAAAAGCGGGGTTAATGTCTCGGTCATTGCTAATATCGGCTGGACGACCCACGAGCTTTGCGTCGAAACCAACGACTATATCATAGATGCGGTCGCCCGCTACCCCCGGAGGCTGGTCGGCTTCTGTGCCGTCCAGCCTCAATCGACTAAAGCCGCCGTCGCCGAAATCGAGCGCTGTGCGGGGGCCGGACTAAGGGGGGTCGGCGAGATAAGGCCCGATATGCAGCTATTCGACCTCTCCGACGAGATGGTGATAGACCCCTTCGTCGAAGCGCTCAACCACCACAAGCTAATACTGCTCACCCACGCCTCGGAACCGGTAGGGCATAATTACCAGGGCAAGGGAGGCGTCACCCCCGACATACTCTACCCCTTTATCGCCGCCTACCCCCGGCTGACCATCGTCTGCGCCCATTGGGGCGGGGGGCTGCCCTTCTATAACCTGATGCCCGAGGTCAAAGAGGCGATGAAAAACGTTTACTTCGATACCGCCGCTTCCCCCTTCCTCTATACGCCCGATGTGTATAACCACGTCGTCCGGCTGGTGGGCGCCGACAAAATCCTCTTCGGCAGCGACTACCCCCTCATGCCGCAGCGCCGCTTGCTCGATGAGATTAAGGCGCTGGACCTAAATCAGGAGACCAAGGACCTGATATTATCCGGCAATGCCCGGAGGCTGCTCGGCATCAAAAACGAGTCCTAGACTATGGAACAGGTGCGCTGTTTTATCGCCATCGAGCTCCCCGACGGGGTAAAAAGGGGACTCAGAGAGCTTCAGTCCCGGCTCAAAGCGGACAGCCAGGCACCGGTGAAGTGGGTCGACCCCGACAATATTCACCTCACTTTAAAGTTTCTGGGCAACGTGGCGACGGACAGGATGGACGAAATAACCGCCGCCCTGACCCAGGCGGTGCAGGGCACAACTTATCTCTCCCTTGAAGTCAAGGAGCTGGGCGTTTTCCCCAACCCGAGGCGGGTGCAGATAGTGTGGGTGGGGGTGAGCGGGGAGGTGGAAAAACTGGCCCGTCTCCAGCAGCGTATTGAATCCGGGCTCAGAATGCTGGGCTTTCCCCCCGAGGGCAGGCGCTTCACCCCCCATTTGACCCTGGCCCGCCTGCGCGACCGGGCAACGCCCGAAGAACGAGCCAGGCTGGGGCAACTCATCGCCGACACCGAATTCGAGGCCGCCCCAAGCTTTATTGTAGATAGCGTCAACCTGATGAAGAGCCAGCTCACCCCGGAGGGCCCCATCTACACTCGGCTAAGCTCGGCGGCGCTGGATAAGCCCTTGCCAACGGCAAAAGCATAGTGTATACTTCATAAGATTCCATTTTGGTTGGGAGGAGGACTTCATGGAACAATCAAGTTTCCCCAAATGCCAGAAGTGTAATTCTGGAGATCTGGTGCCCCTGTCCGACTTTGGCAGTCAGGGGGCGGCCATTCATTACAAAGCGTGGGTTTGCACCAATCCCGATTGCGGTTTCAACCTTAAAATCAGGAACGGTGACGTTTATATCAACGAACCCATCATAAGCGGGACGCTTCACAACCCGCGCTCCCGCTCTTAATCCTAGCCCTTACCCCGAATTAGGCTGGTGCGGAAGGTGCTCCCTCAGTTAACCAAACTCAAGGGGATAGCACTCGACCTGTTGTTTCCACGCTGGTGCGTTGGCTGTGGAAGGGAGGGGGATTTTATCTGTTCTGCCTGCCTCAAGTCGTTACCCCGCATTACGCCCCCCCTCTGCCCCCGCTGCGGGCGGCCCCAGCTCAACGCCGTAACCTGTCCCGTCTGCGTCGGCTGGCAGGCGTCGATAGACGGCATCCGCGCCCCCTTTAAATTCGGCGGCGCCGTCCGCCAGGCCATCCACGCGCTAAAGTACAACAACGTGAGGGCGATAGCATCGCTCTTGGGGCAATGGCTGGGCGATTACCTGACGGCCAATCCGCTGCCGGCAGATGTATTGGTGCCGGTGCCGCTGCACCACAAGCGCCTGCGCGAACGGGGCTACAACCAGTCCCGCCTGCTGGCTCTGGAGCTGAGTAAGCTCAGCGGCTTACCGCTGGTCGATGACTGCCTGGTGCGGGAACGCTATACCACCCCCCAGGCACGGACCTCCAGCGTGGACGAGCGGCGCAGCAATGTCGCCGACGCCTTTGCCTGCCGCGACCGCCGCCTGGAAGACAGGGCGGTCCTGCTCATCGACGACGTCGCCACCTCGGGCGCCACCCTCGACGCCTGCGCCCAGGCGCTCAAGGAAGTCGGGGCAAGCTCGGTATGGGGTCTGGTGCTCGCTAAAGAGATAAAGGAACCAGCGCCAGGAGGGTGAAACGATGGAGCTAAATATAACGGCCAAAAACATAGAACTAACCCCCACCGTGCGCCAGCTCATTGAAAGCAAGCTGGGCAAGCTGGGGCGCCACCTGCCCGATATCAGGGAATACAAGGTGGAAATATCGAGGGTGAAGACCAAGGCGACCAGGGAACTCTACGTCGTCCAGGCAACTATAGACAGCCACGGCACCCTGCTGCGGGGGGTGGAGCGGGGCGAAGACCTGCCTGCGGCGATAAACAAGGTGGCGGCGGTTATCAATCGGCAGATTGAGCGCTACAAGGGCAAGCTCTACGAGAAAGGCCGGGGCACCTCGCCTGCCAAGAGTGAAATTGAGGAAGAGCCCCCACCCGCGGGCAGGGTGGTCAAGGTCAAGCGCTTTAACGTCAAGCCAATGTCGGCCGCCGAAGCCATCGACCAGATGGAGCTCCTGGGGCACGACTTCTTCCTCTTCTTCAACGCCGACAGCGAAGAGCTCAACCTGCTCTACCGCCGCCACGACGGCGACTACGGGCTTATCGAGCCCGAGATGGGCTAAAAACCTGCTTGACAAGCGTCGGCGCTTTAACTATGATACATAGACTTTAAATTATGGCAACGCGAAAGACCGCAAAAAAGACCGCCCAGCGCAAGAACCTATACTTGGGGCTGACCATAGCCTTCTTTCTGGCTCTCATCGCCGTATTCGTCTTCGACGGCTACATGGGCATCTACGAAACCGTTAGCACAACCACCCAGGAGCGGGAAAATATCGTAGAGCCCGAATACTGGCTGCGCGACGATTACAGCTCTTCCACCTGGACCGAGGAGGGGCAAAAGATATACTTCCGCTACGAGCTGGATAACCGCCGCTTTAGCAGCTACTCGGCTGATGTCGAGGTGGCTATCTGGTTCGGCGAGTCGAAGCACAGCATTGCACTGGCGGAGACGGTGGTGGTCGGCAGTTTCGATAGCCACGAGTGGGAGTGGACGGTGGATACCGGGGTACTCCGCCCCACCGACATCCCCGAAAACTATGACTTCGAGTTCTCGGTAATCATCGAGCGGGACGGGGTCGAGCGAAGGATAATAGTGCACGTATCATCGCTGGTGCGCAACCTTGGCTAACTGGAGACGCTTAAGATGAAGCTGGAATATATACTATTCGGTTTCGGAATTATCTTCTGCCTGGCTGGCGTCGGCTACCTGGCCGCCCAGTACGTAAAGTTCCTCTCGGAGCTGGGACAGTTAATCTCCCTGCTGCTGACGGTGGGCCTGTTCACCTGCCTGGGCAAGTATTTTGAGGGGGTAGGATGGTAAGCGCCATACTGGTCGTACTGGCTATTTTAGCCTCCCTGGGCCTTATCGCCTGGCTAATCTACCGGGCGATAAAGCACCGCACCTTCAGTGCTCATACCATCGCCTACGCGCTGGCTATCCTGGCCGGCATCTTCAGCTACGCCTTCTTCCTGAGCATGGGGCTGCCGCAGCTGGTCAAGATACTGGTCTCCATCCTGCTCGGCGCCGCTCTGATATTCCTGGCCGCCTACCTCCAGCTCCGCCGCCGACCGCGTAAGTCGTAGATTAGGGGTAAAGACCACGAGCCAACGGCTATACTACACCATTTTCAATACCGCTATGGGTTGGGTGGGCATATTGGGCTCTGATTCGGGACTGCTCGCCGCCACCCCACCCCAATCTTCCGCTAGAGAAGCCGAGCGGCGGCTGGGCGACAGGCTGAAAAACGCCACCCGTTCCGAAAAACCCTTCCGTGAGACGGTGGAGCGCCTCAGGGCTTACTTTGCCGGCCAGCGGACGGACTTCCCCGACGAGCTCGAGCTTTCCTCGGCGACTAATTTTCAGCGCCAGGTATGGCGGTTGACCAGGCTCATCCCTTATGGGGAAACCAGGAGCTACGGCTGGATAGCCAAACGATTGGGTAAAAGGGGAGCGCGGGCGGTGGGGCAGGCTCTAGCCCGAAACCGCCTGCCCGTTATCATTCCCTGCCACCGGGTGGTGACGGGCGATGGCGGGCTCGGCGGCTACAGCGGTGGGGTGGGGGTGAAAAAGTCTCTGCTCCGCCTGGAAGCCAGCCACCGCTAAGGTTATTCGATATTAACGGTAAATACCTTGGTATCGCCTACGTCGCCGCCTTCCCACGGCTGCTCATAGGTCAGGGTTACCTCGGTCTCCCCCGCCGCCAGCGCCTTGAAGCGGAAATACTCGACGCCGCCGGCGCCGGCAATATCCCCATCCGTCTCATCCGCCTCATAGGTGGGCTCGCCGCCGACCAGCTCCAGCTTAGCATCGTCGTAGCTCGCCTGCCAGCTGTAACCGGTAGTGGGGTTGGAGCCGAGGGCGATGATAAACTCCTGGCCAGCGCCGATGTCTATCTCCTGTCCCTCATCATCGTAGGTCATAACCGTCGTGCACCCCGCCACCAGCCCCAGGGTCAATACCACCGCCACCAGAAGCCAAACTCTTTTCATAGCGCCCTCCTTAGTGCTCATTTTTCCCATCCTATTATAACGATGGCGGCGACAAAAGGTTAGCTGCCGTTATCGCCGTTTTTTAGTCAGGTGCGCCAGTGAAGCTCGGCGGGTAACACCTTGGCGCGGTAGAGCCTCCGTTTCGCCTCGGATACCCCTTTAAGCTTAAGGTCCAAGAAGTCCCCTTCGTATTTCTCGATTAGTCCCTCCACGGCGAAGCTATAGTATTTATTCTCGCCGATGACGATATGGTCCAGGACTCGTATCTGCATAACGCCGCCGGCAAAGACCAGGTCCCTGGTTATCTGCTCGTCGCTCTGGCTGGGCTCAGGCTTGCCCGAGGGGTGGTTGTGGACCAGAATCAACGATACGGCGCTGTGCTTTATGGCGCTCTCCATCACCTCACGGGCAGAGACCGCCCCCCTATCCACCGTGCCTTTAGCGATATCGGCGATGTCGATAATCTGGTTCTGGCTGTCCAGGTAGATAACCTTGAAGACCTCTTTTTTAAGGTCGCGCATGGAGTGGTAAAGGTAATCGAAAATCTCCCGCGCCGACTTATAGGCGGGCTTATCGACAACCTTTTGCTTGAGGAACTCCTGGGCTACCTCGGATACCAGCTTGATTCCCAGGGCGTTGTGAGGCCCGATGCCCTCTATCCGCTGTAATTCTTCGGGCGGAGCCGAGAGCACCCCCCTCAAGCTCTTGAAGCGCTTTATAGCCTCTTTCGCCTGCGGCTTGCAGTCCTTGCGCGGCGAAGCCAGCGTGAGCAGCAGCTCGACGATTTCGTAGTCGTGAAAGCCGCTCAGCCCCGACTTGATAAACTTTTCCCGCAGACGCTGGCGGTGTCCCGCCGACGCCTCTTTACCGCTCCCGACTTTAGCCATTGGTCACCCTCAGCCCCTCCTCCCCCACCAGCGCCACCAGGCGCTGGTGCAGTTCGGGGCAGTAGCCGGTGTTTATATTGGACAACTTAAGGTTGACCACCCTCTCCCCACTGACGACGCACATGTTGACCTCGTCCTCACCGGGGAAGATTCTCAGGGTATCGACCAGTTTATTCAGGCAGGCGACATCGTTGTCGGTATTTTCCGTCTGCTTGATGCTTATGGTCAGGCGGTTTTTTAGCAGTGGGGGCGGGGGGGGTTCGGGCTTCTCGACCGCCTCAGGCTTAGCTTCCTCGGTGGCAGTTTCGAGCTGATAGCGGCGCACGTTATCGCAGCTTAACTGCACCCGGTCGTTACGGACTCTCACCCTACCCTCCGCCAGCACTATAGTGCCCTCCTCCCACAGCTCGCGGGTGCCGGCATAGACATCGGGCCAGGCCATAACCTCCACCCGCCCGCTAAGGTCCTCCAGCATAACGCTGGCGAAGGAGCGGCGGTCGCGAGTGAACGACTGGTGCGCCGAAGCCACCATGCCCGCCACCCGGATGGTCTGTCCCACCATCTCGGTGTCGACATGTCCGCAGAGGACGGTATTCTCCGCCGCCACCTTGTCGGCAAAGGCGGCGAAGGGGTGCTCGGAGAGATAGACCCCCATCAGCTCCCTCTCCCAGTCCAGTTTATCCTTGGTCTGAATTTCGGCCTCCTCCAGCTCCAGGCTGGGCACGGGGGTGGGCATACTCTCTCCCCAGAGGTCGAACATGGTGGACTGTCCCGTATCCCGCAGGTGCTGCTCCCGCTGGGCTAGGGATTGTATGCGCCCGACGCTGGCGAGCAGGGCGCCGCGGTCGCCCAGGCTGTCGAAGGCGCCGGCTTTTATCAGGCTCTCCATGGCGCGACGGTTCAGGTTGCGCAGGTCGGCGCGGCGGCAAAGGTCGTCGATAGACTCGAACTCGCCATCCTTGTTGCGCTCGTTAACCAGCGGTTCCACCGCCCCCACCCCCACGTTCTTAATCGCGTTCAACCCGAAGCGTATGGCGGGGTTGCCCGCTTCGTCAGGCTCGATGGTAAAGTCCACCCAACTGCGGTTCACGTCGGGGGGCAAGACCTCTATACCTAAGCGGCGGCACTCGTCGACGGCGGTGGCGATTTTTTCCTGCTGGCCAGCGTGGGTAATGAGAAAGGCGGTGATATACTCGGCGGGGTAGTTCGCCTTGAGATAGGCGGTCTGGTAGGCGATAAGGGCATAGCTGAAGCTGTGCGCCTTGTTAAAGGCGTAGCCGGCGAAGGGCTCGATAAGGGCGAAGACCTCCTCGGCGACCTGTGAGGAAAAGCCCATCTCGCTGGCGCCGCGCATAAAATTGCGTTGCTCTTTCTTCATCACGGCGGCGATTTTCTTGCCCATCGCCTTGCGGAAGATATCGGCCTGACCCAGGCTGTAGCCGGCCAGCGCCTGGACGATAAACAACACCTGTTCCTGGTAGACGATGACCCCGTAGGTCTCCTCTAATATGCTGGCCAGGGCGGGGTGGGGATAGTGGATAGGCTCCAGCCCGTGCTTGGCTTTGATAAAGGTGGGAATGTGGTCCATGGGCCCCGGGCGGTAAAGGGCAATCATGGCGGCGATGTCGCCGAAGGCGGTGGGTTTCAATTCCTTGATGTAGCGGCGCATGCCCGCCCCCTCTAATTGAAAGACCCCCACCGTCTCCCCCGAAGACAAGAGCTCGAAGGTCTTGGCGTCGTCCATGGGGATATTATGCAGGTCGATATCGACGCCGCGGCTCTTAGCGATAATCTCTTTAGCTTTGCCCAGGATAGTAAGGTTGGCCAGTCCGAGGAAGTCCATCTTGAGCAGCCCGATACGGGCGATGTCCTCCATGGAGAACTGGGTCATAACGGTAGTCTCGCCGTCGCCACGGCTCGCCCGCTGCAGGGGAACGTAGTTAGTCAGCGGCTGCTTGGCGATGACCACGCCCGCGGCGTGGGTGCTGGCGTGGCGGGCGACACCCTCCAGCCTCTGCGCGGAATCGACCAGCTTGCGGATGATTTTATCCTCGGCGTAGACAGCCCGCAGCTCGGCGTTCTCCTCCAGCGCTCTCTCCAGGGTCATCCCCGGGCGGAAGGGCACCAGACGGGCGACGCGGTCGACATCGCCGTAGGCCATGCCCAGCGCCCGCCCCACATCCCGCAGCGCGGCTCGCGCGCCCAGCGTGCCGAAGGTGATAATCTGGGCGACATGGTCCTTGCCGTATTTCTTGGAGACGTAGGCGATGACCTCGTCACGGCGGGCGTCCTCGAAGTCCAAGTCGATATCGGGCATCTCCTGGCGCTCCAGGTTAAGAAAACGCTCGAAGACCAGCTTGCTCTCCATGGGGTCGACCTCGGTGATGCCCAGGCAACGCAGGATGATGCTGGCGGCGGCGCTACCCCTGACGCCGAAGAGTATTTTTTGCTCCTTGGTGAAGGATATAATGTCCCAGACCACGAGCAGGTAGTTGGCGAACTGGGTCTGCTTGATGACCTCCAGCTCGTAGTCGAGCCGTTGTTTTATCTCCGGCGACGGGTCGGGGTAGTACTTATCCAGGCTCTGGTGGCAGAGGTCGGCCAGGAACTCGTCGGCGGTCTTACCCTCGGGCAAGGCTATTTCGGGCAGGTGCAGGCGCCCGAACTCCAGCTTGAGGTTGCACATCTCGGCGATGCGCTCGGTGTTCTCCAGCGCCTGGGGAATATCCTGGTAAAGCGCCGCCATCTCCTCGGGGCTCTTGAGGTAATAGAAGTCACCGGACATCTTTATCCGCTTCTGGTCATGGATAGAGGAGTTGGTGCCGATGCAGAGCAGCAGGTCGTGGGCCGAAGCATCTTCCTTATTGACATAGTGGACGTCGTTGGTGGCCACCAGCGGTATATCCAGCTCTTGGCTCATCGGTATCAGGTGCTGGTTCACCTGCTCCAGCTCGGGGATGGGGTGGCGCTGTATCTCCAGGTAGAAATCGCCGAAGGTCTCCTTGTACCAGAGGGCGGTCTGCTTGGCTTCCTCGAGCC
>Ga0315545_1004092_pt1 | contig 12165 bp, 13 predicted proteins | sample SalMarSW160210MG_FD_203096 | JGI IMG/M metagenome (GOLD analysis project Ga0315545, IMG submission 203096) | Salt marsh sediment microbial communities from the Plum Island Ecosystem LTER, Massachusetts, United States - Salt Marsh Sediment SW1602-10 ... | reverse complement strand
AGTTACTCCATCGTCAGTCACAGTAGGAGCACCAAAACTCCTGGACAGTGCTACATTCTGCCCTTTAGGGCCCAGGGTAATGGTTACTGCATCAGCCAGTTGATCTACCCCTCTTGCTAAAGCCTGTCTGGCTTCAGATTTAAATAAAAGTTGTTTAGGCATTATATATTTCCTCCTTTTGAAGTTGTTATTCTGCTATTGCTAAAACGTCATCTATACCGAGGACAAGATACTCTTCATTATCTATCTCTATTTCCGTTCCTCCGTATTTGGCAAAGATGACCGTGTCTCCCTTTTTAACCCCTTTAAAATCGGGTCCGACTGCTATTACTTTGCCCTTCTGAGGCTTATCCTTGCTGGCGGTTTCAGGAAGATATATTCCTCCTTCTGTTTTTTCCTTCTGTTCTAGGGGCTTTACTACAATTCTTTCTCCTAGGGGCTTAATTTTCATCCTTTCTCCTCCCTTTATATTATTTTTTTATTTTCACAGTATATTTCCAGAATGCATAATTATATACATTTCAAAAAATCTGTCAAGTTGAGGTCCACCAAAAATTAAAAGCTTCTAAAACTGAGATTTAGTGAGCATTTTAGAAACAGTCAAGACAGAATTGACTTCTTTTTAGAGGAGACAAAAGATACAGACTGTTAAAAATCAGCCTTGCTATAAAACAAAGTTTACCCAGCCGTCCTCAATCAAAGAGGTTCTTTACCCAAGGAGCATAGGTTTGCTCTCCTTTTTGGAGATTAAAATAATTATTATTTTTTAAGAAGCTGTCCAAGCCAGAGCAAGTCCTCCTCCTCCTTAGATTTCGCTCAAATACCTCTAGAGTTAAGGTTTGCTTTCAATCTTTTTCCTAATCTAAATTTCGAGTGACTTGACAAGTAGCTGTAAATGGGTATTTAATAGACGATGAGGCTCTACGATGGGCTGAGCTAGCAATAATGAAAAAGGCCTGCTGTCTAATTAAGGAAAATGGCTATCCATCCAAGATGCTCCTTTGTTCTATGAGAATCAGTCCCACCACAGGCGGGGAAAAACATTGCTGGCACCTGGAAAAATTAGCCGGAGCTGATATAGTTTATACCTGTCCGCCAAAGTTCATTGGAGAGCTTCTCTTAGAGGGGAATCACATTGAGTTCCGAGACCAAATTCATGAGCCGATACCGGATGGGGTTATGGAGAAATTAATGAAAATTCCCTATTTTGCTAAAGGATACGATGAAAAGGGATATAAGTGGGAGGATTTCACCTTTCATCCAGCCGTTCAGACTACGGCAAAACAGTTTAGGCAAGCAGTTCAGGGAATGATTGATTTCATTAAAGAGAGCATATCATAGGAAAGGAGGAAACCTTGAAGATGCAGAACCTATCAGGGGTATGGGCTCCTATTTGTACTCCCTTTACCAAAAGTGAGATAGATATTGGAAAGTTGGAGCATAATATGGAAATATATTCTAAAACGAAACTGCGAGGCTATTTTGCCCTGGGAAGTAACGGTGAGGCTTGCATGTTGAATGAGGAGGAGAAGAAAAGGGTACTGCGTACGGTTTTGAGGAGAAAAGAGAGGAATCAACTGTTGATGGCTGGTTGCAGTCATGAGTCTCTTCCAGGAACCATTGCTCTTACCAAGCTCGCTGCTGATGAAGGAGCTGATGTTGCCAGCATCATGACGCCCCATTACTTCAAGAAAGCAATGACCGATGACGCATTGATTTACTTCTTTCGAGCCGCAGCAGATAACTCTCCTCTGCCAGTAGTATTGTACAATGCTCCGGGATTTGCTGCAGGAGTAGCACTTTCAGTTAAGGCTGTGGTGAGGTTAAGTGAGCATCCCAATATCATAGGCATGAAGGATAGTGCACCAACAGGGCCCAACATCTTTTTGTCCATTATAGACAGGAAAAAACTTTCAATTCTAGCAGGATCGGCTAATTTCTTTCTTTCCTCCCTAGTGATGGGAGCTGTGGGGGGAGTATTATCAGCAGCTAATTTTTTGCCTCAGGCCTGTTGTCGTCTACATGAGATATTTCAGCAGGGAGATATGGAAGAGGCGAGGAAGCTCCAGTATGCAATTCTGCAAATTAACCGAGAAGTATCAGGCAGGCATGGGGTAGCTGGTGTAAAAGTAGCTATGGATTTCACCGGTTTTTCTGCTGGTGATCCTCGGCTTCCTTTACTGCCAATAAGCTCAACTGAGCGAGAGAGCATTCGTCTTGCTTTAGAAAAATTTATGGAAGAGTATCCCCAATTCAGAAATCACTTCATTTCCGAACCATTTTGTGGCGAGCCGAATAAAACCCTCAATTAATATCAGAAAAAAGATATTCAAGCAGAGGTGAAACATGAAATACGTTATTAATATCCAGAACTTAAAACCAGATGAAGATGAGCGTTCTCTACGTTTCAATATCAAAAGCCGTAAAAGTGAGGTTTTGAGGGATACATATTTCCTCATAGAACCGGAAAATTCTTCCTCACGAAGTCTGAAAATGGGACATACAACCATTTACCCCACAGGGAAGACAACCGGTCATCTACATGAGGACATAGAAGAAGTTTATTTCGTAGTTTCCGGAGAAGGCCTGATGGAAATTGGAAAGGAGAAATTTCCGATAAAAGCTGGAGATGCCTTCTATGTACCTCCTGGCGAGTACCATACGACCTATCAGAAGGGAAATATCCCTCTGACAGTCGTGTGGGTGACCTGTCGCTTGACCAATAATGGAAGTGAAATATGAAACGTCAACTTATGCTGATCGACGGGGAATGGGTTGAGGCAGCTGATGGTGGCCTCATCGACGTTGTTAACCCTGCTACCGAGGAGGTGTTTGCCCAGGTACCACGGGCGACAGAAGAAGACGTGGCCAGAGCTATTAAAGCCGCAGATATTGCTTTTCCTGAATGGGCGAAATTGTCACCGGCTGGACGAGGTAATTACTTACGAGCTGCCAGCGAACTGGTGATGCAACGTTGTGAGGAAATCGGTCGTATTATGACCGAAGAGCAAGGCAAACCCCTGCTTGAAGCCCAAGGCGAGGTAGAAAAGGCAGCCCTTATTTTACGGTACTATGCAGAAGAAGGGGAACGTGTCTATGGTCGCATTGTGGCCAATGTTGAGGCTAATACAGAGAGTCGAGTAATCTATCAGCCAGTCGGTCCTGCAGCAGCAATCTTCCCGTGGAACTACCCTGTTGAATTACTTGCTTGGAAGGTGGGTGGGGCGCTGGCTGCCGGATGTACGAACATAGCCAAGCCGCCTTCGCTTACGCCCCTGTCCCCTTTACTATTTCTCCAGTGTTTGGTTGATGCCGGTGTACCGCGTGGGGTGGTGAATGCTGTCACAGGATCAGGAACAGTGGTGGGGCGTCAACTTATTACCAGTCCTATTGTCAATAAGGTGGCTTTCACTGGATCGACGGAGGTGGGGAGAAGAGTTCTGGCCGATTGTGCCTCTTTCCTGAAGAAAGTTTCTTTGGAATTGGGGGGGCATTGCCCGTTGATAGTCTGCCGAGATTGTGATTTGGAGGCAGCCGTGCAGGGAGCGGTGCGGCGTTCATTCCGGAATATGGGCCAGATATGCATCGCTATCAACCGTATCTACGTCGATCGAGAAATCTACCACGATTTTCTTGAACGGTTCGTCGAGGTAACAAGTGAACTGATGATTGGGAATGGTTTGACTAAAGTGCCTTGCGATTTGGGTCCCATGGTCGATCGGAGGGGAGTAAAAAAGGCCCAGCGTCATATTACGGATGCTTTGGAAAAAGGAGCCAAGATAGCCTACGGTGGCAAGCGACCGGAGGGCGAGGAGTTTCACAAAGGATTCTTTTTTGAACCAACCATTCTTACCAATGTGAACCACTATATGCTGGTGATGCGGGAGGAAACATTCGGCCCTGTGGTGGGAGTGATGCCATTTGAGGACTTGGATGAAGCCATTGCTCTAGCGAACGATACCTCATATGGTTTAGCCTCCTATGTCTTTACTAACGATCTTAATGAGGTTGATCGTCTTTCCCGGGAACTTCAATCTGGGAATGTGGCCATCAACAATGTGGACGCAGGCGTTATAAACGCTCCTTACGGAGGCTGGAAGGAAAGCGGCCTGGGACACGAACATGGTCCGGAAGGACTACACGAGTATCTAAAGGTCAAACATGTGCGCCTGCGCTTTCTACACAGCGGCCGCTAATGAGAAGCGAGGAAAAACTTATGGTTGGTGAATACCTCATAGGAATTGATATAGGAACCTCGGGATGTAAGTCGATTCTTATCGATGGCGAGGGTAAGGTCATCGGTTACTCATTACAGGAATACCCACTTCTCTCTCCGCGGCCGGGATGGACAGAACAAGATCCTGCAGACTGGTGGAAAGCTGTTCAGGTCAGTGTATGGCGATTGTTGCGGAAGACCGGCATCTCCAGTAATGCTGTCAAATGTCTTGGGTTGAGCGGCCAGATGCATGGTCTGGTGGCCTTAGATAAGGATTGCCAAGTTCTACGACCAGCTATCTTGTGGAATGATCAGAGAAGTATGTTGCAGTGCCAACGTATTCACGAAATTGTTGGTGGCATTCCCCGGCTCCTGGAGTTGACCAATAACCAGATGCTCCCGGGCTACACCGGGGGAAAGATTCTATGGATGCGGGAGCAGGAACCCAAACTCTATAAAAGAGGACACGTCTCTTTCTCAATCCCAAGGACTACATTCGGTATGTCCTAACAGGGGAATTTGCCACGGAGGTCTCAGACGCCTCAGGAACCGGTCTGTTTGACGTCCGGCAACGCCGGTGGTGCGATCAGCTTCTCACCTTGCTTAGTATACCTATTAAACGCCTGCCCCGGTGCTTCGAATCTCCCGAGATCACCGGCCGAATTACGAAAACGGCATCGGAAGTAACCGGTCTGCCGGTAGGCCTTCCAGTAGTTGGAGGGGGAGGAGATGCTGTGATACAGACAACAGGAATGGGTTTGGTAAAACCTGGTATACTTGGAATCACGATCGGTACGGCAGGGATAGTAGCTATGGGATTGGACAGGTTTCATCCCAATGCTGACGGACGGCTGCAGATATTCTGCAATAACGGTCCCGGCACATGGCATGTTATGGGCGTAACATTGGCCGCTGGTGGCTCCTACAGATGGTTCCGAGACGCGTTGTGCGAGGTAGAAAAGGAAAAGGCCAGGCAGATGGGCCAGGAGGTTTATCAAATCATGGAAGAGATTGCGTCTGCTGCACCTGCGGGATCGCGAGGGCTGATATTTCTGCCTTATCTGATTGGTGAGCGCTGTCCGTATAGTGATCCAGCAGCACGCGGTGGGTTCATTGGCTTGAGTTTACAGCACGGACGTCCGGAAATTACCAGAGCCATCCTGGAAGGGGTAGTCTTCAGCCTTAGGGATGTATTCGAATTAATCAACACCATGGAGAGTTCGGTTAAGGAGATCAGGACCTCTGGGGGTGGGTCACTGAGCTCTCTCTGGCGACAAATACAGGCTGATGTGTTCCAATGTCCGGTGATAACTGTGAGCGGAAGTAGGGAAGGCGGTGCCTATGGGGCAGCTTTAGTAGCGGGGATCGGTGTGGGTATCTGGAAAAGTGTTAATGAAGCAGTAAAGGTTCTCAAGATAGAGACTGAGACGATTCCCGACCCTCGAAACAAGGAAGTTTATGAGAAACTCTACGGTGTCTACCACGGTCTCTATAAGACCCTGAAGCCCAGCTTCGATGCCATAGCACAAAGCCAAAGGCAAGAGATAATTTTTCATACGACAAAGGAGGAAACAGATGAGTTATGTTAATATGCGTGATATGCTTTCTAAAGCCAGTCACGAAAAATATGCGGTTGGTGCATTCAACATTGTGGACGCAATGACTGCGGCGGCCGTTGTTCGGGCAGCAGAGGCAAAAAGGGCGCCAGTAATAATACAGACCTCGGTTAAGACGGTAAGACTCTACGGATGTACCTTCTTAGTGGCAACAGTGAAGGCTCTTGCCAAGAAAGCAGATGTCCCCATTGCCCTTCATCTTGACCACTGTAAAGATCTGAGTCTTATCCACTCCTGCCTAAAGGCAGGCTACTCATCAGTAATGATAGATGCTTCTAGTTTTCCATTCCAAGAAAACATAAGGATGACCAAAGAAGTAGTGGAGATGGCCCATCCACATGATGTAACTGTTGAGGGAGAACTGGGAGCAATAGTAGGGGTAGAAGATGATATTCATGTCAAGGAACAGGAATCACATCTAGCCAATCCCGAGCAGGCTCTTGAATATGTTAGTCAAACTGGAGTGGATGTTTTTGCTCCGGCCATAGGTACAGCCCATGGTATCTACAAAGGTGAGCCAAAGATAGCCTTTGACCTCCTTGGGAGAATAGCCAGAGAAATAAGAGCTGCCATTGCCATCCACGGAGGAACCGGTCTTTCGGATGAGGTCTTCAAAAAGTGCATAAGTTTAGGAGGGGCAAAAATAAATATTTCCACCCAAATAAAGCATGCTTTCAAGGACTCACTTTCAGAATACTTCCGGAAAAGTCCACAAGTTTATGAACCAGTAGAGATTTTTGCTTATATGCGAGATAAAGTTCAAGAAGTCATTGAATCCTTTATAGAGAAGTTCGGATCCGAAGGGAAAGCATAGAAAAGAAGGAGGAAAAGAATGGCAGAACTTGAAGCAGTTATTTTTGACCAGGATGGAGTAATTGCTGATACCGAGAGGGATGGACACCGAGTTGCCTTTAACAGGGCTTTCAAAGAGTTTAATCTTAACATTGAATGGGGTGTCAAGACCTACGGTGAACTTCTAAAAGTGGGAGGGGGTAAGGAGAGAATGCGCCATTATCTTATTCGGGAAGGTCTGGATAAAAATTTGGAGGATGTTGATACACTCATTAAAGAAGTTCATAAACGAAAGACAGAGATATTTATGGAGATAATCGGGGAAGGACAGATGGGACTACGTCCCGGTGTAGCCCGTCTTGTCAGGGAATGCCATGATGCCAATCTCAAATTAGCTGTCTGCTCCACGGCAAATGAACGGGCGGTTAATACACTCCTTCGCACCCTCTTTGGAGAGAAAGGTTATGGTTGGTTTGATGTGATTCTGGCTGGGGATATTGTCAGGGCAAAGAAGCCTGACCCGGAGATATATAATCTAGCCAAAGAAAAGTTGGCTGTTTCTCCAATTGATTGTGTTGTCATAGAAGATAATCGAAACGGGCTTCTGGCAGCAAAAGGTGCTGGCATGAGATGTATTATCACTGTAAATAGCTATACTCAGAGTGAGGATTTCAGCGGGGCCGACCTGGTTATTACCTCCCTGGGTGACGTAGGCAGAGACAAGACAGAGATTCTGGCTGGAGGGAAGAACCTCACTTTTGAAGGTCAGATCACTGTTTCTCTTCTTCGTCAAGTCATTGGAAAGGAGAAATAAAGGCTATGGACAAGGAAAAACTCTCTGGAGTTTTTGCTCCTGTTGTAACTCCGTTTGATAACGATGATATTCGCTATTACACAGAAGTTGCAGATAATGTTCCCGTTCCTGTACTTCTCTACAATGCACCGGGTTTTGCTGGTGGGGTTCAGATTTCACCTTCAGCAATCAAGAAACTATCATCTCATCCCAATATTGTAGGTATGAAAGACGGCTCACCATCAGGTTGCTTTAGAAAAATTTATGGAAGAGTATCCCCAATTCAGAAATCACTTCATTTCCGAACCATAGTTGTCGACAAGTGATACATTGCCATTAATTTTGAGTGAAGATTTTAAGCCCCTGCCACAGAATAGAGCCAAATGAGGTCTTGTATGAAAAAAGTGCTTTTATCCCAGCCTATTCATGAAGCTGGGATGAAATTGCTCAAAGGAAAAGTTGAAATAATCGTTGCTCCGGACACCTCTGAGGCAACAATGGGCAAATTATGCAGAGATGTTCATGGGGTTATACTGCGTACTACTTCCCGGGTGAGGAAAGAGGTGATTGCCCAGGCGAAAATCCTTCAAATTATCTCACGAACAGGAGCCGGCGTAGATAATGTGGATGTTCGAGCAGCTACCAAAGGGGGAATCTTGGTATGTAATCTTCCGGGAGTCAATAGTCTATCTGTGGCTGAACACACCGTTGCTTTCATTCTCAGCCTTGCCAAACGCCTACCATTTATGGACAAATGGATCCGGCAAGGAAATTGGAGCAGTCGGAATAGGTACGAAGCCGCAGATTTGAAGGGCAAGGTTCTGGGGCTCATTGGAGTAGGTAATATAGGTTCCCGAGTTGCCAGGATCTGTCAGGGAGCCTTTGGTATGGAGATCCTGGGATACGATCCTTTTCTCTGTAGAGGGAGCGAAACAAAGGATGGTATCCAATTTTGCAGTGATATTGGCCAGGTTTTACAGGAAGCCGACTTTGTATCGGTGCACGTAGCAGGTACTGCTCAAACACACAACTTGATTAGCTGGAATCTATTATGCAGGATGAAAAGGTCTGCCTATTTTATCAATACCTCCCGGGGATGGGTGGTAGATGAGAAGGCTTTAATCAAAGCTCTTAGAGAAGGCAGAATAGCTGGTGCTGCCCTGGATGTATTTAGTGAGGAGCCTCCTTTTAAGAATAACCCTCTTTTAAAGATGGAAAATGTTATTCTCTCGCCTCACTCAGCATCACTAACAAAAGAATGTGTGGCCCATCTAGCCAATGAAGCTGCACAGGCAGTTCTCGACCTTTTTTCCGGCAGACTCCCGAAGAATATCTTTAACCGAAAGGAACTAGAAGAAGCTGGCTTTATCAAAGAAGATCAACTTATTAAGAAGATTCAGAACAAAAGAGCCTCTTAATTGAATAAGAAATCCTACATATTAGCTATAGATATTGGAACATCTTCTCTGAAAGCTGGATTATTTAACAAGAGTTATCAGTTGTTTGTTGTGCGCCAGGCTGAATACTCTTATCATTCGTTTGGAATGTGTGTTCAGATAGAGCCAGAAGAGATATGGAAAGCCTTTCTGAAAGTGATGGATGGACTGAGAGATTATTTAAGCCAGGTAGAAATGGTTGTACCATGTGTGTTCAGCCCTGCTCTGATTACCTTGGATGAGGATGGCAACGCTCTTTACCCTGCCATCATCCACTGGGATAGAAGAAGTGTTAAACAGGCCAAAGAGGCTCTTACTAAAGTAGGTAAGGAAAAATTTCTTAGCATAGCCGGTAATATTCCCTATCCAGGAGGTATCTCTGTAACCAGCATTCTGTGGCTTAAAGAAAAGGAAAAACGAATCTTTGGAAAAGCCTTCAAGTTTGGCCATATGAATACCTTTTTTGTGAAAAGACTCACCGGTAGGTGGAGTATTGACCCCACCAATGCTTCACTTACAGGTCTTTACAATACCGTAGCCTACTCAGACTGGAGTGAAGAGATTGCCCGAGAGTTGGAGATTCCTCTTGAAAAACTTCCCCTGATTATTCCCTCAACCGAGATTGTGGGTAACATTACCCGAGAAGTGGCTAGGAGCACAGGCATTAGATGCGGGACACCTGTAATAATGGGCTCAAACGATACCTCAAGTGCGGCGCTTGGGGCAGGAGTACTTAAGGGCGGCCAGATTCTGAACATTTCGGGGAGTTCAGAAATTTTAACCATATGTATGGATCGACCCATTCCCCATGAAAAATATTATCTGCGCACACACCCTCTTCCCAATAGGTGGCTTATGTTTGATATCACCACTGGTGGATTTGCCCTGGAGTGGTTCCGCTCCCAATTCTGTGGAGAAATGGGCCAAGAGGAGTTTTACAATTCATATTTGAGAAAGCTTATGGAAAAGAAGGTGAGCTCTCGTGTTAAGTTTAATCCTTATCTTGCCGGAGATAGAACCAGCTTAAGAGAGAAAAAAGCTTCCTTTTCCGGTCTTACTCTGAGTTCCACCAGGGATGATTGTGTCTTTGCTTTGATGGAGGGAACAGTGGGGCGTATGAAAAAAACGCTCAAAAAAATGGCTAAACTGATAGATCTGGACAAAACCATCTATCTCACCGGAGGAGCAGTAAACGAAGCTTTAATGAGCTATAAAGGGAAGTTATTTTCAGGATTTAGTATTGTAGCAAAGGATAACTGCTCTCTGAAGGGCTGTGCCCACATGGCCAAAATGAAACTTGGATAACAGAAGGTTGGAATCGGACTAGAATTTCCCATAATGGAGCTATACATTGTTTTTAGAAAAGTGGCTGAGTATCTTGAGAAAAAAGGTATTAAGATATTCAAAACCTATATTGGTGAATATGTGACTTCTCTCGACATGGCCGGATGTTCTATTTCACTTTTAAAACTGGACCAAGAAATGAAGAGATTACTCTTGGCACCTGCGGATATTCCTTCAACTATCTTATGATTAGAAGAACTTGAACGATTCATACTATGGAAATGAGGAAACATAAACTCTTCTGTTTTTTTTTAAAAAGTGTGCAGTATCATTATAGCCAAAAGAAAGAAGTTTTTGACAAAAATTTTTTGTGTGATATTATTATAAGATAATATCTTATCCTTTAAACTAGTCCAGCGAGGCTGGTAAGGAGGCAAATATCTTGTTGAGGTGGAGAAGAGGTGTAGGACCAGAAGATAATAAAAGAGAAAGGTTAAAGTATTTATATTCTATAAGCTCTTTTTGCTGGGAAAGCAGGAAGAGCTTTTTTCACAAAGAGAAGGGAAAATACATAAATGGTTAGGCTAATGAATGAAGAAGATATGAGGCGAGCTCTCCTGCGTCTTTCTCATCAGGTTCTGGAGAAAGGCGTAGAGGTAGCTGATCTCATTATAGTAGGTATTCAGCGGCGAGGTGTACCTCTGGCAAAACGAATGAGTAAAATAATAGAAGAGCTCAAGGGGAAAAAACCTGGCACGGGTATTTTAGATATAACTCTTTATCGAGATGATCTTACTCAAATAGCCTATCAGCCTGTGGTGAGAAGTACTCATATTCCTTTTTCTATTGACAATAAAAGGGTAGTTTTAATAGACGATGTTCTCTATACAGGGAGGACAGTTAGAGCAGCCATTGATGTGTTAATAGACTTTGGCCGTCCTCAAAAAATAGAACTGGCTGTTCTCATAGACAGGGGTCATCGAGAGCTTCCTATTCGGGCAGATTATGTGGGGAAGAATGTGCCTACTTCTTCTGAGGAAATGGTGGAGGTAAAGGTTAAGGAAATAGATGGTCGAGATGAAGTGCTACTCCTCAAAAAATCAGAGGTTGATATATAGTACAGAGTGGTCTTAAGACAAGTGCGGGGAAAAATGGCATCGGCAGGGAAAAACTAGATGAATTTTAATAGGAAAGACCTTTTAGGAATAGAGAGTTTATCCAGGGAAGAAATTTTATTCATCTTAGAAACAGCCAAATCTTTTCGAGAAGTCATTGATCGACCTATAAAGAAAGTTCCTACCTTACGAGGTAAAACAGTAGTCAATCTTTTCTTTGAATCCAGCACTCGAACAAGGATGTCCTTTGAGCTGGCTGAGAAAAGGCTTAGTGCAGATATTTTGAATTTTTCTGTCTCTACCAGTAGCTCGACTAAAGGAGAGACTCTGTTAGATACTGCCAGGAATATCCTGGCTATGAAGGTAGATTGTTTTGTTCTTCGGCATTCTACTCCGGGGACTCCCCATCTTCTAGCTAAAGAGCTACCTGTCTCTATAATAAATGCTGGTGATGGAGCACACGAACATCCTACCCAGGCTCTGCTGGATCTTTATACTATTAGAGAAAAAAAAGGAAAGATAGAAGGGCTAAAAATAGTTATAGTAGGGGATATATCTCATTCGAGAGTGGCGCGTTCTAATATATGGGGTATGTGTAAGTTAGGAGCTAAGGTAAGGGTTTGCGGACCCCCTACTCTTATTCCTCCCCTGATAGAAAAAATGGGAGTAGAGGTCTTCTATTCGCTGGAAGATGCTCTGACAGGGGCAGACATAGTAATGATGCTTAGAATACAGAAAGAACGCCAGAATGAAGGATTTCTCCCTTCTAATTCCGAGTATATAGATTTTTTTTCTCTCAATGAAGAGAAATTAAACCTGGCCCAGCCAGATGTTTTAGTGATGCATCCTGGTCCAGTTAATCGAGGGGTAGAGCTACCAGCAAGGATAGCTGATGGAGAAAAAAGTATCATTT
>Ga0315545_1004084_pt1 | contig 12182 bp, 10 predicted proteins | sample SalMarSW160210MG_FD_203096 | JGI IMG/M metagenome (GOLD analysis project Ga0315545, IMG submission 203096) | Salt marsh sediment microbial communities from the Plum Island Ecosystem LTER, Massachusetts, United States - Salt Marsh Sediment SW1602-10 ... | reverse complement strand
TTGTTCAGTTATCATTGCCATCCTTCTTTTTTGTCATTGCGGGCATATATGCAAAGAATGTTGTTATTTGGGTGCACCGTTGTTCCCCTTTCCGGGATGATTCGTTTTGTAAAAATTGCTATTTTTTTCTGGAGTTCGACAGCTCCTTTTCATACGTAAGGCGACTGTCTCCGGCAGATTCAACTGTCAAAATACGCACGATTCGTTTCGTTGGTTTGCCCTCTACATTTGCGAGCCGTGGGGGCTGGCGGCCTGACGCATGGAGGCAATTTCCAAAAGGTTCTCGACAACAGTTTTCAGGTAGTTGCGGTCGGTTGGGTCCAACCCGTAATTTGCAGAATACCATTTTGCGAGTAATCTGGAGTCTTCTCTGATTACGCGGCGGTTACCCGGGTCATACTGAAGGGAAGATTGTAACTTGACGCGCATGAACGCTATCTCAGGGTCAACGCCTTCCAGATTCGTAATGTTCCACAGTTGGGATGTTTGGGCAGGGGTAAGGGTACCGGAATAGAAGCCATGTTTGCGGGCATTCCTGTTGCCTTTCTGGCCACCGCGCTTCCTTTTAATCTGTGTTTGGTTTACAGTCATGTTCTGAGAAAGCTCACCTGCGGGACTTAGTTTGTCAGGGTAGCACACGGGTCCCAAGCAGAAATTAGCATGAATTCTTCATTTGAACAAGGGGAAAATGTCACTTCTTACCTAGGAGAGACACATTGAAGAGACTGGAGACTACTAGAGATTGTTAGAGATACATTAGGGAGATTGGAGATTAGAGATTAGAGATTAGAGTAATGAGATCCTCCATGAGACCGTCAAGACCACCGTTGTTTCCCTGTAGCCTTACACCGATTTCCCTTGAGTTTTCGGGAACATCGAGGATAGAGTTTTTCTGTTCATAATATATGATTTATACTCAAATTGAAGCTAGAAAACAACACAAATTGCATATATGCCCATTGCGAGCGAAGCGTGGCAATCACATGCCCCTCCACGAGATTGCTTCGGCTGACTTCGTCAGCCTCGCAATGACAGGATGGAGGTGTCATTCTGGGAAAAATCGTAAGGGAGGGGCTTTCCCCTCCTAATCTCTTTCACCCTCGGGTGTACTCTGGACCTCTGCCCCGCCGCCTCTTTGCCCAGACCGCAAGTGCCGCTGAAACCAGCAGCAACAAGCCTATTATGGTTATCTGCTGGATTGGAGTAGTGTTCACCACTGCCACGCTCAATGCCACAGCAGGCAATAGCGCAGCCCTCACTACTGGCTTCAGGCCGGGACGCTCAGTTATGAACCCGGCTATTGGTGGGCTGACTTCGTAATAGATGTCTACCAGCGCTTGCCCCAGAGGGTTTGTGAGCAGGTATTCATCTCTGAACTCACGCAAAATTCCTATTTCCTCCGCCATTGGGGTGCCATAGGCTGCGGTGGCAATGAAGCACCCCCCACCGGATGGCTTTCCTCCTTCGACCTTGACAGTAAGTCTTGCTGTCGTCATAGTATCAGGAGTCGAGACAGTTACCCTGTAGGTGCCTGCAGTTTTTGCAGCGTAGTTAAAGCTGACGCCGCTGCTCGTGCCGCCAGCTAATGAACTGACAGACTTACTGTCAGTATAGCCACCGACACTTAGACTAACAACACAATCGCCGGATTGTTTCCCCACATTTTGGATAGTAGCAGAGATGACAACCGTGTCGTCGACAGTCGCTGGCGATGGCGAAGCAGTTAGGTCAGAAAGCGTAAACTTGGCAGGCAGGCGGCAGTAATCTATATGGGCCTCAGATGATATTTCATATGGCAGAATAGGTTCTTCGATCTGCCCTTGAGGAAACCAACCAAAAGGATTCGTTTTCCCCGTCGCTTCTGCCCACACCCATCCTGGCTCACCGTCTAGACTGAACACTACATTGGCCCTGTCATATCCAGGTAAATAGACGAGTACCGCTGCGTGGCCTGGGCAGAGCACAATCGCTGATCTGAAGCCTGCCCCTTGATACATTACCGCCAGGAGAAAAGCAAAGTCTTCACAGTCGCCAAAGGCAATTCCTTCTTGCTGAATAGTACTGGCAAGCTCATCTGCGTTGACTGCATATTCCGGCCTGTCAAACTGGTCAATATCATGCATATACGTCACTGTGTCTCTTACGTATTCAAATACCTGCTCGGCCCTTTGCTCTCGGTCAGGGTAATTGTCCACGAATTGTTCACCCATGGTGTAAGCAACGTCAGTGTATTCCCCGAGGCTCTCGAAGGCTATCAAAGGTCGGATCGAAGGCTCGATTTCACTCTCTTCAATCCCCAAAAACCCATCAGCTCCCCAAGCACTGGTTCTGCACACGCACCAGTCGTCATATATATCGTCTCTCTCTTCGTAGAAGTTGTTAGAGGGTGAGGCAAAACACACATGGACAGATACAATTGGAATCAGAAGGAATACCAGAAATACTGTAACAATCTGCAGTCTTCTCATGGCCCGATTCAAAGAGGCGTTGTCAGGGCAGCATGCATTATCAATCCGAAGAAGACGAAATAGGAAAATACATAAATACCAACAGCGATAGATTCCTTGTTTACCGTTTCAAAGGGTATGTTAGGTGTCAGCCGATTAACGATTGCGAAGAGAGCTATCCCAACCAGCAAGCTAATGAAGAATCCTGCTGCCAAAAGCCCAACCCTGACGGGGCTAAAAACCGCTAGCACCGGCGAGGCGCCAACCAAAGCAGGGAGTGTCGACGCTCCATGTATGACTAATCCAATACTGATAAAAAAACCGCCGATAAACAGACCGGTCGAGATGGGGCTTTCCCCTATCTTCTTCCGCTCGTAAATATGAGGGGTAAGTGCATCTAGAATTCGAATACCAAGCCAGAGTAAACAGCTGCAAACCGCCGCAAAGAACGCAGTCCTCGCCAACCACAAAAGAACCGTCACATAATAAGGAGTTATGGGCCCTAACTCCCCCATATTACACCTCCTTGCCGCAATAACTTGCTATTATCCGATTATCTCAGTTATGACTGAATTATAGTTCTATCGCCAAGTCTTGTCAATACTGCGCCGCACCGGACTGTGAAACCCGTTTATCCCCCTACCTCAGTACCGCCGAAATAATTGGACTTTGCAATACTCGAGTCCTGCAGAAATCTGTTGGCAAGGCCTTGACAGCGAAGTTAGGCAGAGGTAACGTGAATTGTGGGATAGGAGAGAAACGGGGTGAACCCAATCGCGAGCGCTTGCCAAGCCCAGCCAAACAAGGGGTGAAGATAGTTGAGGAGATGGTGGGAAGCGTGGGGAAGTCATCTTTGTATCGCTTAATTTCCCTATGGTTCAGCCCATAGTGACCTCTGTTCAACTTTGGCTTTGAGACAAGCCCAGAGCCAGTTGGCCAAGAAGCGGAAGAAGACATGGCCATTGGGACGAGAACACCATGGTGGCTCGCGCGAGTGGCGCAATATCCAAGATATATTATGGAGTTCAGAAGTCACAAAACGGCTTTTTGTTACCCGCCGACCCTAAGACAGAGGCTATGCCATCAGTATGTCCTTATGCCTCAGCGCCCGCTCGAGCGAGGGCTGCATCTTCACCTCGCGGAACTCGCCGATGGCGCAGTCCAAGTGCTCGAGAGCCTCTTTCTTCTCAGTTGAATAGTGCTCCAGAAGTAGCCCGCCGAGCCGGAGGCAAGTGAGCGCCAGCTCCGGGCAGAATTTCATCTCGGTGCAGGTATTGATGGCTTCCTGATAGTATTTGCGAGCTTCATCGAGTCTCCCCATAAAGCCGCTGCGGCGCCCAAGTGGCCGTCTTTGCATTTTGTGAGCCACGATCCGCTCGTTTGGCCGTTGCCTCCAGCCAGTCGGTGAAGGAGGAGCTTATCCGCTCGGTGACATCCCGCCAATACCGCCGCTTCCAGTAATGTGATATCTATTTATACCGGGGTCTCGTCCTCCGCTGAACCCATTCCAGGACGCGCATTGTTGACAACATATGGGTTGCCGATTAAGCGTGCAGTACCCTTGGTTATGCTAGTAATCTACAGGCTTGATATACAGGTCGAGACTGACCCCGCTCGTGAGCAAGACAGCCCAGTGCAGCTTAGGTAGCTAAGGTCATGCATAAATGCCTTGGAGCCTATGTCATTTGAAAAGTCAATAATGTTTCTTACTTACTAGTCTCCGGGTCTGGCAACCGCCCACAAGGCTTTTATTGCCGCGATGATTGCCGCAGGTGACACCAAGATAGCAATGTAGTTGAGTATGTTACCCAGATATACTCCCAGACGCAGTATCTTAACAGGCTCAAATACGTTGCCCACAACAATCAGAGCTACTACAGCTACCAAGAAAAGCATAAACTCTTTTGCCGTTATGTTTAGAAGACCGATTATTATTCCTAATATCAGCAATGCTATGATGATGCTGGTGTTACTAGGCCACAATATGCCTGCGACAACGGCAAGAATGAGGCCAGCGATGAATGCCCCGAAACCAAGGTATTGTACAAGCCCTTTTCGTCCTAAAGCCATATTACCCTCCTTCTTTGAGATTTCGAAGACAAAGCTGCCTGAGCTTTGTCTTCGATGATCGCTGAGGCAGTATTCTTCTTTGCAGATTCCATGCCACTCTTTGCGCCGTCATTGCACTTGTAGCCTTCGCCAGAATTGGCAATGAACTGCTCTCTAGAAGCTATCAACCTGCCGCCGAACTTGCCCTTAGCATCCTTACAGACTCTGAACTTCGGCGGCTTGTCTGCAAGACCTCCTTTCCTTTCATATTAGAATCATTTTGAACAAATTTTAAGGAAAAAGCAATAGGTTTACTGGTGACTCCTATGAATTCTTTCACTATCGCCTATAGATCAGGCGCAGATAATTGGGATTATCTAACCGATAGTAGTGTTAGAGATAATTTGAAGTGGCGACACAATCCCTTGACGGTATAGAGAACATGATATAATGGGAACTGAAATGCCGGAAAAACTAGTCCATTACGCAGAGAGGTTCAGCATCTTCTTGACTACGGTAGTCTTGATTGTAGGGACAGTAGGCTGCGAGGTTTTCCTACCTCCTATTGAACCCACTGGACCTGAGATCTGGATAACGACCTGGGCTGAATTGGACAACATCAGAAACAACTTGGTCGGTACGTATTATTTGAAGGGGAACCTCACAACCGACATGGCTGGTTGGGCAGAGGTGGCAGGGCCGGACGCCCACGGTGGAGAAGGCTGGTGGCCAATTGGAGTTGAGTTTGGCCAATTCAGGGGTAGGTTCTACGGTTTGGGAAACCAGATCTGTGGCCTATCTATTAATTCTGACAAAGACGAGGTGGGACTTTTTGGTTATGTTGGTTGGCCAGGCTCCATCGACAATGTCAGCGTGGTGAATGTTACCGTGCACGGAACTGAGTTTGTTGGTGGTCTGGTGGGGAGGAACAATGGCGAGGTGAACAGTTGTAGTTGCAGCGGCAGCGTGATTGGCAACTATTGTGTTGGCGGCCTAGTGGGATGGCTTGATGCTGGGGGCAAGGTGAAGAAGTCCTACCTTACTTCCACCTGCAATGTGACCGGCAAAGACTGTGTTGGTGGTCTGGTGGGGCGGAACAAGGGCATGGTGAGCGAATCCTATTGCAGTGGTACGGTGACTGGCACGGACAGTGTTGGCGGTCTGGTGGGATTCAATGAGAGGGGGGTTATTGCCGACCACTCTCGTTCGACCGGCAGCGTGGATGGTACGAACAATGTTGGTGGGTTGGTGGGCTGGAATGAGGGCAAGGTGATCTGCTCCTATTCCACCGGCAACGTGACGGGTCAGAGCTCGATTGGTGGGCTCGTGGGACGTAATTATGACTATACCATCGACTGCTGCTATTCCGTCAGCAGCGTAGAGGGCACGTTTTCTGTAGGCGGGCTGGTGGGAGAGGGCAACATGGGCAGCATGGTGACCGATTCCTATTCCTTCGGCAATGTTACAGGCAAAGGCAACTCTATTGGGGGCCTGGTGGGACTTAACAACGGGGCCATTGTGGGCTACTCGTTTTCCAGCGGCGGCCTGATTGGCAAGGACGATGTTGGTGGTCTGGTTGGACGTAACAATGTTGGCACTGTGAGCGATTCTTTCTGGGACAAGGAAACTTCCGGGATAGATGTGAGCAGCCGTGGGACGGGCAAGACTACTGTGGAAATGAGGGACCTCGCCACCTTCCGCGACACGGCAACGGAAGGGCTCAAAACCCAATGGGACATAGGCGAGGATACTACCGCCGATACCAAGTGGTATATCATTAATGGACAGACCTATCCCTTCCTAAGCTGGGAACCGCAGCTCTTCATACCACAAGGGAAGTAACCTCGCGTGTGAGGTGATGTTGGAACCGGCCTCAACAGCCAAATCCCTTGTCAGAAACTGCTCAATCCTCGGACGAAGCCCCAAGCTGTCCTCAAACCCCACTCACCTAGAAAGGATCAGTCTTCCAGTCCGTTGGTTCATCTACAAGCAGCAGTATCCTGCAGCTTCTTCCCCAACGACTTCCGTCTGTCCAAGTTTTTCACGGTGCCAAAAGCTCGCTAGCAAAGGAAGGTATTGACAGTCAAGAAAGACAGGCATATGATAAAGCTAAGAATCACACATGAGCTACTCCCAGTAACAAAAGGAAAAGCAGATGCTCCAAGGAATAGATAAGAATCACATGTAAGAAGGTGGCATACGGAAGTACCTCGTCATCGGCATAGCTGTTGTCGTTGTAATATTGGTTGTAGTGATCATCAGGCAACTTTCTTCAGCTGTTTCTGAGGTGAAACCGGTTATTGCGGAATTCATGGAAGCTGGAGCGGCAAAGGATGTGGGAGCAGCGTGTGCCTGCTGGGCTTTCCGGTCAGTTACTGAAGAAGAAATAGCCGATCTCATCGAAAACAGCCACGACGTATTTGCAGGCTACGAGCGCTTGAATATCAACCAGTGGAATATACACTCTGGTGGAGGTATCACCACCTGTTATGGGTATGGCGCCGTTATCTATACTGGTGGCCAAAGTCTGCCATTAGAGACTTCGCTACAGAAGGAGAGTGAAGTCTGTAAGATAACAGGTATCCATATAGGCTCGGCTATAAGAGGCACAGTGATAAGACCGCCACCGTCAGACGATGATTGGGATTGGGGGTGGTGGTAGATACAAGGGGTGCGTGCAGCTACTCCGCACGTCCGATCGTGAAGGAGGTACTATGTTTGGGTTGAGCAAAGGTAGAATTACTATCTCAATTCAGAAGACCAATTACGCTCCGGGGGATGTCATTTCCGGCAATGTTGCCTTGACATTAAAGAAGCCGGTGAACGCGAGGGAAGTGAGCATATCCCTAGTCGGGGAACAGTGGGTAGTTTCTCGACATGAGGAGTCGTCGAGGGGGATATCCCTTGAAGCGATAGAATGGGACAGAAGTACATCAACCAGTAAACAGAAAAAGCGTATCTATGACTTCAAGCAGCAGCTAGATAGCGAAAAGGAATACAGTGAGGCGCGAGAATATCGCTTCGAGATAAAGATACCGGCAGATATACCACAGATGCCAAAACCGGAAGGCGAAGTACGTCGACGGTCGAAGGTTGCACAAGCCATAGCTGCAGTGACGAGTTTAACTCGTTCTTCGCCGATCAAGTGGTATCTGTTGGCCAAACTTGACATTCCCCGGGGACTGGACATCAGTAAGAAGGTTGAGATAACAATTGGATAAGCCGGGCTTCCTCATTGCGGTGGTGGAGGAAACTTAAAAGAGACATGGCTTTTGTCGGTGGTGTTCTCCGGGCTAAAAAATAGCGTTAATCGAGTTAAGGAGGGATTATGTTCGGCAGGAAAGGGAAAATTAATATCGCAATTCAGAAGTTCAACTATGTTCCGGGAGATACTATTTCTGGCAACCTTGCCTTGACATTAAAGAAGCCAGTGAAAGCGAGGGAAGTGAGCATATCCTTAATCGGGAAACAGCTTGTAACCAACACGCAGGATATAAGTAGAAAAGGCTTGATCATGGGTGATGGGGCAATGAGTGAAGGCACAATGAGACCAGTGATGCCAATGATGGATAGAAGAAGGGGAAGTGAAGGCATAATGATAGGGACTAGAAGCGAGAAGTCAACAACAACGGAGCCCGTGCGCGTCTATAACTTCAAGCAGCAGCTGGATAGCGAGAAGGAATACAGCCAGGGGCAGGAGTGCTACTTCTTCGAGATGAAGATACCAGCAGATATTCTAGGTATGAGAACACAGACGACAGGCTCAATTCAGTCCTACCCAATCAAGTGGTATCTGTTGGCCAAGCTTGATATTCCCGGTCGACCGGACATCAGCAAGAAAGTTGATATAACAATTGGATGAGACGAGCTTTCTCACCACCGGTAGGTGAAGTAACGACTTGGATTTCCCGTGCCGACATGGCCGGTTTCATGATGGGATAAGTCCAGGATATGCCATATTTGCCTTATGCATCAGCTATTACCAACTGAGCACTGCTTCAGTCTGCCTTTGACTTGCACAGCTTTTTACTGGTCGTAGTCACAAAGTAGCGAATTGTTGGGTCACTTTTCGTCAGAATGTGCAAGTTGGCCTTCCTGGTTTACTGAGGACAATTCTAATCGTCTGCACTAATCTCTCGGCTATGTTGCTCCGGTAGCGTATATTGAAAAAGAGCTTGCTAAGATCCCTAGTACAGTGTCACCCATGTGGTCAGCCGGCACATATGATTGGCTCATAGAAAAAAACGGTCAAGCCTGAGATTTCTGCCGCTCTCTTCTCGTGAGACAAACTAAGATTATCGGGAGAGTCCCCATGGTGGTGAAAACCCAAAATAGCCCTGAAGAAGCAGCTGAAGCAGCTGTTGAATAAGCGCCCCCAGCCAGTCAATCTACAATACTTTGCGATAGACGAACCTCGCATCCGAAAGGGTCATTTTCTTAGGGTTGGCGCCCATGTCTGGTTTGAATGCCTCGGGTGCAAAAAGTTCTATATCCTCTTCGGATATATTGAAGCTCCTGAGCTTCTGCGTAAGACCAAGATTGTTCAGGAGCTCACGTATTCTTTCTACGCTCCGTCCAGCTGCTTCTCGGTCGGACAAACGGGTAATGTCTTCTCCAAGCAATTCTGCAATTCGCGCGTAACATTCCGATGGCTTGCGTAGTTAGGTAACAAAATATGCTATTGTGACCTACGGACCAAAACAAGTTATTGTGCAACAAAACAACATGCCCTATTGTCTAACCTGCTTGTAGGACTTCTGCAGTGTATAAGTAGTGTTGTGCATAGAACCTCTCGCTTGCAGTCATTGTGGACCGTGTTGATTTTATCCAGAAGCAACGCTCAATGACATTGAGTATCTGGCAGATGTCATGCTGTGTTGGTCAGCAATTGGCGTCATTAAATCTAGTCCTATGCCTTCCTATTTGTGGGATAGTCATTCCTAGGGTGGAGGTAGAATTTTCCGGGCTTGGCGAAAGATACGAAATAGCAGCAATGCTACTAAGACAGCGGCTACAGCCACGACCGTCGGGAGAAGCCAAGGAAAGCGCTCACTGAGTGGTAGCTGCTCTTCGACAAAGTATGGGTTCGTGGTCTGGGCACTGAGATCAGCTTCGGGCAAATCTTCGGTCACAAGATAAGGGAACAGCTGCTCTATATCGTAAATGGGCCGTTGGGCTCCCGCGTTTCCGTAGTATAGCTTGTATGACTGTTGTGGGTCGGCAACAAAGACTAGCCTACGCCATAAGCCCCACACTTTGACCTCTTGGATAGTCAGTGGTGGGCTATCCTCGTCATGAATAACCAGGAGAAGATAGCGAGAGGTGGTCTCAGGATAGGTAATATTCAAGCTCTTGTCAACAAAACTAGGGGTGTCAAAGGCATATATTTCGGCTCGCGGCATGACGGTGCTCCAATTCTCGCGGTCTGTGCTTGCCTCCAGGGTCACCTCTCGATAGAAGTTGACATCAGGGACACTAATAGTCAGGCGGTGGCTGGGCAGTCCTGGCGTGCCAAGGTCTACCTCTACGTTTGTGGTGCGCTGGCCCGTATCGCGACTGACATTGAGAATAGACGATGGCCAGGGTGTCTCTCGTGCCGGAGTCTCTTTGACGAATTTACTTATCTCTAATTTGTAAGGTATTTCTATGTTCTCATTGGAAATGATGCGAAGGTCGGCCAGACCACCTGCCGCGCCAGCAAAAACTTCACGATCAGGCACCAGCTCGACCAGGCTCTCTGGTTGGAATTCTGAAGGTAACATAATATCCTTAACGTAGCGCCAGTCACGTTGTGAAAAGTCGGCGGCTACAGTGGAAGATGCCAGTGCCAGAAGCACCACGGTGATGATAAATATTTTTGTCCCTGACCAGCCGCTATTTCTCAATGAAAAATCCCTTGATGATCTTACCATAGCGCTGGTAAAGGTAGCCACTGACAATCAGAAGCACCCCCAGGCCGACGAAAGCAGCGATGCGATAACCCATCTCCAGCTTAAATACGTCGTAGATAAACACCTTGACGATGGGAACAGCCAGTAGAATCAGGGCGCCGATCCGCACGTGGCACCAGCGTTTCACAATGCCAATAACCAATCCGATGACAGCGTAAATTGCCCAGACTGCAGTAAGGGACAGGTTTTGAGCGTTCCTGAGCCCTTCTCTTGCAGGCAACTCCGCAGTTTGCAGGGCGCTTCCGAAGGAGTTCCAGACTTCAAAGCTTAGTATCCAGAGGGAAAAGAAATTCGCCGCTACCAAAAGAGCTGTGGTGGCTACCCCACCTCGACCGGAACTCTTTCCTCCTCGCACCAGAAGATAACGTGACACGTACATGGCAGCTATACTGACTGCGAAAGCCAGGAATCGCTCATTGATTACCGGCTGAAACGTGCTTATGTTGACAGAGGTATCGAAGAACAGCAGGCGCACGGCCACAAGGACAAAGACAACATAGCTATACAGCCGGAGCCGAGGCATCCGAAGAGTGAGTGATAGCCATATTAGAACAGTGGCTTCAACTACCCAAGCTATTGTTGTCCATGCCCTATCCCCAAGCTGGACGGGTACAGCCACAGTCAGGAAGATCAAAGCAATGCCCAGAGCGAACAGGCTGAGCCTTGCGTTCTCGGTACTTCGTTTAAGGGCTACGTAAGATAAAGCACCATGGAATAGTGCCAGCAGGAGGACAAAACCACCCATCCATACCCGGAAATCATCCCACATTAGTCCAAGACTTATGCCAAAATAAGCGCTGGCATTAAGCACCATCAGAGCGTAGTCAAAGGCTTTAGGGACACGGCGCCAGATGATGTGGAAGAGAGTGGTGGCACCGACGAAGATGAGAAAGATAAGTGTTATGCCTACCTCAGCAGTGGCCAGACCAACGGTCCTGCCAAACTCACCATACCAGATGCCGAAAACTACCAGTGAGCAGACCAATGCCAGAAGGGTGAGCCAGCGCCAATTGCGAAAGGTGGATAGGAAAAGGACACCAAGGTCAACCACAATGACATAAGCCAAGAGCTGCCAGGCTTCGCCCGTCCCAAGGGTAAAGGGGGTAATGAAGGCACCGAGTATACCCATTATGGCCAGAGCCATGGAATTATAGCGAAGGGCTAATGCTGCCGAAGCCGTACTGATCAGCAATAGAAAGGCAATGGCGACATAAAAGTGAATCATATTATAGATGGCAGAGGCAGCGAAAATGGAGAGGTAGAGAACAGCGACACCGCCACCACTGAGAACTTGGGTCAAGATTGGATATCGCTTGCGCCAGTAATAGCCCAGCCCAAGCATACCCAGGCCGACTATAATACCCAGAATGACTCGCCCGGTGGGACCAATCCAGTTATTATCAAAGGCAAATTTCAAGAAGAAGGCGACACCGATGACAAGGGCAAGAATCCCTATTCTCGCCAGCCATCTTCCGCCAAAAATCTGCTCCCACTCCCGCTTCTCAACCCTGGTAGGTTTGCCTTTACGAGGCGGTGCTTCAGCAGCTGGAATTGGCACTGCAGCTTGACTTGCCGTTGCCGGGGTCGGTTTCGATGGAGGAGGTACGGCTACTCCCTGCCTAATCTCCAAAGCAGCCAAGCGATTATTCATTGCGATAACCAGTTCACGCAAGCGGCGCATCTCCTCTCGAAGTGCTAGTTGTCCCTGAGGATCTTCAACTTCGGGTGCTGGTAG
>Ga0315545_1004078_pt1 | contig 12200 bp, 15 predicted proteins | sample SalMarSW160210MG_FD_203096 | JGI IMG/M metagenome (GOLD analysis project Ga0315545, IMG submission 203096) | Salt marsh sediment microbial communities from the Plum Island Ecosystem LTER, Massachusetts, United States - Salt Marsh Sediment SW1602-10 ... | reverse complement strand
CAAGAGGCCATAGTGAAGTTTCGTAAAGGTCATCAAGAAATGCTTCCGGTAGGCATAGATGCCCAAATGCTTATAGTGAGAAGTTCTTGATTCACGATCGCGGCAGAAAGGGATTGTGAGACGGGAAAAATAGAGTGCATTTCCCTTGTTATCGACGACTACCTTTATGTGATTGGTGTTGTGGAGCTCTCTTTCATCCTTGATACGATACATGAGCGTGGACATCGGCAGTGTTGCATCTTCGATAAGTGGCGCGATGAGCTCAGTGATGATTGTTGGTTGAAAGATGGGCTGGTCGCCCTGTATATTGACCACGATGTCATGATCCGTTAACCTCACCTTATCCGCGGCCTCGGCAATGCGATCAGTGCCTGACCGATGATGCTCATCCGTCATAATCGCCTTGCCGCCGAATCCCACAACGCAGTCAAAGATTCTTGTATCATCAGTAGCAACATAGGCCTCATCCAGAGCTTGACAGCTCGCTGCTCTCTCGTAAACATGTTGAATCATGGGCCGCCCCGCGATCAAGGCAAGTGGCTTCCCCTCGAACCGAGTTGATCGATACCGGGCAGGAATGAAGGCGACTCTTTTCATGGCATATGCTTGCACACCTCATTTTTCATTTGGTTCCCCTTAATGGTTGTAGTAGGTTACTAAAATCTACTGGAAATATCAATAATACACGCAGGGCTAGCGATTAAATTCAATCAGGGGAGGCGTGACGGTGGCGAGAGTGCTTGGGATATACGGCAGCCCGAGGAAGGGAGGCAACAGCGATCTCATTCTTGATAGTGTTCTCGGGGGGTCCCAAGAGCGAGGTGCTGAAGTCAAGAGGGTCTATGTGCGAGATTTACATATATCGGGTTGCGTGGAGTGTGGCGGATGTGAGAAATCCGGTCATTGCGGTCTTAAGGATGACATGCAGGAGGTCTATGGTCTCCTTGATGATGCGGATATCATTATCCTCTCGTCCCCTATCTTCTTCTATGGGCTGAGTTCCCAGCTGAAGGCATTGATTGATAGGGCTCAGGCCATGTGGTCGAGGAAAAGGCTGCGAGGGCTGGGTACCGGAATACAGGAGATCAGGGGCAGGGGATACTTACTGGCAGTGGGCGCGACCAAGGGTGAGAGGCTTTTTCAAGGCGCACAGATGGTAGCGCGGTATTTCTTTGATGCTCTGTCTATGAGCTATGAAGGTGGCCTTTTCTTTCAGGGGCTTGATGGCAAGGGAGCGGTGAGACAACATCCCAATGCATTGAGAGAGGCCCATGATCTTGGAATGAAGGCAGCGGGCGGCTAGTAAATCTAAGCCTAAAACAAGAGGGCCTCGGGATGCTTTATGCAGAAGAAGGGGTGCCCGTTTTCGCGCAAGGGGATGCAGGAAGGAAGTATCTTTTTATCCAAATGGAGGGCAGCATGAAAGATCCGTCGAAAATCATGGACGTGTTGGAGACCTGTGACCTTTTTCGGGGTCTGGATAGGCAAGAGGTTGAGAGAGTAGCCGCACTCTGCCATTTTGAAACCTATAAGCAGGGAGAGAGCATCCTCAATCAAGGCGATCTCGGCGACATGCTCTATATAATCGAGGAAGGTCACGTTTTTCTAGAGAGGGCAATAGATCTGGGCACAAAAATGGGAAACGTCATTGTTAGTCTTTTAGGAAAGGGCAGGGCCTTGGGTTGCTGGTCAACGCTGCTCGGGCATTCTCATATGCTGATGGCGTCCACGAGATGCAGAAGGTCCACGAGTGTAATCGCTTTCAAGGGTCTCGATCTCCGGGAGATAATGCTCAGCGATCCCCACCTTGGGTTCAAGATCCTGGAGAGGCTCTGTTTTATTCTTCGGGATAGAATTCAAGGGGCCTACGGGGCTCTGGAAAACATCTAGCAAAGCCCTAATCGTTTTTCATGCTGAGCGGTAACCCCCTATGGGTTCGCAGTTCATCAATTTTCTGCAAGGGTCTTTCGAGTTGACGTCGCCTCGTGGTGGTGATCAGCTCATATTCCTTTTGAACATCGTCAATCCTCTTGCCGAGGACTTCTAATTTCCCCGTGAATTCATCCCACTGTTTCTTAAACACGCCTAAGAGGGATAAGATCTCATTGGATGTCTTTTCCAGGGCGAAATTATCCACTGCCTGCCTAATAACGGCGAGTACCGCGAACAGGGTAATGGGTGAGCAGAAGATCACCCGGCTTTTAAGCGCTTCATCCAGAATAGAGCTATCCTCGTTGTGTATGAATGAGTAGATCTGTTCGTTGGGTATGAACAAAAGAACGTAATCAACGGTGTTCTGCTCAGGGTTGATGTATTCTTTGGTGGTGACCTCCCTGATCCTCGCCTTGACATCCCGCAAGAAATCGTTGCGGAACCTCGTCTTTTCCGATTCCACGTCGGCCTCGAGAAACCTAACGTAATTGTTCAAGGGAAACTTCACATCCATGTTTAATTGCAGGTCTTTTGGAAGAATAAATGTGAAATCAGGCCTTGACCCAGCGCCCTCAATCGACTTCTGCTTCAGGTAGTTCACGTTCTCGATGAAACCCGCGAGCCTCAGCACATCTTCTGCCATCCTTTCTCCCCACTGGCCCCTTGCCTGAGTGCTCGCCAATACCTCGCGAAGCTGAGCAGTGGTCTGCATCAACGCGGTGGTTTGCTGTGAAGCGGTATTCAGGTGGCTGCTAAGTTCTCCAAACTTATTTTCCCTGTCCTTTTCGAGCTCCTTCATCAGCCTTGAGACATCATCCAGTTTTGAGGTCATCTGGTGCAACTGCTGATCGATGAGGCCTTTCTTAGAGTCTAATTCCTTAAGGCTGATTTCCCGTTCCGATTCAAGACGGGCCTTAGCCAACTTCAAGAATTCTTCAGTGGATTTTGATAATGCTTCGAGCGAGAGATTCCCAAAGGTGGCCTTCATATTCTCGAGGATTGCCTCAATGCTCGCCTTTCGATGCTCCTCACTTTCTTGGAAAAGTTCTTCTGCAAGCTTTCGCGCAGTTTTCCCCTGTATCAGCCTCAATAGGAGCGCTGCCCCTAAACCGAGCACAAATCCGATTACCAGGGCGACAAGCACTGATGTCCAAGCCATAGAAACCCCATGAAGGAGCACCTCGGGTTAGCAATGTATCGCATCTCGAATTGTGGAAGAAGTGCTCATGAATGAGCCTTATGCTGCCTTATTGCTCATAATCTTATGCACTATTTTATCTCAAAAGGGAACTTTTTTTGATCAATACGACCAGGGCGCTCGTGAGAGGCTGTTCAGAAAAGAATGAAGTTCTTCCGGATAGGTAAGGAGTTGGCGGTTTATAAAATTCCATACGAGATACACAGGCCCTTCATTGTAAGGCGCTCTGAAAATGTAGGAAAATTACATGAAGAGATCCGCTGGATTATGCTATAATAAAGAATTCACGCCCAGAGGACGTGGTTTTCTGAGACGAATAAAATTACATACTTTTCGTGAACACGTTGAAGGAGAGGTATCAGAAAAGCGAAGATGAAACAGTTGGAAGGCAAAGAAGAAGAGGATCAAGAAAGGATTGTAGAAATTTTTACCGATGGATCGTGCCTTGGCAACCCTGGTCCAGGAGGTTATGGGGCGATAGTAAGGTACGGGACAAGGGAAAAGGAAATATCGGGGTATAGCCCACGCACAACCAACAACCGCATGGAGCTCATGGCCGTCATAGAGGCCTTGAAGTTGCTCAAGAGGGTATCAAGAGTTCGTGTTTCTACGGATTCCAATTATGTGTTCATGGGGATTACCACGTGGGTTCATTCGTGGAGAAAAAGGAATTGGTTCAATGCACAGAGAAAGCCCGTACTAAATAGGGATCTCTGGGAGAAGTTGCTTGCGTTGACTGAGCGGCACCACATAACGTGGAATTGGATAAAGGGTCATTCAGGGCATCCTGAAAACGAGCAGTGTGATAAACTAGCCAAAGGTGCGATCAGGGAACACAGAGGCAGGGGAGTCGATTGAAGATTGCGATATATAATTATAATAAAATTACTTGACAATTATTATAAATCATACTATAAAAGCTAAACTTTTAAAGGAATTATCATGAAGTGCCCAAAATGTAAGTATACGACCTTTGATTATTTTGACATGTGCCCTCGGTGTGGCAAGGATATATCAGGGGAAAAAGCCAAGCTTCATATCATTGCGATAAAGCCAAATACCCCTTTTCTCTTAGGTTCATTGACCGGGGATCTCAATGATAGCAGTGCTGCCTTTGTGGTTCCAGAATCAGTGAAAAAGGCCAGCGATAGCATGACTTTAAATGCCGACGGGATATACGATGATGGCTCTGAGCTGAATATCAATATGGATGAGGAATCGGTGGTTGACTCGCTTAGTGAGGCTCCTGACATCAGTGATCTTAGCTCAACGGGTGACGATTATGAGCTGGAAATAGACATCGATTCAGAGCAAATGCCTAAAGAAATCGCTGAACCAGGTGGTGCTCAACCAGAGGTTTCAAAGAGCGAGGCAAAGGGCGAGGATGAGGCTCTCGGCATGGAAATCGAAGACTTGGATCTGAAACTCGAGATGAGCGAGGAGGAGGATTCGGATAAGTAGACTCCGGTGACAAGCAGGAATAAGTATGCCGAGATAGCTCAGTCGGTAGAGCAGGGGACTGAAAATCCCCGTGTCAGTGGTTCGATTCCACTTCTCGGCATATGAAGACGAAAGGGCTTGATTCAGATTGTGAATTGAGCTTTTTTTAATTGCTGAGTCATTGATCATACGCTTAGCCTTCTGGGAGAAGGCATAACACAGAGAACAAACGTGCACTGGGCTTTGACATTCATCCGGGTGAAATCTGATAGTTGAGTTTGGTGGGCTTTTTTGGTAATAAAGTAAGGGTCAACCCGAGAGACGATCAGTGAAAGCAAACCTCATACGTGAGGCACAGTGTGTCGCAACCTAAGACAGCCTATATCTTTCCAGGACAGGGCTCGCAGTACCTCGGAATGGGTCAGGAGTTCTACGATAATTTCGAGATAGCTGCCTTTGTCTTTTACAGGGCTAATAGGATTCTTAATAAGAATTTTGAGAAGATTATATTCGGCAAGATACCCGATAAGGTCCGCGATAGGGTCAGCCGGAGCCATATATTCTTCAAGGAAGAGATCGATGAGCTTGGCATCAAGCGTGGGCTCAAAATACAACTAGATAAACACGTCCAAATTTCCACCTACATCACCTCGTGGGCTGCCTATTGCGCATTTAAGGAAAGAGTAAAGGATGAGGAGCTCACCGTAAAGCCTGAACTAGTGGCAGGGCATAGTTTCGGGGAGTATACGGCGCTCAACGCAGCGGGGGTAATCAATTATGATGCCGGCTTGCAACTGGTCAATCAACGCGAGCTCATTATGATTTCCCGCGCCAAAGATATCGATGGCGGTTTAGTGGCGATTATCAATAAAGGCAGGGCAATCACACAAGAGGACGTGAAGAATATCAGCCTCTATGGAGGCAGAGAGGTTCTTCATGTAGCACTCTATAACTCCAACAAACAGAATGTGTTCGGAGGCACAAACAAGAATATAAGCGCGAGCAAGCAATTACTCAAGGACTCTGAGTTTCTGGCCATAGACCTGCCCGTGTTGGGCCCCTGGCATACCCCACTTATGAAGCCTGTCGGCGAACGATTAAAGGTGTACATTGAGGAAGAAGATTTTTCCTTTAAACCTGCCCAGATACCAATAATATCGAATACGTTGACTGAGAATTTCGTCAATCCCAAGGTCATCACGCGCCCTGATGAGATTAAAAACGAGTTGGTACACCAGCTTGATCATCCGGTCTTGTGGGCGCAGACGATACGAAAAATGGTTGAGGAATACCATATTGCTCGGATATTTATCTTTGGCCCAGGAAAGATTACGCAAAGGCTTATCAACCAAGAGTATCCCGACGTAAAAGTGTGTAGGGTGGAGGATCTTCAAACCTTGGAGGATACTATCGAGGAAATACGGCACCCCGGAAGGAAAACTCAGAAGTCACATGAGGATGAAACGGAGCATGAGCCTTAAGGGAAAGGGGAATTTTCCTCCTATGCCATCTATTTCGCAGGCCCCGCGCCCCAGCCCATCTTTTTGTTGAACAGCTGCTCGAGTGCGATCTCATAATCCCGTGATCCCGGAATAAGGGACTTGTTATGGGAGAGCTGCTTAAAGACCTCTTCTTCAGCGCGTTCAAATCTCTCGTTGATTTGACTGATGATACCATCTATGAGCTTGTAGATCTCGAGGTCGGTCCCGTATATGTCTATTACATTGGGATCGTTGATGATCACTTCGAGTATGTACTGTGTTAGATAAAGCGCGTATGGATTCGGGCGGGGGACGATATTTCTTATAGGGGCGATAAAATATCTAAAATCGAACTCGCTGGTTTTATAGGCCTTATTGAGACCCTGCATAATGAGATTGTAGATTGCCTGCGGATTTTCGGTCTCGATTATTTTATTAAGCAGCAGGGCCTGTGAAAGCTTATTATGGATCTCCAAGAGCTTAAACTTAAAGAATCGGTCTCTTCTAATGGATTCTCTTTTTTCCTTTCTCTCCAGTCTATCTATTAATTTATCGTGCGTTTTCCCGCTATATCGATATTTCATTGGATAACTATGTCTTTTATTTTATTTCAGATTTTCCATGACAGATTAGTGCCTAGTTCGAGGCCTCCGTGCCTATGTCCTTGTTGGCCTTCTTTTGACTCTCATCTTTTGTTGAGGATTTCTTTTGCTCCTTTTTTTTCGGCCCGGTTCCCTTCGATGCATAATCAGTTACATACCAACCGGTACCTTTTAGATGAAAGGTGTTGTGTGAGATGATCTTTTTCACTGACCCACCGCACACCTCACAGGTATCAAGAGGTGTATCGGACAATTTTTGCCATACCTCGGTGATATGACCACATCTGCTACATTTGTATTCATAAATCGGCATGTATCATCCTCCATTGGCTCAAAAGAATAGCGATTAGAGCGTACAGATGTCAATACTCATTGTGCTGGGCGTATAGGAACGAAAAATATAGGAGAGGTTGGGCAGTGATAGTTCCTTCAGTATCGCATGGGTCGTTCGGTGTACTATTTGCTCCTCCTTTGATCGCCTGGTCTCCTCAGTGACATCAAAACTCTCTTTAAAAGTACAGAATCTCACAATATGTACCAATTCGTGCGTGAGCACATACGCCAAAAGTGGAAGCAGCTTCAGTCCTCTGTCCCTCTTAAGGGCACGTATAATTTGGTGATCTTGAAGGCATATGAGATAAAACTCACGGCCTTTAGGGATCGTTTTTGCTTCTCCGAACTCAATCTTTTTATATTTCTTTAATAAGGCAAAGACATTATCTCTGATATCCTCTCCAAGTAGTTGCTCGAGCGTCTTCAGGTCAAAGGGATGTCGCTTCCATTGTGTCAAGGACAGCTTATAGTAGTTGCTGGTCATGTCCTCGGCAATATAGAGTGCCTCGCCCACAATGCCTAATTGCTCTTTGTTGAAATGTTGCAGGTACATTCCCAGCCTGCCTAAAGTTAATACAGAATAGCAATATGTCCATTTAGAATTTTTGCTGGTGGCGGTGCAGGGACTCGAACCCCGGACACTACGGATATGAGCCGTATGCTCTAACCACCTGAGCTACACCGCCAAAACGTTATTATTATTGCGAAAAATCATTTTATTGTCAATGAAATAATGTCACTTTTTAGCAGGCTTCACGTTGCCAATGGTGTTGCCAATGGTTGACAATAGGCCACATATGGATTAAACACACATTAAGTTTATTTTTGTTTCTGGTCAGCGGCTATGGGTGAGTCACGGTTCATGCCGACGCATGAGTAAATTCTAAGGTAAACAGGGGGACACGATATGAGATGCCCGCATTGCGGCAAAGATATTCCAGGTATTTCCTGCCCCGAGTGTAAGAGGGTCATTCCCGAGGAGAGCAAATATTGCCTCTATTGCGGTGCTATGCTGGGAGGTGGCTCCATCTCGCAAAGCAATGAGAGCGATGCTAGTGAGGAGGCTGATTTTGATTTTGAGAGCAGAATTCCCTGTAGCGATGGAAATTGCATTGGGATTATCATACATGGACGGTGCAATATATGCGGAAAGCCTTACAAGGGCAAGCTGAAGTAGCATGATGCTCACAGGGAGTCAGAGTCCATGTACGAGGTAAAGGTAATCACACATTTCGCTGCTGCACATCAGCTCAGAAACTTTAAGGGGAAGTGCGAGCAACTCCACGGGCATAACTGGAAGGTAGAGGTAACGCTCCAGGGCGAAAGCTTAACCGATGAGGGGTTGCTGATTGATTTCCGGGAGGTAAGGGATATCATGAACGGTATATTGGAGGAACTCGATCATTCATTCTTGAATGAACTACCCGCCTTTAAAGATCAAAACCCTTCGTCGGAACATATTGCCGCCTACATATTTAAGCAATTACAGAGCAGGCTTAATTCCAAAGAGGTGAGGGTTTCGTTCGTGACCGCTTGGGAGTCAGACACCGCATGCGCGAGCTATGGCGAGAGATGCACATAGTCCACTGCATGTTGCCCTTCGATACACTGTGTTTTTTCCTTGTCAAATAGAGCCTCTTGCGTGATAGTGATTTTATCCTCGCCTCATGGCTTTATCCATGCCGAGCGCTTTCATGGCCTGTGCCTTGCACAGGGAGAGAGGACTTTTGCGCTGACACGGATATGATTTGTAACTATATTAGCGGCCCGAGCTTTAGCTTTTGTAAATGGCAACGCAAAATTGACCCACCCCTTGGTTAGAGAAAAATGTCCCTATCAGCCCTGCAGGGGAGGTTCTGGGATGGGTGGAAACGCAGTGAATTCAATCGGTTCTATCGCGGGCGATGGGCAGGAGAATGATCTCTCTGAGAGCTTTGATGGGTTTATGCAGGATATAGATCCAGATGGCAACGGATCAAGTAGGAACGGATTGATCCCGAGGTCTACATTCCCCTGTGAAAACCCCGTTTCTCTCGAAGGGAAACGGGGTTTTCAATAACGCCGGGTGATGTTTTGAGCGTTAGAGGCGCGTTACACTATTTTCTCCTTGCTCATATTGAGGTGTCTTACCCCTTTGACCTGCTGAAAGGTAGCCCCTTCACTTATCGAGCGAATCACCTTCTCAGGATCAACCACCTTTGATCCGCCTATGACATCCACGCCGTAGTCGAATAACACGGGCGTGAGGGGACTCGTAGGACCGATCATCACCACGAATTTACCCCTGCTGAGCTCAAGGAGCCTTTCAACCGTGTGATTCGTAAAGGCGGTTCCCGTGAGCCCTACTACGTCCACGTTTGGGAGGATTTCCTCGGATGCCTCGGCGGGCAGGTCTCCCTCGCGCGGCCTTTGCTCTATAACGAAGAGCTTTCGAGCGCTTTTCTTAAGCCTAGGGATCCACGGGAAATGGCCCACGATGGCTATGTCCTTGCCCTTGCCTTTCTCGGCCAGGATGTTGAGTGCATTTTTCTCGATACACCTTTCCTCATCTATATCTATCAAGGAATTGATCGCGGCCATTCCGATGGAGGCCTCGAGCAGGTGATTGGATCTCGCATACCCTGCGAGTTCTAAAGCAGATCTGCCCCGTAAGCTCCCGGCTTCCCTCACTATCTTATGCGCCGGGTGCCCCTCATGCATCGTTGAGGCAAGGCCACAGTGTTTACTGACCACTGCCGTCCAGAAGACGCATACATGTACTTCTTGTACTAGGCTGTCTTCAGTAAGGCTCGCAATCACATTATCGAGGATGTTCATAGCAGACCTCTCAATTGCCTTTATGATTTTCCCTTGTACTTCTATAGGCCCATGCCCACGAAGATATGACGGGGCATTTCAGCCGTAACCTGATTCCCTTTACTTCGCGGGCCAGCCCGACGAGTTGCCTGAATGTTTATATGTTCGAGACGACGCACTTGAATCGATTTGCCTCCGGCCCAAGCGGTCTTATGGAGTAAACATACACGTTTCCGGGGAAGAAGGCAACTTTCTCTGGGTATCTCTTCCATCATGAGGTACGAGTGTGGATAACTCCCTGAAGTCCGAAAAGGAGGTGCAGCAGAAGGTGGTTTTTTGTCAAACTGAGATCATGATTCTCTCCTCCCAGACCTGTCACACCAAGGCCCCATATGGATGATAATTTTTAGGTATTCATATCTCCTGGCATGCATCGAGCTTCCTGCATGGCTGATACGAGAGCTCAGGTATAGGTGTTATACGCTTGACATGCGCTGCTGTTTTTCCTATTCTCCGCTACTCGATACCCGACTCCACTAACGGGTTTTGTATGTGAGGCACGTTTTCAGAAACAGAGGAAGTGTTATAAAAAGAGAAATACGGGGAAGAACAAGGAACTGCTCAAATCATTAGTATAAAAGGAATGGATTAGAGAATATGGAAGTTAGTACCCTGAGCGCTCATCTTCAGTCCATCTTGAGCCAAGAATCATTTACATTCCCCGGCAATCTAGGTGGGTTATTGGATCGCGCCGTTGAGCTTTATCCAAGCAGAAACGGAATTGCCGTACACGATACAATACTCACGTTCAGGGACTATTACGAGCGGGTTTGCCGAATAGTGCACGGGCTCAAGAAAGCGGGGCTTCAGCAGGATGATAAGGCGCTCCTTATCTCGCAAAACTCCCTGGATTATGCCTTTATATCCCTTTCCGTGTTTCGAATTGGGGCTGTATTGGCGCCTCTTAACCCAAGGATTCGGCATTATGAGTTGGCTCACATAGCCTCTGAAACCCGTCCAACATTCATTCTGTGCGAGAGGAGCAATATCTCAACTGTTCTTAGGGCATACGAACTACTCGAAGATTTCCCATTGCCATCTATAGTGACAATAGGCGAAAGGGACCAGTCCGGCATTTTTCTCGGTGATATTGATCTCAGCAGGAGAGACACCCGGTGTGAGCCCATGGAGCCCGGAGCCACTGCTATGGTGGTATACACAGCTCCAAAGGATGGATATCCCCTCGGGGCGAAGCTCACCCATGCCTCTCTATTCTACGATACGGTATTTTTTAGGGATGCGGTGTACGACCCAGATGACTCAGAGCGTGAGGTGACGGGAATGATACTTCCCCTTTTCCATACCTATGGATTTACTACGGGTCTCTTGGCACCGATCGCCGGGGGCGTTACCTCACTGTTGCTGAAAACCTCCATGGGTGGAAGAAAGCTCGTGGATGTCATGGAAGCGTCTTCCGTTACGCAGATCCTCTCGGTACCGGCGATCTTTTTCTCTATACTGAAGCCCTTATCGATAAAGCCCGCGTTCTGTTCGAGGCTCAGGAACCTGGTCACCGGCGGTATTGCGATTCCCCTCGAGCTTCTCGAGAGATACAAAGAACAACTGGGATTGTGCATCAATGAGGGGTATGGAATCACAGAGGCCTCCCCAGTGGTGACATGGAACAAGACTGATCGTCCGCCTAGATTTGGAACCGTCGGCTATCCCCTGGCATGCTGTGAGGTGAAAGTGGTAGATGATAGCGGAGAGGAACTCAAAGCAGGGCATGAGGGGGAAGTGCTGGTGAGGGGGCTAAACCTATTCTCCGGATATCTCCACAAGGAACAGTGCACTCGCGAGGCCTTTATAGATGGTTGGTTTAGGACCGGCGATCTGGGATATCTCGACGAGGAAGACTACCTAAGACTCACGGGATTAAAGAAGGACATGGTCAATATATTTGGCCTCAAGGTGTACCCGGGAGAGGTTGAGAGGATACTGCTCAATCATCCCGATATCGAATCAGCTCATATCTGGGGCGAGTGGGATGAGAGATATGGAAATATCGTTGCCTGTGAGCTTTCCGTGAAGCCGGGACGAACAATGACCATAGAGGATTTCCTGAGATGGTGCGGGCAGAACATCTCTCCCTACAAGATACCCCGCAAGGTGAGGATACATACTTGATAGGGTCATCAAAGTAGTTCTCGTGCACGTTCTCCTAATCTTACTGCGAGAGTCTCATGAAAGCCCAGTCGTAGGAACAAGCCCTATCTACTCACGGAACCACGATGTGCGCAACCAGGCCTAACGCAGAAGGTTTCATGACAGCAAAAAAACCACCTCCCCATGCCGTTATTTTCGATTACGATGGAACCCTCGTGCGGTTAAACATCGATTTTGGGAGTATGCGTCAGG
>Ga0315545_1004074_pt1 | contig 12206 bp, 11 predicted proteins | sample SalMarSW160210MG_FD_203096 | JGI IMG/M metagenome (GOLD analysis project Ga0315545, IMG submission 203096) | Salt marsh sediment microbial communities from the Plum Island Ecosystem LTER, Massachusetts, United States - Salt Marsh Sediment SW1602-10 ... | reverse complement strand
ATATAGGTTAATGTCTTTATCTTTGAAATAGCTGAGAAAGATGTTCATCTTGATGAAGTGTCAATAAAAATGGCCATGTTTTCCAAAAAGTGGGAAGTCTGTCTTTATTCTGATTATCCTAAATACAGGGAACTCTGCAAAAATTTCAGGACATTCTGGCGAGCCACTCGATTTATGAGAAAGCACCTGGGCAAGGATGAAGAATTCTATTGTGCCACTATCTGGCGGGAGAACACCTCTTCCTTCTATACTTTTTACTGGAATGGAAAAAGAATCATCCATTGGAAATACCGGAAAAAACCCTGGGTTTTCTCCCGCAGACAGGCCCGAAGATTGAGGATTAACAGGCACGGACAGGTTATCTTCACCCCTTATGTTGATCGGGTCGTCTGACCGCAATTTCGCTTGAAACAGGGATTGCTGAGTATAAAAAAAATGCTGGCTGTGAGAATCTCTAGCGATAAAGGAGGACTGACAGTGGAGGAGCCCTGCCCAGCCAGCTCAGCGGGACCTTATATTTAGTCGGGCATAAAGCGACTATATGAATAAAGGGGGAGGAAATAATTCCCGTTCCCCTGTTTTGTCGCTACTTCTCGATCCGCCCCTCCTTATTCGAACCACACTTTTAGAGTCACTCCTTTCTCACAGATCTCCATCACCGACATCGGACCCAGCTTCTTAAGATCCCGAAAAAGATCCATAAGATTCACATCACAATCATCGCGTTTTATCCTCATATGTTTGTCTTCAGTACACTTTAAAAAATATTCAACCAAGGCAACAGGCAGTGTCATCCTGACTTTGTCTTTTTTGTTTCGATTGTCGGTGATAAGAAGCTTAAACCACATCACCTCTCTTCCCGATTTATAGGCAGGATTCTTTTTGACTGCCTTCTTGATGATTTGAATATCATCACTGCTTTCTGCGATCAATGCTGTAGTCAGGAGCAGACTCAAAAGGATGATGACCACAATTAAAATCGCCGCTTTTTTCACGATTACCTCCTTTCTCTAATCTATCCACATTTTTATGGTTATTTTATCTCCCTGGATCACGATGACGTTCGCTCTGAGTCTGGTCAGTTCATCTCTTATTCTATCCAGATCATATCCCTTCTCTTTTATCAGTGCCTTTTCCTCATCTCCGATAGCACCAAACACAAGATCAGCTAGAGCCCAGGGAATATTGATGGAAAATTTTGTCTTGTTGGTCTCCGTTTCATAGACTCTTATCTTAAAAATAACTGCCCTTCTCTCGTAGCGTTCCTCCTCAAAATCTCTCAGAGCTTCTGGATCAATACGGAGCATGGCTATTTTTGCCCTGTCTCTAAGTTCATCGTCCCTCTCCTTGCTGATAATCTCTTTCAACACCGGAAGTCCCCGAGCCGCAACCTTTCTCTCCTTGATATAGCTCAGCTTTAAAGCAGCATAATATTTGATCACTTTGTTCAGGCTGGAGAGTCTGCTCTCGATTTCCCTCAGGTAAGATTTTTCCCCTGCTTTGTACAGATCTGAGGCTAAGTCAATGATGGAAATCTCCGATTCCTCGACTAAACCCCTATTACGGTCTTTGAGCTGAACATAACCTTTGTACGCGTTTATCGCCTCCTTCTCCTTGCCTTCCTGTTCCTGCAGGCATTTGGCTCTGTAGAAGAAAGCCAGCGGGTACCAGCGGCTCTCAGGAAAATCACGGATGATCTCCTCCAGCATTTCTTGAGCCTTTTGCCATTCCTTGTCGAACATAAGTATTTTTGCTTCTTTAAAGAGTTTCTCATCGGGTTGATCCTTGGCATAAAGCTGAAGGGTAAAAGGGACAAGACAAAAAATTAGGCAATATATTCCTATTCTTTTTTTCATCTTAGACCTCGCTTTCTTTAAGCTCCCTCTTCAAGAGTTTTATCTTCAACAAAAGCTGGTTTTCTTCGATCAATCTCCGAATTCTTTCCAGATCTTCTCTGGTTAGCTGTTCTCCCATTTGAGTCAACTCATAGAAAAGAAGTTCGATCTGGTCGCAGATCTCTTTGGCTTTCGCCATCTGGAATTTCATCAACTGGGGATTGATGTATTTCTTCTTGGAAAGAAGATCTCTCGCCTTTTCAAAGGCCAGCTCGGGCTTTCTGAGTTCCTCCCTGTCAGGAGAATACTGGACAAAATCCAGAAGCAAAAATTGGCTTTCATCCAAGTAATCCAAAGTCTCTCTTCGGGCCATCTCTGTCTCCACCTTTTCCAAAAAATCTCGGGAGACAATGAATGCCTCTCCCCTCTCTTTCACAAAAGGGCGCTGGAAGATCAAAAGTGTGGCCAGAGATCCGATGAGAATCCCCACTAGGATTCCTGCATAAACAGGCCTCATCTTGGATTGAAAGGCAATCCTCATGAATCTGGCAAGCCATCCTTCTCTTGAAGGCTGCGGAACCTTCTCCAACACCGCTTCTGTGATCTTGGAAGGAAGAGATTCCCAATCTATAGAATCCATGGCTTCTTGAATGTCAGCATGAAGGGTATCCGCCTTCTCTGTCATTTCTCTGATTTCATGGATCGCTCTCTGACAGTGGGAACATCCCACAAGATGGGAGAGGAAGCGGTCCCTTTCCTTTGCCTCGAGCTCCCCAAAAAGAAAAGCTACCCTATCCTGTTCATGCTTTTTACATTCCCTCATTTTTTATCTCCCTATATAAGGGGCCATTATGACCCTGAGGTTTTGAACGGCTTTAAAATGAAGGGATTTCACCGTTCCCGAAGAAATGCCCAAAATCTGAGCGATCTCTCTGTACTTGAGCTGATTGTACTGTTTCATGACAAAAATCATCCTCTGTTTCTCAGTGAGTTTTATCAGGCTGCGCTTCATGATGTCCTTCAAATCCAAGGATCGAAAGTTCTTATCATCCTCATCTGGCAAATTCATATCGCCGATATCTCCATCTATTTGCCATTCGCTTCTCTTGCTGTGATCCTTGCGATAATGATCGATACATATATTTTTGGCTATCTGGAGCAGCCAATTCTTAAAATTCTTTCCCTTCTCATACAAATGAACCTTCTGGTAGAACCTGAGAAATGTTTCCTGAATAATGTCCATAGCATCTTCCCGGTTATGAAAAAAAGAATAGGCCAGCAAGAAAACCTTTTTCTGATAAAGACTCACCACTGTCATGAAAGCCTGTCTGTCTCCTTGTTTGATTTTTTCCACAAGGGAAGAGATATCTTCATTGGTGCTCTCTCTCTCTTCTAACATACTCTGTATCTCTGCTGATTTCTTCAGGATATAGCCAAGCGGGCTCATTCACTCAAGCCATAGGAGAATTTTACTCTTTTGGTCATCCAATTCAAACAAAAGCCCAGGACCGATATCCTTCAAATCGTCTAAGCCTCTCCACTCGATATCATACTCATCCTCAAAATCAAATCCATGGTGCTCTTTAGCCGCTGTCACCACTTCCCTATAGTTATTCGCAACCCAAACAGGAGCTGTGACTCTAAACAATTTTCGGTGGGAACCTTCGTAAATGAGAACATGGATAGAATGAGGCCTTCCTTCTCTGCGGGGATATCGTTTGTGAATTCTTCCAATCTGGCGATAGGCTTCACGAAAATACCGGTTCGGATTTTTCACGTTCTCCTTGATCTCAAGGGCAATACAAGAAATCAACAAAACAGACAATGCACTCAACAGTCCAATCTGAAAGACTTTTTTCATAACTAACCTCTTGAGAGAATCTTCAAAGTGTATTACGGTGGGTTTTCTAAAAAGGTTCACGTTTATGAATATTTTATCCAACAGGGACGTTCCCTGCGGGGGCGTCCTTTCTGATTCTAGTTATGAATTCAATGAGAAAGAAAAAGTTTCCCCCCGGGAACGTCCCCATGAGGCGGCGGTCTCTGTCAGTCCGAAGCCCATGGAGGAGGGTGGGAGGGTCTTCCTGGTTTTACTTATAGCGGATCCACTTGACGATTTCCTGGAAGCTGGGACGCTTGCCGTACATCAGAATGCCCACCCTGTATATCTTTCCGGTGAGCCAAATCATCAAGAATATGGTCAAGAGAAGAATCCCGATGGATCCTGCTACTTGAATGAAAGGGGGAAGAAGCACACAGATGCGAAGAAGCATCAGAATGGGAGCGAAAAAGGGAATCAGAGAAAGAACAACCGCAAATGTGCTGTTTGGTGCTCTTATCACGAACATGATGAGCAAAATCGGAACAACCAGAAACATGGTGACCGGAAAGAGGAGTTGCTGAGCTTCCTTTTCTGAATTGACCATGGAGCCGATGGCCGCATAAAAGGTCCCATAAAGAAAATACCCCAGGATGAAGAACACCACGAAATAGACGAAGATATAAGGAGGGACGCTGGGAAGCTTAAACCCGGAGGCTCCAGGGAAGATGGACACAATCAACGATTTGCTGTAGCGAGTGGCAGAAAAGCCAAAAATAGCCCAGATCGTATATTGAGTAAAACCTACAGCAGCGATCCCCAAGATTTTTCCAGCCATCAACTGAAAAGGCCTGAGAGAGGAGAGGACAATCTCCACGACCCGGGAGGTTTTCTCCTCGATCACCCCTCTCATGATGATTGCCCCGTAGAAGAAAAGAGTCATATAGAGAATAAGCACCAAAATATAAGCAATGAGGAAAGTGCCTCCTGTATCTTCTTCCTCTCCTTTCTTGGTCACCTTGATGGTTTTTAATCCCACCCTTTTAATGTACTGAGCGATCTTTCGGGGATCCAGCCCTTCTCTGCGCAAACGTTTTTCGATGATAACGCTGTTTAAAGTTTCATTGATGTTTCTCAATTTTGTGAAATCAGAAACATGCTCAGAGACATATTCGGCTGTTCCATCCTCTATTACGTTCCCGGGTATATGGAGATAAGCGTTAAGGGATTTATGCAACACTTTCTGGTTCAAATCTTGCCTTAGCGCTTCCATATCTGCAGCGGGCTTATATTCTTCCAGGATATAGCGTCGGTTCCCATCTTTCAGTTTGTGGTCAAGCTTTTTGTCCAGGGCCTCAAAAATCTCATGAGTCTCGTCCACCACGCCAATCCGTTCCTGCTCTCCAACTGAAACTACGGAAACCAGAAAAGGCACAAAAATGATGGCGCCCATGAGCACAGGCCCCAAAATGGTCCCGATGATAAAACCTTTGGTTTTAACGATCTGGAGATATTCTCTCTTAATGACTGACCATATCTTTTTCATCCCTTGCTCCCACTTTCTCGATAAAGATGGCATTCAAAGTGGGTTCTCTCACTTCGAACTTGTTTACCCTGATCTTTCCCACAATTTTGGGAAGCAGCACTTGGGGATCGATCTCCTCTTTCAACCGGATTTCCATGAATTTGCCGTAGTCATCGAGTCTGTCAATCTCTGGAAAATCTTTTATGAAACAACCATCCCCTTCATAGTCAAGAATCACGGTGTTCTTTCCGTACTGCTTTTTGATCTGACTCAAGTCCCCCTCTAAGATTCTCTCTGCTTTGTTGATAAGACAGATGTTGTCGCAAATCATCTCTACCTGCTCCATACGGTGAGTTGAGAAAATCACCGTCCTTCCCTCGGCCTTCATCTCTAACATGATGTCTTTCAACAGTTTAGTGTTGACAGGATCCAGGCCGGAAAAAGGCTCATCCAGGATAATCAGCTCAGGTTGATGGATGACGGTGGCGATAAACTGGAGCTTTTGCTGCATCCCGCGGGAAAGCTCTTCAACCTTTTTGTCCTTCCAATCGGCAAGATCAAACCTTCCCAACCATGAGTTGATTTTCTTCCGGGCATCGAGTTTAGCCATTCCCTTAAGCTCGGCAAGAAAAAGAAGAAGTTCTCCTACCTTCATCTTGGGATAAAACCCTCTATCTTCGGGAAGGTAGCCTATCCTCTCTTTCATCTCTTCATCCATTTTCCGATCGAGTACCTTGATTCGGCCCTCATCGGGGATAATGATGTTCATCACCATCCGGATTGTAGTCGTTTTTCCTGCACCATTGGGACCCAGAAGACCGTAGATAGTCCCTTCGGAGATGTTGAAGGTAAGATTTTTTACCGCATAGAAATCTCCAAAACTTTTGGAGATGTTTTCGACCTCAAGCGCGTTCATTTTTACCATCCTCAATAAGAATTATACCTTTATTCTTTTCTTTTTAAATCTGGCGGAGTCTATCTCCAAGAGTCGACTCATGATACTTGCTCTTTTTCGGGGGAACCTCCAATCCTTTGATACGATGAAAATGCAAGGTAAGTTTTGAGATTGAAAGTCTTCCCTTCAAGTATTGAAATTATAAATGAATTTTTATATATTTCAACTCCCTTAAGATCGCATCTTTATTACCCCGTGAAAATATCTCATCCAGCTAGGCAGTGAGGCTTCGGTTCCTCTCCATCCGATGCCCATGGCGGAGGGTGGGAGGGTCTTGGCGAGGATGGAGAGGAACCGCCGCTGTTAATAGCGATCACAGAACAGATGTACTCTTCTCAGAATTTCTTTTCTTCAATAGCACTCGACTTTCTGCTATATTTTATTCATAACTGCTACAATGGTCCATACGTATTTTTTAGTGATGAAGAGGAGGATAAGATGAAAAAAGGGAAATATATTCTAATTATTCTGCTGATTTTCTTCATTCTCTTTCTGATAACAGCGGTTTCCTTCTTTTACTATGAGTTCAGGAAGCCACCCACCGTAAAAGCCCACTCTTACCTGGAGTTTAACCTTACAGGAGAGATTGTGGAAAAATCCATGCCTAACATCTTCACGCTGCTTTTCGGAGTGGAACCTCTCTCCGTATACGATATATGGATGAACATCCGTAAAGCAGAAAACGATGAGCGCATCAAATGTCTCCTGTTGCGTCTTGGGTATCTTGATTGTGATTGGGCCAAAATCAGCGAAATAAGAGAGGCTGTCCTGGATTTCAAGAAATCCGGGAAAAAGGCCTACGCTTACATCGAGGAAGCCCCGGATATCGACAAGGAGTATTACCTGGCCACAGCATGCGATGAAATCATTCTCCAGCCATTGGGATTTTTAGGAATAAATGGAATCGGTGGATATTTTCCTTTCTTCAAAAGAACCTTTGCCAAGCTGGGCATCGAGGCTGAGTTCGAACATGTCGAAGAGTACAAAACAGCCTATAACATCTTTACAGAAGACAAATTCACTCCTGCACATAAGGAAATGGTGGAGTCCATCTACAGCGACATCTTTGATCATTATCTCAAAGCAGTTGCTGAGGCAAGAGCAAAAAGTGTGGAGGAGATAAAAGCTCTGATCGATGATGGTTTTTTTCAAGGAGAAAACGCCTTGAAGTCTGGACTGGTGGACAAACTTCTCTTTGAGGATGAATTACAAAACACCCTCAAATACAACGGAAAAAAACTCTCCAAAATCAGCCATGATCAGTACTTAAAGATTAAACCCACATCCTTAGGACTGAACAGAGGGAAAAAAATCGCACTCATCTATGGAATGGGTCCCATCTACGTAGGAGAAAGCACTCCTCAAATGATGGGAAGTTCGACTGTCTCGCGCTGGATCAGAAGCGCAAGAAAGGACAATTCCATCAAGGCTGTGGTCTTTCGAGTGGACAGCCCGGGTGGTTCTGCTGTTGGTTCAGATGTGATCTGGAGAGAGGTGGCTTTAACCAGGAAAGAAAAGCCAATCATCGTCTCCATGTCCGATGTGGCCGGGTCAGGCGGTTATTGGGTCTCCATGGCAGCCAATAAAATCGTGGCTCAACCTCAAACCCTCACCGGTTCGATCGGGGTTCTGGCCGGCAAATTCAACATGGCTGAGCTCTACAAAAAATTGGGGATCACTTCAGAAAGGCTGATCTATGGAGAGAGAGCCGATGTTTTTTCCACCTTTCGAGGCTTCACCAAAGAGGAGAGGAAGAGCCTCAAGGAGGAAATCCTGTGGATATACGATCAATTCCTGGCCAAAGTCGCCGAAGGCCGTAAGATTACAAAAGAAAAAGTGGACGAAATTGGAAAAGGGAGGGTCTGGACAGGAAGTCAGGCAAAGAATTTGGGATTGGTGGATGAGGTCGGAGGTCTGTCTAAAGCCGTCCAGCTGGCAAAACAATTGGCAGGCATCCCAGAAGGCGAGGAAGTGAAACTCGTCGTCTGGCCGAAAAAGATTTCCCTCTTCCAGGCTCTGTTAGCAAGGAAAACAGTCCAGATAGACCTTCCCCGAGATCATCGAGTCCAAGACATCCTGGTGACACTCCAAGCGCTGGAAAAAGAAAGAATCTGGGCGGTGATGCCTTTCTGGATTCTCCCCGATTAGCCAGTTCAAAAAGAATGCTCTAGATGATCTCAATATGCATAGGAATAGGGGCAGATGGTTCTGAAGTCGCACACCCTGCAGTTATGCCAGTCGGGTTTGGCCTCATGATTGTGGCGACGTATGCCGTCTTCAGCCTCCCTGATTTTTTCCATGGCCTTCTCCAAATCTTCTCCTGACTTCTGGGCATGCCCGATGATATCCGACTCCAGAAAATGAAGCTGGGTATCTGCGAGGGGAACCGAAAGTGCTTTCTCAAAGGAGAGAGCATACAAATCCATCTGGAGGCTGCTTCTGGTTTTCTGGTCCGCCTCCTTCTTGTTTTTCACCTCTGTAGCCTTATAATCGATAATCACTGCTCCATCCTGACGGACATCAACCCGATCCCACCGACCGATAAATTTCACTCCTTCTGCGTGCCACTTGAAACTCTTCTCCAGGTATGATGGCAGAAATTCGGAGTGTTCCTCACGACGATAAAAAAGACGGAGAGCCCTCTCCCCTGCCTTCCTCCTCATTTCCTCGTGCTCCCTGCTGAGAAAACCCTCGTTGATCCATCTCTTTTCATATTCTTTCAACAGATCATCTTCTGGCATCCTGATCCTGGCCATTTTCTTCTTCAAATAAAAATGAATAGTATTGTGAAGTGCCCGGCCAAAGACCAAGGCATGATGGGGGAGAACAGGAATCCTCATGATATGTCTGTACTTGTACTTGAGCGGGCAGGTCAGATAATCCTCCACCTGAAAATAGCTGAGGGTCAGAATTTCCTTTTCTCTCACAGCCGGAATGAAGGGAGGGGAGGAAACTGGAGCAGCATACCTCTTTATCTCCTCCAGAGCAGAGGAACGTGCCATTTCTTTTGGCATCTGCCTCAGATCCAAAGCCTCCAAGACAAAGGGACTCACTTTTTTCAACCGCTTCAGACCATAATCCCTGGCCCAGGTTAAGTAGAGTAGTTCCTTAGTCCTGGTCATTCCCACATAGAAAAGTCGGCGTTCTTCCTGGAGATAGTTCTCTCCTTCTGGGAGGCTCTCTTTCAGGATCTCATCTGGGATGGGGATTTTCTCCCGCCTCAGCCGTCCGGGAAATCGATCAGCGATCAAGCTGACAATGAACACGATAGAAAACTCAAGGCCCTTGGCCTTGTGAACAGTAATCACATGAACGGCTTCCTCCTCCAACTCCGCCTCGGCTGTGGCTGGGTTATCCCCGACTTCTTGAAGAAGGTCCAGATGTTGGGCAAAGGAATGGATGGAATCATCGGCGGACAGCTCAGAAAAATTCTTGACCTTATCGAAAAAAATCCGGATATTCTTGATCTTCATTTCCTTCTGGAGGCTTGGATTCTCTACCAAAGACTTCAGATATCCTGTCCTTTCCAGGAAGGAATAGAGCACCAGGCCTGCATTCTGAGAACTTCCCATTTGAACAAAAAAGAGCAGGTCGTCAAAAATCCTTTTGGTCCCTTTCTCAGTAGTCGCCGAAATCTCAATTGGGCATTTCCCTTCATAGATCTCCCTGAAGACCTTGTGCAGAGGGAAGTTTTTCTTGTGAGCATAATTGGAAATGACGGTCAGATCATAGGGGTCGGTTTGGTAGATCTCGGAAAGAGCCAGGTTGAAGAGGCTTTTGCTATCCTCAAAATCTGTCAGAGCCTTGATGAAAGAGATGAGAATCTTCACTTCCTCCTGGGAATAAAGCCCCCTGCTTCCTGAAAATCGGAAAGGAATCTCCTTTATGTTTAGGGCCCTGAGAAAAGGATCGGCATCGGCATTTCTGCGGACCAGGATAGCGATGTCTCCGTATCGATAACCTGTCTTCACCTTCTCCTGGATGATTTCGGCAGCCCTGTCTGCCTCATGGGAAAGGGTGTCAAATTGAAGAAGATGGATGCTTTTCCCTTCACTTTCCACAGAGGACTCAAGAACTTTGTTCACTCCATACTTGTGCTCCAACCGATAAGGATTATTCTGCTGGATAAGCTGATAGGCAGAGTCGAGGATGTCCTGAGTGGAACGGTAATTTTTGCTCAACACAATTTTCTTAGTTTCGGGATAGACCTCCTCAAAATTGAGGATGTTGGCCAAGGATGCTCCCCGGAAGCGAAAAATGCTCTGATCATCATCCCCGCAGACAGTGAGATTTTTGTGTTTTGCGGCTAATCCTTTCAACAGCTCAAACTGAATGTAGTTTGTGTCCTGAAATTCATCGACCAGGATATACTTGTACTTGTCCTGGAATTCCCGAAGGATAGAAGGTCTTTTGCGCCAAAGATCCAGAACCAGCCAAACCTGGTCCTCGAAGTCGATCTTGCTCTCTCTCTTCAGCAGTTCCTGATACTCCTGGTAAACCTTGCTCATCTCCAGATGTTTCAGGGCTCTCTCCTTTTCAACATCGTCTGCGGCCTTGTTGACTAGATTGCTGGCATAGGCGATATATTCCTCTGGGCTTATATCTTCCTGCTTCAATCTCTTTATCGCTGCCAGGATGTCCTGGATGTATCTAGCAGGAGAACTTAAAGGCCTGTAGTAATCAAGGGAAAAATGGAAGAGATGTTCTCTGAAAAAAATGGCCTGCTCCACCTCATCCAGAAGTTTGAAATCAGGAGGGTATCCCAGTTCAATTCCATAGTTTCTCAGCACCCTTTCACCAAAGGAATTGAAAGTGCTGATCTCCACAAAAGAATAACTGTAGGGGATCAGGATGTCGACTCTCTCCTCCATCTCGTTAGCTGCCTTCTCGGTAAACGTGACGGCAAGAATTTCCTCTGGCTTTGCCCGTTTAGCAGCGATGAGATAGGCAATGCGGTGGGTAATGGCTTTGGTTTTGCCGGTTCCGGCTCCGGCGATGATAAGAAGAGGCCCTTCTCCGTGAGTGACAGCCTCTCTCTGAGCAAAATTCAGGTTATCCAGCAGATGATGGAATTTTCCATTCTTGGATGACTGATGCATGAGGTGAAAGCTGACCTATTTGTCTTTTTCTTCGTTCTTTTTGATGATCACGATCTCATCTGGATCCATAAGCCAAAGCTCCTCTCGCGCTTTCTTCTCTACAGCCTTTGGATTTTTCTTCAGCTCTTCGATTTCCCTCTCCAGTTGACTTCTCTTCTCCTCAAGACGTTCTATTCCCTGAAACAGCGCTCTCTGTTTTTTCTTGGCCCGATCCATTTCGATCCAACCGTTCTTACCGAAGAAGGAAGCTATGAACAGGATCAAAAAAAGGAGGCTCAAGGCGACGATGAGAAGCTTCCTGCGAAAATTGCTTCTGTCTTTTACTTCCTTGCGCCTCAAGATATGGCCTCCAACCCAGATTTGATAAGCCTCGCCACCTCCTTCTTGGTCGCGGCTTCTCCATAACAACGGATGATGGGCTCAGTCCCTGAAAACCGGAAAAGGATCCAGTCATCGTTGCTGAAATCCAATTTTATACCATCTATGGTCTCGGTGTTCTCTACCTTCTGTCCTGCAAACACGGATGGAGGATTCTTTATCAATTTCTTCAGTATTCTTTCATTTTTCGATTTAAGGGGCACATTCCGCTGTTTGCCCACTCTCTTTCCATATTTTCGAAAAAGAGCCTCGATCATTTGCCCGAGGCTCTTGTCCATGGCTGCTATCATTTCAGCCACCAAAAGACCGGCATAGATACCATCCTTCTCCGGGAGGTGGTCTCTTATCGCCATACACGCACTCTCTTCCGCACCAAAAATGATTTTCTTTCGTAAGAAGAGATCCGCCAAATACTTGAACCCCACGGGTGTCTTATAAAGACGAAGATCATACTTCCGGGCGATTCTATCCACCAGATGCGTTGTGGCCACGGAACGGGCCACTCCTCCCCTCCAGTTTTTCTCTGTAACGAGGTAATCCAACAGCAAAGAAAGGATCAGATTCTGGACGATGAAGTTTCCTTTATCATCGACCA
>Ga0315545_1004073_pt1 | contig 12209 bp, 11 predicted proteins | sample SalMarSW160210MG_FD_203096 | JGI IMG/M metagenome (GOLD analysis project Ga0315545, IMG submission 203096) | Salt marsh sediment microbial communities from the Plum Island Ecosystem LTER, Massachusetts, United States - Salt Marsh Sediment SW1602-10 ... | reverse complement strand
ACGGTTCAGGCTGGATGGACCTGCACGACCAAAGTCTGGATTTGACTCTCACGGCCCGAGGCCGACGGCTCGCCGGTGCTGAGCCTTCGGTTCTGCAATCACTGACCGAAGGGCTTGGCAGTGCCGTTGTACGCATGGAGGTTAAGGGCAATGTTCACGACCCCGTAGTAACGACACGGACACTTCCGGTCATAGAAGATACGCTGGAAATTCTCGGCACAAAGCCATAAAGAAACTTAAAACCTAAAACTTGGAATTGCGAGTCAAACTAAAATCTGGTTAAATGGTGATTGGTTAAATGGTTAAATAATTACCAGTCACCAATGGATTGGACCCACAAATGAAAAATACAATGCTTGCAAAAGCCAAGAGAACACTTTCCTCGGTGCTGCCTGTTTCGAGTGATAGACGAGGAGAGTGTATCGATTGCGGCGAGTGTTGTAAACTGCCGACGAAATGCCCTTTCCTAAGACACAGGGCGGACGGCAGCAGTTATTGCCGGGTCTACAGGTTTCGTCCTCTGAATTGCAGGAAATATCCGCGAGCGAAATCAGAATTTCTAACGGCAGATACGTGCGGGTTCAGATTTGAAAAGCAACCAGAGCCATCCGCCAGGAAGGGACGTGGGCAGAGGCAGTGATTCAAGGCGGAGGCAATCTTGTTAATGTTGTTGTCTTAACCAGGCGGTGAATTTTTTCAGGCCAGCCTGGATAGTTGTCGATGGACTGTAGCCGAGGTCTTTGATGGCTTTTGTTACGTCGGCGTAGGTGCGCTCGACATCGCCGGGCTGAGGAGGCAGGTATTCCCTGACAGCTTTTTTTCCAAGTGCGTTTTCGATTTCAATGACCAAATCGTTGACACTTACAGGTCTCGACTCGCCGAGGTTATAGATATTAAAGCCGGTGCATTTTCCCATTGCTGCGAGTGTGCCGTCGATTATGTCATCAATATATGTGAAGTCCCGCATCATAGTGCCGTCGCCGTAAATCGGTATGGATTTGCCCTGCTCGATGAGCTTAGCGAATTTGTGAATGGCCAAGTCGGGCCTCTGGCGTGGGCCGTAAACAGTAAAGAACCGCAGGCACATTATCGAGATTCCATAAAGGTGATGGTATGTATGGCAGATAAGTTCGCCAGCCTTTTTGGTAGCGGCATAAGGTGAGATGGGGAAATCGACATTGTCATCCTCGGAAAAGGGCACTTTTTTATTGTTGCCGTAGATACTTGAACTTGAGCCGAAGATAAACCTGTTGATTTTGTGCTTTTTAGCGGCCTCAAGCAAAACCATTGTTCCATTTACATTGACGTCGGCATAGAGCGCAGGTTGGGCAATAGAAGGTCTTACACCGGCCCTGGCAGCGAGGTGTACAACTATCTCAATGCCATCGTTGAACACTCTGTCCATAGCCTGGGCGTCACGAATGTCGGCCTCGACGAGTTGGAAATTTTTGTTTTTGAGGCAGCTTTTTATATTGCGGCGCTTGATTCGTGGGTCGTAGAAGTCGTCGAAATTATCCACGCCGACCACGGTCCAGCCGTCATCGAGGAGTCGCTCACTTAAATGCGAACCAATGAAACCGGCGGCGCCTGTTACCAATACTTTCATATAACCTATGTTTACGCTGAATAAATAATGATTGCTCCGAGGGCCAAACCGACTACAGCCATAACTCGGAGAAGCACAAGCGGTTGTTTTTGCCACCAGTTAATATAGGATTTAACCTTTTCAAGCCCAAGTATGAATATCAACAACCCTGATATTATGAAAAGAATCCCAAAGGCAAATATTACCCAGAACTTGCTGCACTTGTGTGCAGCAAGTAAAAAAACAATCGCCAGCACAAATCTTATCAGTGCTGCAAAATACATACGCCTGCCCTGCTTGAAGAATTCCATTAAGCGTTTCATAATATCGGGCTTAAAAAAATACACGATTGTCATAAAAACGAAAACTATCCCTATAATTCTAATAACGATGTCCATAATATTGCCCCTTTATTTTCTTCCGATACTGTAATATTCGAATCCTGCCTTACTGACCACATCCGGGTCATACAGATTCCTTCCGTCGAAGATAACGGGGTTTTTCAGCCTTGTTTTAATAACTTCAAAGTCTGGGTTTCTGAATTCCTGCCAATCAGTCAGGATAACAAGGGCATCGGCGCCGGTAAGCGCATCGTATCCGTTTTGGAAGGTCTCAATTTTACCATCCAGAACCGCCATTGCCGCTGAAGCCGCTGCGGGGTCATAGGCCTGTATCTTCATTCGGCATTCGAGAAATTTCTTTACGCAGTAAACAGCCGGCGATTCTCTGACGTCGTCGGTTTTCGCCTTAAAGGCGAGTCCCCAGACGGCCAACGTGGTTTTTTCTTGCCGGGGTGCGAAATAATCCGTAACACGCTTTGCAAATCGCTGCTGCTGTTTTATATTCACCTGCTGCACCGATTCAGCTATGGTCATTTCAATCCCGTGCTCGTCGCCGGTGTGAATCAGTGCCCGAATATCTTTCGGGAGACAACTTCCGCCGAAGCCGACGCCAGGAAAGAGAAACGCCCTGCCGATGCGTGAGTCACTTCCGAGGCCCTGTCTGATTAGTTCGATGTCTGCACCGAGTTTCTCACAGAGTGCTGAAATTTCATTCATAAATGAGATTCTCGTTGCGAGCATAACATTTGCTGCATATTTGGTCATTTCGGCAGAGATGGGGTCCATAAATAATATGCGGCTGCCCTTTCGCATAAAGGGGCTGCAAAGCTGCTCCATTGTTGCTCTGACCTGCGGATTATTCGTGCCGATGATTATTCTGTCGGGGCGCATAAAGTCCTCGACGGCGGCACCTTCTTTCAGGAACTCAGGGTTGGAACAATAGTCGAAAGGCACCCGCGTTTTGGATTTTATGATATCGGTTATCTTTTTGGATGTGCCGACAGGAACGGTACTCTTTGTTACAATAATTCGATAGTCCTTAAGATAACCGGCGATATCCGCAGCCACCGAAAGAATCGCTGATATATCGGCTGAGCCATCGGGTACCGAGGGGGTACCGACTGTGAGAAATATGATGAGTGAGTTGTCGACGCCGAATTTCAGGTCGGTTGTAAAGTGGAGCCGTCCGAGCTTTTCATTGTGTTTGACCACCTCGGCCAGGCCCGGCTCATAGATTGGTATACGGCCGTTTTTAAGTCCTGTGATTTTGTCGGCGTCGTTATCGACACAAACGACGTTGTTGCCGGCCTCAGCCAGGCAGGCCGAAGTTACCAGTCCAACATAGCCAATTCCAACAACACAAATTTTCATCCTTCGACTCCTTCCAGCCGCTCAGGATGACCGGTTCGGCTGAGCTCACCGTCGAAGCCCTGAGCGAAGTCGAACGGGCCATTCCAACATCTCCCGTTACTCAAGTGGTAACTGGTAATTGGTTAAACAGTAACTAATTACCATTCACCAGTCACCGATTTACTCAATAGGTTCAATCAAATCAGTATCTATCTCGACGCTTGCGGCCTGCCCGAGCATATCTATCTGCAAGACCAGTCGTGCACCGGTTTTTGTTTTCAGCACAACACCCTGCAGGTCCGCCAATGGTCCAGCCAGAACTCTGCACCGCTGGCCTGCTTTTATGTACTTATGCGGCGTCAGCACAGCTCCGGCTCGGAGGGCCTGTTCAATATCCAGAAGCTCACCAAGCAGTTTTTCCTGGTCTTTGACTTCGATGAGGTTTGCGACACGATTGGTCCGCAGCACTTCCAATCGCTGATTTTCGTTACCGCAAAAAAACAGATAGCCGCTAAAAAGCGGCAGAAGTGAGCGTATTTTTCTGCCCGTCCGGCATGTAACCCTCCAGCTCATCGGCAAAAAGTAGCTGATACCCCTGTTGATAAGGGCGTGAGCAAGGGCTTTTTCGTTTCTGCTTTTTGTGTGCGCAACCCACCACAGGCCTGTAAAATCGGCGATTGATTTCTCGTCGGGCCAGGTAATCAGCGGATTTTCGCTTACCTTCAACAACCCCATCTCTCCCGTTAAATACCAAAGTAATCAGTCAAAACTTTGCAAAAACCTCGGCTTTGAGGCCGGCCCAGGCCTGCCAATGGCTGTTAAAGCAACAGGTGTTTGTAGCCGATTAGTCAAGTCCAGGCGATTAGTTTAGAAGCATACGGCCTAAAAGTCAAAGGAATTGACAATTAACAAATTGACTATTTTAAGGCGACGAACGAAAATAGATGGGAGATTATTGATACGAGAAGGTTAGCAATGGCTAAATCAGTATCCGCCAGCACGAGCCGTTTGAGTGTTTTATTCACCTGTATCGGGCGAAGGGTTTCTCTGCTCAAAAGCTTTCGGAGAGCCGGCAGGCAGTTGAAAATAAATCTTTCACTGCTCGGCACCGATACCAGTGCGTTAAGCTCCGCACTCCAATTGTGCGATAAGAGCTTTTTGGTCAAGCCGACAGAACACGCCGATTATATCAAGCAGCTATTATCGATAGTCAAGGCCAACCGGGTAAAACTGCTGGTGCCGACAGTCGATTTGGACCTGAAGGTTCTGGCGCAGAACAAGGCGAAATTTGCCGCGTTGGACTGCCGAGCGCTCGTCTCAACTCCGGAGGTGGTTGATATTTGCCAGGACAAGAGAAAAACATATCGTTTTCTCGTTAAAAACGGCTTTGATACACCGGCTACGATGAGTATCAGCTCCGCACTATTGAACAACAGACTCAACTGGCCGTGCTTCCTTAAACCCTGGGACGGCTATGCCAGCAGGGGCAACGCCGTGGTGAACAACCGCAGGGAACTGCTGCTGCTTGGAAAAAGAATACCGAATGCCATTTGTCAGGAGCTTGTTAAAGGAATCGAGCATACCTGCGACGTATATGTCGGCTTTGATATGAAAGTGCGATGCGTTGTTCCGCGAAAGCGGATTGAGGTAAGAGCAGGCGAGGTGAGCAAGGGACAGATAGTAAAGAACCATCACATAATAAGCGATAGCACAAGACTTGTCGAGGTGCTTGGAGCGGGGCCGGGCGTTATAACTTTGCAATTGTTTTTAGCCGATGACGGTAAGATAAAATTCATCGAGATAAATCCACGATTCGGAGGCGGTGTGCCGCTTTCAATCAAGGCAGGTGCAAACTTCCCTAAATGGATATTACAGGAGTCCCTCGGGGAAAAACCGAGGATTAAACTCGACGGTTTCAAAGACAAGTTGATTATGCTTCGCTACGACGGCGAGGTTTGGCTGGAAGGTGGTTGATAACAAGAGGATCGAGAAATGATATTCGATAATATAATTGGGCCGAGCAGGCCGATTACGTGGATATTGCGTTTTTGGCCTGTGCTGGCGGCTTCCTTTGTCAGCTCCCTGGCAGCCACCGCACTGTGCAAAAAAATCGCCATAAAATTCGGAATTGTCGACCGGCCCGACGACCTTGTCAAGACGCATAAAAAGCCTATAGCGTATCTGGGTGGTATCGGTATGCTCACCGGCGTAACGGTCGGCATACTGGCGAGTATCGGGCGTCTGCAAGGTGAAGAATCCTCCGGCTTGGCACTGAGATGGCTGCTGGGGATATTGGGCGGTGGGGCAATAGCGTGTTTTGTCGGACTTGCCGACGACCTGTTCGACATAAAACCAAAACAGAAAATCCTCGGTCAGGTTCTCGCCGCCGCTGTTTTGCTATTGGTGGGTGTGGCACCGAACCTGTACCATATTACCAATCTCTTAAATTTGTCACTGTCCCAGAATGTTGAGACCTTGCTGGAAGTTGCGATTGTGATATTTTTCGTACTCGGCGCGACAAATTCATTGAATCTGCTTGACGGACTTGACGGGCTTTGTGCAGGGGTAACGGCAATTATTACCATTGCCATGCTGGTTCTGTCGATACATCTTGCGACGTGGGGATTTAGCAAAGTGGGTGACCCTGTCCGGATTATAATTTGTCTTGCACTGGTGGGTGGGGCGTGCGGTTTTTTACCTTTCAACCGTTACCCTGCCAAGATATTTATGGGTGACGCCGGCAGTATGCTTCTGGGCTTTATGATGGCTGCGCTTATGATTTTGTTTGCCGAGCACATTCCCCGGTGGTGGATGGCATCGATTGTTGTCTTTGGGCTGCCAATTCTTGACACGGCGGTGGCGCTGGTTCGCCGAGTGCTTAACCATAGGCCCCTGTTCGTTTCGGACCGGGGCCATATCTATGACCAGATGATTGACAGAGGAATTCCTTTGAAAAAAACGGTGGCGATTAGTTACTTGCTTGCCGGTGTTTACGCAGTGATTGGTGTGATGATGAGCCAGATAAGAACGAGATATGCTGCGGTTGTGTACATTATCGTTTTTGCAGTCTCGGGTTTGGTTGTGTGGAGAAAAGGCTATCTGAAGATGGAGGGACTGCGGGGGGCTGTTCACAAATAATTGACTATCCGTTATCGATGACAGACTAAACAGTCACTGTCAGGTACTGTGTATCGTCAGCGAAGCACATTGCTCCTTCATATTCAGCAGGGATGAGTAAGCAATCGCCCGCTTTAAATTCGACTTTCACTTCATCAGGCGCGAGGATTGTTCCACCGCCGGTCAAAATAATCAAAGTCTTCATTTGACCGGGCGAAAGGAGCAGCTCGCAATCTTTAGCCTGGTGTCCTTTATCAACCTTGAAGTATTCACAGTCTGCCAGCCGACCGACCGTCGTCACCGAAAGATTGTCGCCGGATGCATCGAAGTGAATGCTCTCCAGTGCCTGCCGTATGTGCAGCGGTCTGGGTTTGCCGCTCTGGTCGACCCTGTTGAAGTCGAAGACACGATAGGTGGTATCGGAGGGCGTTTGAATCTCGGCAATCAGCAGACCCGCTCCGATGCTGTGGGCGGTGCCGCCGGGAAGGAAATGACACTGACCTGCCTCGACAGCTACCTTCGCCAGGAGCTCAGCTACGGTGCCTTTTTTTATCGCCTCGGCAAATTTCTCCTTTGTTACGCCTTTTTTCAGCCCTTTATAAATCACGGCACCAGGCGCAGCCGATATGATATACCAGCATTCGGCCTTAGGTGTGCCTTCACCCAGCCGACGACAGGTCTGCTCGTCGGGGTGGACCTGGACACTCAGGATGTCCTCAGCATCGAGAAATTTAATCAGCAGCGGAAAAGGTCCACAGAATTTTTTATCACCCGTTATTTCTTTTGGATATTTTTTGATTGCCGAGTTAAGAGTCTGGCCAGCCAGTTCACCATTCGCGATTACGGATTTATCATCCGGTAAATCGGCCAGCTCCCAGCTTTCACCGATTTTTTCAAACGGCGGTATATCCTTGTTGAACACTTCTCGAAGCTTCTGTCCGCCCCATATTCGCTTTTTGTAAATCGGTTCAAATTTCAGTGGGTATGGTTTCATACCTTGAGAATTTCGGACCTTATATCGACGTCTGAATAATTTTTTTGGCAGGGACATAAAGATTGCGACTAACCCAGCAAGAAATCCGACTGAAGCTGGGCCGCCCATACAGCCCGGCCGGCCACAGAACGGGCAGACACCCCCTGTTGTTCCACCCAAAGCAACAAACACACCGCCCCACCAAGCGAAGAAACGTAGAACCCCCACCAGTAGCTTTCTAAGTAGCTTCCTGCCCTTCATACTATGATATATTTCCTTACTTCCTTTTTTGTGTTCACTAACCGTCTATGGATTCGAACTAATTCGGTCCAATCTTTGCCAAATCAGCAAAGTCTGCCCTGTATTAATTCGCCGTTTGCGATTACGGATTTATCATCCGGTAAATCGGCCAACTCCCAGCTTTCACCAATTCTTTCAAACGGCGGTATATCCTTGTCGAAGACATCGCGCAGCTTCTGGCTGCCCCATATTCGCTGCTTGAATATCGGCTCAAATTTCAGGGGATATAGTTTCACGGTTTTATTCTAACGACGCAGAAAGCATCTTTCAAGCACAGGATGGGCAAATGCCTTCAAGGCGGATTTGCTGACGCTGAAGTATGAAACCTTTGCCCAGGCCCCTGACAAGCGGAGCGGAAACGCCAACCAGACACCTTGTGGCCCCGCATTTTAGGCAGGTAAAATGTGGATGGCACCGGCTTTGCGTGCAGTTGTGTGCCAGCTCAAAGTGCCAAGCTCTTTCCATCAGGAATGCTTTATGGATAAGTCCTGTCTCGAGGAAGCATTCGAGCACTCGATACACCGTTACTTTGTTCACGCCCCCCTTTTTCATCGCTGTCATAATCTCATCGACCGTTTGTGGCCTTCTCGCACTCAGCAAAACCTCAAGAACCTTTCTTCTCGGGCCCGTTCGCTTTAATTTCACCGAACCTAACAGATTGTCGATGCTCTCTTTTACTTTTAACTTCATCTTCTTTCCTCCCGATACTAACGTGCGTGATTACGATGCCCACCGCCGCAAAAAATACATTGCTCACCATCAGTTTTTACAAGCAGCATTGGGAAAATTATGTCGCTGAAACAACACGGTAGCCATACAGCTATAAAAAGAACAATGAAACAGCCCAGCATCAGCACCGCCGTCAAGGGGTGGGGCGTGTTCATCATAATATGTGCCGACGACGCCCACGTGCTTATCAAAATATGAAAGGCGTGTGGCAGCTTCGACCTCGGCAAAAAATACGCAATCAGTACCCCCAACAAAGCCGCAGGATTTACTATGTACCATTCTTCAATGAATCCGAGATGCAACTCCTTCTCGTTGTGCTCCTCGTGTTTCTCGTGCTCCTCGCCAGCCTGAACTTCGTGCATGTGAGAATGAACCGCCGACTCCATCGGAACCACTACTCCGAGTATCTCCTCGCCAAAAAACGGGAGTATCGAATCGCTCAAGGTCGCTATGCCTATCGACCCGAAATACCCCACAATCAGCACGACTAAAAACCCTTTCGTCTTCTCGTGCAGTCGAAACAATGAAGCTGTAACCATCGCGCTAAGCACAACATGTACCGGGTGAAAAATATAAAACAGCCGGTAGCTTGCCTGATGACTTATGTTTCTAAACAGCAGCATCAACACTATCCCTGTAAATGCACCGAACAAGGTAAATGGTGAGTGGGCTTTCAGCTCGATAAGGACCTGTTTTATTCTGCCTGATACTGACATCTTTATAGCACCTCAATTTCTCAATATTTGCCCGCAAAATCTTTTCCGAGACGACATCGGGCTCCAGACTCCGCTTGGGGACACCTGACGGCGGTGCGGGAAACGACACCACAGGTGTCTGACCTCGCCGGTAATTATATCTAAATGCAACTAAGTTGCAAATAGCTTTTGGCTGTTTTTTCACTTTCATCAGCAACCCGCCGCCTGTTACACAGACTGAGAAAAGCGTAAATTGCTGTCCCACAGATGAGAAAGCCGTTGCAGATTCAGGCCTAAACGGGTAAATTGATGCTTCACTTTGCCGCCAGGGACTAAATTATTGCGGGCCGGGTAAGATAGGTATAGGATAAATGCAAATTATAAGAACAGAAACAGACCTCGAGAAAATCAAAGCAGGGCCTGTGCTTACCATCGGCAATTTCGATGGCGTTCACATCGGGCATCAGGCGATTCTATCTGCCGCCAAACGCATCGCAGAACAAAAACAAACAGAATTGATTGTGATGACGTTTCAGCCACATCCGCTTAGTGTCCTGAATCCGGAAAAAGCACACGGTGCCCTTACACCGCCTGTGTTGAAAGAGCGTCTTCTCGCTGAGCTTGGCGCAGGGATACTGTTCGTAGTGAAAAGCGAGCCGGGGCTTCTGAATCTCAAAGCAGAGGATTTTGCAGAACGGTTCATTGTCAGAGGAATTCGGCCAAGCGTTGTTGTTGAGGGTGAGGATTTTAACTTCGGCTACGGACGAACAGGTTCCGTGCATACACTACAAAAGCTCACAGAGGCAAAAGGCATCGAGGTAATTATAGTCGGGCCAAAAAAGGCCAAACTGGCTGGCGGCCAAACAGTTGAGGTATCGAGCACGGTGGTTCGCGATATGGTGACAAAAGGTAAAGTAGCGGACGCGGCTGTTTTGTTAGGCAGACCCTATCGACTTATCGGCAGTATCGTGCCCGGCCGAGGTAAAGGAAAACGATTAGGCTTTCCGACACTGAATTTGGAAAAGCCGCAGCAGATTGTCCCTGCGGAAGGTGTTTACGCCGGCACCGTCGAAGTTGCAGAAAGTATCGAAGAGGTTTGCAGCGCAAAAGAAAGATTGCCTGCTGTTTTCAGTATCGGCCGGGCAACTACCCATGGAGCGGGTCAACCCTTACTTATAGAAGCACACCTGCTGGTTGATAATGCCGAGCGGTTTACCGGCCGATGGATGGCTATGGACTTTATTGAAAGAATCCGCAGCCAGCAAAGGTTCGAGACCGAGAAGAAGCTTTCTGAACAAATCGCAAAAGACTGCGAAAAAGCAAATGAAATTTTAGCCACAAAAAAGGAATAATTATGGATTTTCAAAAAGCGGTTGAGTTGATAAATAAATCCAGTGATGTTTTGCTGACGACGCATACACGGTCGGACGGCGATGCGTGCGGATGTATGGCGGCGATTCGTGAGGTGCTGACCAGCCTCGGTAAAAACGTGAGGATATTACTACTGTCGGAATTGCCGACGTGGTACGAGTTTTTATTCGAGCAAAAGCCGGAAATCTTCAGCGAAAAAACAAAAATAAATTCCGATTTAATCGTTATAGTTGATACCAATACTTACAACCAACTGCCGAAATTCGACAAATATCTAAAACAGTCGGACAAATCGGTTCTGGTAATAGACCATCACGTAACCCCCGAGTCTTCTGTCGAAGACAGAATCGAGGGCGATGTTTCGCTTGTTGACAGTTCTGCTGCGGCCACAGCACTGATTGTTTTTGATTTGTTGAAATACGCCGACTGGCCCATTACGAAAAAGACAGCAGAAGCGCTTTTCGTAGGGGTCGCCACCGATACGGGCTGGTTTCAGTTTGATAATACCGACAGCAGAGCGGTCAGAGTTTGTCCCGAGCTGATTGAAGCCGGTGTAAACCCTTCACGAATGTATCGCGATTTATATCAAAACTTCTCACCGCAGCGATTCAAGCTGATGGTCGCGATGCTCAATACGCTCGAACTGCATCTTGATGGACGTTTTGCAGTGCAGCATTTAACACAGGCCGATTTCAAGCAGGCCGGTGCCAAACATAGTGATACGGAAAATTTAATCGATGAGTGCCGGCGGATAAGCAGTGTGGAGGCAGCGGCTTTGTTTGTGGAATTGGCTGACGGGCAAATAAAAGTTTCGCTGCGGAGCAGAGGTGCCATCGACGTTCGCAAAATCGCCGAGAGGTTCGGCGGCGGCGGCCACAAAATGGCCGCAGGCGCCCACCTGCCCGGGCCAATTGAAAACGCAAAAAAGCTTATTTTCGATGCCGTGGCGGAACAGTTCGAGCAGACCACCTAAACCAGCTTCCGGCACAGAGACTTAATCTATTGTTCGCCCGTCTCGCCTTCGGCTTGCCGAGGCGGGTCCGCCTTTAGGCGAGACCTCGCTAAAGGGGGGCAGGTTTTTGCCCAATGAAGTGCCAGGGCCTTCAGGTCAGCCAAATCGACGGTGCCGTTGCTGGTAACGTCGCCTTTAAGAGGGCCCTGCTGCAAATATCCCTGCGCCCATAAACAATAGTCTTTGAAGTCGATTTTGCCGTCGGTGTAAATATCAACCTCACTACAGTCATAGCAAGTCTTAAGCCACCGGCCGCAAAAGGCAGCCAGGTCACGCTGGTCGATTTTGTTATCGTCAACTAAATCCGTCTTTAGTGGATTTTGGTCTTTGAGCCATTCTTCAGCTAAGATGCAATAATCGCCGAAATTGACAATCCAATCGCCGGTAAAGTCGGCGCAGGGCATTGCCGGGCCGATGTCGGCAAAGATGCCGTAGCCTGAGCCGTCCTGTCCGCAGCTCTGCCAGGCCGCGACAAACTCACCGGTTTCTTCTATCGCTACAACAGGGTACTCCTGTTCACCAACCACATAGGTATTAACCTGGAACTCATCGCCAATCGGATTGCTGGAACTGTCAAACCGCCGGCCGAGTATGTTTCCTTCACCGCTGCCCGGCGTGTTACTATCCCAGACAATTACAAACTGACGTTTACTGTTGATTGCAGCCTTTGGATATCGCTGCATACCGGCAGTGGTGACATTAACACGAAACTGCTCGCAGAGCGGCAAGCCGTTAA
>Ga0315545_1004072_pt1 | contig 12211 bp, 9 predicted proteins | sample SalMarSW160210MG_FD_203096 | JGI IMG/M metagenome (GOLD analysis project Ga0315545, IMG submission 203096) | Salt marsh sediment microbial communities from the Plum Island Ecosystem LTER, Massachusetts, United States - Salt Marsh Sediment SW1602-10 ... | reverse complement strand
TGCCTAACTGGCGCTGGGTTATAGCACACTTTATACTGGAGTAGACATATTCTATAGGGTCTTCAATAGTAACTACGTGGCGGCTTTCATTGTTGTTCAAGTGGTTAATCATAGCTGCCAGGGTAGTGGTTTTACCACTGCCGGTAGGTCCGGTAACTATTACCAGCCCTCTCTGCTTTAAGACAAGCTGCTTACACATATCGGGCAACTCAAGTTCTTCTACGGTGGGGACTTTTGGTGGCAACAGGCGTATGGCGAGGCTGACAGCCCCGCGTTGCTGGGCAGCATTACACCGCAGATGACCAATACCAGGTAGGATATAGCTAAAATCAAGCTCCAAATGCTTGCTGAAATCTTCCCTTTGCTCGGGAGTGGTTATCTGGAGAAAAGCCTGATTTATCTCGTCGCTAGTTAGCGGCGTGGCACTATCTATCGCCTTTAGGGAGCCATCAATGCGCAGCAATGGCGGGCTGGAGACAACCAAGTGCAAATCAGAGGCAGCCTTTGATTTGGTGGCATATAATAATGCAAAAATATCCACTTCTACACCTCTCTATTTGAGTAGAAACTCAAATTCAAACCCTGTGATTTTCCCCTCTTCCTCTATAGCTTCTATAGATGAGATAATCACCGCAGCAAACCTGTCGCCGGTTCTTAAATCTCTAGCATATTTGAAAATGCTATACTCGTCTGGGGATATGCCGCTTACCGTTACGGTATCGACTGTATGATTAATTCCGGTCAGGTCTGCTTTCCCGGGCAGCAGGCTTACTATCTGGCTCAAATCTCTGTTAACCTCGTCACGAACTTCTCCCAAAGAGGTAAATGTAGTATCAAAAATATTGGTAGTGGATTCTAGTGCCGTAATCTGCGGCGTTATATCCACAATCTGTTGCTGCAGTATCGCTATTTGATCATTCTCTTGTTCAAGAAGCCTCTCAATGGGTGCTATTTCCGAACGCAATGTGCTGGTATAAGAAGCCTTGTTGTAAACGAGAAATCCCATATAGAGGAGTATGCCAATACCGATGATGAGAGCAATTGGGACAACGATGTTTGGTAAACGGACAGCCTTGGGCAGGTAAATCTCAGGCAGGGTGTTAAGATTCACCAGTGAAAAGTTAGCTTCCCCTTTTTCGGGCAATAGCTCCTTGAGTGCCAGCCCTATGTTGACCATAAATTCGTTCGGGTCAAATGCCGCAGGGGATTCTACCGGCGATGGCAATACTGACACTGGGCGCTCCAACTTGCCAGCCAGTGATTTCCAGCTATCCGGTGCCTGTGCCAGGTCACCGCAAACAAACATAGGCACAGTTGCATCTAGAGGCGCTTCCTGGTGGCCGGAATCGTAGAAGGCGATAGTTCTATCAATCTCTTCAGTGATGGTGGGTAGCTTTTCTGATAACGATTCAGCCTCGCTGGGTAAAGATAGCCTGCGGATTAGCTGGGGAACCCTATCGACCATCACCATAATGTCGAGGTGGTCTAACCTGGCATTTACAATAATAGACCGGGGTTCATTCACGGTCCGGCACAAGGCTAGAGGAGCTAGATCCATAATATATGGCTGAAGACCTGCCTGGTGCAGCGTCTGGTACAAAGCGTCAGCTATATTGCGGGGGAAAGCGGTTAAGAAAACAAGTGTTTCTCCCATGGTGGTAGGAAGCGACTGGTATGAAAGGTAGACCTCATCTAAAGGTACAGGTATCACCCTTCTCGCTTCACGCTTTACCGCCTCAGGCAATACCGCATCAGGCAGCTCGGGGAGGGCTACTATACGGTATACCGAGTTGTGCCCACTTATACCGGCGACGACCTTCCCCATGCCCACTTTCCCTAGCTTAAATAGCTCCTTGAGCTTTTCCGCTACTTGAGCTTGGTCAAGGATGAGCCCCTGGCTGACCAGACCTGGCTCCAGAGGTAAGCTAGCCCACTTTTCTACTCGCCTGCCCCCCATTACCAGTAGGCTAGCAGCGTCATCTCTAATGAGTAATGTAGTAACTTTCTTAGCCATAGTTATTCACCTTTAAAACTATAAATAGTTAACCTGATGGTAGCCGTTGGCTCTTCCTTCTTGTCAGGTTCGGGAACTTTCATATTTACCATTTCCACGGTAGCAGTGGTGAAATACCTACCTGTGGCTATGATATTAATAAAGGCTAGCATATCCGTTACCTTACCCCGCACCTCTATTTCAAAATTGGTAATGGAGTAGGTAATAATATCCTCCACCAATCTGTCGTGCGGCTCTGACGCAGTGAGGCTGACTATTTCCAGGTTGCAATCATGAGCACTCATAAATAATTCCTCGTCGTATTCAATGCTCTTCACTGCGTCGGGGAATTTTGCCTTACTGCGGCTAAGCGATAATGTGGCTTCACTTAGTTGGCTTTCCAGGGGGGTCAGTTGGCTTTCCAAATCCTCCCTTTCAGAAACAAGTTGGGGCAGGAGAGTTTGAGACGTAGACAAGCTCTCCTCTAACTTTTTCTGCTCGCCAGCCTGCTGAGAATTGAATATAAGCAGGGCAATGATGGCGATAATGAAAAAACCAGTACCCAGAATAGACCAAGCTGTCTTACTTAACCTCATTTTTTTAACCGCTCCATCAAATTATTAAACAAAAGCTTTTACCCCCTTACCAGGTAGGTAACGGTGCCCCCGGTGATGGTTTCACTACGGAAGGATAGAATGATATAGATGAAATTAAAAAGTTCTGCGCCAGTGGGGTCTGGGCTTGCATAGTTGAGCATTACCTCAGCCGAAGAATCCCCCGGCTTGAGAAGACCGTCGCTTGGCGGGTCTCCCCAGGGAACGTGAAAGGTATCAATATCTATGCCATCCGCGGTAATCTCGAGGGACTTAGAATTCCAGACATTGTTAGGACTGCTGGCGTTATTTGGCATACGCGGGGTGTACGAGGTTGGTGCAAGTTCAATGCCATCCCAGAGCTTATAGATGTCAGGTATTTGATCGCCAGGAACGTTCGGCGCATTAATTGCTATGAAATCACCAGAGTAGCAGCCATCGCCATCGCCAACAAAGCAGGTAATCTGAGCGGCATTGACCTCGCCGACAATCGGGTCCGGGACGAGGAAGCCACCGATGGAAAACTTCAGTCCGTCAGTGTGAGGGGCAATATAATAAAAGGTATCAAAGAGGTAGAGTTGGTGTCTTTGGGTCTCGGGGCTGGAGTAGATGATTATCAGCGACCAGCCGGCATAGGACCATTGGGAACCAGTATCCCCATATATGTCGCCGACGGTGTAGGTTCCATTGCCGGTGCGCTTCGCCCCATCGCCTAGGTTAGAAAACGCCTGCACCAGTCCAGTTACATCCTTAAAACAGGAGTAGGAAAAGCCCTGGGGGCCACTCATTGGGTCGAAGTTTTCCAGAACTTGCCACTTGTCGGCAGTTATCTTTTCATAACCTTGGGTCGGCACTGTTGGATTGCCAAATTCATCTTCGGCAAAGTAGACCTGGTTGCCGTTTATCTTAAAGATAGCTGAAATATCAGCTATTATGTCTGACTGTGTCCAGATTCTAATATTATCAATATAGGCAGACTCAAGATTCGAGCCCGACCCTTCATTAAAGCCATCCAGGTAAAACCTTATCTTGAAGTTCTCGGTTAGATATTCATCTTCAATAGTATAGCTGAAAGTACTTGGAGGATTATTACCGCAAAAGGCGGTGTGCCATTCACCCCCGCCTGACTCATTATAAAATTGAAACATAAGGCAATCCTTGTTTGCTCCGCTACCTTCTAAGTTTCCTGATTCGGATTGATTCCATGTAATCACGGTGGAACCGGACGGGGCTGATCTTAAATCTACAATGTCCAGCATGGTAAGATATCTATCGGATTCACTGCCATAGTGATGCCCACTAAATTGCGAGGGTGCCCACACCGGGTAAAGTCCCCAGTCGTCACTGGTATCCCCATCCCACTTATTGAAGTTGGAACAATCGTCCCAGAATAGTGTTGCCACCGGAGCTTCTTCCACCCAGCCTGACCAGTAAAGATAGGCAGCATCTACTTGGGCGCTAGATGGGATATCACTAGCCGCGGCATTACTATCATCAAGTAGTTCGTAACGGATATCCAACGGATTGTAGCCATGCCCAGTACCTTCTATCATCAGGCTATTGCCGATAGCCCGGTAGTCTCCGGATATGGCGGAGCCCAGTTCCCGTAGCTCACTTTTGATGGCATAGGCGTCAATAATAGTGCCGTTCTCGCCGTCGCCATCGGCGTCGGCCGTGGATTCAATATGATAGACTTTGACATCAGCATCCCAGGTATAAGGAATATCACCAACCCCGCTGGTTGTTATCCAGGAGAGCGCTTCGGGGCTTCGGTCCGGCTGACTGGGGATAAATTTGAAGTTGATAATACTGGTCATGGGAAAGTCAAACTCGCTGGCACCGGGGAGGTCGGTAAAGTAAACGGTTTCCAAGAAAGTCCAGACCACGGCTTCACCACCACAGTGGGGAGTGATTTCCCGATAGTAGCTCTTACTGTTAGCATCCAGCCAGGTCTCAAGGTTGCACTCACCCGTTTCATCATAGCTAAAGCCGGGTGGCAGCCATACCCCTATCTTACTTACTACCAGGGGAGCATCAGACTCGTCTTTGTAATAGTATATCTTGATTTGCTGGGTTAATTCCTCAGAGACATTACCGGCTATTATCAGCTTGCCTGCCCCAATTAGCTGCCTGGCATAATCAGGGCTTTCTGGTTTGTCTAGACCCAGGGGAATCCAAACGTTTTCTATACTAACATATACATCTATGTCATTTATCACTACGGGATAGGAATCAGGATATTTATATTTAGTAGTGTAGTTATAGGTGTCATAACTACTGAATAAGTCGTCTAGATGGTTATATTTTATCTGCCATAAGCCATCCTCAACCCCGCCATCAGCGGCATAAAACTCATCGGCTATCTTCGTGTATAACTGACCAATTTTAAGCCCGGAGCTCGTATAGGTGAGGAGGGGAGCAATGATAAGACCGCCCACAGCCATTAGAATCAGGACTATAGGCAGGGCCTGTCCCTCCGCATTCCTTATCAGTTTATTTAGTATCTTTTTCATCATCTTATTATCCAATATTTGTTTATTATATGCCGGGTCTGGGGATAGCTTCATATACCCTGGTCTCGATTACTCGCTGTGAGCCAATGCCTACGATGGCGGTTATTGTGAAAGAGAGCGAATAATCATCATCGTTGTCAGGTGGGTTAAGAAAAGTTTTAAGCTCGTCGGTTTCAGGGTCAATACTAATAATGTGCTCAAACACAAGGGTTCCGTTTGGCTCCTCATTAATGTATTCCTCTCGTTGGAGTCTATTGTCTGCTATGCTGTAAACAATCTGATACATATCATTGTTCTCCCACTTAGTCCAGGTCAGGGTAAGCGGGAAGCCATCATCGTCCTCGGTCCGGTCCACAGTTTGAGCCATCCCAGCATCTAGGCTGATCTGACGGCCAGCGTCCTGCGCCCGGCTGATGGCGTCGATATGGTTATTGGAGCGGGCTTCACCATCAAACACCTGGAAAAGAACCATAGTAACGGTGCTAACGATGATGCCAGTAATAGCTAGAGCTATCAGCACCTCCATCAGGGTAAAGCCCTTCTGGTTTCTATTTATTAGTCCAAGCCGGTGAAACATCATCGTGCTGTCTTATAACCCTCCAAGTTGATTATTGTATCATCATCAAGATACTTGATGGTTACTATTATCTGCTGAAGCCCATCATCGCTGCTAGTGCCATCGTTTTGTGGGTCCAGTCGGTAAGCATTGACATTGACAGTAAAGCCGGTATAGCCGTTGGGGAGAGTATGCGGCTTATCAAAATCCCACCAATCGGGCAGAGACTCTTCTGGCCAGTCCGACGGCAATGGAAGCTCATAAGACCAATCAGCACAACTGTAATCCTGGCTCTTGACGTATTCCATTTCGCTTCTAGCCAGGCTTTCAGAAGTGGCTTGCTCATCAGCAACAACGACCGACTTGGAGGCAGTAGCCAAAGCGCCAAGAAAGGCGATGCCAATTACGCCCAAGATCGCTAGCGCTATTATCACCTCAACTAAGGTGAAGCCTTTTTCTTTTCTCATCGACCTTAGCATCTAAAAACCCACCTGCCCATAGATAGAATACATAGCTGAAACCATAGATATAGCAATAAAAGCAACCATTAAGCCTATGAATATGGTTATAGCTGGTTGAATAAGCCCCACCGCGAAGCTAGTCCTGTCATCAGCCTCAACCTCATAGGTCTGAGCTACGGTAGCTAGCGTGTTATCAAGGTTACCGGTTTCCTCGCCAACTCCAGCCATCTGCACCATCAAAGGTAAGAAGATTTTCCTCTTTCCCATAGGTTTGGATAAGCCTTCGCCTCTAATCAACCCCTGCTGAACCTCAGTCAGAGCGTTGGCCATAATCTTATTATTAGTGCCGTGGATAGCCTGAGCCATGACTTCGGGTAAGGGCAAGCCGACTTTGAACAGGAGCGATATAGTCCGGCAACAGCGGGAAAGCTCGCTAAGTTGGTTAATTCGCCCAACTACGGGTAAAGTGAGTTGTAATTTATCCCACTGATATTTCCCGGCTGGCGTTCTGATATACAAGTAACCTACAACAACAACTGCTACTAGCGCTATCAGAACATAAAGCCCGTAATTGAGAAGCCATTCAGATGCGCTCATAAGTATCACCGTTGCTGTAGGTAGATTAGCTCCGAGTGTAGAGTATAGTCTGGTAAAGGCGGGCAGAACAAAGGCGACAAGCAGGCTTATCACCACCACAGCTACAATGGCAACGATAATGGGGTAGGTTAGGGCATTTTTAACCTTCTTTTCGGTGGTAGTTCCTCTCTCCAGATAGTCAGCCATTTGTCTTAGCACTATTTCCATATTACCGGCCTGCTCGCCGGCAGATATTGTCCGATGGAAGAGTTCAGGGAAGGCCCGTGGGTGTTTACTTAGGGCTGCTGATAGCGAACTTCCACCGCGAATGTCAGAGGCTACCTCGCCAAGCACTCCTTGCAGGGTGCGATTTGTTACCTGGCTTTGTAGTAGCTCTAAAGAGGTAACAATATCAGTGCCAGATTCAAGGAGCAAAGCTAGCTGGCGGGAGAACATTACTATTTCTCTCGTCTTTACCCGTGTGAAGCGGGATAACAGCTTTTCCTTATTTAAAAAGGGAATTACTTCCTTCAGGCTAATTGTTTGATAGCCGCCATAATTGAGCAAGTTGGTGGCTGCTTCTTCGCTGGTAGCCGAAAGCCTGCCTCTGACCACTCGTTTATCTTCAGTATAGGCTACATATTCATAATCCATTTTTAACCCCCAAAGCCACTAGTCTGCAGAGTAGGCATTACGCAGCACTTCAGACGGCGTGGTGATACCCTCCTTTACCTTACGCATACCATCGTTCATCATGGTTACCATGCCCTCCTTAAGTGCCTGAGCGCGAATCTGGCTGCTGCTAGCCTGGCTGGTGAGCATTGTCCTTATGGTGTCGCTCATAGATAGAATCTCGAAGATTCCGGTTCGGCCCAGATAGCCGGCATAAGCACATGACTTGCAGCCAGTGCCGTATTGGAATTCAGTCTTCTTCTCCCCGATTTCCTTTTGGTAAGCCATCTGCTCCACCACCGGCGCCTCAATAAGATGGCTACAATCAGGACAGGTGCGGCGCACCATCCGCTGAGCGACAACGCCGATAACCGCTGAGGCTATCAAGAAGGGCTCTACGCCCAGGTCAAGGAGGCGAGAGAGCACACCAGTGGCATCGCTAGCATGGACAGAAGATAGCATCAGATGGCCGGTCAGAGCGGCTTGAACCGCTATGTTAGCTGTTTCAGCATCGCGTATCTCACCGACCATTATTATGTCGGGGTCAAGGCGAAGTATGGACCTCAAGCCAGTGGCAAAGGTAATGCCAGCTTGAGGATTAACCTGAATCTGATTAATATCCTTAAACCGATACTCCGCCGGGTCTTCAATGGTGACGATGTTTCTCTCCAGGCAGTCAAGAGAATTGATTGAGGCATATAGGGTGGTAGTCTTACCAGCGCCGGTAGGGCCGCTGATAAGAATCATGCCATAGGGAATCTTGAGCAAGTTCTCATACCTTGCCATACTATCAGGTAGCATGCCGAGCTCAGGTAATCCTAGAGTAGCCACTGACTTGTCCAAAAGGCGCAGCTCTGCCATCTCGCCATTAACCGTGGGGGCAGTAGCTACTCTGATATCTATTTGCCGCCCTTTAGCCTCAGTAGAGAACTGGCCATCTTGGGCACGATGACGGTCGGCAATATTCATATCGGCCAGGATTTTGATTCGGGAAACGAGGGCTAAATGTATGTTCAGCGGCAGAGACATCATATCCTGAAGGGTACCATCAATACGGTAGCGTATCCTCAATCTGTCCTCTTCAGGCTCAATGTGGACATCAGAGGAGCGGGCTTTGACTGCTTCTTCAACGATAAGGCTGAGAGCTTGAGCCAGAGGGGCATCAGTATCGGCAGTAATGGCCAGCCTCTCGTCACTTGCATCACCAGAGATGGTTATACGGGAAAGCTGCTTTTCAATCTCGCCATAGCCTTTATAGTTGAAGTCGATAGCCTCTCGGACTTCCGTGGCATTGGCAGCTATAGGTTTAATCCTCATCCGGCTCAGGGCGGAGAAGGCCTCCAGGGCAAAGATGTCAGTCGGGTCTGCCATAGCTACCTGTAATGTGTTGCCAGATACAGACAGGGGTATGGCATTGTACCTTCTCGCCATCACCTCAGGAATTAATTGCAATGCTTCAGTCTGAATCGCATGCCTCAAATGTTTGGCTTTAGGCTTAGCCTCCGTAGCCTTTGCCTTTTCTGCTTTAGTTAGCTTCTCCTCTTCCGCTTTAGTTAGCTTCTCCTCTTCCGCCTTAGTTAGCTTCTCCTCTTCCGCTTTAGTCAGCTTCTCCTCTTCCGCTTTAGTTAGCTTCTCCTCTTCCGCTTTAATTAGCTTCTCCTCTTCCGCTTTAGTTGGTTTCTCTTCTTCTGCTTTAGTCAGCTTCTCCTCTTCCGCTTTAGTTAGCTTTTCCTCTTCTGCTTTAGTCAGCTTCTCCTCTTCCGCTTTAGTTAGCTTTTCCTCTTCTGCTTTAGTTGGTTTCTCTTCTTCTGCTTTAGTCAGCTTCTCTTCTTCTGCTTTAGTCAGCTTCTCCTCTTCCGCTTTAGTTAGCTTTTCCTCTTCTGCTTTAGTTAGCTTCTCTTCTTCCGCTTTAATTAGCTTCTCCTCTGGTAGGGTGGACTTTTCTTTGGTCGGCTCGGGTTGGGAAGCGATTTTTTGATCTGGTTCAAAGATCTTTATCCGCTGTTGATGAGCAAATTTCTGTGCTTCAGGGCTAAGCTGCAGCGGTGCAACAATGATTTTATCATCAATGCCAACCTCGTAGGCTTTGGTATCAAATAAGGCCACCTTTTCCAGACCTATCTCCTTTTCATTTTCCCCATTTAGGAAATCTATACCCAGGCTGTGCCCAACACCGTCAATGTCAGTATAAGCCAATATATCAAAGGTATATTCAACTCCTGACCTGCCTCGAACTTTAGCTTTTTCCTCGACCCTATAGCCTCGATCGGCTAAAGATTCTATTAATTGTTCCTTTGTCCCAAATCTAAAGGGCTCCTTTGGCTTAACTTGTGGCTTAGGCTTCAGGCTTAATAATGACTCTATTTGTTCTTCATTAATGACCTTTATTCGCTGCTTTTCAGCCAGCTCTTTTGCTTCCTGACTAAGCTCGGGGATGGCAATGAAAATCCTTTCCTGAATGCCGGCATCATAGGCTTTGTTGGCAAAGCTGAAGACAGTGCCCGCCTCTGTATCACTGTTACCTCCAGCAGTGATGCAGATAGCAATAGTGTGGGTGGCAAAGCCGTCGTCCTTTTGAGCCAGCATGTCAAAGGTATGCTCAACCCCTGACTTCCCCAGAAGTTTAGCCCCCTCGGTTATCTCATAGCCCTGCTTCTCCAGATACTCCTTAACCTGAGACTTTAGTTCCGGGCCGATTTCTACTTGACGCACTTTATACTCTCCCTAAAAGCTTGCTGAAATACCTATCATGGTTTTTCCCGGGCTAAAAGCCAGCCATTGCGCATGGCTAGGGCAACAGCGTGGGCTCTATCATTGGCATTTAGTTTACGAAGAATGGAGCTAACATGGTTCTTGATTGTTTGCTCACTGATGTCCAGGATATAGGCGATTTGCTTGTTTGAGTTGCCCTGGGAGATATAGTTTAGAATCTGTGCCTCCCTGTTGGTGAGGGGTGCAGCCACGGCTTCAATACCTTTTCCTATTGATGCTAGGTCCTGAAATTGCTTTAATACGTGCTTGGCAACCGTGGGTCTAGTTGTAAGGCTTTCATTGATGGGGTATTCACCGTTTTTGGCTCGTCTTACGGTGCTAATTAGTTCTTCGGCAGAAGCCTTCTTATTCAAGCAGGCTACGGCTGCGGTTTTAATAACCTCGAAAAGCTCCTCGTCATCGGGGTTGGGGCTTAGCATTATTACTTTGGTATTTGGGTAGAGTCGGGCAATTTTTCTACTCAGTTCAAGCCCGCTGAGAGTGGCTAGGTCAGTGCCTAATAAGGCAACATCGGGGAGATTGGCTTCAATTAGCTCTAATGGTTCCTGAGTCGGGTCACATTCTAATATTTCGAAGTCAGGCTGTTGAGACAGTACCTGGCGCACGCCCGCCCTGAAAAATGCTTGCTCATCAATTATCATTACCGTGATTTTATCCACTCCATTACCTCCTGATTAGACCTTATACCTTGTAGTTGACCAACACCTTATCATCACCTATAGAGCTTGGTTTGTCAGGGGGGGGTTCCTCATCTCTCACCTTCGCTGTTCTTGATTCTTGTGAAATGAAGCTAGCAATATCTTCCTGTTGGAATCTCCGGTCACCCCGGGCGCCGATGCGGTATGTCTTTAGCATTCCCTGATTACTCCATCGCCTTACGGTGTTAATATGTACATTAAGCAGGCGGGCTACATCGCTTGTCGTCAGCATAGGGTCAATTTTTTTAGGGTTTGCCATAGTTTACTTCCTCCCTCAGGCTACCTTAAACTTACATCTAACTACTGTACTTTATCTTAACTTTCTCCCTCAGACTACCTTAAACTTACATCTAACAACTATACCTTATCTTACTTCCTAGCACAACCACCCAAATGGGTCAATTTTAGTAGCGGATAGTACTGGGAAAAAAGTCCTAGTGATTGACAAGGCTTTTACCAGTCTCTATACTGAGATAGCGAATGTTTATTATAGGGCGCTGGTTTAGCCATATTTGTGGCAAGGACAGCTAGGTTCAAAAGTAGGCAGGGGACGAAATGGTAAGATGTCCTAATTGTGGTCAAAAAACTGAAGGCGACTTTTGCCAGTGGTGCGGCTATCCCGTAATGGGGGGTGGCCCGGTTAAGGGACAAAAGGCGAAGCGGGAAGCCAGGGAAGCTGAGGAGAGAGCAAAGCGAGAGGCTAAGGAGAGAGCAGAGCGGGAAGCCAAAGAAGCCAAGGAAGCTGAGGAGAGAGCAAGGAGAGAAGCCAAAGAAGCTGCGGAGAGAATAAGGCGAGCAGCCAAGGAGGCTGAGGAGAGAGCGAAGCAGGAAGCCAAGGAAGCCAAAGAAGCTGCGGAGAGAGCAAAGCGGGAAGCCAAGGAGAGAGCAGAGCGGGAAGCCAAAGAAGCCAAAGAAGCTGCGGAGAGAGTAAGGAGAGAAGCCAAGGAAGCCAAGGAGAGAGCAGAGCAGGAAGCCAGGGAAGCCAAAGAGGCTAAGGAGAAAGAGAAACGGGAAACCAAAGAGGCTGAGGAAAGAGCGAAGCAGGAAGCCAAAGAGGCTAAGGAGAGAGCGAAGCAGGAAGCCAGGGAAGCCAAAGAGGCTAAGGAGAAAGAGAAACGGGAAGCCAGGGAAGCTAAAGAAGCTGAGGAGAGAGCAAAGAGAGAAGCCAGGGAAGCTAAAGAGGCTAAGGAGAGAGCGAAGCAGGAAGCCAAGGAAGCCAAAGAGGCTGAGGAGAAAGAGAAACGGGAAGTCAAGGAAGCCAAAGAGGCTGAGGAGAAAGAGAAACGGGGAGCCAAGGAAGCCAAAGAGGCTGAGGAGAAAGAGAAACGGGGAGCCAAGGAAGCCAAAGAGGCTGAGGAGAAAGAGAAACGGGGAGCC
>Ga0315545_1004070_pt1 | contig 12212 bp, 16 predicted proteins | sample SalMarSW160210MG_FD_203096 | JGI IMG/M metagenome (GOLD analysis project Ga0315545, IMG submission 203096) | Salt marsh sediment microbial communities from the Plum Island Ecosystem LTER, Massachusetts, United States - Salt Marsh Sediment SW1602-10 ... | reverse complement strand
TTGTTATTGATAGCGTACGGGCTGGTGCCAGTGGATACCTCATGAAAGATGCTTCACGCGACCTCCTCTGTCACGCTGTTCGGGCTGTCACCAGCGGTGGCAGCCTGATCAAAAGCTCCCTGTTACGGGAGGCAATGGCCGATACGCATAAAGCCTCATCCCATGATAGCGAGCGTTCGGTAGCACCTATGGTTGGATCCGAACCGCTGACTGCGCGAGAGCGAGAAGTCTTGCGACTGCTTGTCGACGGGTACACAAACAAAGCAATAGCCCATGAGCTTTACATTGCTGAGGAAACCGCGAAGAAGCATGTGCAGAGTATTATCTCTAAGCTGGGAGCCTCGGATCGGACTCAAGCTGCGGTCAGAGCTGTACGTAGCGGCTTACTTGAGACAGAGTCTGCAGACAGCAGAAGTGTATTACTTAAGTGCTAGGGTCTTCCCCAGCTAGGTAGGCAGCAGGGTAACCAGACAGGTTACCCATATTGGGTAATAGCAAGCGTTGGAAAAACCCCCCTTATTGGTATTGGCAAAGTATTTCTCACGATAGTATCCTAGTAATGTCGGCAGGCACTAGTTGCTTGTAACAGGGATTCTTGTAGGAAAGGAGGAGAAAAGAAATGGCGGTAGAGAAGACCATGGGTTCGTCCAGTCTGGTGGAAGTCATAGACCGGATTCTGGACAAGGGCATCGTTATCGACGCTTGGGTTAGAGTATCGCTCGTCGGTATCGAATTGCTCTCCATTGAGGCCAGGGTGACGGTCGCCTCAGTAGAGACCTTCCTGAAGTACGCCGAGGCGGTCGGTCTAACTGCAACCGCAGCTGCCTAGTCCTGGCTTCCCTGTTGCAGGTGAGGGCTTTGCCATGGTGTCCTGCAAAGCATACCACGCCAAACCCCTCTTCTGAACTGTGAATGAAGATAGTAGAGGTGCGCAGAATGTTACAGGTGGATGAAAAGCTCGTAAAATTGGTTGAAGATATTGTTGTTTCCTATGAGACGCAAATTTCGGCCGTTGGGAACGTAATAGACAACACCCACCAGATGTTACGAGAATCCAAGGCAGCGCTGGGACAGGTTAATAGCCGACTGAGGGAAACACTAGCGGACAACGCGTCGTTGAGGAAAACGGACTTCGATAACATGATCGCTGAGGTACTGTCCCAGCAAGAAGAAAGGCACCAAGAAGTAAGAAGAGCCTTGAGTGAGTTTACGCAGGTGCACAGAGAATCGGCACGTAAATTAAAGGGGCTCTTGGTCGATGCTCAATCTGGGAGGCCACCGGATTTCAGGCCTGCGTTGAATGAGATCCAAGCGCGGCAGGATAAGGCAGAGAAAGAAGTAATCAGGCTGCTCAAGAACGCTCAGGCTAATCATGAAAGCATCCTGGCTGAGGCACGGAGGTTACTGAACAATAACCATTTGCTGAAAGTCGAGGACTTCAAAGCGAGCCTGAGTAAGCTACGGACAAAGGAAGGAGATAAGGTCTCCGAACAGGCAGTGAAGGCAGGAACGCTCCCAGAACTAATAAAACTGCGTATGCTAAAGGAGGAATGAGGAAAATGGCGTGGTCGAACGATACAATTAATCTGACTAAAGAGATTGCAGACCTACACGAGGTGAGAAAAAGAGCTATAGGGCAAATGCGGGATGAGATCCACAGTACCCTGACCGAGGCTCAGGATGAAAGTGTAAGCCAAGCTCAAACCGATCTGAAGCAGAGGCAATCTGAACTGAAAGAGATGGATGATCAGGTCAGGGCTACCCTAACCGAGGCTCAGGCCGACTTGGCTAAGGCCGAAAAAGAAAGGGTAGGCCAGGCTCAAACCGATCTCAAGGACAGAAAGGCTGAGCTGAAAGAGAGAAACAATCAGGTTGAGTCTAGTCTAGGTGAAGCCGAGAGGCAAAGAATGGGCCAAGCTCAGGCTGATCTGAAACAGAGACACACTGAACTGAAAGAGATGGGTGACCAGGTCAGGGCTACCCTAACCGAGGCTCAGGCCGACTTGGCTAAGGCCGAAAAAGAAAGGGTAGGCCAGGCTCTAACCGATCTCAAGGACAGAAAGGCTGAGCTGAAAGAGAGAAACAATCAGGTTGAGTCTAGTCTAGGTGAAGCCGAGAGGCAAAGAATGGGCCAAGCTCAGGCTGATCTGAAGCAGAGGCAATCTGAACTGAAAGAGATGGATGACCAGGTCAAGGCTAGTCTGACGGAGGCTCGGGCCGACCTGGCTAAATCGGAAAAGCAAAGAGTAGGCCAGGCTCAAACCGATCTGAAGGACAGAAGGGCTGAGCTGAAAGAGAGAAACAATCAGGTTAAGGCTAGTCTAGGTGAAGCCGAGAGGCAGAGAATGGGCCAGGCTCAAACCGATCTCAAGCAGAGGCAATCTGAACTGAAAGAGATGGATGATCAGGTCAGGGCTACCCTAACCAAGGCTCAGGCCGACTTGGCTAAGGCCGAAAAAGAAAGGGTAGGCCAGGCTCAAACCGATCTCAAGCACAGAAAGGCTGAGCTGAAGGAGATGGGCAATCAGGTCAAGGCCACTCTAGCCACGGTCGACAAATTTCTGCATGAGTCTAGAAGCCACCAAGAGAAGGCGGCGGCTGCCTGGCAAGAACTAGCCGGCATTTTCCAAGTGAAAGGGGAAGCTGGCGTCGTGACGGTGGAGGAAGCTACGGCCAGGACGGAGCCTATAGAGAAGGCACCGCAGAAGGGCGCCTTGCGCAACCGTGTCTTTGCCTACTTGGCTGACCATCCGGATGGCGCTAGGATGACTGAACTGGCGAGAGAGTTTGACGTGGCCCGCATCCAGATGGCAAAGGTGGTTAGAAGCCTCATGGACGATAACAAGGTCGAAAAGCGGGATATGCACTATTTTGCTATTTGAAGATAGTTGGTGTTCTGCTTGAGCGAAACGGCTGCCAAACAGGAGAAGCCGGCCAAGGTGAGGTCAGGTGAAGTATAAAGACTAACTTGAGTGGATTATAGACTACTGACAAGGCTGGCTAAGCAAAAGATGAGAGGAGGTACGCGGGCATGTTAACTGGAGAACTGACTACGGTGCTAGAACCGAGAGCCCTACCAGATTTTGTCGAAACAAACTACGTAAAAGATGTAACAGAGCGTGCTCTGGCCTACATCAAGGCTGGCTTTCCCATTCACTTTCGGGGGGTGACCGGCACTGGAAAAACCACGCTGGCTATGCATGTAGCCGGCATCGTTGGACGCCCGGTAATTATGATTCATGGTGACGAGGAATTCAGTACTTCCGACTTAGTTGGCGCTGAACATGGCTATCGGGTAAGAAGGGTAGTGGATAATTTTATCCACTCCGTCCTCAAAACTGAGGAGGACATGGCCAGAAGGTGGCTGGACAACCGTTTGACCGTCGCCTGCAAGTATGGCTTCACTCTGATCTATGATGAGTTTACTCGCTCCCGCCCGGAGGCTAACAATGTCCTGCTCTCAGTCCTGCAAGAAAAGATGATGGACTTGCCTCCAGGCAATGGCGACGGTGATTATCTCAAGGTTGATCCTGATTTTACTGCCATCTTCACCAGCAACCCGGAGGAGTATGCCGGAGTTCATCGAAGCCAAGACGCCCTGCGTGACCGTATGGTTACCCTTGACCTTGACTACTTTGATAAGGAAACTGAAATAGCCATTACTAGCGCGAGGTCCAGTCTGCCAATTAAAGACGCTGAAAAGATAGTCAACATTGTAAGAGAGCTTCGTGAATCGTCCGACTGTGAATTCCCCCCGACTATTCGCGGCTGCATAATGATTGCCAAGACGCTGAGCGTCGTCAATAATGGCCGAGTAGCCACTGATAATAGGGCTTTCAGGCAGATTTGCCAGGACGTGTTGGCTTCAGAGACTAGTCGCGTCGGCAGCAGGAGCAGCCAGCTAAAGGTTGGACAGCTAGTAAGCACATTGATTGACAAGTATTGCTAACAGTAAACGAATGTTTGAATATGGCGGGAGGTGACAAACGAATGAAGGGTATATCCGATGTGCTTGGCGGCACGAGACAGGCCAAATCAGCCAGGGGTGGCGAGCTCCGCTCCGCTCCCAAGACGAAGAACAGCATGTACCTCGAGCTTTTCACCATGAATATGGAGAGATTCAGATTGAATCAAGAGCAAGCGAGCCTGGAGAAAAGGCGATCCCAGCTAGAGGCCAAGATGCGACGAAACCAGAACAGATTGAATGAAATTGAAGGGGAGATACGGTCACGTGCAGAGCGTATTCTGCAAGAGAAGGCTTCGGAGCCCACAGTTTCGCCACTCGAAAAAAAGGACAACCGGAAGGGCTGGCAGACCATAGCCGCGGACTACTAGCGTTCGCGGCTCGCAAAATGCGAGCTCCTTCGTCTGGAAGACCACTCGAGGGCCGTATGCTGTAACGGAGGTAGCCAGTAAAAATGAAAGATGAACAAGTGGAGGGCAAGGGATCTACCTACAGCCTTGCTTTCCGGCGGATACGAGTCGAGCAACCTAGTCCGGATAATAGAAACGGAGGGAGTGATGCGCAGGCATTTGGCTGGATTCGGCACACAGTAGCTGATTGGACGCGCGGAAACCAGCCCGCAGTGATCCCAAGGAGACGCTTAAACAGTGCGTCTATCTCCGTTCTTGCTCGCCGGATGATGGCTCGAGAGAAGGCACGAGCACTGGGTAGGAAGCTGCCTGACTTTCGTGCTTGCGCCTTAGTGCTGGAGGCAAAGCTATTAGAAAGGACGAATGCCAGCCGGTAAAAAGGCTTGGGTAAGTAAAGATGATAGAAGAGGGGAAATATATTTACTGCATCATTGGTACTAACGAGGTGAGAAACTTCGGGCCGATTGGGGTTGGAGGCCGAGGTGACATGGTCTCCACTATCAGCTATCAAAACGTTAGTGCGGTAATTAGCAATTTTCCGATCGGCAAGTATGAGCTTAGCCGAGAAAATTTGCTCGCTCATCAAAGAGTGGTTGAACGGGTCATAGGCGAACACACGGCTCTGCCGGTGAGGGCATTCACAGTAGCATCGAATGCTGAGGAGGTAAGAGATTTCCTGAGGAAGCGTTATGCAGAATTGACTGGTCTACTCAGAGACATGGATAACAAGGTAGAGCTCGGCTTGGCTGCTTACTGGAAAGACATGACCTCTATTTTTCAGGAGATTGTTAATGAGAACAAGGCAATAAAGCAGCTTAGAGAAAGGATTGCCGTGGCACCTGAGCGACGTACTTTAAAAGACAAGGTAGCCCTTGGGGAAATGGTAGCCAATGCTCTGAAAGCCAAGCGAGAGAGAGAGGCAGAGGAACTACTTCGGCCTTTCAAAAGGATAGCCTTTGACCTGTGCCAGAACGACGTCCGAAGCGACGACATGATACTCAATGCGGCGTTTCTAACAGACCGGGCTTGGGAAAAGGAATTTGATAGGCAGGTAGGCGAACTAGATAGAAAGTATGCACAGAGAATCAGGTTGAAGTATATCGGCCCGATGCCTCCATACAACTTTGTCAATCTTGCAATGTGAATGACAGCTAACAAAAATCGGATAGAGGAGGTAGGCAAAATGTCGAATGATAAAAAGGGAGAAGAGTTTGAGGTCGACTTTGGTGTCGGTAAGTTGAGATTTAGTGGGCTGCTTAAGGGAATAGGTAACTTGATTGATCTAGCCTCCAAACTGGGTGAGGAAGCCGAAGAGATCAAGAAGGTCGGTGAAATTAAGGGCTTACCTGGGCAAGCCAAGGGCGTCTATGGTTTTAGCATCAGGACAATGGTCGGAGGTAAGCCGATAGTTGAGACCTTCGGCAATATCAAAGACACGCCGCGGGGACCGGTAGTAGAAGAAGTCAGGGAGCCAATAGTTGATATCTTCGACGAGAGGGACCATATCCTAGTTCTTGCTGAGCTTCCCGGAGTTCAACAGGAAGATATAAAAGTCGAGGTAGAAGGAGACATTTTAAAGCTCACTGCCACCGGCAAGACCAGAAAATATGCTAAAGAAGTCTTGCTTCCCGCTAGAGTAAAGGGAGACACGATTAAGACTACCTATAACAATGGCATACTGGAAGTAACCTTGCCTAAAGCCTAAAGTTTGAATTGGTTCCTGAATTGTTTCGCGGTGTGTCCCAGAAACGCTGGGCATAGATTCTCGGCGAATAAGGAAAGGCAACTATGGCAAAAACCGAAAAACAGCTAACCTTGCGGGTGACGGAGGCAAGCGCTAAGGATGTGGGCAGAGCGATAGCCAGGATTGACCCGGATGACCTCAAGCGGGTGGAGGCTGAGGTCGGTGATATCATAGAGATTGAGGGTAGGCGAAAGACAGTAGCTAAGGCGATGCCTGCTTACATCGATGATCGTGGAAAGTCTGCTATCCAGATAGACGGGTTAATAAGGGGTAACGCACAGGTATCACTCGACGAAAAGGTGACTGTGCAAAAGAATTCCTGCGTTCCCGCTAGCAAGATCGTGCTCAGTTCCCTGACCTTGATGAAATCCCCGCGACATGACCGTGATACCAAGTACATCAGCAGCCTCATGGAAGGACTGCCCCTTGTGGAAGGCGATACAATAAGGGCTAGCCTCTTTGGTACCCGTAGTCAGGACTTCACGGTTGTATCAACAGTACCCAAAGGAACGGTTGTGATTGACTCTGGGACTAGGGTTGAAATTAAGGGAGTACCGGAAGGCAAGCCAAGGGGCCCTAAGGTATCTTATGAGGACATCGGCGGCTTGCACAGGGAGATTCAGCGGGTCAGAGAAATGATTGAACTTCCCCTGAAATACCCACAGATCTTCGAGCGGCTGGGCATAGATCCACCTAAGGGCGTATTGCTTCATGGCCCGCCGGGCTGCGGCAAAACGTTGCTTGCTCGGGCAGTGGCTAACGAGACTGATGCTTACTTTGCCCACATCACTGGCCCTGAGATTATGGGGAAATTCTACGGCGAATCTGAAGCCCGACTTAGAAGCGTCTTTGACGAGGCTAAGACTAGAGCCCCGTCTATACTCTTCATTGATGAGATTGATGCCATCGCTCCCAAAAGAGAGGAAATGGGAGGGGAGAAACAGGTCGAGCGCAGGGTGGTGGCTCAACTCCTCGCCTTAATGGATGGGCTCGAGTCACGGGGAGAGCTCATCGTTATTGGGGCGACCAATATTCCAAATGTCCTTGACCCGGCGTTAAGGAGACCGGGACGATTCGACAGAGAGATCGAAATCGGTATCCCTGACCAGAAGGCGCGACTTGAGATTCTGCATATCCATACGCGAGGCATGCCTCTAGACTCGGATGTGGACCTGGACAGACTCGCCAGCATTACGCACGGCTTTGTGGGCGCTGACCTAGAAGCCCTATGCCGTGAGGCTGCCATGAACGCCCTCAGAAGCATCATGCCTGACATCGATTTTCAGGCCGAAGAAATTCCCTATGACACATTACTTGCGCTCAATGTAACAATGGACAATTTCAGGGAGGCACTGAAGGAGGTAGAGCCTTCGGCTATTCGTGAAGTATTTGTTGATGTTCCCAATGTTCATTGGAGCGATGTTGGAGGTTTAGGCAATGTAAAGCAGGCACTGATTGAAGCAGTAGAGTGGCCGCTGAAACATCCAGATCTATTTGAGCGTGCTGGAACTAAGCCACCCAAGGGCATATTGCTTTCCGGTTCGCCAGGTACGGGTAAAACCTTTATTGTCAAAGCATTAGCCAACGAGACGGAAGTTAATTTCATCTCCGTTAAGGGACCAGAGCTGATGAGCAAGTATGTTGGTGAGTCAGAGAGAGGCGTGAGAGAGGTGTTCAAGAAGGCAAAGCAGGCAAGTCCTTGCATTCTCTTTTTTGATGAGATTGACTCCCTGGTGCCATCAAGAGGTCTGGGAGGCGGAGATTCTCAGGCCACGGAGAGGGTGATCAGCCAGTTCCTCAGCGAACTTGATGGCTTGGAAGAACTCAAGGGCGTGCTAGTTGTTGCCGCAACTAATAGAGAAGAACTAATTGATCCGGCTATCTTAAGGCCAGGACGGTTTGACCTGATAATAAACTTCCCGGCTCCCGATGCGGAGGCCAGAAGAGAGATATTTAGAGTGCATACCAAGGGGAAGCCCCTAGCCAAAGATATCGACCTGAAATCTTTGGCCCGTGAAAGTGAGGGGCTCGTTGGATCAGATATAGAGGCGGCTACCAGAGAAGCAGCTATGATTGCGATGCGAGAGTATCTGGAATCTGGAGGCAAAAGAGAAGAACTAGTCATCGAATTGAGGCAGTTCATGGGCGCAATTAACTCAATTAAGAATCAAAGGAAGGAGTAACATGTCCCAGGAAGGCAGGTACATTTACGGCATTATAGCAGAGCCGAGAAAGAAGCAGTTTAGTCTCCACGGCGTCAGTGGCGACGGTATCGGCACCATCAACTATAAAGGTCTGGCGGCCGTAGTAAGCCCCACACCGGTGACCAGCTATGACCGCTTCGACCAGTCACTACTTGCCTCCAGTCTAAGGACCCATCAACTTGTTTTGGAAAGTCTGATGAAGAGTTATTCCATTATCCCCATGGGCTTTGGGATTATCGCCAGAAGTGAAGACGACGTTAAAAAGCTGCTGAAGACAGCTTATGTTGAATTCAAGGATACTATTAGGGGAATAGCCAACAAGATCGAACTCAATGTTCAGATAATTTGTTACGAAGCAATGATTTTGAGTGAGGTTGTAAAGAATAATGAGACTGTTAAGAGGCTGAAGCGAGAATTGACTTCAGTCAGCCCTGGTCAGGCAGTTGAAATGAAAATGGAGTTGGGTAAGGCAGTTGCCTTGGCTTTCGATGAGCTGAGAGGCGTGTATAGCAAACGTATCTTAAACGCTTTGAAGGAGGTAGCACTGAACTCCTCTCCCGGTAAGCTTGTGAATCCACAAATGATAGTAAATGAATCGTTTTTGGTGGCGAGGGACCGGGAGACTGAGTTTGACGAAAAGGTAAACTCGTTTGCTGAAGAGTACAAAGACACATTGGAATTCAAATACATCGGGCCTATGCCACCATATAGCTTTGTTAACCTGCAAGCAACGGTTATTAATGCCGATGTGGTTGACAGAGCAAGGGGGTCGTTGGGGCTGGGTGAGCAGGTAACCGTATCGGAGATTAAAGATGCGTATCGAAAACTGGCTAAGAAGTACCACCCTGATAATAACCCGGATGGCTCGGGGGAAGTGGAGAAATTCAAGGAAGCAACTCAGTCATTTGAAATACTTCTCAGGTGTACCAAAACTCTAAGACCGGCAGAGAACGGCAAATATATACTCAGCCCAGAACGGGTTGAGGACACCATCGTGGTCAGTGCTGGGAGATGAGCATGAGCGAAAGGAAATATATTTACGGCATTATCCCCTCACCGAGAAGGGTAATTTTCAATCAGGTGGGAATCGGAGAAATGGGCGAGGTCTACACTATAAACCACGAAGATATTGCGGCTGTGGTCAGTGATACGTCGCTCACCATATGTGAGCCCACACGAAGGAACATGTCAGCTCATAATCAAGTGCTGGAAGCTCTGATGGTGGACTACACTGTACTTCCAGCACGCTTTGGGCTTGTATCCGATAGTGAGGATAAGCTCAGAGAGCTGCTGGCCAGATACTATCTTACGCTCAACGACTACCTTAGAAGACTCGATAATAGAATGGAGGTGGGGGTGAAGGTTTTCTGGCAGAAGGAGGCAATGACTGTTCTGCTCGAAGGTAAAAGCCAAAAACTCACCAGGCTGAAGGCGGAGCTACAAAAAGCACCACCGGCCAAGGCTCAAGCCCTGCTAGTTGAAGCAGGCAAGGCAGTGAAGTCAATAACTCAAGAGTGGCAGGCAAGATACTCCGATCGAATCTATATGAGGCTTATGAGGGATGCTGTCGATGGCAGGCGTAATTACCCAGTCGATATATTGAACATACTCAACGCTTCCTTCCTGGTGGACAGCGCTGCTGAAACAGGATTTGATTCCGCCATTGATGAGCTGGATGCAGAATGTGGCAATTGGGCGACCTTTAGATATGCCAAGCCAGTCCCGCCCTACAACTTCGTTAACCTTGAAATGTATTTGCAGTGAGGCACGGGGTAGAATGGTTGTGATTCTGAGCTATATCTTGGGCAAGATTCTGGCAGCTCCGCTGACTGCCCCGGTCAAGATGGGTATGAAAGTACTTGAAGCGATCAGAGACGAGGCGGACAAGGAGTTGCATCCCAGTGAATCGCAAATCAGGGAAAAACTTATAGAGCTTGAAACGCTTCTAGAATCGGGACGGATAAGTGAGCAGGACTACGAGGCTCAGGAGGCGTATCTAATGGGGAGGTGGCGAGTAATTCAGGAGAACAAAGGAGGGTGAAAATGGGGCTAGAAGCAAAAACGGGCGGCACCGCTACACTGATAGATGTTATTGACCGGATTCTGGATAAGGGGCTGGTGATCAACGCCGATATCAGTGTATCTCTTGTTGGCATTGAGCTGTTAGGGATAAAGATAAGAGCAGCTCTGGCATCCTTTGAGACTGCAGCTAAGTATGGCGTGGAGTTTCCTTCCGGCACAAACCTGCAGGCTGCAGGTTTCAAGCAAGCAGACACGGAATTGGCTGCAGCGAAAGCTGACTAACCACTGGAGGCGACAACATGGCTGTGGCAATAGACGAAGGAAATCTGAAGCAGGGTGTTCTGGGATTGGTTGTCTTCTTGGTAGAGGTCATCCGGGACGCCTTGCAGCACCAGGCAGTCAGGAGGATGGAGGGAGGCAGCCTGACTGAGCAAGAGGCAGAAAGGCTGGGTGAGGCACTTATGGAGCTAGACGATGCTATCGAGCAAATAAAGGAGGAGATGGGCATTGCCGAAGCGGTCAAGAGCGTCAGGGATGGATTAGACACAGTGGTGGATGACCTGATACACGACCTCATAAGCCCTGACAAATGGCTAAGCGCAGCGAATGGAGGGGAACTGCGATGAGCAAGGGCGGACGATATGTTTACTGCATTGCCGATGGTGCCGAAGAGGTTACCCTGGGCAGTATCGGACTTGACGGTAATGACGTTTATTCGCTTCCCGTTGAGAATCTGTGTGCCATCGTTCATAACTGCACTGCCGAGCCATATTCTTCCGATGAGGAAGCAGTAGTACGCCGCTGGGTAATCAGCCACCAGAGGGTAGTGGAAGCGGCGCAAAGCAGATTCGGCACCGTTCTGCCCATGAGCTTTGACACCATTATCCGGAACACAGATAGCAATAGTGCAGAGGATAATGTCCACAGGTGGCTTATTGAGGAACATGACGCCCTTGAGAAGAAGCTGGATTGGGTAAGGGGTAAAGAGGAGTATGGAGTCCAGATATTCTGGGAACCCAAGACCATTGCCGGAATGATTTCGAGGACCAACCCAGAGTTCAGGAAGCTGGAGGAAGAAATAAAGTCCAAACCAAGGGGCCTAGCCTATATGTATAAACAGCAGTTGGAGAAACTCATCAAATGTGAGGTGGAAAAGGAGGTCGAGCGCTGCTTTAAGGATTTCTACGGCAGAATAAAACGCACCGTGACTGAACTGAAAGTAGAGCGAACGAAAAAGGAAGAAGACAAGCACATGCTGGCCAATCTCTCGTGTCTGGTGCCTAGGGGAGGTGTTAAGCCGTTAGCCGATGAGCTGGAAAAGATAGACGGTATGGCTGGCTTTTCTGTCCGTTTCACCGGACCTTGGCCGCCATACAGCTTTGTGACGGTGACATAGCTATGGAACCGACTTGCGAGATTCACGGAACACTCTCAGACCTGCTGGATAGAGTTCTCGATAAAGGACTCATAGTTAGTGCAGATCTCATAATCACGCTGGCGGGCATCCCGCTGATAGCGGTAAACCTCAGGGCAGCCATCGCTGGAATGGAGACAATGCTGAAATACGGCGTAATGACCGATTGGGATGAAGCGACAAGGGCTAGGGAGCGTGAACTTCGAAGCGCAAATAGCATGGAAATAGGGAGGGCATAAAATGAAGAAGTTGGTAGGTACAAAGAAAGACAAGGTATTTAATGGCGCGGCTATGGGCATTGCTGCCGGATTGGTTGAGGTTATTCGTGGACTTGGTGGCATAGTAGCCACCCCAGAGAGGTCAGATTCTTTACAGCAAAGGCTCAGCACCATTAATAGTGAAATTGAGCGCCAGCTAAAGCAGGCCCCTGCGGGGAAAAAGGGGATGAGTGGTT
>Ga0315545_1004067_pt1 | contig 12216 bp, 9 predicted proteins | sample SalMarSW160210MG_FD_203096 | JGI IMG/M metagenome (GOLD analysis project Ga0315545, IMG submission 203096) | Salt marsh sediment microbial communities from the Plum Island Ecosystem LTER, Massachusetts, United States - Salt Marsh Sediment SW1602-10 ... | reverse complement strand
TTCATACAGAAAGGGTGGTGTGCAGGTATGGCCAAGAAGCGGGAAACGAGGAAGGAGCTGCTCAAAAAGGAAGATGAGTTCATCTCCCTTTCAACGAGAATCTACCGGTTCGCGGTTGAGCACAAGAAACAGATCCAGTGGGCGGCGATATTCGTTCTCGCTATTATGGTGATCGTAGCGGGTATCGGCCTCTATTTCAGGCACATCAATCAAAAGGCCTTGGCCGCTTACACTACAGCTTACAAAAATCTGGTATCCGCTTCCTCATCCGAGGCCTCAGAAGAGAGTATCCGGAGATCCGCCGAGGAACTGGATAGGCTCATACGGGAATATGGCTGGACCAAGATGGCAAAACTCGCCATACCGCAGCTTGCCTACCTGAAGTTCGGGCAGGGGAACTATGAGGAGGCCATATCCCTGTATGAGACCTATCTGGAAAAGATCGGAGATGACTCGATCTACCGGTCCATGGCCTATTTCGGTCTCGCCGCCTGCTATGAGGCCAAGGCAGACTATCAATCAGCCATACGCTTTCTCGAGAAGATCATCGAGACCGATACCGCCTTCCTTAAGGAAGAGGCCCTGTTCTCCCTGGGCAGGATGTATGATCTGAGCGGCCGGAGAGAGCTATCAAAGGAGGCCTTTCAAAAATTCGTTTCCCAGTTCCCGCAATCACCGCTGCTTCCCCTTGCAAAGGCACACCTTAAAAACGGCTCCTGAGAAACTACCGGGTTCCCTTGCTCCCAGGGCTTTTGCCTTGACATGCAAGGATGATTGACCGATACTTTCTGATCAAATCTTCGGCAACGCCATGAAAGACGTGCTCGCATTCATAATGGCTGGGGGGAGGGGCGAGAGGCTCATGCCGCTCACCCATGACAGGGCCAAGCCGGCAGTACCCTTTGGCGGCATCTACCGGCTTATCGATTTGACCCTGAGCAATTGCATAAACTCGGGGCTCTACAAGATTATCGTGCTACCGCAGTACAAGTCCCAGTCCCTCACGGACCACCTCGATGCCGGTTGGAACATATTCAACCTGAAGCTCGGGCACTTCATGAAGATCGTGCCGCCCCAGCAAAGGATCAGCGGGGATTGGTACGGCGGAACCGCCGACTCAATTCGCCAAAACCTCTACCTCATCGATCAGGTTAAGCCCAAACACATCATGATCCTCTCTGGCGATCATATCTATAAGATGAACTACCGTCGATTTCTTGACTATCACCTGGAGAAAAACTCCGATCTGACCATCTCCCTTACCGAATTGGGGATTGATTCGGCACGGGAGGTGGGCGTGGCGGGTGTGGATGAGGACTATCGCATCCATGGCTTCCAGGAAAAGCCCAAGGAAAATCCCATGACCATCCCAGGTCATCCAGATCGGATTCTCGCGTCGATGGGCATCTATCTGTTCAACACCGACATACTCGTAGATACACTCAAAGACCATAAGGGAGATGATTTCGGCAAGCACATCATCCCCTTTCTCATATCGACAGCGCGGGTGCACGCCTATCACTTTCAAAGGGATAACACCATTGAGGAGTACGTCTATGATACCAGGGAAGACGGAGAACGAAGGCTTCTGCTTGAACCAAGAACCCGCGATTCCTCATACTGGAGGGATGTGGGAACCCTTGATGCCTATTGGAATGCCAACATGGATCTGACCGGCATCGATCCTTCCTTCAACCTCTATGGCCGAAACTGGCCTATCCAAACCTACCAGATCCCGGCCCCGCCCGCGAAGTTCATCTTCAGCAACGAGAGGCCCGATGGTTTTCGGGTGGGTAAGGCACTGGACTCCATTGTGGCCCCGGGCTCCATCATAAGCGGAATCGTCAGGAATTCGGTGATCTCCTATTACGTAGTGATCAGAAGCTGGGCAACCGTTGAGGAATCGGTCATCATGGATGACGTGATCGTGGGACGTCACTGTAAGATCAAGAAGGCCATCATCGATAAACACAACATGATCCCTCATCACACCGAAATCGGTCACAACCCGAAAGAGGACGGCAAGCGTTTCACCCTGACGCCACGGGGAATTGTGGTGGTACCAAAGGGATATTTTACGTAACTATGATGGGTGAGACATCGTTCATGAGGAAGGTGCTCAAGAACCCTATCCGATGGGAACCCGTAACTACTCAGGTAGATAGGTTGTAGGCCCTGGGCGAGCCTCGGGCAAGCCTGAAGACTGTTAGGTGAAAACGGGGATACGGCGCATTTTGAAGCTGTGTTTTCTAAGAGAAGCTTCTGTTTCTTCAACAAAGTGCGGCAATAGTGCTCTTCTGATCACTTGAAGCCTTCAGTCTAAACAGCTTCAGGCTGACTACGTGAGTAGTCACGGGAAATGCTACTTTTCGGTATCTTTTGATTGGGTTGCAGCCCATGCGTATACATCCCGCAAGGGGAGATTGTGCTGTTTTGCAATCCGCCTGCACTCCTCGTACTCAGGTACCAGCACCGACCCCCTTTCCCGATCAGTGACCTGGGTTAGCTTCATCTTCCCCCAGGGGGAGCTCACCGTCACCTCGCTCCGCTCTAGTACCTCCCGCTGACTGTAGCTGATGCGAATGCCAAGGCTTGTTGATTCCCTGAACACCATGCCCACGAGCCTATCCTTGTCTTGAGGTCGACCGATCACCTGGAGCCTGATACCGGGCCTATTTTTCTTCATGTGGATGGGGGAGAAGCTCACGTCCAAGGCCCCAGCCTCAAAGAGACGATCCATCAGATAACCCAGAAGCTCAGGGCTCATATCGTCAAGATTCGACTCCAACAGTACCACCGTATCCAACCTGCCCCTTTCCGCATCGCTTCCGATCAAGATTCGCAGAAGGTTTGGCCTGTCGGACAGTATCCTGGTGCCTACCCCATAGCCTACACGCTCTATGCTCATGGGCGGCATGGGGCCGAAGGAAGTTCCTAATGAGGTGATCAGTGCCGCTCCTGTAGGGGTGACCACCTCCACATTCTGTCCGCTATCATAGATGGGTACTCCCTTCAGGAGCGCAACCGTTGCGGGCGACGGCACCGGAATGGTTCCGTGGGCACTATCAATCATCCCGCTGCCAACGGGTATCCTCGAGACAAAGAGCTTCTCAATCCCCAACAGATGCATCCCTGCGACAGAGGCCACTACATCGATAATCGAATCAACGGCACCGACTTCATGAAAATGCACCTCTTCGGGATGCATATGGTGTATCGCTGCCTCGACAGCGGCCAATCTCTCGAAAACCTCGATACACTTCTCCATGATCTGCGGGGGAAGGCCGGTTCGCCTCAGAATATCCTTTATATCTTTCAGGTGTCGAGAGGGCTGGTGCTCATGCTCGATCGCCACGGAGAACTTCGTTCCGAAGATATGGTTTCTTTCCTCCTTTGCGCCCGATATGGTGAAGCCATCGAGCTTCAGAGCGGCGATTATCTCCTCGATGCTCTCAACAGGAAGGCCGGCGTCGAGCAATGAGCCCACGAACATATCCCCGCTTACACCGGAGAAACAATCAAGGTATGCGATCCTCATGCCGCTCCGGGTACCTCACAAACCACGAGCCTTCTCCCTTGCTTCCTGTTTCTTCTTGCACTCAATACAGAGAGTGGTCACAGGCCTCGCCATAAGCCTTTCATGGGATATCTCCTTGCCACACATCTCGCATATCCCGAACGTTCCCTGATCGATTCTCTCGAGTGCCTCCTTGATCTTATCGATCAACTTCCTCTCTCGCTCCCGTATTCGAAGGAGAAAATTCCGGTCCGTTTCCAAGGAAGCCCTGTCTGTCGGATCAGGAAACGTATCCTTCAGGTTCGTCATACCGTCCATGGTTTTGAGTGCTTCTTGGATAAGCTCGTCTAACTGGCTCTGTAGCAAGCTCCTAAAATCGTCCAATTGCTCTTGATTCATGAAATCCCCTACGATAAAGGCTCTTCTTTCTATGCACCTCTTATTTTATCCCAAAAATCCCGTGTTTTTGCTCCTATTCCCTGCCGTTCAAGCTCACCGAATTCCATGAGCAATTCACGCTGCCTTTGATTCAATCGGGTAGGGATCTTCACGATGATCTTCATAAACAGATCGCCGTACCCCCTTCCTCTCCTGAGGCTCGGCATACCCATCCCTTTCAGCCTAATGATCTCCTCCGGCTGTACGCCCTCCGGGATGGTTATGCGCTTCTCCCCATCGCTATCGAGCACTGGAATGGAAACCTCGGTCCCCAGCGCTGCCTGGATAAAGGAGATGGTCACCTGACATCTGAGATCATCTCCATCCCGAATGAAAAAGGGGTGCTCCTTGACGTGGATCACCACAAAGAGATCTCCCCGCTGACCTCCCTTCTCTCCGGGCTCTCCTTCCCCCTTGATCCTCAGTTGTGTCCCGGTATCAACTCCCGGCGGTATCCTTACGAGGACCTTTCTCTCAATCCTCAGCCTGCCGTTGCCCCGGCATTGCTGGCATGGATCGACAATTACCTGGCCCGTACCGCCGCACGTTGAGCAGGTTGTTCTGATCTGAAAGAAACCCTGCGAACGAATAAGTTCTCCTCTGCCATGGCATGAGGGGCAAATTCCGGGCTCACTTCCCGGCTTCATCCCGGAACCGCCGCATTGCTCGCAGAGCTCATACCGATCGAAGACAATCTCCTCTTCCGTGCCCCTATAGGCCTCCTCCAAGCTCAACGAAAGATCGTATCGAAGGTCGGCGCCCCTTCGAATCCCCGTTCTCCCCGATCGCCGTCCGCCAAATCCAAAAAAATCCCCGAATATGTCCCCAAAGGCAGAAAAAATATCCTCGAATCCGCCGAAACCGGTAAACCCCGTTCCCTCGAGACCAGCGTGGCCGTAAAGATCATATATCCTCCGTTTCTCGTCATCCCTCAACACCTCATAGGCCTCTGCGGCCTCCTTGAATCTCTCCTCCGCCTCACGATCCCCTGGGTTTCTATCGGGGTGGCATTGAAGGGCAAGCCTCCTGTATGCCTTCTTCATCTCCTCCGAACCGGCATCCCTGGGAACACCCAGGATCTCATAATAATCTCTCTTGCTCGTCATAAATACTTTGTGGTATCTGAAGTTTACGTCTCTTTGTATCCTTCTGCTTCTTCCCCGATCCCCGGTTCATTGGATTCGTCCTCCGGCTCATTCTCCTCTTTTACACCGGCCTCTTCAGGGATATCAGTCTCCCTTTGGTCATAGACCCCAGCACCTGGTTCTAATCCCACCTGCTCATGGGTCTCGATCGTGGTCTCAGGTTCGATCTGATCATCGGCCGGAGCAGGAAGCTCGGGTTCCATCTCCAAATGAGCCCCGGATGGACTTACCTCAGATCGTATCCTCACCCTGCTCTCTTCAATCTCTCTCAAGGCGGTTACTATCTCCCTGTTATCGCACTCAATAAGGGGCTCTTTACCCTTTTTCAACTGGATAACCCTTTTAGCTGCCAAATGAACGAGCATAAATTTATTGTAGCCTTTCTTTAGACTATCCTCTATGGTAACCCTTGCCATTCACCATTCTCCTTTAAAAATTTAAACTTGTTTTCTAACGTTCCTTTCAGTAAAAGTAAAGATATTTTTCATGGGTATGGCGATAAAAAAAGGACTAATGTTCTCATTAAAAAATATATTCTTTTTATATTTAATCAGTATTTTTTCCGTATATAAAACAACTTTTTCCATGATAGCCTAGCGGGGATGGTATGCTCGCCACTGTCTTAAGCAGCTCGGTTCTTGGGGTTGACGCCTACAAGGTTGAGGTCGAGGTAGATATATCGAGGGGCTTGCCGGCGTTTTCAACCGTAGGGCTACCTGAGGGAGCGGTACGGGAAAGCAAGGAGAGGGTCAAGGCTGCCCTCAAGAATTCCGGATACCACTTCCCCTCGGACAGGATTACAGTCAACCTCGCCCCTGCGGATATAAAAAAAGAGGGAAGCGGATTCGATCTTCCCATGGCCATCGGAATCCTCGCAGCAACCGGGCTCATTCCACCTACGGTTTTAGCCGACTGCGTCATTATCGGTGAGCTTTCTTTAGATGGCAGCATCAGGTCCATAAAGGGAGCCCTGTCAATGGCCATTATGGTAAAGGATATCGGCTTGAAGGGAATCTATCTCCCCTCTGAGAATGCCATGGAGGCATCGGTCGTAAAGGGAATAGACATTCATCCTGTGTCCACGCTTGCCCAGCTCGTCCAGGCCTTGAATGGCGCCGGATTCGTACCATCGATGAGTACGGAGGAAGGCTTGCTGGACGAACAACCCATCTACGATGCCGATTTCAGCGACGTGTGTGGCCAGGAGAACGTGAAAAGGGCGGTGGAGATAGCCGCTGCGGGCGGTCATAATCTCCTGATGATCGGCCCCCCGGGTTCCGGAAAGACCATGCTCGCCCAGAGGCTCTCCACCATACTGCCGCCCCTCAGCTTTGACGAATCCCTTGAGACCTCTAAGATCTATAGCGTTATGGGTCTTATGCCCAAAGGCCAGGGCCTGATCAAGGTCAGGCCCTTCAGGGCACCTCATCACACTATCTCGGATGCCGGTCTCATAGGAGGCGGCCAGATACCCAAGCCCGGCGAGGTAAGCCTGGCCCATAACGGAGTGCTCTTCCTGGATGAAATGCCGGAGTTCAAGAAGAACGTGCTTGAGGTGCTCCGGCAGCCAATGGAAACCGGGATCGTCACTATAGCCAGGGCGACAACCACGGTGACCTATCCCGCCACCTTCATCCTTGTGGGGGCCATGAATCCATGCCCCTGCGGTTACTTCGGAGATCAGAAGCATGAGTGTACCTGCTCCTTTCGAGAAATCCAGAGGTACCGTTCCAAGATATCGGGCCCCCTCATGGACCGAATAGACATCCACATCGATGTGCCGGCAGTGCCCTTCAAGGATCTCACTGGCTTTTCGCAAGCTCAGTCCTCTCATGAGATTCGCCAACGGGTCGTGAAGGCAAGACATATCCAAGAGGAAAGGTTTCGTAAGACGAAGATCCACTGCAATGCTATGATGAGCCCCAGACAGATACGAAGGTTCTGCGGGATAGACGAGAAATCCAATACACTCTTGGAGGCGGCGATGGATAAATTCGGGTTCAGCGCCCGCGCCCTGTCGCGCATCCTCAAGATCTCCAGGACGATCGCGGATCTGGCCGGATCTGAGGACATCGAACAGGCCCACGTGGCCGAGGCAATACAGTATCGATCTCTTGACAGGAAGCTTTTGGCATGAAGAAGCTTTTCATCATAACCCTCATCAGTTTCGTGATCGTCTTTCTTGCTTTAGCCTCACTAGGCGTGGCGCTGTGGTACCTGTGGTCAAGCAATCTCCCTTACATAGGAACCCTCAAGGACTATAGCCCGCCCATCATTACCGAGGTCTTTGCGGATGACGGCCAGCTGATAGGCCAATTTTGTGAGGAGAGGAGGATCCTGGTGCCGGTCAGCAATATGTCACCACACCTCATCGATGCCTTTGTCGCGGCAGAAGACGCGCGATTCTTTAAGCACCAGGGTATCGATGCGTTGGGCATCATACGGGCCCTGATCAAAAACCTCAAGGCGGGAAGGATCGAACAAGGCGGCAGCACCATTACACAGCAGATCACCAAATCGCTGCTCCTGAAGAACCCTGAGAGGACTTACAAGCGGAAGGCCAGGGAAGCGCTTCTCTCCCTTCAAACAGAGAGGGAATTCACCAAGGAGGAGATTCTCCATCTCTACCTGAATCAGATATACCTTGGCCAGGGGCTCTATGGCGTGGAGGCGGCAAGCCAGACCTACTTCGGCAAGCCCGCCAGCGAGCTGAATATCGCCGAGGCTGCCCTCCTCGCAGGGCTTGCACAAGCACCCAGCAGGGATTCTCCGATCAAGCACCTCGACAGGGCCAAGGCCAGGCAGAGATATGTGCTGGAGAGGATGAAGATCGAGGGCTTCATCAGTCAAGGGGAGCTTGAGGAGGCATTGCTCACAGAGCTAACCGTGCGGGAAAAAGGGGAAGGGAGACCCCATGAAGCCCCTTACTTCCTGGAACATATCCGAAAAACCGTTAAGATGAACTACGGCCGCCCCCTCCTCTATAATGGTGGCCTTAAGATCCACACCACGCTGAACCTGGACATGCAGAGAGCCGCCCAGGATAGCATCCGAACGGGCATCCTGGAATTAGACAAAAGAGAGGGATTCAGGGGGCCGTTATTCAGGGCCTTTATCCCTGGACAGGAGGACCTCTACCAGCACGTAATGGATGAGGTAAGGGAGCAACCCTTGGAATCCGGCATGGTTACAAAGGGCGTCGTGATACGGGTAGACAGTGCCAAAAAGGAAACCCTTGTTAAGGTTGGAGATCACTATGGCGTGTTGCCGATCTCGGGCATGGAATGGGCAAGGCCCTTTGATCCGGAGACGGCCTACTACGAGACCAAGCTCAAGGATCCATCCGAGGCAGTAACCCCTGGAGATATTATCCTGGTAAGGATTGTGGAAAAATCAGGGGATAATCCCGGATTGATTCTGGCACTGGAACAGGAACCTCGCGCCCAGGCAGCGTTGCTGTGCATGGAGGCAAAGACCGGCTATGTAAAGGCAATGGTGGGCGGAGTGGACTTCACCAAGAGTCAATTCAACAGGGCAATCCAGGCCAGGAGGCAACCAGGCTCCGCATTTAAGCCCGTCATCTACGCGGCTGCACTGGATAAGGGGTTCACGCCCTCCTCGGTAATCGTCGACACGCCCTATATCTCCCCCATCGGCGAGCAGGACAAGCTCTGGAAGCCGAAAAACTATACGGAGAAATTCTTCGGCCCCACACTCTTCAGGACTGGGCTGATACAATCACGCAATATCATCACCGTGAAGATACTCGAGAAAATAGGCATTACCTACGCCATCCAGTACGCCCGGCAGTTAGGGATAGAGTCCAATCTCGACAAGGACCTCTCCCTGGCACTGGGCTCATCGGGGCTCAGGCTTCTGGAGCTCACCAGGGCATATTCGGTGTTTGCCAGTGGTGGCAGGCTGGTGAATCCCGTATTCATCACTAAGATAATGGACAGGAATGGGAAGGCCCTCGAGGAAAATCAGCCTTCATTCTCTGAGGCCATATCTCCGGAAACCGCCTTCGTGATGACCGACCTGCTCAAGGCGGTGGTCGAGGAGGGCACCGGATGGAGGGCGAGGGCGCTGAAGAGGCCGGTAACGGGTAAGACCGGCACCACCAATGACCTGAGGGATGCCTGGTTCATCGGCTACTCCCCTACCCTGATTACGGGCGTATGGGTGGGCTACGATGACAGAACCCCCATGGGCAAGGGCGAGACCGGATCAAGGGCTGCATGTCCCATCTGGCTCTCCTTTATGAAGGAGGCGCTCGACGGAAAACCCGTTATCCCCTTTGAAAGCCCTGAGGGCGCGCTGATCACCAAGATAGATGCCGCAACCGGTCTCCTAGCGAGCCCTTACTCCGAGAAGACCTGCTTCCAGGCATTCATGAAGGGAACGGAGCCCAAAGAGTATTCGCCGAAACCGGGCCGTGCCAAGCGCGGGGAATTCTTTCAACTCGATATGGACTACTCACGCGGATCCCGTTAGGGGCCCTTCCACACCCTCTTATACAATCTCTTCGTAATTTGTAATTACTCAGACATTTTGCCACAAAGACACCAAGACACCAAGCTTATAGAATTATTTCTCAAAATACGCTTTTTAATGAGCCTACCTCATTAATGAGAAAACTCCAATACTCAATGTATCTTCCCTTTGTGTCTTGGTGGCTTGGTGGCTGAATAGTTGCCGTAATTTTTATCTAAACGATGGAATTCACGTTTAGAAGCCCCCTCTTGGCCTCCAGATAATCCTTCTCCAAGAGGCTGTTCGACTCAGCATAGGCAGAGGACCGCTCGATGAGCCGAGCTACCTCCTCACGGGACACCTTGTCCTTCTTCATCCTCGCTATCTCAGCCAGGGTTCGGTAGCCTAGGATAAAGGGGATGATGCAAAATAACCTGATTGATCTCTCCTCAATCGGGAGCCATGTGATATACTGGAAGGCTGAGTCCAGATAAGGCACGATATGATCTATCATATCCCGGACGATTCCCTGCTTCTGCCAGCCAGTGAGCCCCTCTCGGCTGTCGAAGCGGATCCGATATTTTTCCGTGATCGCCCTGGGGATATAACACCATCCTCTCGCGATATCCCCGGCGTAATCCTTGAGGATATTGATAAGCTGGAGGGCAATGCCGAATGGAACCTGGAATCTCTCAAGCTGTGATCGTACCGTGGCTATGCACTCCCTCTGACAGAAGATCTCGGTGAGCATCACGCCCACCACGCCTGCAACATAGTAGCAATACTCCTCCAGATCATTGGAGTCCGCCAGCTGAAATACCCTATCAGTGCTCCTTTGCTTCCTCTCCTGGAATCGAGCCATACCCTCTGCTGTCTCCACGAGAAGCGGGTCGATGATTCGTCTGTGTCTTTCCGGGATATCGAAGTAACACCGCAAGGCCAGGTGGCCGTTTTCAACGAGGCCCTTGGCGTCGCTTTTCTCCATCCATCGAAATTTAAGGGATTCATACAGGCTGAGCCTCTGATCGAAATCCTTGCTCCCCTTGAAGATCTCTGAGAAATCCCTCAAGGTCGTTATCTTTTCCCCCTCATCCAGGTACACCGTATCCTCAAAGGTATCCGCAATCCTAAAGAGCAGATAGCCCAGCAGCACGGTCCTGTGGGTATCTCCCTCGAGCTGATCGATGTTGAGGGCAAAGGTCCTCGATACCTTCGGCAAGATCGCGTGGCAGTATTCCCAGTCTGCTTCTAAGCCCCGTTTATCCATCATGGCCTGTCATACGCTATCCATAAAGCACCCTGTAAACAGCAACCGGCGAGTGGATGCCCTTAAGGTTAAAGGTACCGGCTCGCTCAAACTCGACGATATCCTTTGCCTTGCTGTAGGTTCTCTGGCTTACCAGGATCTCCCCCGATTGTGCCATGGACTCCAATCGGGCCGCAACGTTAACCTGATTTCCGATGACGGTATAATCCCTGTGGAACTCGGAGCCCACATTGCCCACGGTCATGTATCCCGTATTGATCCCTATCCCGATATTCAGATCGTGTCCATAGGAAGACCACTCATCCTTCAGACGCCCGATCCTCCTCTGCATGTCAATTGCAAGCAGAACCGCCCTCTGGGCATGATCCTGGATGGGAACGGGATCTCCGAAAAACACCATCATGCCGTCACCGATTATCTTGTCCAGCGTCCCTTCATGCTTGTGGATAAGCCTGATCATCTCCGCTAAATAGTGGTTCAATAGCAGGGAGATCTCTTCCGGCTCCAGGGAGTCCGTGAGATCTGAGAATCCTCTGATATCGGAGAAGAGCACGGTCATAAATTTTCTATGGGAGATAGCGCTCAAATCGCTGCCTTCCGAGAGAATTCGCTCGGTAATCTTAGGGGAGAGGTACCTCCGCAGCTCATAGTACCTCCCCAGCTCCTCGACCTGATCCTGCACCTTTTTGTTGAGATCCCTGTTAAGGCTCTCGAGATCCTCCTTGGCCCTGCTCAGCTCTCGGGTCCTCATCTCTACCATAGCCTCGAGATTTCGGGCATAGTTGTCTATCTCCTCCTTGGCCTTGCTCAGCTCTTGATTTACCTTCTCCAGGTCTTTGTAAGCCGCATTCTTCGCGGCCATCGCCTCCCGCAACTGATTGATGGTCTCTATCATGCCGTAAGCTGTGTCACCGCCCCGTCTCGCCTCGAGAAGAGGGCGAAGCAATTTCTTAAAGAATGGGGCTTCCTCGTAGCTGATCGCCAAGATGAAGTAGGGAGCATCGAAGATCTCTCCCTGTGTGAGAATTTCCCTGCTCCCCACCCGCACTGAATCGGTTATGAATATTCCCGTGGATCGATCGCCTCTCCCCCCATAGCTCCCGCTCTGTAGCTCTGAGACCCTGCCCAGAAAGAAACTCCTGCCCCCCACGATATCGGGCTCGAGGATAACCTTCCTTCCCACGACCTTTCTCCGCATCTCATCCGGGGAATAGATGGTGAGCTCCTCGCCCTCCATCCTGGCATCGAGATTGAGGGAGGTGAATTCCTCCTCCTCGTTGAACAGGAGCACCGGATTATACTCGTTCATGATCCGGGTGACCACAGCTCGGGGAATGCCCCATAGGGTAGGGATGGAGGATATGATTCCCCTCAGG
>Ga0315545_1004066_pt1 | contig 12219 bp, 9 predicted proteins | sample SalMarSW160210MG_FD_203096 | JGI IMG/M metagenome (GOLD analysis project Ga0315545, IMG submission 203096) | Salt marsh sediment microbial communities from the Plum Island Ecosystem LTER, Massachusetts, United States - Salt Marsh Sediment SW1602-10 ... | reverse complement strand
GCGCGCCTGACGCCGAAGGCCTGGCGCCTCGGCCTCAAAAAACCGCCGTCGCGCTGGCCGTTCGCCGACGCCGAAGCGGAAACCGCCTTCGCCGAATGGCATCAGCGCTACACGGCCGCCTGCGCCGACCGCGCCACCTGCTCATTCCTCGGCGCCCTCGGCCCCGAAGCCGTCCACCCCCACATCCGGCCGATCATGGAGCTCCACGACGAGACGACGCGGGTGAGGACGGAACTGGCCCTGGCGTAGCGTCTTCCTCTGCGGGCTCTGCGCCTCTGCGAGAGTTTTCCTTCTCCTGGTCTCGCAGAGGCGCAGAGCCCGCAGAGAGGAGATCGCTGCTATTGCAGGCCCTGCTTGGGTTGTCCGAGTGCCTGCTCGGCGCGCATCGAGTCCACCAACCACTCGAGGCGAAGCCGCTTGCCGATCTCAAGGCCGTCGGCGGCACAGGCGGCGAGCGCGCTCGTGAGCTCCGCCTCGGTGGGCTGAAGTGGAGCGAGCGCGATTGTCAGCAGGGGGATGATCCGGCGCTGCATGAAGCGGCGCGTCCGCGCGGCCATGAGATAGACGGTGCCCGCAAGTGAGAGAACGGACAGAGCACCCAAGACAATGGCCGCTGCAGGCTTTGACTGGCCGGGCTCTGGTGCAAGAACACCGGAGGCAACGAGGAGTCCGGTGGCTAGTGCTACCGTGAGCACCAACATGATGAGCGAACCCGTGCTCAGGCTCGTGGCCCCGCGGAAACGGCTTTCAACACGGTCGGCGAAGGTGAGCAGCGGCTCGGCAATCAGCTTCGTTCTCTCGTCGGGCGTGAGCGCTTGGCCGGTCCCCCGCAGCCGCTCCTCGAGCACGAGGCGCTCGGAGAGCTGATTCAGGCGCGCCGGGTTTGTTCTTTGCATGAGTTCGAGCGGGTCGGTTTGCGCATCGTCGACGAAGGACTGATATGTCTGCGGCGGGACGGAAAATCTGTGGAAGCATCCGATGCACGTGCACTCCTGCCCGACGACCTTCCCGCTGCCTAGCGGGATCCAATACAGGTGCCCAACAAGCCGGACGTCCCTCACCCCGTGCAGTTGGACACGCCGGCAGATCGGGCAGAATTCCGCCGCGCCTCCAAGGTAGTCTCGGACCTTCCTCTTGCCCCAGATGATGAACACCAGTCCTTGCTCCAGCCTGACCGAGGCCAGTCTGTGGCAATCGTGCATCCGCGTCAAGTAGGATGTCTGTCGTAGCTCTCCGGGAGCTCGCAGAGCGCGGGGTTTTGGTCAGCGCGGCCTCAGTCGGCTTCTTCGAACAGCTCGTCGAGCACGTCGGCGAGGTCCTCGTTGCAGCCGAGGGCCCAGTCGCGTCCCTCGCGGAAGATGCCCCACTCGCCGTACAGGAAGACGTAGATGTCGCGGATCAGCACGTCGCCGAGGTAGAAGTGCAGTCTGTACTTCATCTCGCCGAAAGACGCCTCGACATCCTCGACGGCGAGCGCCTCGCGGATCTTCTTCAGCGTGTCCTGGTCCTCGACCGTGATCTCCTTCGCCTTGTCGAAGTGCTGCCCGTCGTCGAAGAACTGCTCGATGACGACCTTGTTTGCTCTCGCGATCGCGGGCAGGTCGTCCTCTTTGGCGAGCGTGATCGCTTCCTCCTGCGTCTTGGCCGCCTTGGCAGGCTGAATCGCCTCGGCTTCGCTCGTCGCGCGTTCGTCGCCACCAGCCACGAGCGTGCCGGACGCCAGCAGCACGGCGCCGACGGCACAGACCAATACGATCGGTGTGATCGGCCAAACCCGGCTTCTCGTTTTCATAAGGTCTTCTCTCCGTCTCAGTCCGCCGTGTTCTGCGCACGTGCCGGCCTGTTCAGTCGACTCGTCCGAAGAGGCCGTTGACCATGTCGGCAAGCCTCCTGCTGCATCCCACCACATGGAAGTGGTGGTTGGGGCGCACGATGCCCCATTGACCGTCTGCGTAGACGTCGACCATTCGGAGGAGCTGGTCGCCCCGGTAGAACTCCAATCTGGCTCTGAGGTCGCGGGCCGACTGCCCGGTTTCGCAGATCGTCATCGCCTCGCGGATTTGCTTCAGCACGGCCTTTGATTCGATCGTTCTCTCGTTGCGCAAGGACCACCAGCCGTTGACGACGAGCTTGACGACGACCTTGGTTGCGTGGTCGATCGTAGGGAGATCCTCTCTCTTCGCGAGCTTTGTTGCCTCCTTCAGGTTCGCCGCCGGCTTCAGGGGTTGGATCGGGCCGCTCGTGCGCCCGGTGATCGGCAGCACGCCCGTTGCCCACAGCACCCCGCCAACAGCACAGGCCAACAGGACGAACGCGACCAGTCCTTTCATGGTTCGTTCTCCTTCCCTTGGGCCGTTGGGCATCCGCGCTGGTTGCGACGGACACACGGAGCCCAGCCCAGACCGCTGTTCCCTCGGGGGATTAGACGGTCCGGCCCGGCTGGTGTTCCACGAAAGTGCCGCGCGGGGCCGCTAGCCTACTGCTTGGTCAGCGGGCTCGAAGCGGTGGTGAGGCGGATGGCGTCGAGGATCCAGGCGGGATTGAGCTTCCTGCCGATCTTGTGGTTATCGGCCTTGAGGCTCTTGAGGATTTCGGCGAGCTCGGCCTCGGTTGGCTGGAGCGGCGCAAGCGCCCGGGCGAGTAGGGGGATGATCCGGCCCTTCATGTACCGGCGCCTCGACGTGGCGAACGACCAAACGGCGACGAGAAGCAGGATGGCCCCGACAGCGCCGCCAGCCGTGACCAGTGCGCGCATCGCCCCCTCGGTCTCGTCGCTGTAGACGATCCAGATGCATCCCAGGAAGAGCGCAACCACGAGCGCCAAGGCGCCGAAAACGTTGGCGCACCCGCCGGGCGCAAACCAGCGCTCGACTTGCGAAGAGAGCGCCACGAACGGCTCGGTCAGCAGCGCCGTCCGCTCGCCCTGGGTTAGGTCTGTCGGTGATTGCTTCGCCTTCTCCTCGAGCAGGAAGCGGTCGGTCAGATCGTCGAGCAGCGTCGGGTTCGTCTCACGCACGAGCCGGTCGATGTCGGCGTGCGCATCATCGCAAAAAGCGTCGCGCGCACCGGCGTCGACGAACGCCTGCTGGCCGCAGCTCGTGCACGTGAGCATCTGGCCGGTCGTGTCGCCCTTGGTGATCGGGATGAAGAAGAAGTGGTGCGCGAGCTTGATGTCCTGGACGCGGAACGGCTTGATCGCGCGGCAGATGGCGCAGAAATCCGCCACGTACCCCCGATGCCGCCGGGTGTTCCTCGTACCCCAGATGATGAACATGCGTGCCACCCCAAACTGGCTGGGCGCAAGTATGCTCAGCAGGGAGGGGTTCGTCAAGGCTGGGAGCTAGTCTGTCTGCTGCTCGAGGAGATGACGCGAGACGTGCACCAGGCCTTGTGTCACTGGCCCGGAGACGATGTCTGCGGGTCGCACGTGTCCCCCAGCGCGATGCCGGCCTGGCCGAAGAACTCGGCGTACCTCATGTCGCAGTAGAGGATGTGGTCGACGAGCCACTCCTTGAGGAAACGCAGAATGTCCTGGGGGACCGTCGCTTTCCAGGCGGTCGTATCGACGCAGAAGCGCGCCACATCCCGCCGGAAGCTGAGGTGTTGTGCCTTGTGCTCTTCGAAGCACGGGAAGCCGTGTTCCTGCATCAGCGCTTCTTCGGACGCGAAATGCTCAACGGCGTAGCGCGTCATCTCATCGAGAACCTCGGAGACCACCTCCGAGTCCACGCTGGCGTCGCGCGCCTCGATCATGGTGTTGATCATGCCGACGAGTCTCTTGTGCTGCTCGTCGATGGCCGGAATCCCGACGCTGAAGTCGCTATTCCATACGATCGGTTCCATGTCTTTCTCCGCAAGCTCGTGGGTGCGTTAACTAGGCGGTGGCCCCTGAGCGCAGCACGGCACGCGCCAGGCCAGGCAACGTGCCCTCTCCGCGTGTCTTGCACGATGCACTCCGAACCCCGTGCCGGTGACAGGACACGGCCTATCACTCTAGCTATCGACAACATCGCGGCGGGGTTGAGTGGAGAATCGCGGCTCTCCGACTAGCCATCGAGCGCGCGCTGCACCGTCTCGGCATAGTCGCGCATCAGGCGACGTGTGACGAGGCCCGGGGCGGCGTATGATGCCGTGCCGACATCGGTCACCGGCACCACCTCCTGCACCGAGTTGGTGATGAACAGCTCCTCCGCGGTCTTCGCGAGCTCGGCGGTGAGATCCTCCAGCTGGACAGGGATGCCGAGTTCTCTGGCGCAATCGAGGACCGTCTCGCGCGCGATGCCCGGAAGCAGATTCTGGCTCGTGTCGGGCGTAACGAGCGCGCCGTCGACGACGGCGAAGAGGTTCGACGACGCGCACTCGAGCCAGCGACCGTCGGTGTCGGAGATGATCGCCTCATCCGCACCGGCAGCGGTCGCTTCTCGTCGAGCGACTAGACTGAAAAGGTAGCTGCCGAGCTTGTGCTTTCCGAGCTCGCCGCGAGGGTCGCGTCGGACCGACGAGACGATGAGGCGCGCGCCGCGCTCGGTGATCGATGCGTCGAGCTGCAGCGGATCGACCGTCAGCAGCGTCGTCGGCGTCGCGTCCTCCGGCGGCTGGACGCCGGCGCCGCGGCCGCGCGTGACTCGGAACCGCACGACGGCCTCCCCGCAGCCGTTCAGCTTGACAAGGCGTGCGATGTTTTCTCGCAGTCGCGCCTCATCCGCCGTGTAGTGGATGCCGACGACGGGCGAGGCGAGCGAGGCGTTCAGCCGCGCGATGTGCCGGTCGAGCCGGAACGGCACGCCGCTGTAGCAGCGCAGCGTTGTGAAGACACTGTCGCCGTAGAGAAAGCCCCGGTCGTCGATGGGGACGCGCGCCTCGCTGGCGGGCGCGATCTCGCCGTTGAGGACGACGTAGCGCTGTCGCTTGCCGCTCATGCGACCGGCACCTGCGCGTCGACGCCGAGCGCGCACATGATGCCGCGCGCCTTGTGCAGCGTCTCGTCGTACTCGGCCGCCGGGTCGCTGTCGGCCACGATCCCGGCGCCGACGTGAAACGTGAGCCGTTGGCGTTCAATGAGGATTGTGCGGATCGCGATCGCGAGGTCCATCGCCCCGTCGACGCCCATCCATCCGATCGCGCCGCAGTACGGCCCGCGCGCCGTCGGCTCGAGCTCCTCGATGATCTCCATCGCCCGCACCTTCGGCGCGCCCGTGATGCTGCCGCCGGGCATCGTCGCGCGCAGCAGCTCGGCGAGGCCGACGTCGTCGCGCAGCCGCCCGGCGATGCGGCTGTAGGTGTGGTGGACGTTGCGGTGCGAGGCGACGGCGCGCAGCTCGGGCACGCGGACCGAGCCGTACTCGCAGACGCGCCCGAGGTCGTTGCGCAGCAGGTCCGTGATCATGACGAGCTCGGCCTGCTCTTTGTCCGATGCGAGCAACTCGGCCTTCATCCGTTCGTCCTCGGCGGGCGTCGTGCCGCGCGGCCGCGTGCCCTTGACCGGCCACGTCTCGACCTCGCGCCCGCGCACGACCAGAAACCGCTCCGGGCTCGACGACACAACGGCCCGATCGCCGAACCGCAGGAACGCGCCGAACGGCGCCGGACTCGACTCGAACAGCCGCAGCGCGAGCTCCTCCGGCGCGATCGCCAGCCGCCCCTCGAAGCGCTGCGCGACGTTCACCTGGTAGATGTCGCCCGCCGCGATGTAGTCGAGCGCACGCCGGACAGCGTCCTCGTATTCCCCGCGTGAGAAGTCGCTCGACAGCGCCCCGTCGAGTGCGGCACTCTGATCCCGCGCCGGATCCGATGGTGAGGCGATCTCGTCGAGCAGCGCCTCCATCTCGGCGCCGGCCTGCACGACGGACGCGCCCTCGTCGATGAGCCGGCACGCCGTCCACGTTCCGCCGTTGTGGTCGTACGCGAGCACGGTCCGGTAGAATCCCAGCTCGATGAGCGGGAAGCCGTGATCGATGCGCGCCGCCGTGCGCAACCGCTCGACCCGGTGCGCGAGGTCGTACGACAAGTACCCGACCCACCCGCCGATGAACGGGATCGGCGGTCTCTCATCCGTCTGCAGGCTGAAGCGCCCGAGCTCATCGCGCAGCGCCTCGAACGGGTCGCGCGCATCGTCCCTCGGAACGCGGAAGACGCCCTCGCAGTCGAGCGCAATCAGGCTCCACCTCGCACCAGGCCCGGCCCCATCGCCCGAGTGAAGGAAGGCAGGACGTTGTCCGGTCTCGACGAGATGCCGGAACACCTCTACAGGCGGGCAAGCCGATGGCCGCCGGGTCCACACCGTGCGGACCGTGCTCTGGTTCCGTGTGTCTGTCTCGATCGACATACCCGTTTTCTCCGTGCCTCCGGCCGGCCGTGGCGGAACGGCGGTCACTATAGCAGCGGCAGCGGCCCGTCCGTAAAAAAGGCCGCAACATTTGCTTGTGTGCTGTCGCAGACGGCGTACGATTCCGGCTCGTGAGGCGACCGCGAGCGGGTGCCCGCGGGCTGTGGCCTTGCACAGATCCGAGGGTTCTACACGATGGACGACGCCAAGCCTCCCAGTCGATCTCCGGCCAAGGCCAAGAACGGGCGTCCGGCTAAGACGCTCGGCCCCGTCCCCGATCTCGAAGCCCACGTCCAGTCCGATTGGTGGTCGCGCATCTTCAACTCGATGTACCTCAAGACCGACGCCGACGTCGTGCACGACGCGCGCATCACGCGGGCCGAGGTCGACCTGATTTGCGACGTGCTCAAACTCGGGCCCGACGACAAAATCCTCGACCTGTGCTGCGGCCAGGGGCGCCACGTGCTCGAGCTGGCGCGGCGCGGCTTGCGCAGCGTCGACGGGCTCGACCGCTCGCACTACCTCATCACCAAAGCCAGGGAAACGGCGAAGACTGAAGGGCTCAGCGTCCGGTTCCGCGAGGGCGACGCGCGCAAGCTGCCGTACCGCAGCGACACGTTCGACGTCGTGCTCATCCTCGGCAACAGCTTTGGCTACTTCGACTCGCGCCAGGACGATCTGCGCGTGCTGCGCGAGGTGCTCCGCGTGCTCAAGCCGTGGGGCCGGCTGCTCATCGACGTGTCGCACGGCGATTGGCTGCGCGACCATTACCAGCCGCGCTCGTGGGAGTGGGTGAGCGGCAAGCTGTTCGTCTGCCGCGAGCGCTCGCTGTCGCGGGACGGCGACCGGCTCGTCTCGCGCGAGGTGATCACGCACGTCGACAAGGGCGTCGTGGCGGACCAGTTCTACGCCGAGCGCCTCTACTCGGCCGAGACGCTGTCAGCGCTGCTCGGCGAGGCGGGCCTGAGCAACGTCTCATCGCCGCTCGAGCTCGGGTCCGATTCCGAGCGCGCGCAGGATCTTGGGATGATGGAACGCCGGATCATCGTGACCGCCCAGGCGCGCAAGGAGTGGGCGCCCGTGCGCCGCCGCGCCAAGCCCGAGGAGAAGCACGTCGTCGTGCTGCTGGGCGATCCGCGCAAGCCCGACCTGCTCAAGCCGCTCCAGTGCTTCGACGACGACGACCTCTACACGATCGACCAGATGAAGGCCGCGCTCCGCGACGTCGAGGGGTACCGTTTCACGTTCCTCGACAACCACGACACGCTCATCCAGGACCTCGTGAAGCTCGTCGGCAAGGTGGACCTTGTGCTCAACCTGTGCGACGAGGGGTTCATCAACGACCCGCGCAAGGAGCTCCACGTGCCCGCGCTGCTCGAGACGCTCGGCTTGCCCTACACCGGCAGCGGCCCACAGTGCCTCGCCTTCTGCTACGACAAGTCGCTCGTGCGCGGCGCTGCCAAGGAGATGCAGATCCCCGTGCCCGACGCGCTCTTCATCACGCCCGAGGACCTGCGCTTTGAGCTGCCGTTCGACTTCCCCGTCATCGTCAAGCCCGACCTGGGCGACTCGAGTTTCGGCATCACGGCGCGCAGCGTCGCCTCGAACGCCGAGCAGCTCCTGGACGCCATCGAGCAGGTCCGCGAGCAGTTCGGCTACGAGAAGCCGCTGCTCGTCGAGGAGTTCCTCCCCGGCAAGGACCTCAGCGTGGGCATCATCGGCAATCCGCCAGGCTCGTACACCGTCCTGCCGATCACTGAGGAGGACTACTCGAGCGTGCCGCCCGAGCTGCCGCGCATCTGCGGCTACGAGGCCAAGTGGTGCCCCGACTCGCCGTACTGGGGCATCAAGTCCGTCCCCGCCGAGCTGCCGGACGATACTGAGCGCGCCATCGTCGCGTGGTCGGTGGCGCTCGCCGAGCGTCTGGAGTGTCGCGACTACGTCCGGCTCGACTGGCGGCTCAACGCCAAGGGCACGCCGAATCTCCTCGAGGTCAACCCGAACCCCGGCTGGTGCTGGGACGGCCACCTGGCCAAGATGGCCGGCCACGCCGGCACGAGCTACTCGGAAACCCTCGTCGCGATCCTTCGCGCCGCCGAAGAACGCCTGAGTTCCGACGTGGGCGACGCCAAGCAAGCTGTTCCGGCTGCCGCACCCGAGCAGGACGCTCCGAGCCCTTCGCCGGTGAAATGAGTCCTGTCCTCTCCCGCACGGGAGAGCGGACGCCCGCTTCCAGACAACGCGCTCAGCCGAAGTAGTCCGGCTCGTTGCCCGGTTTCCACTTGATGTTGCAGCCCGCGCTCGGTCTCTGCTCGGCGCTGACGGGCTGGCCGGCGACGACGGCGTCGACGGCGGCGGTCAAGTCGCCGCCTGTCAGCGGGATGCCGTTGCCCGGCCGGCTCGAGTCCATTTGGCCGCGGTAGACGAGCCGGTGCTCGGCGTCGAACAGGAAGAAGTCGGGCGTGCACGCGGCCCGGTACGCCTTGGCGACCTCCTGCGTCTCGTCGTAGAGGTACGGGAACGTGTACCCGACCTGCTTGATCTCGCGTGCCATGTTCTCGGGGCTGTCGTCGGGGTAGCCGAGGATGTCGTTCGACTGGATGCCGACCACGCCAACACCTTTCCCTTGATACTGCCGGCAGAGCTCGGCCAGCTTCCTACGTACGTGCTTGACGAACGGGCAGTGGTTGCAGATGAACATCACCAGCAGCGGCCTGCCGGCGAAGTCGCTGCGCGAGACGGTGTTGCCCGCGGTGTCGGGCAGCGCGAAGTCGGGCGCTGTCGTCCCCAGCTCCAACATTGTCGATGCGGTCACGGCCATGTCAGTCTCTCCTCACGGGTGTTTCCCAGCGTTGGTTGTCCATATCCCGGCCCGTCTCCACGTCTGCAAACCGAACAAGCCCGACGTGAGTTCCGGGCTCTGAGCGAAGGTGAGTGTTCGTAGCCGCTTTCTTACGTGGGACTTGCCTCGCGGAACGTGCCCGCACGGTGGGCCGTTTCAACTGTAGGTTCCCGGACACCGGGTGCAGGGATTGGGGCCGCCGCTTGAATGCTGCGCACTTGACCCTCTCGGGTCGGGTGGTGTAGATAGCTCCATAGCTCGGGAGTTGCGGCACACACTTCCTTGCCCGCGGTCCGTTTCCGAGGAGTCCCGGCAGGGACCCAGGACTGCCCAACGAAAGGAGCTCGTCGTGAGGCACCGAGAGCTCGTCTGCCTGCTGGCCTTCATCGTGGTCGCGCCGGCCGTTGCCGTGGCGCAGTCGCCGGCGACGGTTGCGTGGTTCACCGACGCGTCCATCGATGGCAGCACCAAGTCCCAGGCCCTTATGGCGGCCCTCCCCGCCGCGCCCGGCACCTTCGGCCAGGGCGTGAAGCTCGAGCGTGCCTGCCCGATCGATGTCCCGGCCCTGTCGCAGCGGTCCGGCTACATCAGCTTCTGGCTCAAGCCGAACTGGAACGGCAGCGATGGCAAGACGCACCGGCTCCTGCGCATCGGCGATCCGAACAAGAACGGCCTCCTCGTCGAGAAAACCGAGCTTGGCCTGCTCCGGTTCGTTATGGCCTCGCCCAGGAAGGTCAGCGCCGCTCGGGCCGATGTCTCGCACTGGAAGGCGGGCCAGTGGCACCATGTCGTCGTGGTCTGGAAGGAGTTCGACAAGAAGCCGCTCGGCCTGCCGATCTGGATCGACCGCAAGGTGGCTGCCGGGCCGATCGCGGCCGACAACGACTTCCTCGATCCGAGCACGATGGACGACAAGCGGCTCTGGATCGGCCACGAGACCGCCGACGCCGTCCTCGACGAGTTGATCGTCCGCAGCCAGCTCCACACCAAGCTCTCGCGCGACTCGCGCGAGCTCGTCTACCGCGACTACTTCCGCACCGCGCCGTACGAGTCGGTCCGCATCGACCCCGAGCCGCTGCGCGTGCCGGCCGACCGTCGGGTCGTCGCTGGCCACCCGAAGCAGTTCGGCCTCGAGGGCGAGTTGGCTGGCGGATACGAGGACATGACCGACTTCGTCGAGAAATACTACAACTGGGGCCACTTCGACGCGAAGCCGCTGATCAAGTGGTCCACCTCGGATGCGAAGATTGCCGCCGTCGACAGCAACGGCCTCGTGACCGGCCGAAGCGTCGGCCGCTGCAGGCTGGTCGCCGAATTCCGGGACCTGAAGGCCACCTACAACCTCGAGGTGATTCCCGTCGAGCGTCCCGATCTCGATCTCGCGTGGGTCGAACGGCTGCCGCGCTACGACCGGAAGGGGCACAAGACGTGGCCGGCGCCGGGTGAAACCGTCCGTTCGGTCGCCCACATCTTCAACATGGGGTACAAGCCCGTGCCGGCCGGCACGGTCGTGCTGCTCGAGCTGTGCCCCGAGCTGAACAACAACGACCGGGTCGATCGCACCGAAGCGCAGCGCGCCACCCGCCAGACGAAGACGATCGGCGCCCTCGACCCGAAAGAGGAAGCGGTCGTCACCTTCGAGTGGCCGTGGCCGAGCAACCCCGTCTGGGTGCGCATCAGCGTCGACCCGCGCAACAAGGTGCCCGAGATCTGCGAGGCGAATAACTGGGTGTGCGACCTCAACACGGCGCGCGCGGTGCGCTGGGCGCACGAGCCCGACGAGGTGAACAAGTTCCACGACGAGCGGACGATCACGATGACCGGCTCGTTCAGCGTCTACGATTGGGATCAGGCGCACGTGGCCCGGGTCAACTGCCTCCTGCGCGAGGCCGTCTTCCCGTCGACGGGACCGCATGGGGTCGACTACCGCGTGCGGCTCGACGCGAACCTGTGGCGCGGCGACTTCATCGCCGGCAGCCCCTATGGGCCGTACAAGGACCGCAAGCCCCAGGACAAATACAACGAGAAATGGTGGGACGGCGGCTGGCCGCACGACCCGATCACGTTCCCGCTCGCGATCGAGTCGGCCATCATGCACGAGCTCGGACACACGATGCTTGCGCTGCCGGACCTGTACGGCGCGCCGCTCGATTACAACCGCTGCTACCTCACCGACGAGAACGGCACGTCATACGAGAACAGCCGCTTGTTTCCTCACATCAACCCGCACCTCTCGCCTCGTCCGCCCGTGGCCGGCTTCACGCCCTGCGGCGAGGGCTACCCGACGCTGATGGACGCGTGCACGATGTGGATCACCGAGGACAACGCGGGTAAGATCCAGTTCTACAAGGACGACCCCAAGAGGCCGTACTGGGGTTCCCAGGGGCGGCTCGTGCCCACCGACCGGAACGCGCTCTACGTCACGGACCTGTACGATCGCCCGCTCGCGGGCGCCGCTATCTACGTCTACCAGGTCGGGCAGAACACGGCCGGTTTCAACCCGGCGCAGTACCTCTACGATCGACCCAAGTTCATGGGTAACACGAACGAGCACGGCGTCTTCGTCTTCCCCGACAAGACGGACAAGGACTGGGACGATCCCGCGACCGACGACGTTGACGGCGCGATCAGCATAACGAACCCGTTCGGGATGGCCGAGCACCCGGAGGCGCGCACGCCGAGCTGCTTCGGCTACGACGGCCTGTTCCTGATGAAGATCGTCTGCGGCGATCAGACCGAGTTCTGCTATTTGCCCCTGGCTGAGTTTATGATCGCCTACTTCGCGAACCCGAAGGAGGGCGTTTATCCGATCCGGACCAGCCTGAAGCCCGTCGACGGGATCACGCCGCTCGTGCGCCGCGAGATCCCCGAGCCGATCCGCACGCGCAACCGCCGCCCGGTCGCGGTCCCTGCGAAGACGACGCTGCGCGTCAGTGTCGGCGAGAAGTTCACCCTCGATTGCTCGAAGAGCTACGACCCGGAGCACCAGCCGCTCGTGCACTACGAATGGCAGCTCGACGGCGGGAACGCCGACCCGTGGCGCAAGGCGGGC
>Ga0315545_1004065_pt1 | contig 12220 bp, 11 predicted proteins | sample SalMarSW160210MG_FD_203096 | JGI IMG/M metagenome (GOLD analysis project Ga0315545, IMG submission 203096) | Salt marsh sediment microbial communities from the Plum Island Ecosystem LTER, Massachusetts, United States - Salt Marsh Sediment SW1602-10 ... | reverse complement strand
TCATGACGAGAGCTAAGGCTGATACGCTCGGTCTTGAGCCTTTGGCCGAAATAGTGAGCATGTCTTCCATTGCTATCAATCCCCACCGTATGCCTGAAGGTCCCGCCTATGCAGCCATGAAAGCACTCAAGCTGGCTGACATAGACCTCGATGACATCAGCGTTATGGAGGTCAATGAGGCATTTGCTGCCGTACCGCTGGTCAGTACGCTCTTGTTAACGGGCAAAGATAAACAGAAAGCGAAGAAGCTCCGTGAAAGGACCAATATCAATGGTAGTGCCATAGCAATTGGTCACCCAAACACGGCAAGTGGCGCTCGCTTGATAATGAACCTCATGTATGAGCTGAGACGACGTGGAGGAGGCTATGCCCTTGGGGCAATCTGTGGTGGTTTGGCACAGGCCGATGCGTGTATTATTAAAGTTTAGGCAGATTCATATAAAAAAGATTAATCTATGGCTTTCAAATATATCAATTTTAAGAAGCGAGAGGGAATTGCTTGGGTTCAATTCAACCGACCTGAGAAATTGAATGCGCTTAACCCCGATGTTCTAAGAGATCTGGAAAAGGCAGTGGTCATCTGTGAAGAAGATGATGACATAAAAGTGGTTGTACTTCATGGAAATGAAAAAGCTTTTGTGGCAGGGGCTGATATAGAGAATATGGCCAAAGGAGATATCAAGTTTGCGTATGAATTGACCGATCTAACAATGCGGGTTCAGGAGAGGATTGCGGATTTGCCCAAACCTACCATCGCAGCCATTTCAGGCTATGCCCTTGGAGGCGGCTGTGAGATGGCCTTATGCTGTGACTTCAGAATAGCAGCTGAAAATGCCCTTCTTGGTCAGCCTGAAATTACGTTAGGAATTATTCCTGGTGGAGGCGGCACCCAGCGGCTGACACGTCTGGTTGGCCTTGGGCCGGCCACAGAACTTATTTTGAAGGGCGAGATGATTAAGGCAGATAGGGCAGAGCGGATCGGATTGGTGAGCAAGGTGGTCCCTTTGGACCATTTGGAGGCAGAGGCAAAAGCGCTCGCTTCCAAGCTAATGGAAAGGCCCGCCATGGCCCTTCGGGCAGCAAAAACGGCAATACGGAAAGGGATAAATACTTCTCTGAAAGAGGGATTGCATATCGAGCAGGATCTTTTCTGTATGCTCTTCGGCACAGAGGACCAGAAAGAGGGAATGGCAGCATTTTTAGAAAAACGGAGGCCCATCTTTAAAGGGAAATAGGGGGCATGTATCTTGGGAGAAGTTAATAGAGTAGGTATAGTAGGCGCAGGCATGATGGGTGCTGAGATTGCCCTTTGCTTTGCTATGGCAGGCAATGAGGTGACCATGAAAGATGCAACTCTTGAATTGGCTCAAAAGGGTAAAACCCGCCTTGAGGGAGTATTGGATAGGGCAATCCAAAAAGGGAGATTTCGAGCTGATGAAAAAGATTCCACACTTTCTCGAATTGACCCTACAGATCACCATGAAGCTTTAAAAGATGTTGATCTGATAGTAGAAGCTGTATTTGAAGATCTCGAAATAAAGAGAGAGGTTTTTGCCCAATTAGACAGTATCTGCAAGCCAGATTGTGTCTTTGCAACGAACACCTCCAGTATTCCTATCACGCTTCTGGCGACCTCGGTGAAACCGGAACGGATTGGCAGCTTTTTGGGCGCTCACTTTTTCTCACCTGCGTCGGTTATGAAACTAGTGGAGGTTATACCTGGCCTGGAAACAGAGGAAGAGACAGTAGTTTTCATGATGGATTGCTGTCATAGAATAGGCAAGAATCCAATTCGAGTAAAAGATGTGACAGGCTTTGCAGTAAATCGTTTACTTCATATCATGTGGATCGAAGCTAACCGATTGGTTGAAGAGGGTGTGGCTACACCAGAAGATATTGATACGGCCTGCAAACTGGGTTTGGGGCATCCGATTGGGCCTTACGCACTCATGGATCTGACAAGTAATGATTTAAATCTAAAAGTGCAAGAGATTTTGTACGAGGCCTATGGCGAACGATTCAGGCCTCGGGGCATCTTGAAACAAAAGGTCAACGCCAACCACTTAGGCCGAAAGACCGGTCGAGGGTGGTACAATTATGAGAAATGACCATAAGCTTAATATCTGGGAAAAGCTTCTTTAAAACTTGGAAGTTATATTCATCAAGGAAAACCCACCAAATATGAAGTTTTAACAAGGGGATCAGACATGAAAATTGTAAAAGGGTTTCCTTCAGGTTCACAGGATGAATACCAACTCAATGTTACCACTATACTAAGGCATGCAGTGAGAAATTTTGCAGGCCAAGAAATTGTCTCCAGGACATTTGATGGCGTTTTTCGATACACTTACAAAGATGCTTATGAACGGATTCAAAGGCTTGCCAATGCTTTAGAAAGCTTGGGCGTTAAACCTGCGGATAGAGTGGGAGTACTAGATTGGAATTCATACAGGTATATCGAATTATATTTCGGCATTCCCGGGATTGGTGCTGCTCACGTGGAAATGAACGTAAGGTTGGCACCACCAGATCTAATCTATGCTGCTAAACATTCTGGAACGGAATTGATATTTGTTGATGAGTCATTGATATCTGTTGCAGAAGCCATGGCATCTGAGTATAGGCCAGCTAAAGGCTACGTCATCTTGACGGATAAGAAGTTGAGCGACATAAAGACAAGGCTTTCCCCCATATATAGTTATGAAGAGCTTTTGAAAGAGGCAAAACCGGAATACGATTGGCCGATGATTGATGAAAAATCCACCTATAGTGTTTGTTTTACTTCAGGAACTACTGGAAGACCGAAGGGCGTTTTCTATTCCCACAGAGCCTCTTACCTAATTGCTTCAATAGCTGCTATTGTTTTAGAGTTAACACCTAGATCTTGCCTTCTGCAAATAGTGCCTTTGTATCACGCCTTAGGATGGTCTAACCATATAGCTGCTTTCATGTCAGGTTCGAAACTTGTTCTCCCTGGGAGATATACTGCGAGGGAGATAGGATCAATTATTGATCTAATGGTGAACGAAAAAGTTACAGTTGGCCTTGCTGCCTCGGCGGCCTGGATGCCAATATATGAATATATTAGAAATATGAAGGAAAAGCCCGATCTAAGCGGTGTTACGCTTTGCTCTGGTGCGAGTGAACCACCACTATCTATGCTGAAGGGTTTCTATGAACTAACTGGTGCTAGAGCTTATCATGCTTCCGGGACAACCGAGAATGCTGCATGGTCTACCATGAATAAGCCTAAGCCCTGGTTGGAAGAGAAATTATCAGAGGAAGAGAAATGGGAGCTCCAGAGAAAGCAAGGGCTCGAAGTTCCAGGTTGTGATGTTAAGATAGTTGATGCAGAAGGTAATGAGCTTCCCCACGATGGTAAGTCACCAGGAGAGTTCTTAATGAGGGGACCGTGGGTAGTAAACAGTTACTACAATGCTCCTGAAACAGCAGACCGATTTACGGACGATGGCTACTGGAAAAGTGGCGATATCGCCACTATTGATCCTGAGGGTTATATAAAGATAGTTGACCGAATCAAGGACCTAATAAAGAGCGGAGGGGAATGGATTTCTTCTGTTGACATGGAAAATGAAATAATGTGCCACCCAGCGGTGTTAGAAGCTGCCGTATGCGGCGTGCCTCATCAAAAATGGGAGGAAAGGCCCCTTCCCTTAGTGATTTTGAGGGACGAATATAAAGGAAATGTTACTGAAGAGGATATTGTTAAGCACCTTAGTAAAAAGTTTGCTAAGTGGCAACTACCAGATAGAGTGAAGTTTGTTGATGAAATTCCAAAAACAAGCGTTGGGAAATTTGACAAGAAGAAAATCAGGGATCTATACAAGGATGAATATTTAAAATAAGTTTGGGAATTTAAAAAGTTCGTAACATTTTAGTTTTTTGATATTTCTTTACGTTAATCCCTCTGGATGAGATTGACGATAAATTTAGATACTTTTGGTCCCGGGATATAACGGACCTTTTATGAAGTTTCACTCTGAACTGTTGACAAACTTTTTCAGCAATCGCCGCTCCAGAGAGACCGAATTTGGCCCTCTGGTAGATAACGTATCCAATGATCTCCGGGGTTACCTTGTCAGGTTTTGTTTTCCCTTTAGCCTTATCTACCAGACCTTTAAGGCCTTCTTTGCAAAAGGCCTCGAGGGAGTAGCCGAACTCCTCGCATACCCTGGTAATGAAACGCCCTTCATGGCAGTGAATTCTGAGCATCTCATACTTTACCTGGCTCCTGTCATTGGGTCTAAAAAACTCAGACTCATGAAACCAGGTAGATTTGACAGTTTTGTGACCTCTTTTCATAGCTGATCGTGAGCATTACTAATGAAATTTATAGCAGCGAATAAATAAATTGTCAATATTTCTTTACCATATTTCTTTACCGCATATTTTGGAAAATATTTAGACTAGAGGTAGAAAGTCTCTATTATTAGCGGATAATATGGGTAATGAACACGTTGAGAGGCTGGCAATAAAGGTAAAAACGACAAACCAAAATTGACAGAAAATGGGTTGATCGACTTTCTACAAGTCAGCTAAATCTAGAAGAAAGCTCAGTCTGGCCTCTTAAATTGGCTAATTCCAGGATTATGGGCTAAAAATTGGGAAGCCTTAAGTGTTTCAGGATGTCTTAATTAATCTTGATTGGAGGAAATAATGAGCATATTTAATCTTTTTGATTTAAGCACTAAAGTATCTATTGTCACGGGAGGCTGTCATGATCTTGGTAAAATAATAGCAACTGGTTTGGCAGAGGCGGGCTCTAATGTGGTCGTTTGCTCAAGGAAGGTTGAGAAATGTGAGGAAACGGCACATGAACTCGAAAAATTGGGTGTCAAGGCTTTAGGAATTAAATGTGATATTACTAATCCAGAGGATATAGATTTGTTAGTTAATGAAACGATAAAAAAATTTCAAAAGATAGATATATTAATAAACAATTCAGGAACGACATGGGGTGCCTCTCCTGAAGAGTTAAAGATAGAAGACTGGAAAAAAGTTATGGATGTGAATGTGACAGGAACTTTTTTAGTTAGCCAAAAAGTAGGAAAAGAAATGATTAAACAAAACAGGGGAAAGATTATCAATATCTCCTCATATGCTGGGTTTGGAGGCACTGATTCCGAATGTCTTAATGCAATTCCATACAATACTTCAAAGGCTGCGGTAATCGGTTTCACAAAGGATTTGGCCACTAAGTGGGCAAAATATAATATTAATGTAAACAGTATTGCCCCCGGTTGGTTTCCCACAAAGATGACGAATTGGCTTCTGGAAAACAGAGGTCAGAGAATATCTGCCAGAATACTCATAAAAAGATTTGGAGAGGAGGAAGATTTGAAAGGAGCGGTGGTATTTTTATCCTCTAAGGCTTCTGATTATATTACAGGACACGTGTTATCCGTGGACGGAGGCCTAACCGTTTGGTTTTAATACTAATATGGATCGTATCCCAATAATTGAACGTCTCGGAAATTCTACACTTAGTTAAGCTATAGTTACTTACTGAGGCTTAGTAGTTTTCCCTTATACATGGAATAAAATTAAGTTAGAAACTGGTGCTAAGAATGAGGCAAGGAGGATAAGGTATGGCAAAAAAACCACTAGATGTCCAAGAAGTCTTTGGCGCGTGCCCCCTTTGCACAAACCACTGCAGTATCTCCATGAAGGTCGTAGGGAACACGGTCCTCGTTGTGGCAAAGGATGATACTACAGGATTGCCAAGTGATCTGTGTCCTACCAAGAAGGGAAGCACCACAATCGTTGAAGTTCTCGCACATCCCGACAGGCTGAAGCACCCTCTGAAACGGGTCGGTGAGCGGGGAAAGGGCAAATGGGAACAGATCAGCTGGAACGAGGCTCTCGATACCGTAGCGGGCAAACTGAAGGAGTGCAAGGAGAAATATGGACCGGACAGTTTTGCCATGGTCCTAGGTGAGCCTAAAGGGATGGAGTTCGCTTTTGGCCAGAGATTCGCTACGATATTTGGGACATCCAATGTTTTCACGCCGGGCTGTTACTGCGGTGTTCAGTGCGGAACCGCGAGCAGCTATACTTTCGGCTCCATGAATGTCAATGTAGACTGGGAGGGTGAGCCCAGCGCCATCGTGATCTGGGGCAACAATCCGCTCCATACGGGCGGCAGCTTCAAGGGTATGCATGCCAGGAGATACTACAAGGCCCTAGAGAACGGCGCCAGGCTGGCGGTGGTAGACGTCCGAAGGATCGATTTGGTCGATCCCGACAGGACCAGCTGGAACAGAGATGCAGAATTGTGGGTCAAACCGAGGCCGGGAAGCGACGGGGCCCTGGCGATGGGAGTGATAAAATATATCATCGAAAATGACCTCCACGATAAGGAATATGCCGAGAAATACACAGTCGGCTTTGAATCGCTGGGGGAGGAGATTAAGAAATTTACGTTTGATGACGTGGCCAGGGATACCTGGGTGCCCTTTGAGCAGATAGAGCATCTGGCTAGGTTGTATGCCGAGAACAAGCCTGCCTGGATACTGTGGGGCAATGCCTTGGAGCAGAGCGTTTGTGCCCTGCAGACCTGCCGGGCCGTTTCCATCCTCACGGCCATTACTGGGAACGTGGGCGTAAAAGGAGGGGAGGTAGTTGTCAACCCCGCTCCCATGACCAGGCCCGGAAGATTCTATTTGCCAAAAGAATACAGAGATTGCCGTGTGCCCGAGAATTCTGTAGGTCGGCAATTCAAGGTTGCCATGCAATCAGCCTATGTGCCCACACAGTGTCTCATCGACTCAGTTGTTGACGAGAAACCTTACCAGATCAAGGTAGCCTGGGTTATTCTAAATAACCCGCTCATCACATACCCTGAATCGAAGAAGGTCTACGAGGCCTTTAAGAAGATTGATTTCCTGGTTGTGAATGAGATCTTTATGACCCCTACTGCGGCCATGGCCGATATTGTGCTGCCTGCGGCCACCTTTTTTGAACACGAGGATATCGGATACTGGCCTGCCTGGTTCGGCATCTGTCGAACCTATCAGAAACTGGTGGATCCACCCGGAGAGGCCAAAGCGGACATTACCATCATAAACGAAGTGGCCAAGCAGTTGGACATGCCCGGGTTCTGGGAGGATGCGCACGAATCCCTCGACTATATGCTCGAACCCAGCGGGTCGACGTACAAAGAATTCAAAAATGCGCGATATGCATGGCCCACAAAGGAGTACATTACGGAGGAGAATGCCTTGGCTCCTTTCAGGACGCCCTCCGGTAAGGCGGAAATCTATGCCGAGTCCTTGAAGAAGATAGGCGCAAGCCCGATACCGACCTATGAGGATCTGTCCCGGTCCAGGTTCGGGCCCGAGGACTTCAAAGATTACCCCCTTGTGTTGACCAACGCCAAAGAAGAGACCTACATGCTGTCCATGCACCGGATGCTGAAAGGACTCCGTAATATCACAGATCAGCCTTATGTGCGTCTGAATCCTGAAACAGCCAAGAAGTATGGTCTGAAGGACGGGGAGCTTGTCTGGGTTGAAACACCTAAAGGCAGATGTCAGCAGAGGTTGATAGAGGACAGCTTTGTGGATTCCAGAGTGGTTGTCGCTGCATTTGGGTGGTGGTTGCCGGAGGAACCAGAGACGATGTTCGCTTGGGACAGGGTCAATCTCAATATGGTGACAGACAGTGGACCTCCCTATGATCCTCTGTCAGGTTCCGTACAGCTAAAAGGTATCCCTTGCCGAGTCTATAAATAGGAAAAAACCGAACGCACCGGGGGCTTGATTCTAGTAAGCCTCCGGTGTGGGAAGACCATTGGGTTCATAAGCGTCGGGTGTTCACTTCAACATAACACCTGAATATTATGCCTCACATTTTCTAAAAAGAGGAGGTATACAGAATATGGCTGAGCTTCCAAAGGAATGCCTTCCCCCTGTTGAGTATTTGCCCGAAGTAGTGCGGCTGCTTCCAGAAATTGACTACCCGGAAAGATTCAATCTGGCTGATGTCCTGCTGGATGAAAATGTGAAGAAACGGGGAGACAAAGTCGCCATCTACTTTGAAGATCAAAGGATGACTTACAGCGAACTTCAGACGACAGTCAATCGCTTTGCAAACGTCCTGAGGGAGATTCGCGTGGAGAAAAACGACCGTGTGATGTTGAGGGCTCCCAATGTTCCTGAATACATCGTCTGGAACTTCGCATGCTGGCGCATTGGCGCTATCCCTGTTCTGATCAATCATCTCAATCGATACGAAGAGGTGGCTTTTAAGGCCAACGATTCAGAGGCTGTTGCTATCTGCGTCCATGAAAAGTTCTACGAAGATGTCGAAAAAGCACGAGCCCAATGCCCAAAGCTCAAACATGTCATTGTGCTTGGCAAAAAGATTGCTGATACGCTAAATTACAGAGAAATGCTTGAGGGCCAGTCAACAGAAGCCGAGAGTGAAGTTTGCTCCCGAGAAGATTATGCCCGGCTTATTTACAGCTCCGGCACTACAGGGATGCCCAAAGGTATTTTGACGACCCTTGAAGGGGTTATGTCGGTGACAGATACGCATGGCAAGCATGTCCTCAAGATTCGAGAGGACGATATCCTGGGAGGACATCCGTACTTTACGTTCGCCTTTGGCTCCGTAAATTATACCATGGAGCCCTGGAGGTTCGGTGCCTCTGTATCGATCATCTCCAGGTTTAGGACTGAGGATCAGTTCAGGCTGATTCAGGATCACAAGATAACCATGCTCTTTGCGGTTCCTACAGCCTTCAACATGATGCTTTCCGTTGAGGGTGCAGCAGAAAGATACGACCTCACCTCCGTGAGGCTCTGCCAGAGTGCCGGGGAATGGCTGCCGGGGGCCACGGTCAGTGAATGGAAAAGACGATTTGGAGTAACCATTATCGACTCCCTTGGATCCGGGGATCTGATGTACTGGCTATCCACCTTTGAGGGGATGGATGAGAAAAAGTTCGGTTCAACAGGCGTTTCGGTTCCCGGTTTTGAAAACGTGGTTGTTGATGAAACCTTCACCGAGGTGCCGCCAGGCACTACGGGCGAACTGGTCGTGCGGGGCCCTGTAGGCCAAACCTACTGGCGACGGCCAGAGAAACAGGTGGAGGGTGTCTGTCCCTTGGACAGCAAATTTGCGGGATGGAGCCGACCCGGCATCATATTCATGCAGGACGAGGATGGCTACTTCTGGTATAAAGGTCGTTCAGACGATATGATCGTGACTGCCGGTTACAAAATCCCCGGAGGAGAGGTAGAAGGTGCGCTGAATGATCATCCAGCGGTCTTAGAATCTGCGGTCGTTGACACACCGGACAAAGAACGCGGGAATGTCATCAAGGCCTTTGTTGTCTTGCGTGAAGAATATGAGCCCTCTGAGGCCTTGGCAAAAGAACTCCAGGAGTGGGTAAAACAGAAGATAGAGCCTTACAAGTATCCTCGGATTATTGAATTCGCTAAGGCAGAGGCTTTGCCCAGGACCTCTACGGGGAAAATTCAAAGGAGGGTTTTACGAGAGAAGGAGCATGCTAAAGGTTCGGCGGGTTAAATGGCATCGGAAGGTATTAAACCTCTTAATTCGAGCTTTAAAAAAACCGAAATGTAGAGGCAATTTAAGAGACCTGCTGATTGATTGGCAAGCAGAGCGATTTGAAGCTAATACGAATAGGATAAGTCAGTATGTGCATGGCGGAAAGGTATAACTTTGAAAAAACCGTAAGCAGAGGGTTACAATGATCAACCATCAGGGATTTTAGAAAATACTACCCCACTGCTTTGAGGGGGAGGTGTTGGTAGAGGCTCTGTATATTTCTTTGCGTTACTCCCTCTGAATGAGATTGAGGATAAACTGAGGGACTTTTGGTCCCGGGATAGAGATGCGATAGGGTGGTGATTTGTTGTTCTGGATTTCCTTTCTGAAGGCCACGGTCACTTTGACGATGAACCGAGCGATCCTTTTGAGCAAGACCACGATGACAGCCATCTGGGCAAGGACACCAGCCCTTTTCAGGCCTCGAACCTTGGGCTTCGCAAGGATACAGAGATCATCCTTATCAAATCCGTTGGGCCGGGTGAGGATTCCACAGGGTGCATAGGGCCAGCCGTTCTGGTCATAGCCCGTTCCCTCAAGGCAGTTGTGGTGAGGTTTTCGTTTCTGGGGTTGTAGTCAATAATGGGGATGGCACCATGTGATCTGGAGAACTGGTAGTTATGGTGCTCATCGTATTTTGCATCACCAAGATCTATCTTTGATGTCGTGCCGTGATACTCAATGATCTGCTCTCTGTTGGTGATATAGTGTCTGCCTTCTTCTGCATTACCAGCGATTGTGGAGCATGCAACGGGGAGCTCAATCCCCAGGGTTAGCTCTATAGAGGTATCGATGATGACATCAAAGCCAAAGATCTTCTCCTTCGAGGGTTTCGCCTCACCCCGATTCTGGCCTCCCTATCAGCTGGGAGCTTGGGACACCGGAAGAAGAAGGAGTCGGTATGGGTGCTGTCTCCCATGACGATCTTGGTGAGCACGCCTCTTTTGACCACAAGATCGAGGTGAGCCCTTTTAAGCTCTTCTTCAAGCCCGAAGATCTGATTACAGATGCTGGGGTTTTCAGGGTTAGCCTCTTCAAGGGAAAGCGTTAAAACCTCTACCTTGGGCCGCGTTACATCCTCTGGAAACTGGGGGGAAGGGCACTCAACTCTGATACGGACCTCTTTTCCCGGTACGATCTTCTCGAGATTGGTGAGGCGATAGAGGATTCTTCGATGGACATTTTCGATGATACCTTTGAATTCGATAAACTCACACTCACTGCAGAAATAGGTACAACCCTTGTACCTGGCATTGGTAGGGAACAGGGTGCCATCGGTGGCAAGTATCTTATAGGAGAGAAACCCCGGGAGTTCTGCGATCTCTACAAGCACATGGAAGATGTGGTTGTAAAGTTCTTCCCCTAACCGGCCCTTTAGGTTGGTAAAGGTGGCCTCACAGGGTACATGGGAATACCTGATACCTGCATAGAGGCGATAGTGTTTCCCCTTCTCTCTATCGTGGAGGACGTCTACAAAGGCTTTCATATCGGGATATTTTTCGAGGTAACGAAAGAGCTCCAACACAAAGAGGCTGGCAGGATCATAGGCAAATCCCGTGGGTTTATATTTATGGGCAACGATGGATCGAATAAAAGCAAAATCCACGAGGGAAGAGACGAATCGAGAGAGCCCACCGACGATACGTCCATCGGGATGGATCTTGATGTAACGGTGTCTATAGGTATATTCTGATAACCAGAAGATTCGGGGTTTTGGGAAGGGGTAGTTGTATTTGGAATTGATTTGAACGTGTATTCTCTTGAGCTTTTTGACAATATTGGCGATGGTAAAAGGCGTCAGATTTCTCAAACCGCTGTGCCTAGCTATTCAGTGTGCCGTAGTACCCGAGGATCCTTTCTACGGTTCTTTTGTGGAGTTTTACTTTAAAACGGTGAAAAACTTGTTCAGCGATTGCCGCTCCAGACAGACCGAACTTGGCTCTTTGGTAGATGACATAGCCAATGATCTCCGGGGTTACTTTGTCAGGTTTTGTTTTCCCTTTCGGTTTATCTGTCAGACCTGCCAGGCCCTCTGTGCGAAAGGCTTCCAAGGCCTGGTAGAAGGACTCACGGGAATAGCCGAATTCTTTACAGACTCTGGTGATGAAGCGTCCTTCATGGCAGTGAGCTCGAAGCATCTCATACTTGATCTGACCTCTATCATGGGGCCTAAAAAAAGAGGATTCGTGGAACAATGGGGACCGGACAACTTTAGAGCTTTTCTCCATGCGGGGCACTCGTCTTTTTTGACATCAAGCATACCAGATGACGTCCAGTATGTTAAGTATTATTTACCGCAGATAATTCAAATTCTACCAGGCTGAAGATTGCAGGAATCTACTGGATATTTGATATCAGAGGAAAGAAGAAAGATTGGCCAAAGTAAGAGGAAAGGATAAGAACGACAAATTAAAATTGGCAAAAATGGGTTGATCGACTTTTTGGGAGTCAATTATTTAGTGAACCAAAGCCGATCATGCTTACTTAAATTGGCTAACTGTGTTTTTCGAAAAACCCAGACCACCCGGACAGGACATTTGAGGGTTTTGAGCAAAACCATCATCGAGAATGCCTTGAGGTCTCGGTAGTTCCCATAAAGAAACACGTGATGGGTTGAGCCTTT
>Ga0315545_1004064_pt1 | contig 12223 bp, 15 predicted proteins | sample SalMarSW160210MG_FD_203096 | JGI IMG/M metagenome (GOLD analysis project Ga0315545, IMG submission 203096) | Salt marsh sediment microbial communities from the Plum Island Ecosystem LTER, Massachusetts, United States - Salt Marsh Sediment SW1602-10 ... | reverse complement strand
ATGCAAAAAGGTTGTGTGGCATTGAGCCCTAGTTACTGGGAATCTTTACTGGGAACATCATAGCCTGGGCCGAGGAAACTATGAGTGGCAGCCCGACAGTCTTAATAAATACGACCTTAGCTCTACCTTTATTTCGGCGGGGCAAGGTAAGGGATGTCTACGGTTTAGGCGATAAACTACTCATTGTGTCCACCGACCGCATATCGGCCTTCGATGTTGTCTTGCCCTGCGGTATCCCCGACAAAGGGAAGGTTCTTAACCAGCTTTCTGCCTTCTGGTTCGGGAAAACAGCCCCTATCTTACCTAATCATTTTATCAAGGTAATCGATAGCACTGTCGTTCTGAACGAAGTGAAGAATCTCTCGAACCAGCCAGGGGATTTACCGGATTCTCTTATCGGCCGCTCTATGCTTGTGGCTAAGGCCGAGCGCATACCTGTCGAATGCATTGTTCGGGGTTATCTATCCGGCTCGGCATGGGCGGAATATAAGGAGGCTGGAAAGCTTGGCCGTGTCCAATTGCCCTCGGGAATGAAAGAAAGCCAGGAATTGTCCCAACCTATCTTTACTCCTACTACCAAGGGCGAGACGGAGCATGACCGCCCTTTAACCAATCAAGACATAAAAGACCTTGGCATTGAAAACATTTTTGAGGAATTAGAGCAAAAAAGCCTGCTTATCTACGGCTATGCTCGGGATTACGCTAAAGCCAAGGGTATAATAATTGCCGATACCAAATTCGAGTTTGGTTTCATCAATAGTCAGTTAGTCCTTATCGACGAGCTACTAACGCCAGACTCAAGTCGCTTCTGGGATACCAACCAGTACGAGGTCGGCCATTCGCAACCCAGCTTTGATAAACAGCCTGTTCGCGACTGGCTGTCAGCTTCAGGATGGGATAAAGAACCGCCAGCGCCTATGTTGCCACCTGAGGTAATAGAGGGGACATCGAAAAGATATCGTGAAGTGTACAGCAGGTTAACCGGGAGGGGTCTCTGGAGAAAACAAGGCGGAGATTGTTAAGGGAAGCAGAGCTAGGCCAGATAGGGTGCTTTCTAAATTAGCGGCTAGTGTCCAGCTCAGGTTCGTATTATCTCAGTTTTAAGCAAACATGATGATTCTCAGGTCTCGACTACAGGGGGTGTAAAACTTGGGTTTTGCTGAGGTGACAAGCGTTCATGATGGCAAATACAAGTAAGAAATTTAGGTAAAATGGACTGGAGCAACATAGTCAGCATCGTTATGGCTGTTTTGGCGCTTATTGCACTGCCTTTAGCCCTCCGCAAGAGAAAAAAAGCCGCTCCCTTCAAGAGGGAGGAATTTTGCCGACACCTCCAGGGAATGGGAATAGAGGCAACTTTGAGAGAAAGAGGCTGCGATGGAGAAAAGATAGGGCTGAGCCGCTCCTCAGGGCAAAGATCGGAGGGAATTATCGAGCTAAAAGACACAAATATAGATCTGGTAAACGTCATCAGCATTGCGAGTCAGTATGGAGTGCGCTACTTCTTGGATTATCTGGTGAAGAGCTCAAACATAATGGAGGAACGGGTACTCAAGAAAACCAGGCTGACCAGAAGGAAAAGTCCACCCCTATGGGGCAAGGTAGTAGCCATTGATTGGAAAGGGGATGACTCTCTGGCACAGAGCCTTAATCTCGACTATAGTCTGGAAGATGAGCTGCTAAAAGCCGATGTGAACGCTTTCAAAGGAAATATCTGGATTTTCCCTGAGCCCAAGCATGGATATGCCCGGATACGGACTGATTATTTGCTACCTCCTGCCGCGGTATTTGAAGCAATAAGTGACATAGCCAGACACATTAAGTCATGGTAGGGGGACTCTAATCCTGAAGTTCCCAGCAAGCCCTTTACTTTGCCTGGGGAGTGCTTTATCGCGTTCCTATCCAGACAGTACCTTGACCAACCGTAACAAGTTTCTATCCAATTCCTTCTTTTTCTCCCAGGTTTCCCTGAGAGGGGTGAAGGCTATCTCTCCCTTCAGCTCCCCCACCATGTAGCCTGTCATGCCCTTGATCAGAGCACCCACAGCCGCCGCTCCTAGCTTACTGGCGAGAACTCTATCTTTGGCTGTAGGCGAGCCACCTCTCTGGACATGTCCCAGCACGCAAATTCGGTACTCCAGCCTTAATCTTTCCCAAACTTGCTGAGCAATTGAAAACGCACCGCCTGCCTCATCCCCTTCAGCAACTATCACGATAGAGGACTTTTTACCTCTCTTGAAGCTGCGCCTTATATCAAGGCAAAGCTGCTCTATTCTTGTCTCTACTTCCGGAATCAAGATATCTTCGGCTCCGCCAGCAATTCCCACCTCCAGCGCAATAAATCCCCTACTCTTTCCCATGACCTCGACGAAAAAGAGGCGTTGTAGCGACCCCGCAGTATCTCTAATCTTGTCTATGGCATCCAAAGCTGTATTTACAGCGGTATCGAAGCCAATAGCATTGTCAGTGCCATACACGTCGTTATCTATGGTACCTGGAATACCAATCACCTTTATATTGCCGGCTTCGGCCAGGGCTGCTGCACCGCGAAAGGTACCGTCCCCGCCGATAGTTATCAATCCCTCGATGCCTTCCTGCTGAAGAACTTCATTTGCCTTCTTTATGCCTTCCGCAGTCTTCATTCCCTCACAGCGAGCCGTTTCTAGGAAGGTGCCCCCGCGGTAGATGGTGTTGGCTACCGACCTGCTACCTAACTTTACAAAGTCCTCCTCCAATATACCGCAGTACCCTCGGCGGATTCCTATGACCTCCAGCTTGCGGCTAACCCCACAGCGGACGACAGCCCTGACGCAGGCATTCATCCCTGGAGCATCACCGCCGCTGGTTAGGACGCCAATCTTTTTCATAATACCTTCCCGTTTAGCTTCTATTCTACCATGAACTGTAAGGCTATTCTATGGACTTTGCAAAAAGCCCTCAGTATTCTCAATGCCTGGCTCCCTTAAACCTTGTAGCTATCTCGGTAATACACCAGCAAGTATAGCTCTCTAAGCAGGTCAGACTCGTTGTGCTTTATGATTTGCTGTAAATAGTTATCATCATCTGTGTAGATGAATCTTTGCCATAGCAAAGGGACGTCTCTGCCGCTTATCACTGGCTCGTTAAAATAGCGCTCCGCGTGAGAAAACAGCTCGTCCAGCTTAGGCCACTTGAGGTAAAGTGACTCGGCCTTTTCCTTCCAGGGCTGAAACAAGTCTATCCCTTCTATAGCAATCCCTTTAGCTTGAAGAAATCCCTTCTCAAAGGCGAGATTATAGGCGTAAAATGGCCTGGGGAGCGTCGGAACGAGTTCAGCAAGCTGAGCGATAAACGGCGCTTCTTCGTGCGAACTCCGGCAAATTATCTCAAGGTGGCTACCTTGAATGTAGCCAAAAAGCACTATTTCATCTTGCCCAATATTAAGGCCGGTGGTCTCTATGTCAATCAATGTCCCTTGGGGGATACCTAACATTAACTCGCGACTGTATGAAGTAATCATGCCCGCAGCCTCTGGTTTTCTGCCAGTATTATACAAGCTAGATTACACCAAAGATAGCTCACCCTCATTCTGAATCTTGTCATCCGTCTATTTAGATAATGAGTGCCAAAGCGGCATAACAGGTAATAAAGAGAGCGAGCTCCAAATTTTGGAACTCGCTCCTGAATATCGCTATTCAGTTCTTAAATCACCCCTACTCTTCCACTTCAGCTTCCGGCTGAACTGCCGTTGCCCTATTTTGAGAGCCTTGCTTTACACGAAAAGCTCGGGGCTTCCAATTGCTCTCCAGCAACGCACCTTACCTACCGAAGCCATCCCCCCCTTACGCTGCCGGGGAGCTCCCTTGAGGAAACACCCATCGGCATAACCACGCTTCTCTCCGTATCATGCCCCACCTCCTTGCTAGGCATCGACTATTCTTGCCTAACAAATACATTTTAGCATAATGCAGGGTGCTATGTCAAAAATACAAACGTGGAACTTTTAATGTTCTGATCGCTCCTACCTGTCATTGCGAGAAGCCGTAGGCGACGAAGCAATCTTCGGTACAAAATCGTGGATGAAGGGATTCCTTCACGCCTCTATAATATTAAATACTAAATTCCAAGCACCAAATCCTAAACAATATCGGAATTCAAAAATTAAGATGACAATTCAAAACGGGAAAATGTAGTGCGGGGCTTTAGCCTCGTGCAAAGGCATGATTGCACGACCTTAAAAGGTCGCACTACAATCGTATTTGGAATTTAGCCAGTGAGATTGCCACACCTTGCTCGCAATTACATCCCCCACCCTGTCATTGCGAGAAGCCGTAGGCGGCGAAGCAATCCCGCGAGATTCCTCGCTCACGCTCGAGACAAAGATTGCCACGCCCCGACAAGTCGGGGCTCGCAATGACAGGGTGGAGTTGTTAATCAATCCAATGTTAATATGGTGGAAAAAATTTGGGCAATATGGACATTTGTGAGCAATTAAGGAATAAACTTAAGGAAGCTGTGGAGAAGAGCAGAGCCGATGGCATACTCCTGTCAGGAGGGCTCGATACTAGCGTTTTGGCCTATGTAGCCAGGCCAAGTGTGGGCTTCACAGTGGCTTTAAAGGATTCCCCGGCATCTGACCTTGTCTATTCAGAAAAGGTTTCCAAGCTCCTGGGAATACAGCATAAGAAAATGGAGTTCACTACGGAAGAAGCACTTGCCACCCTTCCCCTGGTTATAAAAATACTGAAAACCTTCGACCTTGCCTTGCCCAACGACCTTTCCATATATTTTGCCCTTAAACTTGCCAGGGAGAATGGAAGTAGTTCTATAATGACCGGTGACGGAGCCGACGAGCTCTTCGCCGGTTATTCTTATATGGCAGAGCTTCCTCCCGAAGACCTGGGAAGATATATAAGAAGACTCTCACAAAACTGGCACTTCTCAGCCAATGAGCTTGGTGGGGCATTGGGTGTTGAGGTAAAGCAGCCCTTCCTTGAGGAGGATTTCGTTCGCTTTGCTCTGGAAATAAGCCCGGAGCTCAAGGTCAAAGACGGGGTAGGGAAGTATATCCTGAGGAAGAGCTTCGAGGGGCTGTTGCCGGCGGAGGTAGTGTGGCGGAGAAAGGAGCCCATAGAATACGGCTCGGGCTCCACCAAGCTTCACGAAATAATAAACAATATGGTCACAGATGGAGAATTCCAATCGGCAAGAAAGGAAGTTGACATAAAGTTCATAAACAAAGAGCACTTCTTTTACTGGCGTATCTATAGTGAAGTTGTGGGAAAGATTCCCAAGGCCAGGGATGATGAAATTAACTGTCCCTGCTGCGGAGCAGGCATGGGCGTGTACCACTGCCCCACCTGCGGCTTCTGCCGCCCGCTGAAGGAATCGTATCAGCTCGGTTCATGACTCCCGCCGGCCGTGATAAGGGTGGTGGGCAACTTATTAATGGGGTGGGGATAAACACATACTTCGGCTCCGTAAACTTTCTTGATATTCGGCGCTGTGAGTATGTCAGGCGGCGTGCCTTCGACGTAAACCTTCCCTCCATTTAGCATGACCATCCAATCACAGTATTGGGCAGCTAAGTTCAAATCATGTAAAGCGATAATGACGGTCAAGCTCTGCTCCAGGCAAAGGCTCTTAACTAGATTAAGAATCTCGACTTGATGGTTTATATCCAGATTGGCAGTTGGTTCGTCAAGGAGCATCGCCTTGGGCTGCTGGGTTAGTGCCCGAGCGATAATAAGCCTCTGTCTCTCTCCTCCCGAGAGCTCACTTACTCTGCGCTCGGCGAAGGACTGGGTATGTGTTGCCTCCATGGCTTGCCAGGCGATAGCCAGGTCCTTTCCTCCCTCGTAGCGAAGAAGTCCGAGGTGAGGCGTCCGTCCCATAAGCACCACTTCAAAAGCAGTGAACGCCCCGGGCAAAGCTGGGCTTTGCGGCACTGTGGCCACAAGGCGAGCCAGTTCATCATGCTTAATAGTTCTTATGTCACGGCCGTCAATCGAGATACGCCCGGAGAACAGGTCTATTACCCGGGTCATTCCCTTGATTAATGTTGACTTCCCCGAGCCATTGGGGCCAACCAGCCCCAGTACTTGGCCTGGCCTGGCCTTCATACTTACATCGTGCAAGATGGCTCGGTGGTCGTAGCCCAGGCTGACATTATCCAGCTCAATCATAGTGTCTTATCCTTTCAGAAGAAAGCAAGCCCCTTCCTTCTGCGCAGTAGATAAAGAAAGAAAGGTGCTCCACAGAGAGCAGTAATTATTCCTACCGGAATCTCCGTAGGAGGAATTATGGTACGGGCCAAAGTATCGGCCAGGATGAGGAAGATGGCGCCAACCAGTGTGGATAGAGGAAGCAAAAATCGGTAGTCCGGCCCCCAGATAAGCCTCACTGCGTGAGGGATGAGTATGCCGACAAAACCGATAAGGCCAGTGAAGCAAATCGCTGAGGAAGTAATAAGGGTGGCAGCCGCCAGTAATATGAGCTTGATCCTTTCCACATTGATGCCCAGTTGTTGGGCTTGCTCTTCGTCAAGCTGCATTACATTGAGCGGTCGGGCATGAATCCAGATGACTACCAGGCCCGCTAACACACAAGGGAGGACCGTCCACACCTCAGACCATTTAGTCAGGTAAAGTCCGCCCAGCAGCCAAAATACAATCCCATGTAGTTCTTCACCGGAAATGGTCATGAGATAGGAAGTGATGGAGGCCAGAAGAGCACTCATAGCTACTCCAGCCAGGATAAGGGTGGTGGCGGGCAAGGTTTTGCCGATACGAGCCAGCAAATAGACCACAGCCACGGCCCCTATAGCACCAATGAAGGCAAATAATGGCACGGCCCCAAAAGCCATCCAGGCTAATGTAAAAGGAGTAATCATGGCAATGGTCGCCCCCAGTCCGGCTCCTGATGCCACGCCTAAAAGATAGGGGTCGGCCAGAGGATTGCGAAACAGTCCTTGATAAGTGGCTCCGGCTACTGCCAGGGCTGCCCCTACTAAACCTGCCAGCAAGATGCGCGGCAGCCTGATATCCAGAATTATCGTTTTCAGAATTTCCAGGCTCAACGGCGCCCCGTAAATTTCGGGAGAAACAGGGGTAATATGAACGAAGGGCAGTTGGGAGAGAAGGACTTGAAAAGTAGTGGTGAAGGGTATATGAACGCTTCCCAAAGTAGTGGCAAACACGACTACCACTACCAGCAGTGCAGTAAGCCCCAGTAATGAGTAAACTCTACTTTGCCAGCGAATGGCAAAAGGGATAACGGGCTCGCTAAATACCTCAGACGCAGTACGTGCCATGGTTAAATTCTAAATCCGAAATTTCAAACTCTAACCCCCAAAAGTAGTCAGTAGTCAGGATTCAGCAATCAAAGTCGTCTCCTCCCTACTGGCTACTGACTTCTGAATTCTCCCCATTTTAGGATTTCGAATTTCGTGCTTAGGATTTGTTACTTTTGAATTGTCATTTTGCATTTTTACTTTTGCCTTTTGATTTTCTCTTAATATTCGATACCTTCCCGGCTTTTTATCCCTTGACTGTAAGGATGCTTCACTTCCCTCACCTCGCTGACCAAATCTGCCTTTTCTATAATCTTTTCTGTGGCGCTCCGACCGGTTAAGACGAGCTCTAAATTTTCTGGCTTCGTCTCCAAGAGAGAGAGAACCTCTTCTTCTTTTAGAAAGCCGTCGCGCACGGCAATGTTTATCTCATCCAGGACCAGCATATCCCAGGATGGGTCTCGGAAGAGCTTCTTAATAAATTCCAGCCCCCTGGAACATTCCTGACGGACATCGTCGGGATTCAGTTCCTTGTAGAAGTGAGGATGTTTTTTAGCGAAAAGGAAAGTCTTTATCCCCAGCTTTTCCAGGGATTTATGTTCACCGTAGCCGAATGCCTCAGGGTCTTTAAAAAAAGAGACTAAGCCGACTTTGAAACCGTGCCCGGCAGCGCGGGCTGCCTGACCGATAGCGGCAGTGGACTTTCCTTTGCCGGCTCCTGTATAAACCTGAATTAAGCCCTTCTCTTTCATTTCATTCCCCCTTTATTGTAAGTCAGCCGATATTTCCAAGAACCATACGTTATCTCTTCTTTTCCTTTCACCCCTGGTAACCTTGAGCGCTTTCCTGAAAACGGGCCCGTCGGTGACGAAGGTGTGATATTCGCCGTTTTCACCGCAGGGATGGGAGCCGAGTTTGCTGATTTGCCTTACCAGAGCTTTGTCTAAAACTTTTCCCAGGAAGGTCTCCTCCAATCTGGTGGCGACCACCATAGCTTTGAATTTCAATTTAAGAAATTCCTCGATTAGCTCTTCTGCCTTTATCCCCCAGAGGGGCAAAAATGCCTTTATCCCGACCTCGCTGCATACCTTCTCCACCCATTCCCGATGCTCTTCTAAATCCATATCGCCGAACACGCCTCCTTCGATGCCTTTATCCTTGAGTGCCCTGGCAATTTTTTTAAAGTTCTCCTCATAATCTTCCCATGACGTCTTCACCTGGATGAGGGGAATGCCGATGGCTTCTGCCTGCAGAGCTAAAACACTGGCTTTAGTCCCGTGGGACCTCGACCTCTCACCATCCTCAGAGATAAAGTTAAGCAGATATAGAACTTCGTGCCCCTGGGAAATCGCCTTATACGTTGCCAGGGCACATTCCTTACCCCCGCTCCAGGAAGAAAAAACCTTCACTTAGCTAATCCTCAGGCTCCTCAAATATCTCGGGTTGAATGAAATAGGCAAACCACTCTAAGCCCTTGACCAGTCGGGGGCCCGGGCGCTGAACTAAGTCATCATCGCCTTGATAGATTCTGCCGTTTTGTCTTGCGTCGGTACTATTAAGCGAAGTCTCGTTCATCGCCCAGTCAAATGACCATTCGCTGGTGATAATCACTTCAGGGTTGCGGGCAACGACCTCTTCAAGTGTGATTGTCGCATAACCGGTGATATTTTGACAGATGTTCACCCCGCCTCCCTTTTCAATTAGCTCGTGGATGAAGGTCTCTGAGCCAGCAGTCCACAACGGGTCATGCCAGACGATATAAAAGACCCTTGGTCTTTCTTCTAATTCTTCGGTCTGATTAGTTACTGCTTGAATCCTGCTTTCCATTTCAGATGTAACTGACTGGGCCTCCACTTCCGTGTCAGTTATTTCCCCTACTGTTTTAATATCATTAAGCAAGTCATCTAAATCAGTAGTCTTTATACCAAATACTGTAAGCCCCAGCCCTACCATGCTATTGATAACGTCCATGGTAGTACCATACGCGACTAGTACGAGGTCAGGGTTGAGAGCAACTATCTTCTCTATATCTGGTGTGTCATAGCTACCCACCTTTTCCTTCTCCAGGGCTTCGGGGGGATAATCGCACCAATCCGTTACTCCCACCACCTTGTCCCCCAGGCCCAGGGCAAACAGGATCTCGGTGTTAGAGGGAGCCAGGGATACGATTCTTTGGGGTGTTCCGTTAATGGCGACCAGCCTTCCCAGGTCATCAAATATATATTCTACGTCTGTCTGCCCGGTAGGGGTGCAGGCTGTCAGGACAAGAGATATGGTCAAAAGCGCCAGGAACCAGTTTGTCCCCCGGGCAACGATTTGCTTACAAAAGCTTTTAGTGCAACTCATTTTTGCCTCCTTCTACACAAAATTACTTTATTTTATACAAGTGTAGTTGATTAAGCCCTATTATAAAATGCCACAAAGCGGATGTCAAGGCTTTTCGCCGGAATTCTTGTGATTTTCTGAGATCGTCACGCGAATGTCATTGCGAGCGAAGCGTGGCAATCTCGTGGAGAGCCACGAGATTGCTTCGGCTGACATCGTCAGCCTCGCAATGACAGGGAAGGGTGATGCCTCACAATGGCAGGCGTCTAAGTGGTAGACGCCCTGGGGAAATTTTTACGTAAGTCGATAATCTGGTGGCCTAGATTTTCCTCTTCCAATCTCTGTACCAAAATTGAAACCTTGTCCTCGCTACAGACAACCATGAAGGACAGGCCGCAGTAAGCTGCCTCTATGGCTGCTTCCCGGACACCATGAACGTAATCGGGCTTTACACCTATCTGCATCAATGCTACCAGGGCTTCCGTGCCCATTGCTCCCACCAGCCTCGCTTCCTTTACTTCCCTTTCCAATCGGGCCAGGTCGGTGCTCCTTGAACCTCCATCCTGCACATTGGGGACTTTGCCTATCATTACTTCGGCTGGCTTGAGTTTTATTACTCCTTCAACGTTGCCAATGCCGACATCCTGTCTTTTTTTAGCCTCGGTTACGGCTATTCCTTTAGCCCCTTTACCACTAATGACATCGGAGGCGAAGAGTAAGCCGTCCTTCATATATAGCGATGCTGGTTGACCGACGGATAAGTCGCTATCAGCTATGGCAGTTGTAGTTGATATATCAGCCACGACTTTGCTCACAACCCAGGCGTAACTATGTAGCTGCCGGGACATCTGCAAAATCCAATCTACGCCCTCCCTGGTTACCTTATATCGGGAGCGACCCTCGGAGCTCAGCCAACCGTCCTTTATCAATTCCTTCACGTACTCGGAAACCGCCTGCGAAGTGATGCCCAATCTGGGGGCGATATCTTTCTGCTGTATGTTAGGCTGATGTGCGGCTATTTCCACCATTATCTGAAACTTAGTAGCCAAATTTTTACTCTTTAGTATCTGCGCCATGTCAACCATTATATCACTTAATAATCAGGCTATAGTTAACTGAATGAATCTTCATAACCCTCTTTATCCCCCTTATCTTAAGGGGATAGAAGAAGAGAGATTCCATGACAAGAAGGTTGCCAGGTAGAGAGTCCTTTTGTTAAGAGTTGATACGCAACATCTATAGAATCCCCCTCTTAAGTTAAGAGGGGGCTAGGGGGAGTTATGAAGCAGTGAATCATTGCCTCACCCAGACCCTCTCCCTTAAAGGGAGAGGGTCTTATACGAAGGATTAGTAAAGCGAGCTGGGGCAAACGCTTCTCAAAATGCACCTGTTGCAACGAGGCTGCCGGGCGTGGCATATCCGTCTGCCATGCTCTATCATATGGATGTGGAATTGATATACCTTTGAGGGCGGAGTTTGCTTCTGAAGCAAGCCGTGTGCCTTCTTTAGGGAGGCTCTGGAATCAATCAGTCCCAATCGTTTGGCTACCCGAAAAACGTGGGTATCCACGGGCAGGGATGGCTTCCCCAGGGAAAAAAGCAGCACGCAGCTAGCTGTCTTATATCCTACCCCGGGCAGACGCATTAAGTAGTCTTCAGCCTCAGCCATGTTCATCTCTTTGAGGGAATCAAGGCTGATACGACCCTGCTCTTTTTCAATTTGCTCAAGTGCCTGCTTGATTCTAACGGCCTTGATTTGGGATAGTCCCCCGGACTTAATAACCCGGGCGATATGCTCTGCTGGAGCCGAAGCCATAGCTTCCCAGCTATCGAAGCTAGCTTTAAGAGAGGCAAAAGCTCTTCCCGAGTTTGCATCCGAGGTATTTTGAGACAGTATGGTTCCTATGAGCACATCAATAGGGTCTCTGCTTGACTGCCACTTGCGAGGCCCGTATTCCTGCTCTAAGAGCTTGATGGCTTCCTCAATGGCCACTAGCTCAAAAATATCATGTCGGTGCCTCTTGATGCAAAGATGACTTACTTCCTTGTGATTGTGAGACACTTTCCCCTGTCATTGCGAGGAGCGAGATTCCTCGCTTACGCTTCGGAATAGGCTCCGCAATCTCTCCGCCCCATCTGTCTTTGCGAGAAGCCGTAGGCGACGAAGCAATCTTGCTGGGGTTGTTGAGATTGAGATTGTCACGCACCTTGCAGGTGCTCGCAATGACGAAAAAGAAAAGCTCAGAAGTGTAGTGGCGGAGTTTATCTCTGCCTATCTACTTATCTGTTCCAGGCTTTTCTCCAGTTGTCTCTGTGGGTGTTAAATTTGGCTAGAAAGCGAGCGATTTCCTCGCGCTTAAATCTCCGGTCACCCCGGGGGGTAATGCGGTATGCCTTTATTCTTCCGTTGTTACTCCACCGCCTCAGGGTGTTAGGATGGACATGGAGGAGTTGGGCTACTTCCCTTACCGTCAGCATGTCATTCATTTGTTCGCTTGCCATATCTTTCCCCTTCTTCTCTTTAATTAACCTAGCTTAAGGGTAACTCACTTCAGCTAACCGCACAATCACCCGAAAGTATCAATTTGATTAGAAAATGGTCATGGGAAGAAAGTCCTAGATTGGGAAG
>Ga0315545_1004063_pt1 | contig 12225 bp, 8 predicted proteins | sample SalMarSW160210MG_FD_203096 | JGI IMG/M metagenome (GOLD analysis project Ga0315545, IMG submission 203096) | Salt marsh sediment microbial communities from the Plum Island Ecosystem LTER, Massachusetts, United States - Salt Marsh Sediment SW1602-10 ... | reverse complement strand
AGAAGGTATACCCACCCGTAATATCTCTCCTATAATGTGCCTGTCTGGAGAAAATTCACTTAATCGCAAACTTATATAGGTATTCCGTTTCAGGAAAAGTGTTGGCAACGATCAGTAATTGACCCAGTGCAACGTTTTATTTTTGACCCACCCCGGCAATAGTATAAGAGAAATGACCTTCTCTGACTACCCCTTTAAGTAAACCTTACATGGTTTTTTTCTTGTTGTTTTATAAAATTTAAAAATAGTAGCATTAGAGCTGTGGGTATGTGGGCAACTCAGAGTGCAACGGAGAGTTGTCCATATATCCACAGCCTTATTCCGCTCAAAGAAAAAAAACTCCGTAATTTAAGCACATATTGGCAGTATACCGTAAACCCCATAATATTTCTGCCTGACCTCCTCAAAAGGCGCTCATAGAGGGCCCTGAAGCGATTTTCTTCAGCATGGTGGTATTTTAATACCCCCGATTTCAGTCAGTCGTTCTCTATTTCCCTCTCCTGGCCTCGATACCTCTCTTTTATCACCCTTTTCGTTTTCCTTTTTGTGCTCGGTACGATAAACCCTTGGTAGTCAATATATGGGCATGGTGACCTAACCGATCAAGCAGTGCGGTGGTGAGCTTCTCATCGCCAAATACCTGAACCCATTCTGAGAAGGCCAGGTTGGTAGTAACGATGGTGGACCGCCTCTCATACCGTTGGGACAAAAGATTGAACAACAGTTCTCCTCCGGCACGATCAAAAGGCACAAACCCAAGCTCATCCACGATCAGAAGCGATGCCCTCAGTAATCGCTGCTGTAAACGCCCCAACAGACGTTCATCCCGTGCTTCCAGCAACTCCCTCACCAGATCCGCCGCCCGGGTGAACATAACCCGAAATCCCCTTCGAGCAGCTTCCACTCCCAATGCAATCGATATGTGCGTTTTCCCAGTACCAATCGGACCGGCAATAATAACATCTTCAGTCTTCTGAATATACTCACAGCTTGCCAACTCCAGAATCTTCTGACGACTGACTCCTTCAAGTGCTTCCCAATCCATCTGATCAAAGGTCTTTACCTCCGGAAAACGGGCTTCTTTCAGACGCCTGGAAGCAGTACGTCTCTCCCGAGAACGTAACTCTGTCTCTAACAACTCACGAAGGAACTGCTCAAAGCTCCAGTTATCCTGCTGAGCCTCTCGAATCAGCGATGGATATTCATCGCGTATCCCCGGAAGACGTAAGACTTTAAGATGTCCCTGAATAACTGCATCTTCAACATGACTCATAATCGACCTCCCAGCAACGTATCATAGTCGGCAATGCACCCCGATTCAATTCGATACGTTGAGAGAGATTTCGGAACTTCGACCTGCTGAGGACCCTGAGGCTCCTGGATCCTGCTTCGTAAGGCCAAAAGATCTACCCTGCCTTCTTCAAGAGCCGTCAGAAGAGCCTGGGAAACCGCCTCCTGACCGTGATCCTTCACGGCTCCCAACACTTTTGCCATCACCCGGGCTCCATCCCGTTCCCCATAGCTCTCTGCTAATAACTTCCATAACCGATTATACGGCTCTCCCAGTTCCTCTAAGAGCGTCGGTATAACCTGACGCACGGCCTGGGGCTTACGAGCAAGCTCTGCCAAATAGTGACGATACTGAACCTTTCGTTTTCCTCGTTTCACCTTCTCCACTGTGATGTGTTCCCCACAGCAGCTCAGACGAATATCAGTCACGCCAATATACATAGTCACAGGCAGTCTGGCCCAGTGAGAGGGCACTGAGTAATCCGCCGCATCAATACGTACCAACGCCTGCTTGCTTGCTGAGCTCAATACGACCTCCCTCACATCAAAGGGCTTCTCAGGAAGTGCACGTAGCTGCTTCTGTTCTTCAGCAAAACGATCAGTAACACTTTTCCCATCACAATCTACCCGCCGTGCACTAAAGGCTTCTACCTCCTCCAGAATGGACTCCGCAATACCAGTCAGCGTTTCTCCCCTCGGAATCGGCGTCAGATGCTGTAACCGAATACCTTTACCGCGGGATTCTACCCCTCCCTTGTCATGCCCTTCACCAGGACGGGCAAAACAGGGCTCAAATAGATAGTGACTGCTTAATGCCAGAAACCGGTCCGTCAACTCTATACGTAATTTCACCCGCTTCTTCACCGCAGCAGTAAGATTATCGTAGATGATTCTCCGTGCCACCCCCTTAAAAAACTGAAAGGCTCGTACATGCCCATCCAAAAACGATAGCTGATCACACCGATCATACAACCACACAAAGTCTTTGCCCGAATACATCAGCCGCATCAGAAACTTCCAGGCCTTACGTAACTCCCCAGCTTCCTCTACCGTCACCTCGAAAAAGTCAACCTGTGCACACTCCCCAGGAAAATAAACCAGAGGAATATACACCTCCTGCTTCTGCCGCCGCTTCTCCCGGAGATATTCCCGTACTGTGGTAATACCAACATCATAGCCTTCTTCAATCAGCTGACGGTGTATCCTGCTTCCCGTAATCCGTTGCTTCAGTGTCGTTCGTCCTCGCCACTCCTCCAAAAGCTCATCAATTCGTGGAGACACTTTCTCCAGCACCGGCTTTCTCCTGGTCTTTGACTCCTGCCGTGCCGGCTCACTGGCCTGCAGATATTTTCGTACCGTGTTGCGGCTCACCCCCATCTGACGCGAAACTTCCCGGATCGAAACTCCTTCCAAAATCACTTTGTGTCTGATAACATGTACTTGATCCATCCTCAGCATCCTTTCCTCCGGTAGTTTCAGATTTGCATCTTTAATCTACCGAATTTGGTGTTGGGGGTGGGTCAATTCTTAAGCGTTGGATGGGTCAATTTCTGAGCGGTGTGTCCACAAATTTCACATTATTAATCTATTTTTGTATGTATATTTTGTCAATACATATTACCACATAGGTTTTATGTAATCAATACAAAAAGTCTATAAATAAGGGCGGAACTTTCTGAACTAAATAAAAGTAGCGCTTTCCGGAGTTAACCGAAAAGCGCTTAGTTCGAGTGTGTTTAACTCGCCTCCCCCTCTTGGATCAGTTTCGAACATATTGCTACACTCACAAGATAGAAAATATCCCGAACTTTCTTTTAGCTTAGATAGTTCGAGTCATACACATCTCGGTCGTTCGAAAACTCAAAGCTAATGACGTCCCTACATTGATCCTCGATAGCATCCAGTTGCCCCCCAAGATGCTTTTACGTAGCAGATCCTATGTGACCAACCTATACATCAAACGTGATCTCCCAATCAGAGAAATAGCCAGGCAATTGAACGTAAGCCATTCGACAGTGATCGAGTGTTTGAGACGGTTAGGTATACATGATAAAGGCTCAAGAAAAAGAGTTATAACCCAAGGCCAGATTCCTTTTGGATACAACTATAGGAATGGAAAACTCGAAAAGAATCAGGAGGAGCAGGAGGTTATCAGAATCATCAAACAATTGAGATCAAGCGGAGTTTCGTTAAGAGGAATAGCAAGGGAATTAAATAAAAGACTCGTTCCTACAAAGAACAACGGGATTTGGCAAGCCACCACGGTGAGTAATATACTCTCACGAAATTGTGTGTGGTGTTGAGACCGAGGATTTCAACTAGAACATCTATTCCCCTCTTATTGAACGGATTCAATAGGAGATATTATAATTAATGTTCGCTATTTTTTTCCTCAGGTGCTCATTTTTCAGATGACCCATTTAGGTAAGAATTTTAAAAAGCCCCGAAGTATCGGGGCTTTTTTCGCTGATTTAAAGAGCTACTACATTTGAAGCCTGTAAACCTTTGGGGCCTTCTTTTATTTCAAAAGAAACCTCTTGATTTTCAGCCAATGTTTTGAAACCAGCAGAGTTAATTTCTGAGAAGTGAACAAAAACATCATCACCATCATCTCTGCTTATGAACCCAAAACCTTTTTGCTCATTAAACCATTTTACTTTTCCTGTTGCCATAAAAAATAAAACCTCCAAATAATAATATTTTATCTTTTTTGAAAAAGATTATAAATATTACTATTTTTTTAATTCATTGTCAAGTAAAATAAAATACGAAAAGGGTGTTGATGCCCCAGGCATTAGCTCGATAGTAAACGACATAGGGTTGTAATAGAAATTAGGAGAACACCTTACTTGATTATATTATTATATGAAAACAATATACCTAACGAATAGAGCAGGGCATCCCCGGTCCCAAGCCTCTAGCCTCTGATTAACTGTTCGATGACAGCTATACGCTAATTGTAGCTTCTATAAATCCCTAACCTCAAGTTCACAGCCTCAATATATTTATAATGTCTCCATATTTTATGTCCCGAAGTATGATGTCATATATACCCTACCTAAATCTTCGGGCCAAAGAAATCTTTTCTTCATTTTCATGGTTAATTAATTATCTTAAAATTAGGAAAGTAAAAAATGAGAAACAATGATAAGAAAAAGATATTATTTGTAGAGCCAAAGGGCGCACAGTTTAATGTGTTTGATAAATTTATGACTATTCCCCTTTTAGGACCTTTATATCTTGCGACAATAGCAGGGCAGGCTGGGTATGATGTATCTGTGATCAATGAAAATATACTTGGAAGAAAGATAAGTTCAGAAGAACTAGCTTCAATTGATATCTTGGGACTAAGTTGCATAACTGCTACAGTAAACAGAGGTAAAGAAATAGCAAGTGAATATAGGAAAATAAGAAAAGCTAATGGTCTTAAATCAAGAGCTATAATTGGTGGAATTCATGCAAGCATGATTCCAGGAGATGTTGAACCTTATTTTGATCAAATTATTGTTGGAGAAGCTGAAAAAATAATTATTGATGTCTTATCAGGAAAGATTAAAGATAAAATTGTTTATGCACCTAGATACAGTAATTTAGATGATCTTCCTTTTCTCAATTTTAATTTTTTAAAAGATTCAGAGAAAATGAAAGTTTTTTCCATAATGACTTCAAGAGGGTGTCCCTATAATTGTAATTTCTGCTCTGTTACAAAAATGTTTGGAAGAGAGTATAGAACCCAAAGCCCTCAAAGAGTCATTGATGAGCTCTCGAGATATAAAGATATAAGGATATTTTTCTCTGATGACAATTTTGCAGCTAATATAAAAAGAACAGATCAGATGCTTGACCTAATGATTGAAGCTGGATTTAACAGGCCTTGGTCTACGCAAGTAAGAACAGAAGTAACTAAAAACCCCAAGCTTGTTGCAAAGATGAAAAAAGCTGGATGCACTACAGTTTATGTTGGATTAGAATCTATAAATCCCCAAAGCTTAAAAGAGATGAATAAAAATCAGAGTTTGGAAGATATAGAACATTCAATAAAAATCTTTCATGATAATGGTATAGAGATACATGGAATGTTTATATTGGGAAATGATTCTGATACAAAAGATATATTTAAGAGAACTTCTGATTTCAGCATTAAAACTGGCTTGGATTATGTTCAATATTGTATATTAACTCCTCTTCCAGGAAGCAAGACCTATTCTCAATTTGAAAAAGAAGGAAGACTTCTACATAAAAAATGGGATTTTTACGATGGTTTACATGTTGTATATAGACCAAAAAATATGACTGCTGATGAATTACAGCAATGTACCATAAGATGTTTCCAAGATTTTTATTCATTCCCTCGTGCAATTAAATGTGCATTGAATACTACTTTAAATATTGCTACAACCACAACTAAGAAAACATATACAAAGGCTTATTTTCCTTCACTGCGCCCTGCACTCATTAGGTTTGTAGGTAGGAGGATTCTTAACAACTGGCTTGATTACAATAAAACTTATCTGAAATATCTAAGTAGTCTTTCTATCATAGACCTAGAAAGAGCGTGATTTTCAAGTAGGAAAATATAGCGCTCTACGATGTTAATCGAAAAGCGCTTAGTTCGAGTATGTTTAACTCGCCTCCCCAAACTGGGTGGAGCGTAGAACTTTTACCTTTGTTATTTATCTCGAAACCTCAAGGCATCGAAAAGAGAAGTCGGTCCGTAAGTACCCAAACCCCATACATTTAGTTAAGAAATACAGACAAATGATTGATTCAGGGGAAGTAAGAAACCAATCCAATCTTGCCCAGAAACTCGGCATATCCAAAGTTCGTGTTTGCAAAGTTCTCAGACTCTTGAAATTGAATACCGATTTAATTGATGCGGTTGAGAAGATAGGAAATCCAATGCCAACACGGATTGTCACTGAAAGGATGTTACGAGAATGCTTGAATTCTCCAGATATGTATAAAGTAATACTATCTCGTTTAAATGATTTCCAGAAATAGAAGCCAACAAGAAAGCCTTACCAGACGCAGAGCTGATGCGGGGTATATCAAGATAATTATTAAAGGCACCCCCTTCGGCATGGTTTATGAACGGGCTTGATGGTTCCCAACGCAGGGGATACCATCTTCCCATAAGATCTGGTTTTTAGATCTTAAAACGGGATTCTCTTGTGGAGGTCCCAAAACCCTGTCGACCAAAGGAGGTGCAGAATGAAATTCTACTGCGGAATCGATCTTGGTGCAAGAAAAACCCATGTGTGTCTTATTGACGAGAATGACCACAAACTGCTGGATATGAAGATAGACAACAATTTAGGTGTCATCGAGGCAGCGCTTCGACCGTACAGGAGTTCTCTCGAGGTGGTGGTGGAGTCGATCATCAACTGGGAGTGGCTTGTATACGGTCTTCAGAAGTATGGCTACGAGGTGAAGCTGGCCCACACGCTGGGGCTGAAAGCGATTACCTGGTCGAAGAAGAAAACCGACACCTGGGATGCATTCACTCTGGCAAAGCTGCTGCGGGGACGGCTTATTCCCGAGGCGTACATTTATCCCTATGAGCTTCGACCGGTGAGGGACCTGGTGCGGGAGCGGATTCGTCTGGTCGCGAAACGAGCCACGGAGTACGGGGCTATTAACCGCACACTTCTGAAGTACAACATCCAGGGATTTGATCGCAATGCGGTGAAGCATCTGAGTGAGCAGGACATGCATGAGCTCTACCACCATCCTTTTGTACGAACGAAGGCGACCATGGAGCTGCAACGCATAGAGCTGCTGACTGAGCAGATCAGGCTCATCGAGAAAGCACTGTTTAAGAAAGCACGGCAGGACAGCATGTTTTCACTCCTGCAGACTGTCCCCGGTATTGGTGATATACTCGCACTCACCATCCTCTACGAGGTGGGAGACATCGATCGGTTTGAACACACCCGGGCATTCTGTTCATACTGTCGTGTGGTGCCCGGCATCCACCAATCCTCTGCTAGAGCGTATCGCAGTCCCAACAGTAAGCAGGGAAACCGGTATCTGAAATGGTCCTTCTCACAGGCAGCGATTATGGCCATTCGGTTCTACCCTCAGATACGAAGGTTGTACGAGAGGCTAGCGGCGAAGAGGAAGAAAGCGGCACGCCTGGTGGCCCGTTCAATCATTGCGCACAAGCTTGCGCAGGCAGCCTTTCATGTGATGAAACATCAGGTCGCATACAAGGAGGAGCTATTATTTCGATTCTCTAAGGACTATGCAGAAGGGAAGGCGGTGACACCCTCAGAATAGGTGGCCGCTTTCGGTGGTCTTTATCAAGATTGGGTGCCGTCTTCCCCATTGGAAGGGAATACATAGGCCAATGCCGAGGGCATGCTCTTTTACAGTTCCTGAACTGCCCCTGCCGGTATCTCCTAGATAACTGGGGCTCGGTGAGACCCCTTTACTCTTAGAATGAGGCCGGTCGGGTACCGATACGTTTCTGGGTTTGATAATCCTTCCGTGGGATTATCAGTACAGAGAGTAACAAGACGACCTCTGTATTAATCCCCTTTATGAGCTTGGTGCAGGTTCAGAAAGAATCTCCACCGAAAAGAGAAATGACGAGCCGGGGAGGGAGAGAGGTTTTTGTGCTGGTCGGCGTTACTTTGCATAAGGAAAAATTGCTGCTTGCCAGCAGCATAGGGGGAATTTTGTCTTTGACAAAGTGCCTTTATTATGAGCTATTCTTGGCCGTAGTCGGTAAATCATTATTATTTTGCACCTGCTTCTCTGAGTAAATCCACAATAGCAGTATGACCCTTTTCTTTTGCAAGCATTAAAGCTGATTTACCATCATTATTAACAGTATTCAAATCAGCACCGGCATCGAGCAAAACCTGCACAATATCTGAATGGCCCCTCATGGCCGCACGCAAAAGGGCTGTAAAACCGTAAGTATCGACAGCATTTATATTAGCCCCTGCATTAAGCAATATCTTCACTGCCTCAACTCCGCAATAAAATGCTGTCTCCAACAAGGCAGTTACTCCATAATTATCCTCGACGTTTACATCAGCACCTGCATCAAGCAGTATCTTCACTGCCTCAGTTTTACCAATAGCTGCTGCAGTCATCAGGGCTGTCCGATCCCTTTTGCCTTTTTTATTCACATCAGCGCCCGCCTCAAATAGGATCTGCACTATTTCACCACGTACGTTCCACACTGCCCAACTTAAAACTGTCATACCATACACATCCCCCGCATTCACATCAGCTCCTGCTTCGATAAGAGTCTGTACGATTTCAATACGCCCACCGCATGTCGCCTCCTTTAAAGCTGTAGAGCCATCCACATCTCTCGCATTCACATCAGCTCCTGCATCTATCAGGATTTCCACTATCTTGGGGCGATGGCCCCCTGCTGCCATCATCAAAGCAGTCGAGCCTGCCACACCAACAGCATTCACATCAGCTCCCGACTCTATAAGCAGCTTGACTTCATCTGAATGTCCACTCAATGATGCGTGCATTAATGCCAGGCAGCAAGGGCCTGCTCCTGCATCGATTAGCAGCTTGGCAATTGGTGTATGTCTAATCATGATTGCGCGGTGTAATGCTGTCCAACCCATCCTCATCCCCCGATTCACATCAGCTCCTAAACTTAAGAGGAGTTCCACGGTAGATGTATTCAGTTCCCTTCTGGGAATTTCAATAACAGAATCTCCAGGGGATAATGAACTAATTATAGTAAGGTCTAGTGCAGTGGTTCCTTCTTCTGCAGTTGCATTGATATCAGCTCCTGATTCGACTAAATATTGTATTATTTCTTCGTTATTACCAATGGCTGCCCACATCAATGCCGTGAAATCTTGATAACCTGGAGCAACATGACTTTGTTCATTCACATCTGAGCCTGCATCAATAAGTTGCCTTGCTTGATCAAAATGCCCATAATACGCTGCTTTGCTTAGCTCCGTATTTGGGCGAGCCACCACTCGATATCCTCCTCCAAAACATATTATGGGCGAAAAGGTTAGTAGTAATATCAATAACAGTGATTTCATCATTTCTTATCCTTCTGTATTTTGATTGATCTTCTCAAACTACATAGCAGAAGGCTGAGGTTTTCCATCGGTAAGAGCAGTCGGAAATCAATAATGAGCAAATCGGGGGCTTTTCACGGCGAGCTTATTTAAAATCGACGAATCTCGACTTATAAAAATTACTAACACTCATTATATACGCTGAGCTCTATTCTCCAGACGAATCTATTCACGAGGAGATATCTCTGGGATTGGTTGAATGCACCTTATCATACACTTAGCAGTGCGCCACTAAGTGTGCTCCAGTATGAGCTCAGCTTCCGTTAATTTGACAGTAGGGACCCCCCATAAACTTTACTTGAACTTTTATGATGTTTCGGATCAGGATATACCGAGTTCTTTCTTCATTTTCAATAAACCTGATAGACATTCCCAGTTGCTTCCGATTCTCCCATTTTCCTTACTGATATATTCCGGCTCCAAGGAAAATACGCCTTCAAATTTATCATTGACAAGACTCATCAAGATACCCTTGTAGTTAATAGTACCATCCCCAAAAGGAACTGGAAGCTCATGCTCACTAGGTACATAATCCTTTGCATGCATATGCGAAATGTATTGTTTAACACTGTTATAATCGTCTGGGAATGGTTGAAATCCTCTTCTGAATGCGTTACCTGGATCCCAAAGAGAACGAATATATTTGGATCCTAATTGATCTATAACCTGTGCACTCGAAGCACCGCTCTGTATATAGGTATGTGGACAATTTTCAATAACCAACTCAACTCCTTGGCGTTCAGCAATATTGAGAGGCCTTTTTAGTTTTTCTGAAACCATTATAATAGCAGCATCTTGCGTAACATCCTTCTTCTTCCGAAATCCAAATATACGGATTTTTCGAGTCTTAACCGTATCACACAACGCTATTAATCTCTCCAAAGCGTACACATGTGCATCAAAATCACCATGATATGTCAAGAAATAATCATCAAATTCATTAAAGTCTGTTTCATCACCAACAAGTGGACACTGAATAAATAGAGTGGAAGATAAGATTGAAACTTTTATCCCATATTTTTCTAATAGGTTTTTCACCCTATTTACTTCATCATCCGTCAATTCCTCAACATTTTTTCCCCAGAGTGCATGAATTTCTATATAACTAATTCCCATGGCTTTTGTCGATTTTAAAGCCTCTTCAAAATCCATACTTACCATATCAGATATCAATCCTATTTTAAACATCTGTTTCTCCTCCACATCTATTATGTTCACTTAATATACAAAGCCTGTGATAATATCTTTATTTTAAAGCTCCAAGAGTTAAACCTTTTACTAGATTTTTTTGTACTATAACAGTGAAGATAATTACAGGAATTAACGCTAATATTCCACCGGCGGTCATGTACCCCCAACTAATACCTGTTTCCTTTATAAATGTCATAATACCGACGGGTAACGTTGCTGATTTCGATCCGGTAAGAATCAATGCAAATAGAAATTCATTCCAGGAAAAAATAAAAATTAAGATCGCTGTTGCTGCAAGACCAGGTGCAACAAGGGGGAGAGCGATTTTCCGGAATACTCGAAAATCAGTGCATCCATCTATAAGGGCGCACTCTTCTATTTCTTTTGGTAAATCCTCAAAGAATCCTTTCATCATCCAGACTACAAAGGGGAGATTGAATGTGAGGTAAATAATAATTAACGCCCATACTGTATCCAAGAGTTGAAGGTGTTTCATGATGATATAAATAGGAATAATGCCAGCTACGGGGGGCATCATCCTTACAGATAGTATCCAGAAGGCAATATTTTCAGATCCTCGGAATTTATACCGTGCTAGGCTATATGCAGCCAAAGATCCAAGCCCCAGAGAAATTAATGTATTCATTGAAGCAACAATGATACTATTCAATATAAATCGATGAAACGGGGCAGTTTTAAATATCTCAATAAAATTTCTAATTGTAGGTGTAAAGATCCACTTTGGAGGGTAACTTAAGGCCTCAACCTCTGTTTTAATGGAGGTCAATAACAGTATGAAGGGGGGAAAGAGAATAATAACAAATACCAATACTGTCATAATAATAAATAGTATCTTCTTAATTATTCTCGTATGATATTTCATCTGTTACTCTCCAACTGCATAAATACCCCTTGTGCGTATCGTTCTAACCAGAATTATAGAAATTACAGTAACAGTTATAACAAGCAACCAAGATAAAGCTGCAGCATATCCCATATGGAAAAATTTAAAACCATAACGATACGTGTAATAATTTAAATTTTCCGTACTCATTCCCGGACCTCCCTGAGTGAGCACAAAAATCAGGTCAAAAGTCTTAAATGAATCCATCAAACGTATCAATATTGATACAATAATAATAGGGCTTAAGAGGGGGACAGTAATAAATCTCAATATCTGCCAGGATGTCGCTCCGTCAACTAAAGCTGCTTCGAATGCTTCACGGGGGAGAGCTTGCAGTCCTGCTAGTAAAATAAGTGCCATGAATGGAGTCCACTCCCAAATATCAGCCATCATAACAGAAGGAAGGGCAGTTAAAGGCATCCCCGTCCAGTTAATCGGTGGAAGTTTGAGTAATGAAAGAAGATAATTGAGCATGCCAAGATCAGGATTATACATAAGTCGCCATATCATACCAACAATAACGGGAGTCATAATAGCAGGGATGACCAATATGGTGCGTAGTACACCGATAATTTTTCGGGTAATTTGGTTAAGTATTAGAGCTACACCAAATCCCAAAGCAAATTGTAAAGGGACAGTACCTAATAAGTAGAATACAGTGACTTTTAATGCAGTGCGAAAATATGGATCAAAAAAAAGAATAGTAGCGTAGTTGTCAAGCCCTGTCCATTTCCATCCTTCAGCTGTGATTACGTTCCAGTCGTGAAA
>Ga0315545_1004061_pt1 | contig 12235 bp, 8 predicted proteins | sample SalMarSW160210MG_FD_203096 | JGI IMG/M metagenome (GOLD analysis project Ga0315545, IMG submission 203096) | Salt marsh sediment microbial communities from the Plum Island Ecosystem LTER, Massachusetts, United States - Salt Marsh Sediment SW1602-10 ... | reverse complement strand
AGCGGAAGGTACTCCATTCCGGTTATCTCCCGGATTGATTCAGTAAAAGCCGGCTCTCAAACGAACATCACCACCTTTTCCGGTTTTCCGAAGCTTCAGGTTGCGGGGCTGGACTTCATCGGAAGCGTATGGAGCCGGGGAATCTGGGGGGAGTTCGCACTCTTTTCCCCCAAAAATCTAGATATTACCACGAATACCGATATAGACGGTGACGGAACCGTCGACATAACGGACACCACGGCAATCGACCCCTACGTTCGATTCACATTGGGAACCGACTATACCTTCAGAAACGGTGTGTATTACAACCTCCAGTGGGCGCACGGCTTCGAATATGAGATCGGAAAGTCGAATCTCAACGATTATCTCGTATTCCGCATCGAAAAGGGGTTTTTCTACGACAAGCTGAAAATTCTCCCGCTCACAGTCATTCTCGCCACAGGCGACATTGGGAACCTCGAAGACGACTTCGGAGCCGGGTACGTTCCGGAGCTCCGGTTTTCCCCCTCCGACAACCTGGAGATCGACATCGGGTGTTTTCTTGCGGCAGGCAAGGGAGAAAACCTTCTGGCAAAGAACCGCGAAAAAGACTTTTTCTTTTTCACGGCATCCGTGCACTTTTAGTCTGTTTTCCCACTTTCCGTCTGTTGATCAGCGGCAGGAGGCTCGTTCCATTCCAATTTTGGAATGAAAATATAATGAAATATTTCCAGATGATAATTTTTTTATTGCATTTTTCCCTATTTTCACAGATTTTTATGCAAAAGTCCATAACTGAAAACCCGGAAGGAGGATTTTTCTTTCATGGCAATAGAAGTATCGGTGCTTGGAGCCGGCCCTGCAGGAAGCACTGCCGCCTACGAGCTCGCACAGAGAGGCATAGATGTCGAGCTCATCGACAGGAAACACTTCCCGCGTGACAAGCCGTGCGCAGGAGGCCTGTTCAACCCCGAGCTCTTTGCAGAAGAGTTCCCTTATATAAAGGAATTAGCGGGAAAGCTCGTGTACAACGCACGGATGTGCTGCGTCAGCCGTCGATTCGAGGTCACTTCACCGAAACCGCTGGTAAAGACCATATTCAGAAAGGATTTCGATTTCTTTCTCATGAAAAAAGCGGTTGAGGCAGGGGCCTCGTTCGCGGTGGGGAAAAAACCTGAAGGAAAATTTACAATCGATGCGACCGGTGCAAAAAACCCCCGTACCTATGCACAAGCAGGAATTTGTCTCGTGAATGATTTTCGCATTGAGCACGGGCTCGACACTGTTCATGTACACTACTGTTACAGAGGAATCAAAGGATACTGCTGGGTTTTCCCGAAAACAGGGTATGTGAACGTAGGCGTGGGTGCGTACCTCCCACAGCGGAACATCAGGGAGATATATGCGTCGTATGTGGAATTTCTCATCAAAGAAAAAATCCTTTCAGAAAAAGAAGCAGGCGCGAAACAGTATAAGGCCAAAATTATCCCCTTTGCGCCTCTGAATCATTTTTTCACTGACAGGACTCTTTTCGCAGGAGATGCAGCAGGATTTGTGCGACCCGGAACAGGTGAGGGAATTTATTTTGCCATGCTCTCCGGAAAGCTCGCTGCAGAAACGATTGCACGCAGGAGGGAATTCCACTGGTATGAAAAGATGTGCAGAAAACGGTTCGGTGATTATCTCGTTTCGGCAAGAGTTTGGAAAAAGAGGTTTCTCACCAACCTCATTATGAAGAAAGCGGTGCGGATAGGTAGCAAAAGTCCTGAATTTGCACACATGATGGTAGAAGATTTTTTCAGGCTGCACACCCATCCCCTTGCCGGGGAATTCATCAAACGCATTTTTACCTGAATGCTCTCTAGCGTTTGCCCGCCCGTTTCATCGCCATTGCCCGTTTCACGAGCTGCTGCACCTCTTTAATTCTGAACGGCTTGGAAACCACAAAGTCCACCCCGCGTGTTCGAACCTCCTCATCATCCAGCTGAGTGCCCCATCCTGTAATGAGGGCGACTGTGGTTTCAGGGGATGTTTCCTTGACCTTTCGCGCCACCTCCCATCCTGATATTCCTTCCATCCCAAGGTCGCTGAGGACAATGTCAAATGATCCGTGACTGAAAACTCTGAGCCCCTCTTTTCCGCTTCCTGCTTGTTCAACCTCACATTTGGAATTGTGCAGAATGTCGCAGAGAACCGAACGCATCTGTTCATCATCATCAATCACAAGCACTTTCGCGGAAACCGCTTCGTCCTCGGCATGCGGACGTTTTTCCTTTGTGGCGCCTGTGAGTGTGGTTGGGAGAATGACAGTAAATGTCGTTCCTTCACCCGTGACGCTGGAAACATTGATCTCCCCCTGATGCCTTGAAACGATCCCATAGCACATCGAGAGTCCGAGCCCGTTGCCGCTTTTCCCCTTTGTGGTGAAGAAAGGCTCGAATATTCGCTGCTGAATATCAGCGCTCATACCCATACCGCTGTCAGATACCCTGATCACCGCCCTGTCGCCATCCGCAGATGTCTGAATCGTTATCGTGCCTCCCTCCGGCATCGCGTCCACGCTGTTTATAATAAGATTCGTGAATACCTCACGCAGCCCTGAAGGGTCGCCCATCATTACGGGAATTTCACCGAACTGTTTTTTTATGGAAATCTGCACACCCCGTGAGAGCGCTTCGTTTCTCCACCTTGTCCTCGTAAATTCGATCACGTCATTTACGAGCCCGTTTATATCCACCTCAATGAACAGCCTGCTGTCCACTCGAACCCTTGTAAACTCCTGTATTCTTCGAACGGTTTCCGCGCCGTCGAGGGCAGCCTTTTCGATGATTTCAAGGCTTTTCTTCGTGTGCTGATTGCGGGTTTTTTCCAAAAGAAGCTGTGCTCTCCCGAGAATCGCCCCGAGTATGTTGTTGAAATCATGCGCCACTCCGCTCGACATTTCACCGAGAGCCCTGAGCCTCTCAATCTTGATAATTTCCGCCTCGAGCTTTTCCCGCGCTGCAATCTCTCTTTGCAGCAGAATATTCTTGTTTGAAAGCTGGCCGATAAGCTGTTTCTGCTGATCTCTGTTTTTCGCGAGCTCACCGGTCATTCTGTTGAATGTGTTTGAAAGCTCCTCTATTTCATCTCCGGTGTGGATATCGATCTTCTGATCGAGGTCTCCCTTTGAAATGGAGAGCGCCCCGGCGGAAAGTTTTCTGACCGGTCCGGAAATCCTTTCCGCCAGCAAAACTGCCGCAATTACGGCAAACACAAGCACAACGAGTGAAAGAACGATCAAGTCACGCCTGTTTCGGGCAATTTCAACGATGAGGTTCTTATGGGAGAATCCTATTCTCACCATCCCCCATCGTACGCCGTTCTGATAAATGGGGTACGCGATGTCCCAAATGTCTGCATCGATATCGGGGTCATGATATTCCTGAATCAGCTGGGTCGATGAGTTCCATGCTTTTGTGCTTACCGAATCAAAGAGCACCTTCCCGATGAGATCCTCCCTGCTGCTGTGCGCAATTATGCTTCCGTTCTTGTCGAGGATCATTGCATAGACGATGTCCGGTTCTTTTGCAACCTGATCGACATTTTGTTCCAGCTTCGTGTAATCGTAGACGAGGAGGTGTGAGGTGGAAAGAGCTGCTAGATAGAGTGCATTCGAGAGCCCTCTTTTTTCCCCTTCGGAAAGAATTACTTTCTTGCCGTTTCTCTCGACGACAAAAAGTGTGCCTCCCATGAGGAGAGATATGAGAAGAATCACATAGACAAGAAACTTTCCCCGCAATTTCAGTCTATTTTTCTTCATCTTTTTGGAGCCAGACTCTCTTCATTGTAAAGTAGTGGTCACCGAGCGCCTTGCCCTCAAAATCCTTTACATATGGCTGAAAAACCCGCTCATACGCGAGGTAATTGAGAAGAATTACGGGTGCGTCCCGCATTATCATATCCTGTGCTTCTGCATAGAGGAAGAGTCTTTTACTGTAATTCGTTTCATTCTGTGCAATCCTGATCAGCTCATCCACCTCGCTGTTTGTATAAAACGCCCTGTTCGTGGGACTTTCGGAATAGAATAGCGAGCTGAGAATATTGTCGGGGTCCGGGATATCCGCCTCCCAGCTGTACTTGAAAAGAGGTGCCCGCCCCTCCTGGATCAGTTTTTTAAACGCTGGCCAGTCAGTAAGATAGTTGAACTCGACTTTGATCCCAACGGCAGAGAAATATTTCTCAATTTCCTTGTCCTCTGCGAGCGGGCCCTTCGCGTTGACACTCGACCAGAACTGTATCACCGGAAGCCCTTTCCCCTCCGGATACCCAGCCTCGGCAAGGAGCTCTTTCGCTTTTTCGGGCGAATACGGGTAGTTCACGTCATCGGGTTGGTACCCTGCCATTCCGAGCGGTATGAGCCCGTTTGCAGGTATGAGCCTCCCTTTTCCCACATCATCACTCAATTTCTCCTTGTCGATCGCATAGTTGAATGCCTGCCTGATCCTCACATCGGTAAAGGGAAAAACGGTATTGTTCATAACCAGAAGACGAATGATGAGAGACGGTCTGCGGAACACGCTGAATTTCTGTTCCTCCATCACCATCTGTCTTTTCCCTACCGGTAAGAGAGAATCCTCGAGGTTGCCGTTCAGAAATTCCTCGAACATACTCTCTGATGAAACCCCGGGGAAAATCTTGAAGCGAACTTCATCGAGATACGGCCGGCCTTCGTGATATCCCTCATACCCTTTCAGCACGATTCTCTCGTTTCGGGTCCATTCGTCGAACATAAATGGTCCTGTCCCGACAGGAGCAATACCGAAATCTTTTCCCCGGCTCTCCACTTCTTCGTGAGGGACAACACCGAGATTTACCATTGCCAGAGCTGCGATAAACGGCGGGAACGTTTCACTAAGCCGGATCTCGAGCGTGTATCGGCGAACCGCCTCTATACCTGAAACAACACTTGCCTCACCGCGCATGAAATCCCGTGCACCCTCAATCCTTGAGAGAAGAGGGGCGGCCAGGGATCCCGAGTCCGGATCGAGAATTCGCGTAAAGGTGTAGACGAAATCGTCTGCCGTGACTTCCCTCCCGTTGTGAAAGGTCACGCCTTTCTTTAACGTAAACACCCAGCGCAGGTTGTCTCTAGAACTTTCCCAAGTCTCTGCGATGCAGGGAACAACCATAAGATTGTCGCTGTATTGTACGAGCCCTTCGAATATCTGCTGAACAACAACCTCCTCATAAATATCCGAAATATGTGCAGGATCGAGAGTCGCAGGATCGTGACCGAGCCCACGCCGGTAAACGCCTCCGTACTCGGGAACGACAGCCTCCGTTGCTGCGCCCTCATTTTCACCGCGAGGATGCGCATCTGCCGGTATGAGAAAGAATAAAGGGGCCCCCATTACAACAATTGCACATGATATACAACCGTAATTTTTAAGATTCATACGAGGGCACACTTTCTGAATTTTCATTTACCTTACTCAAAAAACACACAAATGTCAATTAAGATTCGAATAATGAGATATACACAGTTGTTTTTCTTTATGAATAATTGTATACTTGAGCTGAGAAGGAGTTTACCCACACACTGAATATTATCCGTTTTTTATTAAATTCTCACTTCATAAAGTAGTGCTTTCAAAGGGATCGTGAGGGTATGGCCACTCAATCAAAACGGATTCTGGTAGTTGATGATGATGAGAAGTTCCGCGAAATCTGCGTGGACATCGCCCGCGATCTTGGACATACTGCAGCGTCGGCATCAGACGGAGTCGAAGCCCTCGAGAGGATTCAGGAGATGTCTTTTTCGCTCGCCCTGGTCGATCTGAAAATGCCGAGGATGGACGGAATCGACCTTCTCTATCATATCCGTGAGTTTGCCCCCAGGCTTCCCGTCGCCATCATAACAGGACACGGTTCAGTGGAAACTGCTGTGGAAGCAATGAAGCTTGGGGCAGTCGACTACATAGCAAAGCCGTGCACCGTGAAGGAAATCAAAACCACAATGATGAAAATTCTCGAGAAGTGGAACGCTTCCTGGCGAACCTCTACAGATGAAACAAGCACGGGCAATTTCGACATCATCGGTCGTTCAAGATCCATGAAAACTGTCTATGAACGTATCGAGGCGATGTGTCACGCCGACAATACAGTGCTCATCATGGGCGAGAGCGGAGTTGGAAAGGAGCTCGTTGCCAAGGCGATTCACTACTTCGGTGACAGGGCGCAGGAACCGTTTATTCCGATCGACTGCAGTGTGCTCAGCCTCAGCATTGTGGAAAGCGAGCTCTTCGGGCATGAAAAAGGTTCGTTTACTGACGCACAGCATTCCAGGGTGGGCCTGCTCAAGCTTGCCGGCAAGGGTACTGTGTTTCTCGACGAGATTACGGAGATTCCACTTCAGGTTCAGGCCAAGCTCCTCCGCGCAATACAGGAGCGTGAGGTTCGGCCGCTTGGCGCCGCAAGAATAGAAAAAATCGAGGCACGCATCATTGCTGCCACCAACAGAGAACTGGAAAAGGCTGTGCAGGAAGGAAAATTTCGTGAAGATCTTTTTTACCGGTTGCATGTAATACCAATATCGGTCCCGCCGCTGAGAGAACGAAAGGAAGATATCCCGCTCATGGTCGATCACTTCATTCAAAAATACAGTTCCGAAAAAAAAGCCGTGAGCGGGATAACGCCTGAGGCCCTGAAATCCCTTGAATCGTACAGATGGCCAGGGAATGTCCGTGAACTTGAAAATATCATTCAGCAGGCAATTACCCTTGGCTCCAGCGATGTCATCCGACTGCAGGACCTCCCGGCGGGTATTTACAAACCAAGAGTGTCCACGCCGGAGTCCTCATCTATCAAGTCCTTGAAGGAGATAGAAAAAGAGGCTATTCTCAAGGCTTTACAGCTCACCGCAGGGAGCAAGCTCGATGCCGCTCGTATTCTCGGAATCGGGAAGACAACGCTCTATGAAAAGTTGAAAAAATACGGCCTGGATGCCTCTGACTAAACGGATGCACAGGGGATCCCTATTCCGGATTCAGGAATTTTTCCCGAATCCGGACATCACAATCATCATGACCATTCTGCCCCATCCTTTCAAGTCTTTGTCATAGAATAAATTAAGATAAAATATAAATATCAGAAAAACAGGCAATTCCGGTACGTTTATTGCTAATTCTTTATTCAAGAACAGAAAGGAGTAAAAGATGACAGACAGTACGAACGAAATAAAAACCGTTCTTGTTGTTTTCCATGACAATTCAGAGAACGCTCATCTTTCAGAAATGCTTCTTTCAGATGAATACAGGGTCATAAGAGCAGGAAATGTACTTGAGATGATGGAAGCCTTGGAACGTTACAACATCCATTTGGTTGTCTCTGAAGACAATTTTCCTGAGATTTCAACATCCACGTTTCTTCCCTACCTCAGGAAGCGGTATCCTGATTTGAAGTTGATTGTGATCATGAAAAATTATTCATCCGCACAGGAGCTGAATCTGAGGACGCTCAAGATCACTCACTGCATGACATGGCCTGTGAATGAAAATCTTCTGAAATCCGTAATAGCGAAAGTCCTTGCCGTGAGAAAACATGACATGGCTGTCGTATAAAGAGGGGCGTTTGGCTGAATTGGATATGGTACAAAGCACTATAAGGGTGTTACCCTTGATATACATCACTTATCTACAAAAAGGAGTTACAAAATGAAAAAAATTTTCATCATCATCACAATCGTTCTCGCACTCGGAGCACTGATTTTTACAAAACCGCTCATCGGAAAGATGAACAAAGGGGAAACGGTATTCTACGGCAACGCATATGCGGGCGAAGGCGGGGGTGGTTTCTAAGAAGATGAAGAAAAGGAGGGGAAACACATTTCCCCTCCTTTTCTCACAAACGCATTCAACGGAAGCATATGTGACATCCAAGGCGAAGGATCTTTATGGAAAAAACAAGAAGTGTGATTGAAGAGCTGTTGGAAGGGAACGAGGGAGCACCGAATAGGATTCTTGACAGCATACCGGGCGCCCTATTTGTGGTCGACGCCGGGTGCAAATTGATCGAAATGAACAGAAGCGCTTTCGAAATAACGGGGACCAGCGATTCCGAGCTCTCTCATGTGCTGTTCACCGATCTCTTAACGGAAGATGACACATCAAAGGTGGAAAATGCGTTCGAAGAACTGGAAATCAAGGAATCGATATGCGTAAGTGCCCGGTTAAAGGGCGCGAATGGCTATCCGGTTTACTGTACTTTCACAGCAAAGAGAGTGGCGGATTTAAAAGGGAAGATGCGTGGTTCGGTGTGGACCGCCCTCCCCTCTGTGAAAACCGGCTCTGAGAAAGAAACAGTGGAAAACGACGATCGTACACCTGCCGCATTAACTGAGGAAATGCTCAATGGTTTTTGCCTATGGGAAACTGTTCTGGACGAGGAAGAAAAACTTGTCGATTTTCGTTTCCTCGATATCAATGAGAAGTTTTCATATCTTACCGGGGCGAAAAGAAGCTGTATCGGAAAAACCGTAAAAGAGGTTTCGCCCTGGCTTAAACAGTATTTGATCGGTGCCTTCAAAGCAATCGAGAAAAACGGTCATTCCCGCCACTCAGTGCATTATTTCAAAAAGGTTGACAGATATTTTGAAATGAACGCGTTCTGTCCAAAAAAGCATCAGATGGGTTTGTACATTTCCGATATTACCGAGAGCAGGAAAGCAGAGGAGGAAAAGAAAAACCTACAGTCACAGCTCATTCAATCCCAGAAACTCGAGGCAATCGGAAGGCTCGCAGGCGGCATTGCTCATGATTTCAACAATCTGCTCACCGCAATTCTCGGATATACCGACCTCGCACTGATCCAACTTGAAAACCGGAATCATCTCAAAGAAAACCTTAATCAGATTCGTTTCGCTACACAAAGGGCGGCAAAACTCGTTCACCAGCTCCTCATTTTCAGCCGTGAAGAACCGATGGAATTCAAACCGCACAATCTCACCGACATCATCGAAAATTTGCTCAAAATGCTGAAACGGATCATCGGGGAGGATATTCGGATCGTGCTTGATCTTGATCGTGAGCTCCTGGCGTCAAGAATGGACCAGGGGCAGATCGAACAGGTAATCATGAACCTCGCGATAAACGCCCGGGATGCGATGTCTGAGGGAGGTACTCTCACGATCAGAACCAGCAACGTGATCATTGACAGCGAATATCTAAAAACCTACAGTTATGCTCGAACCGGCAGGTTCGTACAGCTCACCATGGAAGATACCGGCATAGGAATGGACAAACTTACGATTCAGAAGGTCTTCGAGCCTTTTTTTACGACGAAACAGACCGGAGAGGGAACAGGACTTGGGCTGTCCGTCGTATACGGAATCATAAAAGAGCATCAGGGCTGGATAAATGTCTCGAGTAAGCCGGGGAAAGGATCGAAATTCACGATCTATCTTCCGGTCTGTTCCGAACGTCCTTCATCGGACAAACAACCTGACAGAGCGTGCGCAAGTCTTCAGGGAGAGGGGGAAAAAATCCTTCTTGTGGAAGACGACGGGACGATACGGAAATTTATGGAAGTACAGCTCAGAAAAAACGGATACACCGTAGTTACCGCAGAAAACGGCGCCCGAAGCATGGAAATAATGAAAACAGAGAGAGAATCAATCGATCTTCTCTTTACCGATGTTATATTACCTGATATCCGCGGGGTTGAGCTTGTCGACAAGATGCTTTCCTACAACCCGAATCTTAGGGTTCTCTTAACGAGCGGGTATCTTGACAAAAAATCCGAGTGGCCCTATATCCACAGGAGAAATTTCAAGTTTATAGAAAAACCCTACACTCTGCTCCAGCTGCTCAAATCCCTCAAGAAAGCACTCACTACAACCGGCATGATATAAATATTTAAACACTTTTACCGGGAACAGCGACTTTAAATTTGTACAATTTTCTATATAGTATGCATAAAAATACTTGACGAAAACAGACTGAAAAGAGATAATTGAAGTCAGAGCAAACTTCAAGTAGTTCACAATGCAAAAGGAGGGTTACAAATGAAAATTGTCAAATTGGTCCTTGTCTTGGTATTCCTCTGCTCTGCAACATTTGCCTTCTCCCAAAATGTTGTATTGCGAGAGAACTTCTCAAGTTCTTCCCTTTCAGGATGGAAGCAGGTCAGTGGATCCTGGAGAGTCATCGGCGGGAAACTGGCCCAGACTGACAGGAATGAAAACATGGCAATGATAACCGTACCGGTCTGGCAGTCGGGAAAGATGATGTACGAGTTCGATCTCGAATATGCGGGCGGCGGTGAAGACGATTATGCCGGGTTTGGAATCCACATCTGTACCTCAAATCCGACAAATGTGCGAAGCTGGGGCAATGGGCAGTCGCTGCTTGGCTGGGTTACATGGGATCCGAAGCACTACGGGTATCCGGGAGGTTATGTGCAGGTATATGAGAGCACGGGAAAGACCAGTATGGGTCTGCACAGAGGGATATACCCATCCCCCGATCCCCTCAGACACGGTGATCTCATATCAATACCGCCCAGCTACATGAAATCTGAGTACATTTCCGCGACTGTACCTTTCAAGCTGATGATCGATACGGCAACCGGTGAAGGGAGGTTTTACGACCCCCTCGATCCTGATCGGTATTACTTTGCATTCGACCTCGGTGCCCCTCTGAAACCGGGCGGATATCTCACGTTCAGAACCAACAGCGTTTCAGTTCGGATTGATAATCTCAAGGTAACGCGGTACTATTAAGGAAAAAAAGGGATGGGTTTCCTGAGGGCAATTCATCCCTTTTCTGATATTCAAGAAAAAAGTTAAACGCTTCTTTCAAAACAGCGGAATACATCTAAAATATAAAATCGTGGTCGTAAAAAAAAGTATCTTCTGTACGGTCCTCTCCATCGGCGTACTTCTTTTTTTTCTCCTCCCGTTTCATCCATTAATTTCCGATGAAGACACTGCGTTTTCTTCATTCTACAGTACGGACATTGACAGTCTCGTTAAAGAGATGAGCCTCGAACGGAAGATCGGGCAGATACTGATATTCGGATTCTGGGGATTCAACCTCGACGAAGACTATCAAAACTGGCTTTCGCAAGGAAATCTGGGAAATGTGAAGATATTTCTGCGGAACGTGCATTCGAGAGACCAGCTCAGGGGCCTCACCGACACAATCGTCTCACTCACTGCGGAAAAGGCAAACGGCATACCCCCTTTCATCGCAACGGATCTTGAGGGAGGTGTCGTAAACCACGTCCGAAGCCCGGGAATTCTGCGGGCGCCTTCTGCGGGACTCATCGGTGCAACAGCATACGCCGAAAACAACAGGAACGTATCACGCCTGATTGCACTCACCCTCCTCGATCTCGGTATCAATATGAATTTTGCCCCGTGCGCGGATGTGCTGACAAACCCGGACAATAAGGTCATTGGCTCACGGTCCTACAGCTCTGATCCACGTCTCGTAACCGCAATGGTGAAATCCTTTATCGAGGAGCAGAAGAAGGTCGGTATACTCGCAACGGCAAAACATTTTCCGGGGCATGGGATGACCAATTTTGACAGTCATCTCACATCAACGGCAGTTACGACTCCGAAAAGAATCCTCGACCAGATTCATATACGGCCCTACAGAGAGCTCATCGCGGAAAAGCTGCTCGATGGATGTATGGTGTCGCACATCATATACCGCGAGTTCGATGAGCATTACCCCGCCACTTTCTCCGCTCCGATTGTAAATACTCTTTTGAGAAAAATATTGCATTTCAACGGCATCGTTGTTACGGACGATCTCGAAATGAAGGGATCTTATAACTACGCAAAAAGCATTGAGGACGCGTTTCTTCTCGCATTCAGTGCAGGAGACGATCTCATGTTGATCTCACATACAAAATCACAGCAGGAAAAGATCATCAATGGGATCGTGAAATATTTTCAGGACGGTACCCTCAGCGAGGAGAAGCTGGACACAAAGGTCCGAAGAATCCTGGAGATAAAAAAAGAGTATCTCACAAGATTTTACTCATTACAAAAACCACTCGAAGAATCCAAAACAGCGCTGAACTGCGCACTGGATGGGAGCATGACAGCCATGACTGAAGGAATTGTCAAGCTCTCTTCAAAACTCCAGTGTTCCACACCTGAATATTTCTCACATCTTGAGGAAAAAAACCTGAAGGGGATCGTTCTTGCTCCGACCCATGAGTTCGCCAAGCTCGCACGGGAGTACCTGTGCACCTGGGATGTGCT
>Ga0315545_1004060_pt1 | contig 12235 bp, 9 predicted proteins | sample SalMarSW160210MG_FD_203096 | JGI IMG/M metagenome (GOLD analysis project Ga0315545, IMG submission 203096) | Salt marsh sediment microbial communities from the Plum Island Ecosystem LTER, Massachusetts, United States - Salt Marsh Sediment SW1602-10 ... | reverse complement strand
GTACGTAATAATCGTATCCGGAAAATCGACGATATGTGCACATGTAAGCAGTGCTATACGTCTATTCTGATTGTAAATTATTGTTGCGCTTCCCGTCGAAGTTCGGTTCAGAAATACTTCCTTTATCGACTTTTCTTTCAACGTTGAAGATTGAAGATCATTCAAACGGACTTTTGCTTCCGGTGGAAAGAGATAATTCTTATAATATACCGTACAACTTATCATCCGGACAGATTCTGAAATCTTCTCAAGTTGTTCGGAACATCCGCGATATGGAAACTCGGAATCGTACTTTCCATCCGCCAGGATCGGATACACTTCTCGATAGGATGTTGTGGAACAAGACAACGAAAACAGTATACCAAAAAAGAGAATACTCCATTTGAAATAAATACAAATTCTCATCAATTTTTCTTTTTCAATTTATATTAACATCAGGAACGCTTACCAAAAGATAAAAGGAATATGTGCTATTGCCAAAACTGAAAACTTTAATGCAGTCTCTTTCCTTGTTGCCGGAGAAAGACTGCCGAAATATATTGCCTTTGCAACCGTATTACTCATCATTGCTAAAATAATTGCTGAAGTAAAAATATTCATCGTTCCATCCGACCCCTGAATTAAAGATAGAATAAAAGGGTCAATATCCGTTACACCGACAATCGCAGATAAACCTAATAAGCCTGAATCCCCTAATGTAGATCTTACAAATCCCGACACTATAGAAAGAATCACGAACAATATGGCGAATCCTATTGCAGGACGTATCTCAAAAGGATTCTGTAACTCCGGCGATTCTGATTTACCTGCAGGTAATTTCTTCTGAAACATCCTGAGTGACAGAATCACCCCGACTCCTGCAAGAACAACAAGACGGTACCAAAGGTCCGCGAGAAATGATTCATTTATAAACCAGATAAGCACCATTACACGCAGATACATCATACTGCTTGCAAGCAATGCCGCCTGTAATGCAATGCTGCCGCGGGCAGGATTGCGTCGAGCCATTCTGCCGACAGAAAGTGCTACTGCCGTACTTGAGACAATACCGCCGAATATTCCGGATAACCATAATCCGACTTTTGAACCAAATTTTTTTTCCAACAAGTATCCAATAAATCCCAGAGTAGATACAATAATGACTATCTGCCATACTCTCGCCGGATTGATGTGAAAAGATGTAAACTCCTGATTCGGCAAAACAGGTAAAATAATAAGTGTCACCAAAAGAAACTTAACAGTCGCAAGAAATTCAACTTTGTTTAACCGCTCCACATACGATTCCAGCATCGCTTTTTCTGAAAGCAGGATGGTATTAACTATGCCCATCGACATAGCAATCCAAATATCCACCAGCATTGCCAAAGCACCCGTGATAAATGTCAGCAAAGCAGAGACTTCACTTGTTGTTCCGAACCGATCACTTCGAATCTTAGCGATATAAGCAATGCCTGTAAGCGTTGCGATAGCCAGCAATCCGGACGGCAGCATAAACGTCGCACCTAATTGAAACAACCACGCGCATCCAAATCCGAACATACTGATAATAGGGTGCGTGCGAACACCGCCGAATACCAATTTCTTGTCAATTTTAATGCTTTCACGTTCAAGGCCGACAAGAAATCCAAGCATCAAAGCAACAATAAATCGCAGTTCAATGGTCCATTCAATCGCACCTAATGTCATATACTCACCTGCTCATTAATCAATAATAAGGGAGAATAGCCGCCTCAACTTCGGTAATTTGAAATGCTGTATGAAGTGCTTGCGGATTGATTTCGACGATGAAGCCTCGCTTTCCTCCATTTATATATATTTTTTTCAAATCTAATATAGTCTTTTCCACATATACAGGCAATGGATGCCTGGTGCCGAATAGACTCGTACCGCCAAACTGATAGCCGGTATAGCGTTGTGCCGTGCCGGCATTGCATGGTGGGACCTGCTTGACTCCCATTATTCGCGCCATCTGTTTTGTTGAAACCTTACGGTCTCCATGCATTAAAACAATCAGCGGCTTTTTCTGATCGGTTTCCATCACTAATGTTTTAACAACAATATTTTCCGGCACACCAATCAGTTCCGCCGTCAGTTTTGTCCCTCTATGTTCTTCATATTTATGAATATGTGAGATAAAAGATATTTTCTTCTGATGTAAAATACGAACAGCCGGAGTAATGGGAAGATCGTTTTTTGGCATTTTATTCGTCTGTTAAGCCATATAAGGATTTCAGGCTTGTTACGATTAGGGAATCGAAACGAGATCTCGACAAAGTCTAACGTGTATACATTGCCCTATTATCCTCATCCTGCTTGAAAAAAATTCAAGAACGGCAATAAATATTATTCCGCTTTTTTCATTTCCCATACAGTACCGAGCTTGGAGGGGCAATGAATTCGATAAACAGTATCATCATCTTTTTCCCAGGAAGGGAAACCCTGTGCCACCCTCCATATACACAAATCAAGTATATGAAGCAAAGCAAACTTTCCGATCATTTTAATTGTAGTTGGGCCCGATTCTTTCCACTTTTTTCGATATTCATCTTCTGTCATATTTTAAACCGTCGCCGGCTCCGAAAATTTCGCCAGTTCCATTGCCGAATTTTTCTCTACTTCAGCATGGAGGCTGTTTCCATTAGAATCCATTGTTACAATTACGGGGAAGTTCTTCACGCGTACATGCCACATTGCTTCCGGAACACCAAACTCCAGATAGTCCACTCCCTCCACTTCTTCAATACATTTTGCATAGTATTGTGCCGCACCGCCGATAGCGCTTACGTACACGGCGCCGATATCCTTCAAAGCTTCGAGTGTTTTTACTCCCATTCCACCCTTACCTATCACTACTCGAATTTTAAACTTTCTGATAATTTCACCTTGATACGGTTCCTCACGAATACTTGTAGTCGGGCCCGCAGCGTTCATAAACCACTTATTATCTTTCTTTAACGCAACCGGACCGCAGTGATAGATCGCGCTGCCTTCAAGACTCACCGGCGAATCATGCGTTATTAAATAATGATGCAATACATCTCTGCCCATGTGCATAATACCATTAAGCAACAAAACATCCCCCACCTTGAATGAGCGCGCTTGTTCTTCCGAAAGCGGCAATGTTAAAGAAGCCTCCCTACCCGTTAAAGGCAAATTCTCTTCTTTTGCCATGTGCATCGCCGGAGAATCTTCCTTATAGAGCCAGCGTTTGATCGCTCCAGTCTTTGCATCAATGACAACACCAAGCCGTCTAAAAGCCCAGCAGTTATACGCTACCGATACAAAAAAACTTGCAGGTAAACGATGATATGATCCTATTTTGCATCCTATAAGTGTCGCCAGTCCGCCGAATCCCATTGTGCCGATATTTAACTTATTAGCATTCTGCAGAATGTATTCTTCTAATTTGGCAAGTTCCGGATTTGGATTGGTATCATCCAGAGTACGAAAGAGTTGTTGTTTCGCGTAATGATATCCAGAGGCGCGATCACCGCCGATTGCAACACCAATAGCACCAACGCTACACCCATATCCCTGGGCTTGCCAGACCGCATGAAGCAAACATTTGCGAATTCCGTCAATCGTACGGTCTGCTCTGCCAAGATTTCGTAATTCGCACGGCAACGAATATTGAATGCCTTTATTTTCACAGCCGCCGCCTTTTAGGATAAGTCGTATTTCAATTTCTTTATCATTCCATTGTTCAAAGTATATTACCGGACAACCTTCTCCAAGATTGTTGCCGCTGTTTTTACCTGAAAGAGAATCGACTGCATTAGGACGCAATTTGCCAAGTTTTGTTGCTTCAGCAATCGCTCCCTTTATTTCTTTCTGCATAAAGATCTGGTTTGCACCGGCCGGTACCTTAATTTCGAATGCCGGCATACCGGTATCCTGACAGATCGGTGCTTCATTATCGCAAGCCATATCGGTATTGACCGCCATCATTTGCAACGCAAGCGCTGCTTGACTTCCCGATGTTTCACGTTCAATTGCCCAAGCAAGCGCCCGTCTTACATCCTGAGGAAGATTTGTTGAGGTCTCGCTGATGAGTGTTAACATACTTTTCTTAAAATTCTGCATTCTGGAGGAAGATTTAACTTTGACTGTACGTTTCCGTCTGGCAACCGGAATGCGTTTTGAAATAGACCTTTTACCGGTTTTTTTAAGGGATTTATTTTTCTTTGCCATAATTCTTCTCTTTATAAAAATATAAAACTTCAATTAAGTATTACATCTTCATTTCTCATCTTCTAGATCAACATTGACAACCGGTATATCCCAGTGACCGATTAATATTTCAAATCTCCTTTGTTCTTCTTTCCTGAATATCTCTTGATCGGTAAAAAGTTGGCGGCTTAATTTTTCTTCACTAAAACCGTCATTAGTTACCTGGATATTTTTCCAAATAATTGTAACTCTCCAATCCCAACGTCCTTCTTCGGCTGCATGATATCGAGGCTTCACCATTGTGATCTTCAGGATTCGCCCAGTTTCCATTTGTTTTTTCAAAACAGGATAATGATTTTTCTTATACAATCGAATAAATTCATCGGCATAACCCCATTTGGCTTTATAGTAATACTCGACCGTATATGGTTTATCCGGAGGGTAATTATGAGAAGTACCAGACATATATCACTCCAATGTTATTCGCTGGCAACTAAAAAAATAGTGGACTCATATTGCTGTTAAGGCTGCATTAATAAGATTTTTTTAACTACATTGAACGAATAATAAGATCGCTTATCTTAGCTTTCACTCTGGCGTTTAGAATTATTTTCAGATTTTTCTGCAGTTTTATTTCTATCCAAATAAATACGGTACCAGCAATTCTTGCACATCAGAGTGCGGTCAACACTCAGCAGAACCTGCTGCCATGGGCTGAGTTTCTCACCGCAGTGAGGACATACATCGAAAATGTTATTGTTTTTTGCCAAGTTAAACCTCCGGCTTCAGAATCACCCCTTTACTCCGGTGCCCATTAATTTTTACGGTAAGGGATTTTTCGAATCGGAATAATTTTGTGTATTGTTTTTTTTCTAAAGGTGATTGATTAAGCAGCCAATCCCAATCGAGAAATCCCTGCTGACGAGACTCGTCGACAGTAAAATATCCGATCATAAAAGAAGTAATGTTCTGAAAAAAGTGTGAACCTTGCGAGGGTTTAACAGACATGTCTTTAAAGCCGGTTTCGATAATTGCCTTCGCACCTGAAATCTGTTCCCATGTTACAGGAATGCCGAGCCATGGATCGAGTGAGCCCCATCTTCCGATACCGATTAATAGATACGGTTTCTTTTCTTCGATCAACCGTATATTGAATGCGGCGATTTCTGCCGCTGCTTCCCGGCTTGCCGCCCTATCAAAAAGCCGACAATCAACGGCCACAATATCGAATATACCGCCAATAAATCCATGACCCAATACCTGGCTGCTCTGACACAAGATTGATGATGGATCAATATCATCAATCGACAATTCTTCTATCTCATGATGGATTACAAGCGGTCTTATTTGCAATAATGCAAACTCCATAACCTTTTGCTTGGTTGAATGAAGGTTAACCGCAAATTCAATTTCAACAGGAGTTCCCATGCCCCAGACACCCATTTCAAGTAACAACTCGATTATCTCTGCCAATGGTACCAAGCTATTTTGGAGAATTGGAGCAAAAGTTACGATACGCATGCCATTTCGACCCAGGCCGCTGTAGATGGCATCATTTTCGGGGAGATACGTTGAACCGATAGAATGGAGCGTCTCATCCTTCTCGGCTATATCCAATTTATGCTGCTGTACCAGCATGTCATGAGTTTCAGAACCAAAATCGGAATTCGCATCAAGTGCCAGCGAAAAAAATGATTTCTGGGAAGTGTTCAGTGTCTCTTTAATGGAATAGAATTGCCCAATATCCTTTGGATACTTTGGACAAAACCGTACCGTATTACCCCCGTCGACCACCCATTTCCCCAACCCCAATGCAACAGATGCTGTTCCATCCGATGATTTCTGCGGCGACATTGGATAGAAATTATATGATTTTGCGACACCGGAAATATCGGGGTAGTATCTATTCTCATGCACCTTACCGACTAAACACTGGATGATAACAGCCATCTTTTCTTCTTCAAAATGATACGAAGTGATTCGAATATACTCTTTTGCACTCTGGTAAAAAGTAGAAGCAAAGACACGCTTAATACTGTTGAGAAGCTCATTCAAACGTACCAACGAATTCGAATTTGCATTAGGAATCATGTACGTTTCATATACTCCTGCAAAGGGATGATATTGAGAATCCTCAAGCATACTTGAAGAGCGAACCGCCAACGGTGTGTGAACAATATCCAAAAAAGAGGCAAGTTCTGCGAGGATTTCCGAAGAAAATTTTTCTGCTTGAAGGAACCGCTTCGTGATTTCCCTGTCATCATTACACGTTACGGCAAAATCATGCAAATTGTTATCCTCTAAAAACTGATCAAAGACATCGGTTCCCAAAACCACAGCCGTAGGCACATAAATATTAACATTCTTAAATCGATTCCGCACATTATAGTCACTAAGAAGCATATCAACGAAGCCTAGTCCGCGGGCTTTTCCACCCAATGAACCGCTGCCTATACGGGCAAAATTTGTTTCAATTCCAAAACTTTCCTTTGAAAAACTTGCGACAATACCGCGCTGACATAAATTGCGATAATGATGAAGAGATCGAACGAGATCATTTCGTAATCCTTCAAGAGTGGGAAAATCCGTCACTTTACGCGGGCGTATTTTATCGGCAAGCCAGAATTCCGTACGTGCTTTGAGCCAGCTGGAGAAATGATTGCGGTCTGCATGATACCGGACACTTTCTTCCGGCACCACTCTCAGCATTTCCTCCAGGCTTTTCATATCGCTTGCTCGGCCGACTTCCGTTCCATCAGGCATACGGAAAATAAAATCACCAAAACTGAAGTGATACACCATAAATTGCTGAAGTTCCTGCAACAACATCGGCGATTCTTTCAGAATAAACGATACGCCGATTTCTTCCGCAAGCTGCTGATTATCTTGAACATTTGAAAAAAGAAGAATCGGCAAATCCGGTTTTTCTTTCCGTACGACTTTTACCAAATCTATGCCGGCACGCGGATCTTGAACACCCCTGCGGGGAAAATCTACATCGGAAATAATACCGAGTAAAAACTTTTTATATCGTTTGTAATATGTCCATGCCTCTTCGTATGTGCTGCATAGAAGAATTTTAGGGCTGGCGCGCATACGCAAAAACTTATGACCTAGGTCTATGCCTTCTGAAATCAATCGCTGTGATTGTTTTAGGATTTCCGTATAAATGATAGGAAGGAAAGACGAATAGTATTTGACATTGTCTTCAACGACAATAATCGACTGCACACCAACAGTTTGTGTATCGTGTTCTACATTCAACCGATCTTCAAGAAATTTGATAATCGCAATAATGATCCGAAAATCACCCTGCCATATAAAAATCTTGTCAAAAACCGATGTATCGTGACTCATTATAAAATGTTTGAGTTCGCGATTATCGTGCATTAACAGGACAACGGGAGTATTCAATCCAGACTGTTTCACCATCCGAGCAAAATCGATTGCCTCCATATCATCGATATGCAGTGTGGTGAGAATGAGATCGAAGCGGTGCTCTTCCTTGGCAAGTATCATTGCTTCCTTGCCGCTTGAAACACAAGTGAGTTCTGGAGACTGGCTAAGGTTCAATCCCTCGTATTCACTGCGGTTCAACTCATAGAGACGGCCTTCTTCCTCAAAGAGATATAAATCATAGAGACTGGAGACAAGAAGAACATTACTGATGCGGATCCGCATCGGGCTTTGGATGCCGTAAAACAGATTTCCATAACCGTATTCAACTGAAGGTGGATCTAACGGATTGATGATCTGATCAAAATTTATTCTCATATACCCACGCCCGTATAAATCAGTGACCGCCACTGCTTCGATAAGGAATTTTAAAAGTGACGGCCACTTCGATCTTCATAGTATTAGTATCGCGGGCTATACTACTCCTTGATCCATCATTGCATCGGCAACCTTTAAAAATCCTCCGATGTTAGCGCCATTGACATAATTTCCGGGTGTTCCGAACCGTTCCGATACTTCTACACACGTCTTATGAATACTCTTCATAATCTGACGGAGCCGGTTGTCCACTTCTTCGCGCGGCCAGGGTAAGCGCATGCTGTTCTGCGACATTTCCAGGCCCGATGTTGCTACACCGCCGGCATTTGCCGCTTTTCCCGGGCCATAAAGGATATTTGCATCAAGAAATAGTTTCACACCTTCGAGAGTTGTCGGCATATTTGCTCCTTCTGCTACAACATAGACGCCGTTCCTCAGCAAGTTTTGCGCATCCTTGCCGTTGATCTCGTTCTGTGTTGCACTTGGAAAAGCGCAATCCGCATTATGATTCCACAGCGGATTATAGCCGAGTTTCGGATCAACAGGTGTATAGACCGCTTTTTTATATTTATCTGTGTATTCCGAGATACGTCCGCGTCGAACGTTTTTCAACTCCATTGTAAATGCGAGTTTCTTCTCGTCAATACCTTCCTCATCATAAATATAACCATTTGAATCCGAAAGTGTTACTACTTTTCCACCAAGCTGGTTAACTTTTTCTACCGTATATTGAGCCACATTACCGCTTCCGGAGACGAGACATATCTTGCCTTCCAGCGTTTTTCCTTTGGTTGCAAGCATTTCTGAGGCAAAATAGACAGCTCCATATCCGGTTGCTTCCGGACGGATAAGCGAGCCGCCCCAATTCAATCCTTTTCCGGTAAAAACACCTGTGAATTCATTTTTTAACTTTTTATACTGACCAAAGAGATATCCAATCTCACGTCCGCCTACGCCAATGTCGCCGGCAGGAACGTCTGTATCGGCACCGACATGACGGAATAATTCACTCATAAATGCCTGACAGAAACGCATAATTTTTAAGTCGCTTTTCCCTTTCGGATCAAAGTCAGAGCCGCCTTTTGCTCCACCCATCGGTAATGTTGTAAGACTGTTTTTAAATACTTGTTCGAAAGCAAGAAACTTCAGAATCCCTAATGTCACTGAAGGATGGAACCTCAAACCGCCTTTGTACGGGCCGATAGCACTGTTCATCTGGATGCGATAACCGCGATTGATATGTATTTCGCCCTGGTCGTCTACCCATGGTACACGGAACATAATCACGCGTTCCGGTTCGATGATACGCTCAAGGATTTTCGATGAACGGTACTCCGGATGACGCTCTAAAACCAGAGAAAGCGATTCAGCAACTTCCTGTACAGCTTGATGAAATTCCGGCTCCATAGGATTTTTTGCTTTTATCTCTGCTACAAGGTCTTTTACATAATTGGACATAAAATCCTCCTGATAATAATGATGAATGATCAAAACATTAGAGAATGTATCTAACAAATTGATATTATATTAAAGCAATTCGAGGTAAAACAATAGTAGGGGATCGATGAAAGTCTTGTAGGGAAAACCCTACAGGAAAAATTAAGAAAATACAAATAAAAAAACCGTTTTAAAGACTGCAGTTACCTTACTACCGATCAATATCCCGTTTACGGGACAGGCCTGGATTTCGTTACGTTTCTGCCAGACAACCATAGGGAAAAAAATTATTCTTTTTTCGATTTGTACTCCGGATACAATCGGGATATGCAATCGGGACAGAGTCCATGGGAGAACTCTACATCAGCATGTTTCTTGATATAGGTCTCAACTCCCTCCCAGTAACCTTTATCATCACGAATTTTTTTACAGCTTGCACAGATAGGAAGCAGACCTTTCAATACTTTGACATTATCGAGAGCCAATTGTAATTCAATATTTAACCGGCGCAGTTCCATAAGATCGGCAAATCGTGCGACTGCAATAATAATCGCACGCTCGATTTCCGGGGCACTCGGCGGTTTCATAAGATAGGCTCCGACTCCTGATTGACTTGCTTTTCGTACCATCTCCGGATCATCATGTCCCGTAAGGAGTACAACCGGTATTGGACATCGTTCATGGATCAGTCGGGCTGCTTCCAGACCATCCATTTCGGGCATCTCAATATCCATAAGCACAATGTCTGGTTGCAGCAACTGTGTCATTTCAACAGCCTGCCGTCCGTTTGTTGCTTTTCCTATCACTATATGTCCGATCTTCACCAATTGGCGCCGGATAATGGCACTCATCGACTCCTGATCATCTGCGATCACAACTCGCAATGGCTTTGAGGCTTCCATATTCATTCTCTATTTACTTGTTATGTAGATAAAGGAACTCTTCTGATTTTAGATTATTTCCCTTACTTTTGATTTATTATACTTTATTTGATATTACTTTAGTATATTTCATATTAAATAATACTATTATTTGCCGCTGACAGTCATCTCCGCTACTTTAATAGTCGGCCCCGTAATAGAATCCTTGAATTGCAGATCATTACCGATCATTTGAATGCTTTGCAGTAATTGTGCAAGATTCCCGGAAATGGTAATTTCTGAAACAGGGTAAGATAGTTCACCTTTCTCAATCCATATTCCAAAGGCCCCGCGAGAAATATCTCCTGTCGTCGGAACTTGACCAAAACCGATCGTGCCTGTTAAAAACAGTCCCTTATCAACAGATTTGATGATCTGTTCCGGAGTGGATAAACCCGCTGCAAGATAGAGATTGTTCGGACCACCGCTGTTTCCGGTAGATTTCATGCTGAGTTTCCTTGCTGCATATGTATCCAATAAATAATTCTTTAGAATTCCTTTCTCCATTATAATTGTTTTCCGCAGCGGAACACCTTCACTGTCGAATGGTTCTGTGCCCAGCGCTCCGATCTTTAGACCATCATCGATAATTGTTACGGATTCGTTTCCAATTTTCTCCCCTATTTTTCCGGCCAAAAATGATTGCTTTAAGTATACACTGCTTCCACTAACACACGTTGAAAAAAAGCTTAGAATTTCGGCAGTCATAGGCGGTTCGAAAACGACTGGTACATTCTGTGATTCCACTTTTCTGCCGCCGATTAATCGTGTAACTCTGTGAATGGCTTTTTTTGCGATCGTCTCTGCGGATTCAAGACCTTCAAGATTCACGGAAGAATCATACCAACCCTCATCAAACAAATTCGATCCTTCACCGGCCTGGAGGTATACACCGCAAGAACAACTTGTTCGTTTGAAATAACCGCTGAATCCATTAGAGTTTGAGAGATACCTTTCACCAATGTACGTACTGAATGAAGATCCAAAGGTTTTCTTTATGCGTTTATCAGCAAGACAAATCGCTTCCGTCTCTTTTGCCGCAGCAATTTTCTTTTCCGGAGCCATTTCTAGAATTGCCGGATCGTAGATTTTCAATGAAGCGGCATCAACGGCAGGAGGTTCCTTCTCCGGTAAACCGGCAAGCGGATCGGTACTCGATAGTTTCGCCCGATGGACTGCATTTTTTATTAGTTTCTGAAGTGTATCCTCAGAAAAATCTGATGAACTTGCTCTTGCTACTTTGCCCTCAACAAAAATACGGAGTCCAAGACCTTTGGAAACCGCTTCAGTCAATTTTTCAATTTCGCCTTGAAGAATATCTACTTTGAAATTTGTCCCATGGCTTACAGATACTTCTACCTGACTTGCACCGTTTTTCAAGCCGAATTCAACAAGTTCTTCTGTCAATTTTAAAAGATTTTGGTCTTTCATTTTCGACCTCCTACCGTCATCTTACGGAGTTTCAGTGTCGGTGTTCCTGCAGTCACTGCAGCCGATTGTCCATCCTTGCCGCAAGTGCCGAGAAAAAATGCTGTGTCGTCAGCAATCATTTCGACCTCATTTAGAATTTGTACATTTGTGCCTATGAGCGTCGCATTCTTTACCGGCCGGGTAATCTTACCGTCTTCAATCAGGTATCCCATATTAACGGAAAAAGTAAATTTGCCGGAATCACTGACCTGTCCTCCTTGATAAGTCTCCGCGTAGAATCCTTTCTTAACCGATTGAATAATCTCTTCTACCGAAGCATTTCCAGGAGCAAGAACGGTGTTCGCCATACGAGGGATCGGATTATGTCTGTATGTCTGCCGCCGGCCGTGTCCATCCGTTTCCATATTCATCAGTTTTGCAGAAAGCCGGTCCTGTAAATATCCGACCAATTTCCCGTTTTCAATCAGCACCTTCTTCCTTGGTATTATTCCTTCGTCATCAAC
>Ga0315545_1004059_pt1 | contig 12238 bp, 11 predicted proteins | sample SalMarSW160210MG_FD_203096 | JGI IMG/M metagenome (GOLD analysis project Ga0315545, IMG submission 203096) | Salt marsh sediment microbial communities from the Plum Island Ecosystem LTER, Massachusetts, United States - Salt Marsh Sediment SW1602-10 ... | reverse complement strand
GCTGCCTTTCTGTATCAAGTCTTTTGAGTTCTTCTTCAAAATAGGCTCTGTTGTATAGACCTGTCAGTACATCATGGAAGGATAAGTATTTTATTTTTTCTTCTGCTTTCTTTTTTTCTGTTATATCCCTGGTTATACCCAATATTCCTCTTATTTTATTATCCATATCATACCAGGGTATTTTAGTTGAAGAGACCCATCTTTCCGGTCTGCCCTTAATAATTTCAATTTTTTCATGTTCTATAAAAGGTTTACCTTCTTTTATTACACGCTGCTCACCATTAAAACGCGGTCTAGCAAGTTCTTCTTCAAAGAAATCAAAATCTGACAAACCAACAGCATCTTCTGGCTTTTCTAATCCAAACTTTTCAGATAGTGCCTTATTTATTAGAACAAACCTGCTCTTTGCATCTTTGAAGTATATCGAATCAGGTATATTATCCATCAGCGCGTTAAAAAAGATATTTTTTATATTAAGAGCATCATCTGCCATCTTCTTTCTTTTTGTTATATCTCTGGAAATACCCATGGTTCCCATTATTTTTCCGCCTTTATCGCACCATGGTACTTTACTGCAGGATACCCAGAATTCTTTACCAGAAGAAGATATTATCTTCTCATTCTTGTCAATTATCGGTTTTCCGCTTTTAACAATATTAGTATCGTCTTTAAAAGATTCTTTTGCACTTTTTTCCGTAGCAATATCAAAATCTGTCTTGCCGATAAGTTCATTGGGCTTTTTCCCAAAGAATTCAGCCATGCTCTTGTTTACCATAATAAAACTGTTTTTCTTATCTTTTACATAAATAAGATCTGGAATATTATCCATCAGCGTCTGCAGTAAATTGTATCTGACCCCATTTATATCGAGAAAACTATTATTTTGGCTTTTGATCTGTTTATTTTTTACTGCCACTTATACTACCTCTCTTTCCTACACATTATGCCGAAAATATGCAGTACTTTGGTAATCAATAAATTTCAACTTTATCACCTTAAACAATTTTTTCAATTTCTTCCATAATAATACATTTATTGACCTTATATCAAGTAGCCAGCTTTGCTTTAAATTAATAAGCGGTAGATTACCGAAATCATATATTGAAGATATAATTGCCTTGATCTACCAGGCAGATAAAAAGTTAAATTAGATTACCTCTGCACTCTTCCCGAAGCATGGCCTTCTTTTAACTTTTCTACTTCAGAAACTGATACTCTGTTAAAATCTCCTTTTATTGTATGCTTCAGGCAGCTGGCTGCGACTGCAAATTCCAATGCCTCCTGTTTATCCTTATAATTGTTTAAACCATATATTAATCCAGCTGCAAATGCATCTCCGCCGCCTACTCTATCTACTATATCGCTGAGTTCATATTTCTTGCTCAGATAGAACTTTTTACCATCATTCATGCATCCGGACCAGCCATTTACATTGGCACTGATACTCTCCCTTAAGGTAATGGCTAATACTTTCAGGTTTGGAAAAATCTTTAAAACCTTATTACTTAGTATTTTGTATTTATTTGCATCAAGAACCCCGCTCTCCACTTCTACATCAGCTTTAATACCCAGAGATTTCTGACAGTCTTCTTCATTTGCAATTCCGTAATCTACATATTTTACAAGTTCTGGCATTACATCTGTTGCAGATTTTCCATATTTCCAGAGTTTACCTCTATAATTAAAATCACAGGATATTACTATTCCTTTTTTTCTGGCTCTCTTTACTGCCTCTAATGAAAGTTCCATAGCACTTTCTGATATTGCGGGTGTTATACCAGTAATATGAAACCAATCTGCTTTATTAAAAACTTTGTCCCAATCAATATCACCAAGTTTTGCCATAGATATAGCTGAATAACTTCGGTCATAAATTACAATTGAAGGACGCTGGTCTGCCCCTTTCTCGAGATAATAAACTCCCATTCTTCCACCATTGCGGATTATTAGAGAAGTATCAACTCCAAATTTCTTTAATTCACTCTCACACGCATCTCCAATTCTGTTTTTTGGCAGCGCTGTGCAGAAAGCAACATCAAAACCAAAGTTTGCAAGTGATAAAGCCACATTTGCTTCTCCACCCCCGAAAGTCGCTTCCAGAAAAGGTGACTGGAAAAGTCTTTCATAACCAGGTGATTTTAGTCTTAACATTATCTCCCCAAAAGTTACTATTCTTTTAATACTCATTTATCTTCCTCCCTTATTTCTGTAAAAGGTGCACAGCAAAACCACCTATTTCTTTTTTTAGATATACTGTAACTGTTTTTTCTTCAGTTCCTTTTCTGGTACTCCAATCAACTTCGTAACCCTTTTTCCCCAGATAATATAATGCTCTTGGGATACTATTAGTTCTAATTGCTATATGACCCATAGACCCCAATCCTTTTGATTTATTTACTTCTATTCCTGTACCAGAAAAATTAGATGAATTACCTTTTTTAAGATTAAAACCAAAGGCATCTGAAAACATTTCAGCAGCTGCTAATGATTCTTTTTCATTCTCTGCATTAATTCCAATATGGGCTAATTCAAAGCCCAATAATATATTAATAGACTCGCTTACGTTCTGGGTAATTTTATCAAAATTTTTATTATTAATATCTGAAGCTTTACACAACCAGCTTCCTCCTATTGCGTGTACAAAGTTTTTGTCTGCGTAATCTCCAAGATTATCTTTATTTACCCCACCGGTAGGTATAAATTTGACCATCCTATATGGGCCATATAGTGCTTTACATCCTTTAACACCGCCGAAAATACCTGCAGGGAAAAACTTAAGTATAGTAAGATTATATTTTAAAGCCTGTTGTATATCTGTCGGTGTAACAACTCCGGGTGTTATAGCTACTTTTTTATTCTGGCACCATTCAACCAGTTCAGTATCTAATCCAGGTGATACAATAAATTCTGCTCCTGCATCTACAGATTCCTTTGCTTTATCTAAAGTAAGGACAGTGCCGGCACCTATAAGCATATCAGGATAAGCGTTCTTAACGTTTTTTATTGCTTTTATACCCTGATCCGTGCGCATTGTAATCTCCATAACATCAAGACCGCCATCTATTAATGCTTTCGCCGTAGGTGCTGCAAGCTCTGCATCATCTATAACCACGACCGGAACCAAGCCTGCGTCACCTATCTTTTTCAGAACATCATTCATTATAATCCTCCATAAAAATTATTTTTCAAATATTTAGGCTTTCTACCATCAATATCTTTTTTTGTAAACCACTTCCTGTATCTTTAATTTCTATATTAATCCTGTAAAATTTACATTTTACACTACGCTTTATTCTTATGGTTTTAAAATTTTACCTGGCCAACCAGCCGCCATCTACAGCAATTGTATATCCATTAATATAATTTGATGCTTCAGATGCTAAAAATACTGCAGCTCCTGCAACATCTTCTGGTAACCCCCATCTTCCGGCCGGGATCCTGTCCAGTATGGCTTTGCTTCTGACTTTATCTTCCCGCAATGCTTTAGTATTATTTGTAGCCATATATCCGGGTGCAATTGCATTAATATTTATATTATATTTTGCCCATTCATTGGCTAATGCTCTGGTCAATCCCATAACTGCGCTCTTACTTGCTGTATATGATGGCACTCTGATCCCGCCCTGAAACGATAGCATTGAAGCAACATTGATGATTTTGCCGCCTGTTTTCTGTTTTATGAACTGTCTGGCAACAGCTTGTGAAAAGAAAAACAATGTTTTTGCATTTATGCTTATAACGTCATCCCAGTCTTTTTCAGTAAAATCTATTGCATCTTCTCTCCTGATGATACCGGCATTATTGATTAAAATATCTACTTTACCATATTCTTTTATGGTTTGATTTATTATATCTCCAATAGGTTCTGTAGTTAATAGATTTGCTTTTATTTCTAAAAATTTTCTTCCTATTTTCTCCACTCTTTCTTTGGTCTCCTTTGCATCTACATAATCTACCCCTGTTATATCAGCTCCCGCTTCTGCAAGACCTATTATCATTCCCTGGCCAAGCCCTGTGCTGCTGCCGGTTACTATTGCCACCTTTCCCTTTAAATTAAATTTGTCTAACATCATATGTCTACATCCCTTTCAATTTTAAAAAATTATCTCATATATTTTTATCTCATATCTTTTAGATCAATATTATCCATATCTGTAAATGTCTGGTTCTCGCCTATCATTCCCCATATGAAAGAGTATGCGCATGTCCCACATCCTGAATGGATAGACCAGCTTGGAGATATCACTGCTTGTTCATTTCTTACAACAATATGCCTTGTCTCACTGGGTTCTCCCATATAATGGAATACCACGGCATCTTCCGGTACATCAAAGTATGCATATACTTCCATTCTCCTCTCGTGAGTATGACAGGGCATGGTGTTCCATACATTTCCCGGTGCCATTTGTGTCAATCCCATACACAGCTGGCAGCTTTCCAGTACATCCGGATGGAGATATTGATTTATAACCCTTTTATTACAGTTTTCATCACTTCCCATATCAATTTTTTTGGCTTTGTTAATATCTATATAAACAGTTTTACAATTCTTATGCGCTGGAGCACTCAGTGAATAAAATTTCGCCGGTTTGTTTGAATCTTCACTTTCAAACAACACCTCTTTTGCTCCCCTTCCTACATAAAGACCATCTCTGGCGTTCATGTCATACTTATTACCGTCAACAGTAATAGTACCTTTATCTCCCATATTGATAACTCCCAATTCTCTTCTCTCTAAAAAGAAGTCTGTCCCAAGGTTATGCATAATGTCTAAATCCTGTCCTAATTCAATCGCTTTCCCTGCTGGCTCAACACCCATTGTGATTATCCTATCGATATGGCTATAAACTCTTTTGATCTTTCCGTTTACGAATAGATCTTCTATCAGAAATTCTTCTCTCAGCCTATCTGTGGTGTAATGTTTTGCGTCTTTTGAATTTGATGGTTCTCTAATTTCCATTTTCGTATTCCCCCTGATCCTTAATTAACTAAATATTTTTATTAAATAATATATAAACCAACATTACGCTGGTCAAAATTTAGATGTCTTGTGCCTGGTATCCTTTCAGAATAACTAACGTAAACTGCCCTCCGTATATATAACTTAATTTAACTTATTTAAAAAAACAAACCCGGCAACCATGTTGAAAGAGCTGGAATGAACGTAACCAGCAATAAAATTATAAGATTACAAACTATATAAGGTACTGCACCTCTAAATATTTGTGTGATTTCCATTTTAGAGATCTTAGCACACGCATTTAAACACATACCGACTGGCGGTGTAACAAGACCAATTGCAATTCCTACTATCATGATAGCCCCAAATTGCAGTCCTCCTACTCCAAGACCTGCCATTACCGGCTGTAATATCGGTACTACCAGCAATAACGCCGGTGTAACATCGATAAACGTTCCTATAATTAAAATGATAATATCCAATACCAATAAAATCCAAAATCTATGTACTTCTAATCCCAGGAAGAAATTAGCTATTAATTGGGGCACCTGCTCAATGGCTAAAATCCATGAAAAAATCATGCTAAATCCAATAATAATCATTATAGTGCTTGACGATAGAAAAGCCCTTTTGATAGCACCCACTAGATCTTTTGGTTTTAATTCTCTATATAAGAGAAATCCTAATAATAGAGCATATAAAGCAGCAATACCCGCGACTTCAGTCGGCGTAGCTACACCAAATGATATGGCTAAAACAACCAGAAGAGGCATAATTACTGCAAGTGACCCATCCCTCATAGTACGGCCAAAATGCCTTTTATCAAACTTTATAATTTCCGGATGGTAATGCCTTTTTTTTGAAATAATGTAGACCAGTGCCAGCTGAGTAAATCCAATTAAAAATCCCGGTATTGCTCCTGCTAAAAACAAAGCACCTACCGATTCACCCGATATCATGGCATATAAAAGCATAGGGATGCTGGGCGGTATGATCATCCCCATTGTAGATGAGGCTACTGTAATACCGACAGCTACTTCCTTGGGATAACCCTTTTCAACCATCTGTGGTATAAGTACTGAACCGATTGCTGATGTATCCGCAACTGATGAACCCGAGATACCGCCGAAAATCATACTTGCAATTATATTGACTTCTCCAAGTCCGCCTTTGATAGGTCTCACCAGATACATACAAAAATTTATAATTCTTTTTGTAACCCCGCCCCTGTTCATCAGCTCTCCCATTAATATGAATAAAGGCAGAGCCATCATGGTAAAACTATTTGTTCCTGCCCAAATGCGAAGCGGGACCATGGCAGTAAATTCCGGACTATAAATTACCAGGTACAATAAACTTGCTCCGCCTATAGCAAAAGCAATGGGGACACCCACAGCACAAAGTATAAAAAATGATCCTATTAATACTGCTACTGACATTTTGATATTCTCCTTTTGATGTTCTCCCTTTAAATATTATAAGATAATTAAGTTTACTTGATCCTGTTTTTGAAATTATTGATTCTTAGAACTATTTCCCTTATCTCATATAGTACGATTAATGCAAACGATACCGGTAACATTGAATAGATAGAAGCAAATGGTATAGCGAGACCTGGTGTCACTGGTCTTCCTACTTTTTCAATCCAGCTTATACTAAGATACGCCGCACTTGTTACAACTACAATAACAACCAAGTCTATAAATACATCAAAGACTATTTTAACTTTTGGAGGTAATTTATCTTTTAATAGTGATATTTTAATATGTTCATCCTCTTTTATACCTAAGATACAACCAAAGTAAGTTGAAGCAATAAATAAAAAAACAATTAACTCTTCTGTCCAATTGAAAGAAATGTTAAAAATATATCTCAGCAGCACTGTTATTATTACCCAGAACGCCACACCACCCATAAGTGCACAATCCAAGTAAAATATGCCGTTGTCCAGACCGATAAATAAACCGCTAAAAATTTTTTTAAGTATTTTCATTATCTTTCTCCCTGAAATACCCCTTCTTATATAGGAAAGAGAAAGGTAAATACACTTCCTCTTTCCTATATTTTACTTTCCTACTTATATCTTACTTCTATGATATTACTTTTTTAATCTGCCAACTGATCCCATGCTCTATCTAGAAGATCTTGAGTAATCCATCCTTCATCAATGAAGTAATCATATACAGGATCACACATATCAATAAATACAGCTTTCTGATCAGCTGTTAATGTGTCAATTTGGTCAAATCCTGCTTCTACTTCTTCTCTAACTGCTTCTTCTTTTTCCTTCATCAGGGTGTCGCTGTACTTCATTGATTCTTTAGCTGCATCAACAACAATATCATAGAGATATGCAGGCAATTCATCCAACCAGGCAGCACTTACGAAGAAGGGATCCGGATGTATCTGATAATTGGAATATGTCATATATTTCTGGACTTCGTAGAACTTCTTGTCATAAATATTGACAATCGGATTCTCCTGTCCGTCTGCAACACCTGTTTTTAGTGCCATGTATAATTCAGCATAAGCAATGGAAACCGGATTTGCTCCTAAAGCTGCCCAAATTTTCTCAAGGCTTTCTATCGGAGGAGTCCTTATCTTAAGTCCTTCTACATCTTCCGGAGTTAGAAGTGGCCTTACATTATTGGTCCACTGCCTAAATCCTCCTGCATCTCCAGTTGCAAGAATGGCAACTCCCTCTTCTAAACCTTGCTCAGCGATTTCATCTCCGATGGGCCCTCGTGCAATTGCTACAAAATCGTCTATATTAGCAAACAAGAAGGGCATCTGATAAAATACTAATTTCTTTGCAACTATATCAAAGCTTCCTCCCCTGGTTGCTGTAAGTGCTCCGATTTTAACTGATTCTGTCATCTCAGCTTCGGTTCCAAGCTGGCCACCTGGATAAATTTCTACCTCTATTGCACCCTCTGAATTTTTCTCAACTAGTTGCTCAAAGAATAACAAAGATAGATGTCTTGGCATATCAGTTCCATGTGAATGTCCGATACTCATCTTGTACGTTCCAGGTGCTGCTTTCTCTTCTACTTCCTCTACTTCCTCTGCTTCTTCTTCCTCTACTACTTCCTCTGCTTCTTCTACTGCTTCTTCCTCTGCTGCTCCTGCTTTTTCACAACCAGCTAATGAAAAAGTAGCAACTATTGACATACTTAATATCAACATTACTATCCATAATAACGTTTTTTTCATTTTCATTTCCTTTCTCTGAAAACTATCAATTATAAAACATACATTATTTCTTCTCTGTACCACCACCTCCCCTGCTTTTCTCTTATCTCTGTTAAATTCCTATTGAAATCTTCCTGCAATACTCTCTAATATAATAAAATATTATATTAGAAGCTGTCATAAATAAATCTCTTTATATTTAATACTCATCACCTCACTTTGAAGTAATTTTATACTTATTTTTTAAAATCAAACTGATGTCATATAATTATATTCGATAAAACCCAATTCCTTTGAAATCATATTTGCTTTATCTATTAAAATATCCTTAAACGTAATTAACTCTGATAAATCCATCCTGGTATTTATTGCAGATATGCTTACAGCATATTTTACTTCCCTGCTGTAATCCCTGATCGGTGCAGCGATACAACAAATATTTTCTTCATGCTCTGAATTATCGATTGCAAATCCCTTATTTCTTACATCTTCCAGGTTTTCCATAAACTTCTTCTTATCAGTAATCGTATTCTTTGTCACAGGAATAAAGTCCAGATCCTGGATGATGTTATTTATAACACTTTCTTTTTGAAAAGCTAAAATTGCTTTACCTGCGGCAGTACAATTAATAGGAGCTATGTTTCCAATTCTTGAATACATCCTGATAGGTTTTATGCTTTCTATTTTATCTATATAAACAACCCTCTTCCCATCAAATGTCGTTAGATGTATAGTCTCATTTGAATATTCCTCAAGATCGATTAAATAGGGGTGTGCAATATTTCTTATATCTATAGAATCAATTATTTTCGTGGCAATATTTAAGAATTTCAATCCTAAGCTGTATTTTTTATTGCTTGGATTCATCCTAACAAAATTATACTTTAATAATGTCTTTAAAAATCTATGGATTGTGCTCTTGTCTATATCTAACTTTTCAGCAATGTCTTTAAGTCTCAGTTCACTACTATTTTCCAATAAATCGATTATTTTAAAAAACCTTATTAGTGTCTCTACCATATAAAAAAGTTTTAAATAATGAAACTTAATATTATTGAGTGAAACTAAAAATATCAAAACAAATTGTTTTTGTCAAGAGCCTGATTTAAAAATGATATAATCTAATTCCAAATAATTTTTACAAAAGTCTTCCTAAAAAAGCAGATAATAATTAGAATAGAATACTAATTAAAATTTAAATAATTACAAATGAAGAAAATGGTTTTCAAACCCGATATTAGAACTTACATTCCAGGCAAAATAATATGCGTGGGAATGAATTACAGATCACATATAAAAGAACAGGACGGGCGGTTTCCCACAAAACCAGTGCTTTTTTCCAAGGCAAACAATTGTATTATAAAAAATGCTGGTCATATAATTTACCCCCGGGAAGTAGAAGAACTTGACTACGAAGTCGAACTTGCAGTGGTTATAAGTAAAAAGGCAAAAGATGTTCCCTCAAAAAAAGTATCTGACTATATATACGGCTATACTATAATGAACGATATTACCGCCCGGGACATTCAGAAAAATGAAAATCAGTGGTACCGTGCTAAAAGTTTTGACACTTTCGGACCCATAGGTCCGCTAATTGTAAGCAAAAATAAAATACCAGATCCGCAAAATCTGAGCCTTAAGTCTTTCGTGAACGGCGAACTCAGGCAGAATGGAAATACATCAGAGATGATATTCGGAGTCTATAAGCTAATATCCTATATCTCCAGATCGATCACACTGGAAGCCGGAGATCTTATATCAACCGGGACACCGGCAGGAGTAGGAGTCTTTATGAAAGAGAAAAAAATGCTTAAGCCAGGTGACCTGGTGACCTGTGAGGTTGAAAATATTGGAAAGCTTGAAAATAAGGTTATTTCAGAGTAAAGATAAAAATCCTGTTTTATTTCTTTAAAAATGGACAGTATATATCAAATCTTTTTAGGCTCCTTGCTGGTAGCCTTTTCAGGAGCACTTGTACCAGGGCCGATGCTTACGCTTGTTATAAGCAGTGTTGCTGAAAAAGGTTTCTGGACCTCTTTTTTCATTGTTGTAGGTCATTCTTTACTGGAGCTGCTCGTGGTGATAAGTTTTTTCCTGGGGGTACTAAAGTATCTTGAAAATCCTCTCATCGTAAAAATAATCGCAATACTGGGAGGTGTGTTTCTATTATATTTAGGGGTTGATATTATAATCTCAATTTTTAGGAAGAAATATATCATTGATTTCAAATCAATAGTGAAAAAGAGGACCATTACCGGGAAATCAACCGTAATAGTAATACTTAAAGGAGTCCTGATAAGTCTTATGAATCCTTACTGGTATATCTGGTGGATAACAATAGGGGCTGCTTTTATTATAAAAAGTGTAGAATTTAATATCCCGGGTATTTCCTCTTTTTATTTAGGCCATATCAGTGCAGATTTTATCTGGTATTTATTTATCGGATTTTTAATAAATACCGGCCGCAAGTTCTTTAACCAGAAAATATATAACGGAATCCTTGCTGCCTGCAGTATATTCTTATTTTACCTTGGAATACGTTTCATTATCGAAGCCTTGATTTAAACTATAAATATTGCAATATTAAAATATATATAGTACTTTAATCAATTACTGAACCTAAAACCATATAAGCATATGACCTAATACATTAAGTCTTAAGAAAGTCGATGCAGTTCTAAAACAAGACTGCAGCAGATGTATTTAAGTATAAAAAACAGCCTGGAAGGATTTATATAATGAGTGGTATTAAAAAAAAGAAAAAACTTGCAATGGTAATCTTCAGTGGGGATCTTGACAGGTTGATGGCTGCCTTTATCATAGCGACGGGTGCAGCAGCTTCGGGCATGGAAGTTTCAATGTTTTTTACTTTCTGGGGGCTCAGGGCATTAAAGAAAAAAGCTCTGACCGGCAGGAGCTTTCTGGGTAAAATGATGGGTATTATGGAAAGAGGTGACATCAGTAAAGCTTCGCCCAGTAAATACAGCTTCGGCGGTTTAGGCCGCTGGATGTTTGGGAAAATGATAAGGGCAAAAAATGTTTCTACTCTATACGAATTAAGAAAGATGGCCATAGACCTGGGGGTAAAACTATATGGATGTCACATGAGTATGAAAGTCCTGGAAATTCCCAGAGAGAAGATGATTGATGAAATCAATGCCTGTGTAGGAGTCGGATTTTTCATTGAGAAGGCTCAGGAATCAGATGTACATTTTTTCATTTAAAATTTTAAAAAATAAATGAACATTTAGTCATTCTTTTTTACCAGCTTTTTTGGTAAAATTTTCCTGATTTATTAAAGATATTAAATAGGAGTAATCATACCCAGATCAAGTATAAACAAAGCTGTGTTTACCGCTATTATCATAGTCCCGCTGCTCCTAACAGGAATTGCCTACGGGATAGTATCTTTTATCCAGTCAAATGACATACAAAGCTTTGGCTCGCCTATTCTTAATAAGAGTTTTTATTCAGTCCTTAAAAGTAAAAAGAATATAAATCGGCCCGATACAATTGCCTTAGAATCTGAGACTATCGAAAGCAGCCAAATCAGTGCCGAGGAAATAAATTTCCTTTTAACCGAATCTTTAAATGAACTAGCTCAAAAAAATAAAGAAATCCAAAATTCTAAAAAAGATGTAAAGGCTCAGCAAGAAACCTCTGAATCTGCCCAGGAACAGACCAATTCTTCTACGCAGGAAAGTCAGGTGCAGAATCAGAATTATCTGGAAGCCAGGCTGCTCCAGCTTATCAACGATATAAGAATAAAAAATGGCCTTCCGTTATTAAATACCGATCAGGATTTGACAAATATGGCCTACTCAAGAAATACAGATATGCATAACAGAAACTACTTCAGCCACTGGATTTCCGATGGTAAAAATGTACTTAATATCCTTAGAGAAAATGGAGTTGCTTTTGCTTATGGAGGCGAAAATCTGTATAAATGCTCTCCATCGTCACTGGGATCTCCTGAAGCTGTGATGCACGCCTGGTTGAATATCCCAGTCCACAGGGCAAATATCTACAGCCCCCATTACAGAAAGCTTGGGATAAGCGTGATGGATAGAGGCGATACAAGAATTG
>Ga0315545_1004056_pt1 | contig 12246 bp, 34 predicted proteins | sample SalMarSW160210MG_FD_203096 | JGI IMG/M metagenome (GOLD analysis project Ga0315545, IMG submission 203096) | Salt marsh sediment microbial communities from the Plum Island Ecosystem LTER, Massachusetts, United States - Salt Marsh Sediment SW1602-10 ... | reverse complement strand
GCAAAAAACCAACTTGAAGAAGCATTTGGAAGAGAGAACCGAACAGCAGAAAACGAGTTTTGGGATAATCTTGAATTGGTTGAAATTGTTGATTAAGAATAGTTACTATTCTTTTTTTAATTAAATAAAGGAAAAGAAAATGGAAACAGAAAAAGGATTAAAACTTGAAAGAATGAAACACGAAGCCATAGGAGAAATTGTTTGTAATCTTTCAGAAATAACAAATCAAAAAGATATGGAAGAAATAAAGGAGTTTGTTAAAAATAAAGTTTATGAAGAATAGTTACTATTCTTTTTTTAATTAAATCCGATAGGCAAAACAAGATGAGTGATGAACAATACGAAAAGGCATTAGAAAAATCTATTGACGAAACAATACCCCATTTGAAAGATATTTTACGAGAATGTAGAATTGAAAAAGATACAGATGGGTATTGGAAAGGAGATTTAGAACAAATAAAACACAATGTCTTTGAAATTGCAAAACATTTGGGAATTAATACCAAAGAATTAAATTCAGAAGATTAATTATTAATCTTGTTTTAATTAAATAACAGATAAGTAAAAAAAATGGAAAAAGAAAATGAAATTTATGTAGATGATATCCAAGATGGAGATGTTATTAGAAACTATGGAATTGATTTAGTTTTTAAGGGCAAACAAGTTCATCTTTCTGTTCAAACTTGCTATCACACAAATCCAGATTTTTTTGAAGTAGAGAATGTTGAGATTTTGGAAGATAGTGATAAATTAACTGAACAGGAAAAGAAAGAAGTTGTTGAATGGATTGAAGATAATACTGATAGTTGGTTAGAAAACTAAATTACAGGAGGTTAAAATGCCGTTGAAACAATAATAGAAAAAAGATTTGGAGATAAAGTTTGTGTAGCAGATACTTTTGATGCAAACAGCATTGATGACGCCCTTGCTAATGGTTACAGGGTAATAAGGGGGAATGAATTAAGCAAAGAGGAATGGGGAATAATAAAAAAGTTCAAATCCATTTTTAGTAGCAGTAGTTTATTTGGAAAAGATGTTAAAAGTTCTCAAATCATAGAACCAGATGAAAACCAAATTTTAGTTTCAAATTATACTAAAAAAATTGCCAAAAGATTATTAGGAATTGATATAAAGGTTTTCTTCATTAATGATAGAGATGTTGTTACTGCCCAGTTTGGTAATGAAGAATTAACATTTAACATAGCAAAATTAGGGAAAAACTTTTTTAAAATACCAGTTACAGAAGGAACAACAGATTTGATTTTACATGAATTAGGGCATTATGCAGGTAACCATACAGAAGAAGCATACCATAAACTAATAACTAAAATGTGTGGAGAACTTGTAATCTTGGCTTTGGAAGAACCAGAGTTTTTCAAAATAGAATTAAAATGAAAAAGAAAATACAAATTTAAATCGGTTTAGCCGATAGGTTGAATTAAATAAAGGAAAAGAAAATGAAAACAAAAAAAATAGTAATAAACAGATGTTATGGAGGATTTGGAATTTCCAACGAAGCCCTTTTAGAATTAATAAATATGAAATCTAAAATAGTTAAGAAAATGTCTATTATTAAATATTATGGTGGAGAAAATCCAAATTTTAAAGATACTTGGAAAGAAGAATGGAATAAGGATAAAATAAATTTAAAACCATTCAAGGAAGGATTTTTTGAACACCCTTATTATAAAGGAATCCTTTATCATAATGAATTTGTTTATTTTATTGAAGATTGTTCTGAAATAAGAAGTAATGAAGATTTGATTAAAGTTGTTGAAAAACTTAAAGAAAAAGCAAGTGGAAAGTTATCTGAATTAATAATTGTAGAAATTCCTGAAGATGTTGATTATGAAATTGATGATTATGACGGAATGGAAACAATACACGAAGAACATAGGAGTTGGGGTTAAAATGAAATATAAGACAATATTGCCAAAAGCATTTAGTGGATGGAATTTTAGTTTATTTGGTAATCCAAAATTTAAAATTAAATGTGGAGAATGTGGTTTTATATTTAAAGAAAGAATTAATGATAATTGTGAAGCAATATGCCCTAATTGTAAGATAGTAAATAAATTGCCATTAAAAAAAGGATGAGAAAAAAAATTATTTTGAAGGAGTTGAAAAACATCAAAAATTAAATTAAATTAAAGAAAATGGAAGAAAAAACTAAAACAAGAATATACAGAAATCCTGAATACACAATTTGTATTGAAACAAATAAATATTTAAAAGATTATTTAATTCATAAAGACGGCGACCCAATTCCAGAAATAGAAGCAGAATTAAGAAAAGGTGTTAAAATCAATGTTGGATATTTAAAAGAAGTTTTAAATCTTTTAGACGATTTAGATAATGTTAAAATAAGTGTAGGACAAGAAGATACACCAATACATTTAGAAATTAAAAAAAAGAGATTTAAAGCGTGTATTGCTCCTGTTGTGGATAAAGAAAATGAATAAAGAAAAATTTGAAAGAATAGTAAGATTTAGAATGCCTTTTGATAAAAGGACAGACAATCCTCAAACAAATTATGGTATTTGTTCTTTTGGTATTGTTTTCATTTTAAAAGGCAAAAAAGGAGCAGTCCAAGTTTTTATGAATACTGAGTTCTTTTTGCCAAAAACAATTAATGAATATTTGAATAGTAATAATCATTATTGGAAAAATCTTTTAAAGGATACAAATGGTAAAGATAAATTTCCTTTTGGATGTTGGGATGTTGGTTTTCATTCAAAGAAAAAACCATCCTATATGGAAAAATCCGATAAATCTAAGTGTGATATTTTAGATTGTGGTTATTGTTATTATGATGGGAGTTCTTTGAGGGGTAATAAAGACAAACTACCTGAATTATTTTTTGAAAAAGGAGAAGAAGCAATTTGGAAATATTTAGAAAAATATTATGCGGAACAATTTCCCGAGGAAAACAAAAAATAACTAAAGAAAAATTATTTTATGTTAAATATTCTATACAAATTTATGACGGAATAGAAAATTTTAGAGGGCATATTTATGCCGAAGATGAAAACCACGCACAACAAATAATTAATCAAATTGCAAAAGATTTAAACGCAGATGATAAATTTATATATATTGTAGAGGAAATTAAAAATGAATAAAGTATTTTGTGATGTGTGCGGTAATGAAATAAAAAAAGATAACCCTTTTGAAAATTCAATTTTCATTAGAGTTGAACATGAAACAGATAAATATAATATTACAGATTGTTGTGATAAATGTTTGGGAGAATTTTTAATTAAATTTTCTAAATTTAGGAATAAAAAAGTTACTGAAAAAAAAGAAAAATTAGAGGAGATTAAAAATGATTGAACCAAATGAAAACATAGAAGAATTTGTAAAAGAAAATTTAAAATTTGGAGATGTGCAAAAGTCGGATAATAAATATCGAGAATATGAAAAATGGTTTAGATTGGATTGTTCTTGTAACAAAAGCAATTTCTTGATGGAAAGTGTTGAATGTGATGAATTTGGAAATTTAAGTAAAAGAAGTCAGGATTATATTGTAGGGGTTTTTTCGTGGAAATTATTAAATCATATTGAAAGAAAAGTTAAATTAAGGGCTGATGATTACCATATTAAACTGCTTTTAAAGTTCTATGGAGAAAACGAGGGAATTAAAATTATTGATAAATGGGCTAAACAAAATATGTTAGTGGCACTAAAATTAAAGAAAATTGTTGAAGAATTCTCAAATAAATTACTGGAGATTAAAAATGAGTGATATAGAAACAATAAACAACGAAGAATATGTAAATAGAAAAGAACTATTTAGAATACTTTGGGAATTGGGAGCAGAGACAGAAATTTTTGAAAGTTTATTTGATGGAAACGATATGGTTGATTATGGTTTTAAAATTGGATTAACTAAACAAGATATGTTAGATAGCGATATTTATGATAATGATTTTTTAGAGGATATTGAAGATGAATAAAGAAAAAATATTAAAAGGAAGATTAGGGGATGATAAATTAATAATTTCTCCAAAGTTAAAAAAAGTTTTCTTTTCAATTTATTGTGATAATGCAGGATTTTCAGTAGATATGGATAAGGAGGAATTAAGAGAATTATTAAAATGAAAAAAAGAATTTATTTAGAGGACAAAGGGCAAGATTTACTTCATTTTGATATAGACGAAGAAGGAAAAATTATTGATTGTAATCTTCAAAAATTTATATGGATAGGTAATTATATTTATCCACATACTAAAGTCGGACAATTTCCTGCGTATTATGGAAATAAAGAAAAACCTGTTGAAGAAAACACAAGATTAAAATACAAAGTAATTAAAATTGAGGAAATTAAGAAATGAAAAAAGAAGAAATAAAAAAACAAATTAATGACGCAGTAAGAATATTCAAAGAAACTTTAGAATTTACTTACCTTCAGGAAGGAAAAGAAAAGGCTTTTTATGGGATTGGAACTCATTGGTTATCAGGATTATTATGCGGAAAAATAAATTTTCACAGGTTAAATAATGGAAATTTAAGAATTTCTGGAGAGTTAGGAAAAGAAATGTTTAATGAAAAGTGTAAGGGTCTTCCAAATAAATTTGAAGATTATGATATTTTTCCTATGGTTATAACATTATTTAACAAAAACATTGGAGTTAAAGAGAAAAAATGAATAAAGAAAAATTTACAATAAAAGAATTACTAAAAGAATTATTTGAAGACGGGTTCTTTGATAAACCAAAGTTATTTAGAGATATTAATAAAGAACTTCTGGGACAAGGGCTATCTATTCCAACAACTACCTTACATCCAGCCATTGCCAATTTTATGCTTTGGTATCCAATTAAAAGAAGAAAAAATAAAGAATATTTATGGGAGTATTATAAAGATGAATAAAGAATTTGAAAAACTACAAAAAGAAAACGAGAAGATAAGAACCAATATTAGCAATCTTTTAAAGTTAGGTTTTAAGAGAAAATTAACTCTCAAAGATACAGGAAAGATTTGGGAAAAAATAAATAATCTTGTAGATAATGAAATTGAACAAGAACAAATGTGTGGGCAATAAAAATGAATGAAAAAGAATTTAATGGATACAATTTTAGAGACAAAAAGCACAGAAAAGAAATGCGATATTTAGTTGTTACAAGAGGAGATTTAGATATAAATAATTGCTATGCTTTTAAAAGTTTAAGAAGTTTGAAATCTTATTTGAAATCAAGACGAGGAGAAAGAGTTTTTGCTGTGTTTGAAATTAAAGATAAAACTATGGAGTTATTAAAATGAGTTACACACCACAATTTTTAATTGAAAAAGAAAGTTTTGATAAAGCATTTGAGAAAATCTCAACCAGAGTAAGAAATTATTGGTCGGATAGGAATGAATTTTTTAGTTGGTTTGATAATGCTATAAAATTAAAGAAAAGAGAATACGAAGAATTAGTCCGAGAATGTGGCTCAACTCCAAATGAAGAAGTATTAAAAAAGAAAGCAGAAGAAGAAATCAAAAAATCCAAAGAATATAAAGAAAAAGAAAAGAATTTATTAAGAGATGACCCACTTTCAGATGTCTTAGAATATTATGATGAAAAATCAGATTTTGAAATAAAAGACAATAAATATTATTTATTTGAAACAGAATACTCAAGTCAAGCCGAACAATTAAAAGAATTTTGCGAAGATAATGGAGTTATATTTGCAGTAAGTTATTAAAAAATGAATTTTGAACAAATGCAAAAATATGTAACTCCAAGAAATTATACTATTGTAATGTTGTTGGCGTTTGGATTAAGTTTATGGAATTCATTTTATAGCAAATCAAATTTTGCCTTTTTATCAGCAGGATGGATTTTAGGACTTTGGACAGGTTCAATAATGTGGTGGATTTTTGTTAGGAGAGTTTATCAAAAATGATGTGGTTAAAATATATATTCAGTAAAGCGAAAAAAGTTAAATCTATTGAAGTTTATTACTCCTTAATTACACAAAGTGGAAATGAAATTTTAACAATCTCGGAAGATTTAAAACCAGAAAAAGAGATAATTAGGGATTATGGAGATTTTTCGGTTTTGTCTAAAGAAGATATTAAAAAAATAAAAGAAATAACAGATAAATTTGATAAAAGAGCAAGAGAACTATTGAATAAATTCCAAGAAAAAGAACGAAAAAAAATTAAACAAGGTTGGATGGATAGTGGAAATTATATTATAAAATGTGTTTGGGATTTATCAATAGAAACAGAATGGTTAGATTTTAAAGAATTTAAAGAGTGGAAAAAAAAATAACTAAAAAAGTTCGCACAATTTGTATTAAGCGTAGTTTTATAAAATAAAATGAAAATTAAAGAATTATATCATTGGTTAATGCCATAATTATTTCCATAATCACTTTGGTAATAACGTGGAAAATATTAAAATAAATGTAAAAAGGTTATAAAAAATGAAAAAGAAAATTGAAGGATTTAAATACACAAAAAAATTGAATAAAAAAGTAATTGATGAATTATTGAAAATCCAAGAACAAAAAGGATTAACTTCTGGGAATGTTGTAGAAAATGCAAGAAATCCAAAAAGTCCTTTACACAATTTATTTGAGTGGAATAATACAAAAGCGGGAGAAAAATATAGAAAAGTTCAGGCAATTAATTTAATTGAAAAAGTTGAAGTTGTGATAAAAGGAAAAGTATATGGTGGTTTTGAAAGTGTTAAAGTTAAAATTGAAGGAGATGGTTATCAAAAACAATACCAGCCAACAACAAAAATTCTAAGTCAAAAAGAATTAAGAACTCAGGTTTTAAAAAGTGCCTTAAATCATTTAGAGGGATGGAGATTGAAGTATGAAATGTATGAAGAATTTGAAGGTGTAGTTAAAGAAATAAATAAAGTTAAAGAGAAATTAAAATGACAACAAAAAAGAAAATTAAAACAGAGAAAGAAACAAAGAAAAAAGAAATTGTTAATTTAAAGAAATTAGAATTAGCGAGGATAAAATTAAAAGTAATTGGAAAATCACCATATATTCCAGAACCAATGGATTTTCAGATGTTGGAGAGATACGACAAGAAGAAATCTAATCAGGTTTTTGAAAAAGATGTCCGTTCGGAAGAAGAAAAACTAAAAACAAAATTCTATTATTTTGATGAAAAGAAAAATATTTATGGAATTCCTGTAAGATGTTTTTATAAATCAATGATTAATGCTTCAAGTTATCTCTTTGAGCGTTCGGAAGGTGGAAAAAGAAATATAAGAGAAGGGATAAATATTGTTGGGGATATTGTTCAACTAAAATATAAATCAATAAAAGTATTAAAACATTGGGGAAGTTCGGCTGGAATAAATAAAACTCCAAAATTAATTTTAAGAAATGCTTTCTTTGATTGGAGTTGTGAAATTGAAATTGAATATAACAAAAACCAATTAAGTGCAGAACAGATAATTAATTGTTTAAATTATGCAGGGTTTTATTGCGGTGTTGGAGGATTTAGAAAGGAAAACTCTGGAAATTATGGATGCTTTTATGTAAAAGTATAATCATCTTCAATGGCAAATCGGGTTAAAGAACATCATGGTTCGGTCGAGAACAGCATAGTAGTTCGCCCTTAATCTTTAAAGGGCAATCATATTCATCGGCTAAGCGTTGTTTTGAAGGGTAAGGAACAGTAAAGTCAGGTAGTTTGTTGTTAATCTTTAAACAACATAAATCATATTCCTAAACCTTTTATCTACGGATAAGAGAAATCGGAACACTCTTTTTATGGAGAGGTGATACTCTCTTAATGGATTACGGGGAAAACCTAAGTTTTCCCCTTTATTTTTAGACAAAAATGATAAAACGAATGATTGAATTAAAAGAAATTATCAAAAGGGGTAAGAAATGAGAGAAATTTTAGAAGAATGGTTTGAGCGGGGGAAAGAGACAATAGATAATGATTTAGAAATATTCCATAAATTTGTAAATCACAAAAGGTTTATTCAGTTAGAGAGGTCTTGGATAAGAAATTATACCCACAAATTAATGCCGGGTATGGAAAAATGTAAAAAAAATGTTTACGCCTTCTCGCATAATGAAAGGGCAAAGTTAAGAAAAAAATTACTAAAATATTTAAACCAGAAGATAAAATCAAAATGAAAAAAGAAATTAACGAAATAAATACAATAACACATAAAGGAAGAATAATTGCACATCACTTTTGGAATGTAAATAGTGGTTGGCTTGTTGTTTTTGAAGAAGATATTTCTGAAGAAGAAAAAAGTGAATTTGAAAAGAATATTAAAGAAACTGCTGATAGAAATAATATTATTGTTGAGTTTAAGTAAAATGACAATTAAAGAATTATTTGAAAAAAGAAGAATTGTAGGAATTGTTGGAAATCCAGATGTTGGAAAAACAATGTTGGTATTAGGAAAATTGATTGAATTAAGGGAAAAATATAACACACCTATTTATTGTTATGGTGTTGAAACTGAATTGGAAAAAACATTAAATAAAAAAGGCATTTCATTTTTGCGTTCTAAATCTGATATTTTAGATATGAAAATAAAAAATTCTATTATTTATATTGATGAGTTTGCTGATTTGTTTTCTGTTCAAACAAGAGATAAAGAACAAGAAAAAATAAAAAGATTTTTTAATAGGATTGCACATTTAAACAATTATGTAATTATATCTTCGGCACAACAAGGGTTTTGGAATAAATTTATGTGTGGGGTTGTTAATTGTTTTTTTGTGAAAAAAATTGAATTTTCAAGTTTAGTAAATGGAACACCCTTAAAAATAAAAGTTATTAATTTAGAATTTACTTCTGATTATAGATTAGATATTCCAAATAATACTTATTATATTGTTGATGATGATGAAATAGTAAAAAAAGAAACTTTTGAATATCTTGAATTCTTGGATATAAAAAAAGATAAGCCAAATATTTTTCTTAAAAAAAGTGAAAAGAAAAGAGAGAAAAAATAATTATGAAAAAAGTGAAAATGGAAGAACTAAATTTTGAACAAGAAGATTATTTGCTTGAAGAAGCAAAAGAAAGAAAATTGGAGGAAGAAGAAAATGCCCAATGAATTTGGAGAAAGGGAATATAATCCTTTACCACAAAACAAAAACCCAAAAGAGATAGTAAAAGAATACCAACAAGAAACAAATCCAAAGTTAAATCGTTATGGAAAACAAATCGTTAATAAAAATTTTTATAATTTATTAAAAGCCCTTGTTATTATTTTTACTATTGCTGTTATGATTTTTGGAATACTTGCTTATAATGGGGATATTGGAAAAGATTTAATTTGTGAACAACAAGTTTGTAATTGTCCAAATATAACTTGTCCATCCTGCCCAAGTTGTCCAAGTGATAATATCTCATTAAAATGTGGAGATGTAAATTTTCCAAGTGAATTGGATATAAATTTAGAAAATCAAAGTTAATTATGATGAAGAAAAAAAATATTTCAAAAAAACAAAAAGAGATTAAAAAACAGAAAAGACAAAGAACAATAATAAAAATTTTAATGCTTATCTCCATAATCTTGACTTTTTACATTTCTTATTTGCTTATTAATTATCCCTCTCCCGAAGAACTTGCATTGGAAAAATCTCCAAGATTACAGGGCATTATAAATGCTTGTCAAAAAGAAACATTATTTGAAAGTGCAACCTGTATTAATAAAATTACAGAAACATTTTACAAATATAATATTTCAAATTCAGACAAAAAATTAAATTTCAATGAATTATATAAACAAGGAGGGGCTTGTGGGCAATGGACAAATTATTTTTGTTCAATCGGAGAAGAATATGGTTATTACATTTCAACCCCCAAATTTACAACAGGATATTATTCTGTTGAATTAGAAAATGGTGAAGAAACTACCTACCATACCGAACATACTTTTTGTATATGGTCAAAAACAGGGGAAGGATATGTTATTCTTGATGAAAAAAGTTTAATTAAATTTAAAATTGAAGAAAGCAATTTTAGTTATTTAGAGGGTTTTCAAAATCAAACAAAATTAGATGATGGGACAAAAAGAAGTTAGAGATTTATTAAAAAAGAAGGACACTTGGATGTCTGTTCAAGATATTGCAGATATACTACAACAAGGTAAGGGAAGCATTAATTCAAATTTAAAAAGATTGGAAAAACAAGGAGATGTAGTAAGATACGAAAGAAATCCTTTTTTTGGTGGAAACCTTTGGAAAATTAATCCCGTAGGAGATTGGCATGAAAAAAGAATATAAATATAATTGGAAAAATGTAATTATTTTAGGATTATTTTTTATTGGAGGAATAATTTTATTAATCTTTAAAGCATATTTTTGGGCAATTGATTTTTTTATTGGATTTTTAGTTTTATTAATGTTAAACAAAGTAAATAATATTTTGCAAAAAAGAGAAAATGGAAGACAAGATTAAAAGAGCAAAAGAATTAGTAAAACATAATCAAGTTAAAAAAATTTCAGAGGGGTTATGGGAAATTGGCAAAAATAGTGTATCTTTGAAAGTTAGTGCAGGAAGAGAAATTTTATTTTGCTCTTGTATGAATACTTCAATATTTGGGGATATAAACCTTTGTTACCATAAAATTGCTGTTCTGTTGTTTGAAGCAGATGAAGAATTTTATAAAAAGATAGACAAACTTTTAGAAGATTACAAAAAAATAAAAGATTTAAAATTAAAAATGGATGCAGACATTGTAATTAATGATTTAGAAAATTTACGGAGAGTAAAATAATGGTTGTTGTGAAAACTATGAAACCAATTGAAAAAATAGAAAATAATTTATCAAAACCAAAAATAGATTTAAGTATTTTAAAAAAGAAATCATCTGCAAAAACTTCTTCAGGTTTAATACTTTCTTATGCGAGACAATTTAAAAAAGATGGAAATATAGAAATGACTATTTTATTTCAGGAAATTTATAAAAAGATAATTGCAATGGAAACAAGTGAAAAAATAAAAATGGAAAAATGGCGTGGGGTATCAGGACTTTCTATTATTGAACATCCAGACAAATTTATTTGTATAACTTTTAAAAAAGCAGATAAAGGAGAAACCCCAAAAGAAATTAAAAAAGAGATTAAAAAAGAAAATATTAATAAATTAATTATTGTTTTAAATTCATTTGAAAATAAAGAGAAAATTCCAACTTCGGACATTGCTGAAAAGTTATTCCATAAAGATTGGAAAAAAGTTTTTTCCGATAGAGAGAAACATATTTCTTTAACTTATATGTTGGGTATATTAGAACAAAAAAATTATATAAAATATTCTCGTAGAGGATTTACTACCATATTAAATCAGATGAGGTTGTTTGAAGATGGCAAAAAGAATAATTTATAGAAAAGGGTTAGGAGGATATTTACTTGATGAAATTATGGGTATAAATGATGAGGCACGAAGACAAAAGAAAAAAGAATTACAAATTTTAGAACAAAATCAAGAACCAAATAATGTGGCTTGTTCTGAATGTGGAAAAATTGGAATAATTGCAAGATGTTCTGCAAGGAAATCTATGTTTAATTCTGAAAAATGTAATAAACCTCTATGTAAGAATTGTGCTATTCCAATTGGAAATAAATTTGTTTGTAGAAGACATAGTTAAAAATGGAAAATAATCAAATAACTTTGGGAATTATAATTAATAAAGGGAGAATTTTTGTGACTTCAAATTTAACTTGAATCGGTTTTAAGTCCACTTTCTTTAGGTGGTGGATACAAAACCGATTCAAGTTAAAGAAAAAAATTCAAAATGAAACTTAAAAATTTACTCATTATTATCCTCTGTATTGTTATAATTATATTAACTTTTATAATTATTAAAAAACAATTTAGTCAAATAAGATTTTATGACGCTAAAGGAAATAAAATTGAAAACCTAACAATTCTTTCAGGGATAGAATTAGATAAATCTTTAGAAAATAATTCCAAACCTTTAGAAGATTGTTACTATCAAGTTAATAATGTTAATGATACGGAAATTGAATATTGGGAAAAAATGTGTGGGTGTTTGGGAGAAGGACTTTGTTTAAACTACACTTATTTCCAAATAGATAAAAATACCTTTACAAAAACTTGGGCTGAAGTAAGTTGCCAAAAAATTAAAAAAAATGTCTTTGATTGTCAAGGGCAAAAAGTAAAGATTTAAAATGGTATATCAACCCGTTGTTTTCAATGAAAATGCTTTAAGAAACCTTGTTAAAGAAACTTCCAAAAAAGAATTAAAAAAAGTTTTGAAAAATTTAAGATGGGAGATAAAAAGAATTTGGCAGG